>Ga0207702_10004786_pt1 | contig 11928 bp, 10 predicted proteins | sample KBSCornC62_FD_184302 | JGI IMG/M metagenome (GOLD analysis project Ga0207702, IMG submission 184302) | Corn rhizosphere microbial communities from Kellogg Biological Station, Michigan, USA - KBS Corn C6-2 (SPAdes) (version 2) | ecosystem: Host-associated > Plants > Roots > Rhizosphere > Soil ...
GGGTCGGAGATCATGCGCGCGGCGGAGAAGTTCTTCCTGCTGCAGGTGCTCGACCAGCACTGGAAGGAACACCTCGCCGCAATGGACTACCTGCGCCAGGGCATCTACCTGCGCGGCTACGCCCAGAAGCAGCCGAAACAGGAGTTCAAACGCGAGGCGTTCGAGCTGTTCCAGGCGATGCTGGAGCGCGTGAAGGCGGAAGTGGTCGCGCGCCTGGCGCGCATCCGGATCCAGACCGAAGCCGAAGTCCAGGCGATGGAAGAACAGCAGAAGCGCGAGGCGGAACGGCGCGCGCTCGAGTTCAAGCACCCGGACAGCGCCATGCTGCCGGAAGAAAGCATGGCCGGCGTCGACAACCGTGGTGCCGTGCCGATCGGCGGCGTCGGCTCGATGACCGCCGTACAGACGCAGACCGCGACGCGCGATCAGCCCAAGGTCGGCCGCAACGATCCGTGCCCGTGCGGCTCGGGCAAGAAATTCAAGCAGTGCCACGGCAAGCTCGCCTGAGCCGGCACTGAGGTGAACGCGCGCCGGCACGTCGTCGCAGGCGCGCTCTTCGACGCCGCCGGCCGCGTCCTGCTGGCGCAACGTCCGGCGCACAAGGACCTGCCGCTGACCTGGGAATTCCCGGGCGGCAAATGCGAATCCGGCGAAGCCCCGGCGGCAGCGCTGCAACGCGAACTGCACGAAGAACTCGGCATTGAAATCGGCGAGATCGAACCCGTGATCGCCGTGCCGTGGGATTACGGGCGCGCCCCGTTCCTGCTCGATGTGCGGCGTGTGCGCGACTTCCGCGGCGAACCGCACGGCCGCGAAGGCCAGGCGCTTTGCTGGGCAGCGCTCGACGAACTCGCCGCTATCGACATGCCGCCAGCCGATCGACCCGCGGTCGCCGCGCTGCGCCTGCCGCCGCTCTACGCCATCACGCCCGAACCCACGGCGGACGATTTCCTGCCGCGCCTCGAACGGCTGTTCGCCGCCGGGGTGCGCCTGGTGCAATTGCGGGCGAAAGCGCTGTCCGATCACGCGCTGCGAGCGATGGCCGGGCGCGCCGCCGCGCTCGCCGCGGCGCACGGCGCAACCCTGCTGCTCAACGACCACGCCGAACTCGCGCGCGAACTCGGCCTCGGTGTGCACCTCAGCACCGCAAGCCTGCGCCGCGCGACCTCACGCCCCTTGCCGCCGGACCGGTGGCTTGGCGCGTCCTGTCACGACGCGGCGGAACTCGCCCACGCGGCGGCGATCGGCGCGGACTTCGCCGTACTCGGTCCGCTCGCGGCGACGGCGAGCCACCCGGACGCTGCACCGTTGGGTTGGGGACGCTTTGAAGAGCTGGTGGCCGAGGCGGCGCTGCCGGTCTACGCGCTCGGTGGCGTCGGCCCGGCTGACCTTGGCGCGGCGCGCGCGGCCGGCGCGCAAGGCGTGGCGGGGATTTCGGCGTTCTGGTGAGCGTGAGCGGCGCCGCGTCGTCGCGTTAATCCGCGATACCGGCTGGCGCGTGCCGGTGCCGGACGAACGCGATTACCTCGCGTGCGCCGAGCCGGGGCGTGCAGCGGCGGCGAGGTACCGTTCGTGCAAGCGCCCGACCGCGCGATCCAGCCATGGCAGCGGCGCGCTGTTGTCGATCACGTCCTGCGCCAGCGCGAGGCGCGCGGCGCGCGTGGCTTGCGCTGCCAGGATGCCGTCCGCGGTAGCGGCATCGATCCCGGGGCGGCGCAGCAGGCGCTCGCGCTGCGTCACGGGCGCAACGTCGGTGACGAGCACGCGGTCGATCCAGGCATAGTCCGCGTGGCATTCGACGAACAGCGGGATCGCGAGCACGCAATACGGTGCGGCGCAGGCCTGCACGTGCGCCAGCAGCCAGCTGCGCACGCGCGGGTGCACGATGGCCTCGAGCCGGCGCCGCGCGTCCGGTGCGGCGAACACGCGCTCGCGCACGTGCGCACGGTCGAGCGTGCCGTCCGGCGCCAGCGCGGCGGCGCCGAACGCGGCGACGATTTCCGCCAGCGCCGGCTCGCCCGGCGCGACCACCGCGCGTGCGGCGAGATCGGCGTCGAACACCGGCACGCCGCGCTGCGCGAAGCGGTCGGAGGTCGCGCTTTTGCCCGTGGCGATGCCGCCGGTGAGGGCGACGGTGTAGGTCATCGCGCGATCACCATGCGGCAGGCGCTGGATTCGGTCGACTCGTCGAAGTCCACGGTGGTTTGGCCGAACAGCGGCTGCACCAGGCGGCGGTGCGGCTGCCACGCGGGACTGAGCAGGCTCCAGCTCGGGTCGTGTCCCGGGAAGTTCAGGTCCGCCGTGTCGGCGAGCGATTCGGCGATGTTCTCGGTCGAGATCGGTGCGTCCGCATGCTGCTGCGCGGCGGCGACGGCCTGCGGGAACTGCGCGGCGTAGGCGTCCGAATACCAGAACAGCACCGGCACGCGAAAGTTGAAAACGGTGCCGCTGCCGTGGCCGCTGAGCTTGCAGCTCGGGGTGATGAGGTCTTCGCCGTGATCGGAAACATACCAGACCGTCGCCACGGCGCCGCTGGCGGCGACGCGCGCGATCACGCTGTCGATGAAATAGTCGGTGTACAGGATCGAATCGTCGTAGGAATTGCGGATGCGTTCCGACAGCGCCGGGTCGTCGAAGTTGGGCGCGCGCAGACCTTTCAGCGACGGCTTAAACGTGTCGAAGCGGTCCGGATAGCGATAGGCGTAGTTCTCATGGCTGCCGAGCGAGTGCAGCACGATGAACAGGCGCGGCTCCGCGCCGTCGAGGGCGCGCTGCAGCGGGTCCAGCAGCACCTCGTCGAGGTTGCCCTGGTTGGTGTAGTCGGCGACGTTCCAGAACGACGTGTCGGCGGCGTCGTAGGCCACCAGCGAAATCGGCGAGTCGTAGCCGCCGACGGGCATCTGGTTCGACATCCAGAACGTCTTGAAACCGGCTTCGGCGAACGCACGCGTGATCGAGCGTTCGTCGAAGAACATGCGCGGATCGGTGCCGCGCTTGCGGCTGACGATGATCGGTACCGACATGCGCGAAGCCGACCATGGCGTGATCGCGTCCTTGAAGGCGACCAGATTGGAGCGCTGTTCCAGCAGCGGCGTCGTCTGGCGGTCGTAGCCGAACAGGTGCCAGCTCGCGGCGCGGCTCGCTTCGCCGATGATCAGCACGTAGACCTGGCGCGCGGAGACCGGCGTCGCTTGCGTGGCGCCGAAACGGAAATCGCGCAGCCGGTCGCGCTCGTTCTTCATCGCCTGCCATTCGGCGCGGTAGTGCAGCAGCCGGATCGGGACGCCGAGCGGAAAGCTCGGCTCCAGGTTGTGCGCCAGGCGCTGAACGAAGGTGCCGGACGCGTCGGGCGCCTCCTGACCGGCTTTGGCCGGGCGTGGCGGCGCCGGCATGACCAGCGCCATCACCACGGCGGTGAGGCAGGCGGCTAGCGACAGATCGCGCGAGCGGCCGCGCCATTGCACGCCGCTGCGGCGCAGGCTGACGATCGCACCGACGCCCAGCAGCAACGCGCCGAGCACCGCGGCGGCCAGTGGCCAGAGCAGCGGACCGAGGAAGTCGAGCGCCTCGCGGCTGTTGGATTCGACGGCGGTGGCGACGATCGCGTACCAGGTCGGCTCGCCGTAATGCACGATGTAGGCGCTTTCGATCGGCACCAGCGGCAGGAACGGCAACAGCAGCAGCACCGCGATCCACGGCCGCGCGCCGAACACCGCAGTGAGCGTGACGAGGAACAGCAGCGACGGCATCACGCCCTGCATGATCGCGTACGGCACGGTGAAGTCGTAATACTTGCCGTTGGCCGTCGCAACCCACAGCAGGTTCGGCAACAGCAGCAGCCAAAGCACGGCGAGCAGCAGGCAGATGCTGAACCAGGGCCGGGCAGCGGCTGCCGCCCCGGCGCGCGACGGCGTGACGCTCATACCAGCAGCAGGCGGTAGTAGAACGCGCTCAACACGTCGCCGGCGACGAACCAGGCCCAGCCCGCCGCGACGAGAAACGGACCGAACGGGATCGGCGTGGCGCGATCGCGCTTCTTGCGCAGCAGGAACGCGCCGCCGATCGCGGCGCCGATCAGCGACGACATCAGCACGATCGGCAGCAGCGATTCCAGCCCCATCCACGCGCCGAGCGCGCCGAGCAGCTTGAAGTCGCCGTAACCCATGCCATCCTTGCCCGTCGCAAGCTTGAACAGCCAATACACCGACCAGAGGCTCAGGTAACCGGCCGCGGCGCCAACGATCGCGCTGTGCGCATCGACGAACAGAGGCAGCAGCGCGATCAGCAGTCCGGCCCAGAGCAGCGGCAGCGTGAGCTGGTCCGGCAACAGCTGCGTGCGAAGGTCGATGCCGGCGGCTGCGATCAGTGTCCAGCTGAAACCCAGACCGGCCAGCGCCTGCCAGGAAGTGCCGAAACGCCACACCACCACCGCGGCCGCGCACGCGCTTAGCGCTTCGACCAGCGGGTACTGCACCGAGATCGGCGCCTGGCAATGGCGGCAACGCCCGCGCAGGGCGATCCAGCTCAACAGCGGAATGTTCTCGAGCGCACCGAGCTTGTGCTTGCAATGCGGGCAGTGCGACGGCTCCCACACGAGGCCGGGCGGCGCGGTTTCGTTTTCCGGCGCCGGCAGTTCGAGCAGATCGCGGCTTTGTTCGCGCCAGCCGTGCATGAGGCGCGCGGGCAGCCGCAGGATGACCACGTTGAGGAAGCTGCCGACGATCAAACCGAGCACGGCTCCGAGCGCGGTGGCCGCGCCCGGATTCGCGAAGAAATACTCCACCCGATCAGCCGACGACGGCGGCGAGCTTGAAGATCGGCAGGTACATGCCGACCACCATGCCGCCGACGAGCACGCCGATGATCACCATGATGAACGGTTCCAACAGGCTCGACAGCGCGTCGACCGCGTTGTTGACTTCCTGTTCGTAGAACTCGGCGACCTTGAACAGCATCTTGTCGAGCGCGCCGGATTCCTCGCCGATCGCCACCATCTGCACGACCATGTTCGGGAATAGGTTGGTCTGGCGCATGGCGAGCTGCAGCTGGTGACCGACTGCCACGTCTTCGCGGATGCGTTTGACCGCGTCGTTGTACACCGGGCTGCCGGTCGCGCCGGAGACGGAGTCGAGCGCTTCGACCAGCGGCACACCCGCCGCAAACGTCACGCCGAGCGTGCGCGAGAACCGCGCGATCGCGGACTGGTGCAGGATCTGTCCGACCACCGGCAGTTTCAGCACGGCACGTGCGCAGAAGTGCGCGAATCGTGGCGAGCGTTTGTAGATCATGATCAGTATCGCAAAGAACACCACGACGATGATCAGGATCAGCCACCAGTACGACGTCATGAAGCGCGACATGTTCACGATCATCTGCGTGAACGCCGGCAGTTCCGCGCCGAAGTTCTTGAACACGCTTTCGAACTGCGGCACCACGAAGATCAGCAGGATCGCCGAGACCAGGATCGCGACCGCGAACACGATCGCGGGGTAGAACATCGCTTTCTTGATCTTGCCCTTGATCGCTTCGATGTTTTCCTTGTACGTCGCGACCGTGTCGAGCACCGTGTCGAGTACGCCGGCGGATTCGCCCGCGCGCACCAGGTTGCGGTACAACTCGTCGAACTGCACCGGATGACGCGCCATCGCTTCGGCCAGGGTCGAACCGCCTTCCACGTTGGTCTTGACGTCGACCAGCAGGTCCTTCATGCGCGGGTTGTTCTGGCCGCTCGAGATGATGTCGAAGGCCTGCACCATCGGCACGCCGGCGGCCATCATGACCGCGATCTGGCGGCTGAACACTGCGATGTCGCGCGCCTTGATCGTCTTGCCGCTCTTGCCGAAGATCGATTTCGACTTGGTCTTGACGCTGAGCGGATTGATGCCTTGCCGACGCAGTTCCGCCTTGACCAGGGTCGCGTTCTTTGCCGCGTATTCGCCCTTGATCTTGACGCCGCGCTTGTCGGTTCCGGTCCACTGGAACGTGGTCAGCTGGCTGACCTGGGCACGTGCCTGGCCGACCTGCTGAGTGGACGCCTTGTTGGCGGTGGCAGTTGCAGTGGCCATGATTAGTCCTTCGTTACGCGGTTAACTTCGGCAAGACTGGTGACGCCGTTCTTGAGTTTCATCAGCGCCGAGGCGCGCAGGTCGCGGATGCCGGACTTGCGCGCGACGTCGGCGATCTGCAATGCATTGCCGCCGCCAAGGATCACGCGTTGGATGTCCTCGCTCATCGGCATCACCTGATAAATGCCGGTTCGGCCTTTGTAGCCTTCGTTGCAGCCCGAACAGCCGGCCGGATCGAACAACTGCAGCCCGGCGTCCACCTCGGCCTGGCTGAAGCCCTCGGCGAGCAGTGCGGCGGCCGGCAGCGCCGGCGACATGGGCTTCTTGCAGTCGTGCAGTCGGCGCGCGAGACGCTGCGCGATCACGAGCGTGACCGACGAGGTGATGTTGTAGGGCGCGATGCCCATGTTCATCATGCGCGAGACCGTCTGCGGGGCGTCGTTCGTGTGCAGCGTGGACAGCACCATGTGGCCCGTCTGCGCGGCCTTGACCGCGATCTCGGCGGTTTCCAGGTCGCGGATTTCGCCGACCATGATGACGTCCGGATCCTGGCGCAGGAACGAACGCAGCGCGGCGGCGAAGGTCATGCCGCGCTTCTGGTTCTGCTGCACCTGGTTCACGCCGGGCAGGCGGATTTCGACCGGGTCTTCCACCGTCGAGATGTTGCGCCCTTCGGTGTTGAGGATATTGAGCGCGGTGTACAGCGACACGGTCTTGCCGGATCCGGTCGGGCCGGTCACCAGCACCATGCCGTAGGGTTTCTCGATCGCGTCGAGGAAAAGTTTTTGCTGGTCTTCTTCGTAGCCGAGCTTGTCGATGCCGAGTTTCGCCGCCGAGCCGTCGAGGATACGCAGCACGACTTTTTCGCCGAACAGCGTGGGGCACGTGCTGACGCGGAAGTCGATCGACTTCGTCTTCGACAGGTTCAGCTTGATGCGGCCGTCCTGCGGCACGCGGCGTTCGGCGATGTCGAGGCCGGACATGACCTTCAGGCGCGAGGAAATTCGCGGCGTGAGTTTCACCGGCGGCGCGGCGACCGAGCGCAGGATCCCGTCCATGCGAAAACGCACGCGGTAGTTGCTTTCGTAGGGTTCGAAGTGGATGTCCGACGCGCCGCGCTTGATCGCGTCGACCAGCACCTTGTTGACGAACTTGACCACCGGCGCATCGTCGTTGCCCATGGCGTCGACGCCGGTCGAACTTTCTTCGCCTTCGAGATCGCCGCCTTCGGCATCGAGCGTGTCGAGGCCTTCGGCATCGTCGAGACCTTCGATCGCCGTGCTCGACGCGTTCAGCGCCTGCTCGATTGCGCGCGCGAGTTGTTCCTCGCTGATCAGGATCGGCTCGATCGTGTGGTTCGACTGGAATTTGATCTCGTCCAGCGCGCGCAGGTTGGTCGGATCGGACACGCCGACGAACAAGCGGTTGCCGCGCTTGAACAGCGGCAGCGCCTTGTGTTGCGTGATCAGCTTCTCGCTGACCAGCTTGATCGGCGCCTGCGCCAGGTCCAGCGACTGCACGTCGAACAGCGGCACGCCGAATTCGGCGGACGAGGCCATCGCGACTTGCGTACCGTTTGCCAGCGCGTGCTCGATCAGGTAACTGCCGAGCGGAATTTTTTGTTTCGTCGATGCATCGAGCGCCTTGCGCGCGTCGACATCGCTCAGGGTCCCGTCGATGACCAAGCGACGCGCGATACCTGTCAGACCCGCCAGCGCGGCCGGATTCATCTGCGTCGCCATAAGAAGTCCTGGTAAATCCCCGAAACTATTGCTGAATGTACCTCAAATCCGGCCCGGAATGAATCCCTTGTGAACCGGATCTGCTACCCTAACCGGCACCCTCAAGTCCCGGCGGAAGGTCGAGTCTAGGGGCCGGTCGGGGAAGAAAACGTGATAAGCATCGTATTGCCCGCAAAGAACGAGGCCGCCGCGCTCGCCACGCTTCTGCCAAAACTGCTGCAGGCCCAACCCGATGCCCAGGTGATCGTGGTCGACGACGGCTCGACGGACGACACGGCAGCGGTCTGTGCCGGGGCCGGGGCGGGCGTGGTGCGCCAGCCGTATTCCATGGGCAACGGCGCCGCGATCAAGCGTGGTGCGCGCGAGGCACGCGGTGACGTGATCGTGTTCATGGACGCGGACGGCCAGCACGATCCGGCCGATATCGCACGCCTGCTGGCACGGTTGGCCGACGGTTACGACATGGTCGTCGGCGCGCGCGACTGGCAGGGCCAGGCCGGTGCCGGACGCGGCCTGGCCAATGCGTTCTACAACCGCCTGGCGAGCTGGATGACCGGCTTCGCCGTGCGCGACCTGACCTCCGGCTTTCGCGCCGTGCGGCGCACGAAGTTCCTCGAATTCCTGCATCTCTTGCCCAACGGGTTCTCTTACCCCACCACCATCACCATGGCGTTTTTCCGCAGTGCCTACGCCGTCGCGTACGAGCCGCTCGCGGTGCACCGGCGCATCGGCAAGAGCCATATCCGGCCGCTGCGCGACGGCGTGCGCTTCCTGCTGATCATCTTCAAGATCGCGACCCTGCATTCGCCGTTGAAACTGTTCCTGCCGGCGAGCCTGGCGTTTTTCCTGCTCGGGCTGGCGAATTACGTCTACACGTTCGCGACCCAGCACCGTTTCACCAACATGAGCCTGCTGCTGCTTTCGGCCTCGGTCGTCGTCTTCCTGATCGGCCTGGTGTCGGAGCAGATCACCATGCTCACCTACAAGGCGCGCGAGTAGCCCGCCCGTGGGTCGCCGGGCCGGCTTGAAATCGTGCGACGCCGGGTGCCTGCCGTGACGCCGGCCCTGCTGATCGTTACCACGTCCTATCCCCGCACCGGCGACGGCAGCGAAGCGGCGGGCTCGTTCGTCGCGGATCTTGCCGCCGAACTGGCGCGCTCGATGCCGGTGCGCGTGGTCGCGCCCGGCGACACCACGGCTGTGGAAGCGCCAGCCGGCGGGGTGACCGTGTACCGCTTTGCGGCGCCCGCGACCACCCTCAGCAACCTCCGATTGCGCAACCCGCTGCAGGCGTTCGCCATCGCCGCCGTGCTGCGGCGCGGGTCGCAGGCGGTGCAGGCCGCGGCGGCCGACGGCGCGGTCGTGCACACGCTCGCCTGCTGGGCCTTGCCCTGCGGCTGGTGGGCGCGGCAGCTCAAGCGCCAGCGCGGCGTGCCGTATTCGGTCTGGATGCTGGGCAGCGATGTGTGGTCGCTGGGGCGCATTCCGCTGGTACGCGGCTTCCTGCGCACGGCCATGCGCGACGCCGCCGTGCGCTATGCCGACGGCCTGCAACTGGCTGCTGACAGCCGCCGCATCGGCGGCAAGGACGTCGAATTCCTGCCCAGCACGCGCCGTCTGGAAACGCGCGATCCGCCGCCGCCCGCCGCGCAGCCGCCGTATCGCCTGTGTTTCATCGGCCGCTGGCATCCGAACAAAGGCGTGGACCTGCTGCTCGATGCGCTCGCCCTGTTGGACGTGGACGACTGGGACCGCATCGCTGCCGTGCAGGTCTACGGCGGCGGGCCGCTCGACACGGTCGTGCGGCAGAAGGCGCAGGCCCTGCGCGAGCGGGGCCTGCCGCTCGAGGTCGGGGGTTTCCTGAGCAAGGCAGCGGCGGAGCGCGCGATCGCGGCGGCGGATTACCAGCTGCTGCCCTCGCGCATCGAAAGCATTCCCGTCGTGTTCTCGGATGCGATGAAACTCGCGCGCCCGGTTATCGCCATGCCGGTCGGCGACTTGCCGAGCCTGTACGCGAACGCCGCCGCCGGCGTGCTGGCCGAGCGAACCGACGCCGCGGCGTTCGCGGACGCGATCCGTCAGGCGCTGCGGCGCTCGCCGCGCGAGTTCGACGCGGCCGTGCACACGCAGGCGGCAGCGTTCGATCTCGAACGGATCGCGGCGCGTCTGCTGGCGCGGCTGCGCGCTCCGGCATGACCTTGTCGCGACGCCACTGGCTGCTGCTGGCGATTTCGGCGCTCGCGCTCGCGTGGGCGGTGGGCTTGCTCTGGCGCGCCTGGCCCGAGGTTTACGCCAATCTGCAGCGCATGCACGCGGCGTGGCTGGCGCTGGTCGTACTGGGCGCATCGGTGGCGGCCTGCGTCAATTTCGAGGTCTTCAACGCCCTGTTCGCGCAGCTGCGAGGCGCCGGCTTCGGACGCCTGCGCCTCGCGCACCTGCATTTCACTGCGCAGCTGATGCGGCATCTGCCCGGGCGCGTGTGGGGCGTGGCGTACCAGTCCGCGACCGGCGGCGCGAGCGTGGCCGAATGGGTCGGCGTGAATGCGATGTACACCATGCTGTCCGGCGCTTCGGCGGTGTGGATTTCGCTCGCGATCTACGCTGCCGTGCGCGACTGGCGCGCGGGAGTCGCCGTGTTCGCTCTCGGTGCGCTGGGATATTTCGTGTGCTGGTCGCCGCGCGTGTTCGCCGGCCTGACCTGGCTGCTGTCGAAACTGCCGTTCGCGGGCAAACTCGCGGCGGCGCTGGCGGCGTTCGGCGCGGTGCCCGTGCGCGTGAAAGGGCGCTTGCTGCTGTGGCTGACGATCGGCTGGGCCATTTATTTCGGCTCCTGGGCCGGCTACGGCCTGGCCTGGCCCGGATTGGCGGCGCAGGACGCGATCGGCATGGCGGCGATGTACACGCTGGCCTGGCTGATCGGGTATCTGAGTTTCGTCACGCCATCCGGCGTGGGGGTGCGTGAATTCGCGTTCGTGCTGCTGGCGCACGACTATCCGCCGGACGCCGTGGCCGCGATGGCGGTATTCGGTCGCATCATTCTGTTGCTGGTCGACGTGCTGCTGGCGGCGGCGTTCAGTCCGTTCTCGTTGCGGCGAGCTGGATCGCCGGACGCGGAAAGTCGCTCAGGTTGAGACGTCCAGGGCTTTTTTCACGCGCGCGGGCACGCCGGCTGCCACGCTGCCGCCGGGCACATCGCGCGTCACGACGGCCCCCGCCGCAATCACGACCAGATCGCCGACCGTGACGCCGCCGAGCAGCGTCGCGTTCGCGCCGATCCAGCAATCGCTGCCGATGCGCACCGGACCGAGCGTGGCCGGATAGCGCGCGAGCAGTTTCGAGTTATGCACGCTGCCGGGATCGCTGTGGGTCAGCACGGTCACGCCGGGCGATAGCGTTGCGCGCGCAGCGATCGAAAGCGACGCCGACAGATCGAGACGGCAACCGGGACCGATGTGCACGTCGTCGGCCACGTGCAGGTTGGAAAAGCCGGCCTGCAGGTTGAACAGCTGGATCTCGTAGATGCGCACGTTGCGGCCGATGTGCGCGCCGAACACGCCCAGCAGGCGCGCGCGCAGGCGCGGATGGATCGACCAGCGCAGCAGTTTTTCGAGCAGCAGGAAGAGCCCGTGCTTGAGCGCGCCGCCGGTGGCATCGGCTTTTGTCATGGCGTATCCCGACCGCCGTCGCGCTCAGTGCCGGCCCAGGATCACGGACCGCGTCGCCGCGATGACACGCTCGACGTCGCCGTCCGACAATTTCGGCGACAGCGGCAGGCTCACCGTGCCGCGTCCGGCGCGCATTGCGTGCGGCCACATTTCCGCGCGCCAGCCAAAACGCTCCTGGTAGTACGGATGCTCCGGCACGGACAGGTAATGCACGCCCGTGCCGATGCGCAGGCGGTTCATGGCGTCCAGGAATTCGTCGCGCGCGATGCCGCAGGCTTCGCGTTCGACCTGGATCGTGAAAAGGTGATACGCGTGGCGCGTGTGCGGCGCAGGCGCCGCCGGCAACCCGATCGGCAGGTCGGCGAACGCCTGCATGTACTGCTGCCAGATTTGGGCGCGCCGCTGCCAGTTCTTCTTCACGCGCGCGAGCTGATGGATGCCGATCGCGGCCTGCAG
>Ga0207702_10004788_pt1 | contig 11927 bp, 9 predicted proteins | sample KBSCornC62_FD_184302 | JGI IMG/M metagenome (GOLD analysis project Ga0207702, IMG submission 184302) | Corn rhizosphere microbial communities from Kellogg Biological Station, Michigan, USA - KBS Corn C6-2 (SPAdes) (version 2) | ecosystem: Host-associated > Plants > Roots > Rhizosphere > Soil ...
TGGGTGCGCATCACCGCCTGCCCATCGGTCGCGACTATCATGGTCCTGCTCATGTCCGCTCCTGCTTTATACAAATGCCCGGCCATGCTGTTGGCGCTTAGCTGAGATTCACCCAGACGCTCTTGATCTCGCTGTAGAGCTCCATCGCCTGCCGGCCATGCTCGCGTCCCCAGCCCGACTGCTTGAACCCGCCGAAGGGCGTTGCGTTGTCCACCAGGTTGAAGCAGTTGATCCACACCGTGCCGGCCTTGACGGCACCAGCCAGGCGATGCGCTTGCTTCAGATCGTTGGTCCAGATACCTGCGGAGAGGCCGAAGTCGGAATCATTGGCCTGGGTGACCAGGTCATCGGCATCGCTCCAGCGCAATGCGCTGAGCACGGGCCCAAATATCTCCTCCTTGACGATCCGCATGTCCCGCCCGGCATTGGCCATGATCGTCGGTTCGAAGAAGAAGCCCTCATCCAATGCCTTGGGCCGGCCGCCACCGATAATGATATCGGCTCCCTCCGATTTTCCTATGTCGACATAGGAACTGACGCGGTCCCACTGCTCTTGCGACACAAGCGGACCGAAGGTTACTGACGGGTCCAGCCCGTTGCCGATCTTCAGACGTGCCGCATGGTCTGCGACGCGAGCGAGCAGTTCGTCGTGGATCGAAGCATGGGCATAAAGCCGCGAGCCTGCCGTGCAGGTCTGCCCCTGATTGAAGAAGATTCCCGCCGCAATCGAGGCCGCCGCTGCGTCGAGGTCGGCGTCTGGGAGCACGATCTGGGGGGACTTACCGCCCAATTCCAGGCTGACCTTCTTGAGATTGCCGGTCGATCCGCGCACGATCGCCTTGCCGACTTCGGTGGAGCCGGTGAAGGCAACCTTGTCCACCCCGGGATGTTCCACCAATGCCGCGCCCGCTTCGCCGAAGCCGGTGATCACGTTGAACACTCCCGGCGGTACACCGGCCTCAAGCGCCAGCTCGGCCAGGCGCAGCGCCGTGAGCGGGGTCTGCTCAGCAGGCTTCAGGATCACCGTGCAACCGGCGGCCAGCGCGGGCGCCACCTTCCACGCGGCCATCGACATGGGATAGTTCCACGGGACGATCAGCCCGCAGACGCCAACCGGCTCGCGCACGGTATAGTTCAGTATTTTGGCGCCGCTGCGTGGCGAGACCGGCAAGGTTTCCCCGCCGAACTTGGTGGGCCACCCGGCAAAATAACGGAAAGTCTTGATCGAGCCCTCGATTTCGACTGCCTGGGTCAGGGTCGCAGGCTTGCCGTTGTCCATGCACTCCAGCACGGCCAGTTCGGCGGCATCGCGTTCGATCAAGTCCGCCAGACGGTTGAGCAGCTTGGAGCGGTCGACAGCGCTCATATCGCGCCACGATGGATCGAGAAGCGCCTTGCGCGACGCCTTGACGGCAAGATCCACGTCGGCGGCGCCGCCTTCCGCAACCTGGCAGATTTCCTTGCCGGTCGCGGGGTTCAGCGTCGCAAAAGTCTTTCCCGATTGCGCCTGGATCGATTGCCCGTCGATGATCAGTCCACGCGGGCCCTTGGCCAGGGCACTGCCGAGAGACTCGGCCTTCGCGAACGTTGCAAACTGTCCTGACATGACTCCACCTTCGACCAAAATTTTGCGTGTCGCGGCAGAAGCGATTTGCTTCGGCAGCGAATCCAAGCCTCACTAACGTATCCACATAATGTAAACAATACTAGATTTCAAAGTTTCGTTGTTACATATATGGGACAATAATGAACACCTTCGTCGATGGAAGTTCCGTGCAAAGCGATTGCGATGATCTCGAAAATGCCCTCCTCGCGGCGGGGAAAGCGTCCGCGGTGGCCGCTGCCCTGCCCGTGCGGGCGCCCGGAATCACCGAGGCCTACGCAATTCAACGCAGGGTGAACGAATCAACCAATATGCCCGTGATGGTGTGGAAGCTGGGTTTGACCGGCGCCGGCGTGCGCGAAACATTCGGGGCGAGCGAACCAACTGTCGGAAGGCTTCCTGCCAGCGCGATCTACTCGGACCGAAGCGAAATCGCCTTCGTCGGAGCGGAAATGTTCGCTGAAGCCGAACTGGTCTTCGAAATGGGTCGCGACCTTCCGGTGCAGACCCAGCCCTATACGCGTCAGGATATTTGCGCGGCGCTTAAAGGGATCCATGCCGGCATCGAGATCGTAAGGACCCGCTTCGTGACAAGCGACCTGACATTGCCCTTGCTTATCGCGGACAATTCGATGGCGCAGGGCCTGGTGCTTGGTCGCAAGCTGTCGTCGCACTGGGACGACCGGTTTGCTGATATATCCGTCACTTTGACGCGAAGCGATGGCGAGACGATCAGCGGATCGACCGCGCATGTGATGGGCAATCCGCTCGACGCGCTCGTCTGGCTGGCCAATTGGCTGCGCGCGCATGAAGGCTATGCACTGCAGCGCGAACAGTTGATCGCGTCGGGCACCTGCACCGGAGCGACCGCAATTTTTGCAAATGATGTAATTCGCGTGGACTTTGACGGTGCCGAAGCGGCGCGCGTTTCACTGCGCGCGCCGGATCCGAGGGAGTAGCGACAATGTGTCTGGAACTGGGACTTGAAGGCAAGGTTGCCGTGATCACCGGCGGAGGCGTCGGGATCGGCAAGGAAACGGCGCGCAAGCTGCTGCTGGCCGGAGCCAAGGTGGCGATTGCCGCGCGCACCGCAAGCAAGCTCGAAGCCGCCGCCGAGGACCTACGCAGGGAAACCGGCGGCGACGTCATCGCAGTGCCGACGGACACGACTTCGAAAGAATCGGTCCAGGCACTCGTCGATACGACGGTTGCGAAGTTCGGCGCGATTCACATCCTGGTGAACTGCGCAGCAGCGCCTGGCGGCCTGGTCCGCAATGCAATCGAACTAGCGGACGAAACCGCATTGATGCTCGACATTAACACCAAATTGTTCGGCTATTTTCGCACCGCCAAAGCCTGCGTGCCGCACATGCGCAAGGCCGGCTGGGGGCGCATCGTCAACGTCGGCGGTCTGACGGCCCGCTGCACCGAGGCTTTGTCGGGCATGCGCAATACAGCGTTGGTTCATTTCACCAAGACTTTGTCCGATGAAGTCGGGCGCGATGGAATCACCGTAAATATCATCCATCCTGGCGTCACCCGAACCGAGCACATAGAAGAATGGTTCGCAGAAATGGCGGCAGAGGAAGGCACGACCGTCGACGCCATAATCGCGCGCGAGGCGGGAGACCCGGCAGCGCTCAAACGCATGCTCGAGGTCGAGGAAGTCGCCGATCCGATCGTTTTCCTCTGCTCGAAGCTGGGCAGCGGCGTGACTGGGGAATCGATCGCCGTCGATGGCGGCTTGTCGCGCGCTGTGTTCCTGTAGTCAGGAAGCAGGAGCAACCAGAGGCAGGGTTTCCGGCGCGAGCGATCAACATAGGTTGGTGATGATGGTTTCCATAAGACAAGCAACACTGGACGATGCGGCCGAAGTATCGGTGCTGTTCGATGCCTATCGTCAGTTCTACGATATGCCGCCAGATCCGGACCAGGCGCTCCGGTTCATCTCACAACGCCTGGCGAACGCTCAATCGACAATTTTCGTCGCGGAGAAAGACGCCCGGATGATCGGCTTCTGCCAGATCTATCCTGGCTTCTGCTCGGTATTTGCGGGGCCGATATGCATTCTCAACGACCTGTTCGTCACGCCACCCGAACGTGCCGCCGGGGCGGGAAAAGCCCTGCTAAGACAAGCTGAAGCATTTGCGACCCAGGCGGGCGTGCTGCGTATCACTTTGCAGACAGCCAGGACCAATCTTGCGGCACAAGCAATGTATGAGGCCCATGGCTGGACCCGTAACATCACCTTGTACGGGTACGCAAAGCAAGTCGGATAAGGCAAGCAAGCGGATGCTGGCACCCGTCCGGATCAGGCGGGGCGCTGGCCGCGCCTGATCGTGAAGATCGTCACGGCGACGCTCAATGCCAGAACGACCGCTGCGGAATAGATCATCACCGAGAATGAGCCGGTCACCAGTGTCGCGGCGGCCGCAGCTGGGCCCAGGCCGGTCCCAAATGTCTGGATCGAGCCCATCGCGCAGACCACGCGCCCGCGGCCACAGGCCTCCGAGCAGATACCCGACAGCAGCGGCTGGGCAAAATTCCAGCTGAACATCATCAGCACCGTCGCAACGATGAAGTTGTTCGGCACCACCTGGCCGCGATACATCAGAAAGCTGGCGACCCCGGTGATCGCCGTGACGACCAGTGGCCAGGACCGGCCCCAGCGACGCGGTAGGACACCGGCCAGCCCGGCACCCACCACCCCCGCAATCGTGCCGATCGACAAGCCCTTGGCGATAACATCCGCTGAGAGCAGGCTGGCCATGCCAATCCGTTCCGAATAGCTCCACATGCCGCCCATCGCGAAGAACAGCAGGAACACCCCCAACAGTGCGCCCGACGCGTAGCGCATATCAAGCTTGCCAGCGCCGGCAAAGATATCGGGCTCATCCTTGCTTCCATCCGGAAACGCGAACAGCGATAGCATGACGAGAGCGTTGAGTGCGGCGACAATCAAGAACAGTGCCGATGGGGTTACGGCGGCCTGAATTGCAGGCAGCGCATAGAGAAAGGCCGAGCTGAGCAGCGCGCCCACGACCAGGTAGATCGAAAAGGCGCGGTCGGGATTGGACGCCCGCCCCAGCGCCGCAAAGGCGAAACCGATCGCGACGCCCTCCCCCGCTCCGGCGACAATTCGGGCGGCGGCCATGGCCGGAAAGGTGATGACGGCTGCCGTGAGCAGGTTGCCCACAATGATCAGCGCCAAACCCAGCGCGACCGCGATCCGCCACGGCACTCTCGCAAGAGCGAAGGTGCTGAGACCTACGGTGACAGCCATGGCGTTGATGTCCAAGGCCGCAAGATAGCCCAGCTCGTCGTTGTCGAAGCCAGTTTTCTGAGCGATGACGGCAAGAAAGCCGGGGGTGATGAAAATCACCAGCGCACCCACCAGGCCAACAAGGATCGCGCTGATCAGGCCGCCACGGGTGAGACGTTCGGCACCTTGTTCTGCGACCGCCAGACCGGCGATTGCGGTATTCAGCTCCATGACCCCTCCAATGTTGCCGTGTCAGCCATTCCGCCCCGCGCCAGGGCGCTGCGGATCAGGCTTTCAGCACGTCGTTGACGGCCAGCACAAACTTGTCGACAATCTCGTCCGCTTCGGCCCGCTTGAGTATCAAGGGCGGCGCGAACACCAGCGTATCGCCCAACGCACGGGTGATCAAACCGCGTTCAGCGGACGCCTTCAGAACCTGTCTGCCAGTGCGGTTGGCCATGGGGAAAATTTCCTTGGTTTCGCGATCCTTCATCAATTCGATGCCCAGCATCAGGCCCTTGCCGCGGATATCGCCGACATGCGGATGCTGGCCCAGCCGATCGCGCAGTGCCTGTAGCATGTAAGACCCCACGTCAGCGACATTTTCGACCACCTTGAGTTCGTCGATCAGTTTCAACACCGTCAGAGCCGCCGCGGCACCGACCGGATGCGCTGAATAGGTGTAACCATGGCCGAAGACGCCCACTTTATCGGCATTGGCTTCAAGAACATCCCACACCTTGGGCGAAATGAGCACCGCCGACATCGGGAAATAACCCGAGGTAACACCCTTGGCAGACGTGATGAGATCAGGTTCGTAGCCATAGGTCTGGCTGCCCCAATAGGTGCCAAGCCGCCCGAAGCCGGAAACCACTTCGTCCGCTACAAACAGAATATCGTGTTTCTTCAGGATCGGTGTTATTTCCTCGAAATAGCCTTCCGGTGGCGGGATCAATCCGCCCGCCCCCATTACGGCCTCCGCGAAGAAGGCGGCAATGGTATCCCCGCCTTCCCGTTCGATCAGATCCTCCAGCTCCTTTGCCAGCTGGCGAGAGAAATCCCGTTCGGACATTCCGTCCGGAGCATTGCGATAGTAATAAGGTGCGCTGACATGCAGGATCGGCCCCTTGGGAAGATCGAACAAGTTGTGCATACCCGGCAGCCCGGTCAAGCTGGCAGTAGCCACGCCCGAACCATGATAGGCGTTCCAGCGAGCGATCACCTTCTTCTTTTCAGGCTTGCCGCGCAAATTGTTGTAGACCCAGATCAATTTGAGTTGCGTTTCATTGGCATCGCTGCCCGATGCACCGAAGAAAACGCGCGACATCGGTACGGGTGCGCGCGCCAACAGCGCTTCGGCACACTCGGCGACGACATCGCTGCTCATCCCGTTGAAGGTATGAAAAAAGGAGAGGCGCTCGCTCTGCCTGGCGATCGCGTCGGAGATTTCCTTGCGGCCATAGCCGAGGTTGACGCACCACAGGCCAGCCATTCCGTCGAGATATTCCTTGCCGTTGACATCGCGCACCCGAATACCGGAGCCGGAGACCATGACCGTAGGGCCCTCCGCCTTGAGGTCGTTTATTGAAGTGAACGGATGAAATTGGCTGCGCTGGTCCATTTGTGCGGCCTGAGTTTGCTGCGTGGCCATGATAAACTCCCGATTTACCGCTTCGAATCGCGGCCTGTGTCTGTATCCGTGAAAGTCCTTGCGCAAAGCAAAATAAAACGCAACAGTCTATGTTATATCTATATGATTTTTGCGATTATGTAACAATGGCTGAGTGTGTCGGATTGGGATTGCCGTCACTTGCCAAACCCTTTGGATTGACACGCCATCGCGGCTGAAACACTGAGTAAGGATGGAAGACAAACCAGACCTGGGCAATGTCATGGCGATGATGTCGTTCGCCGCCGTTGTCAGCACCGGCGGCTTTTCAAACGCCGCCAAGTTGCTCGGCTATTCAAAAGCGGCCGTCAGTCGCCAGGTCGCCAAACTGGAACAGAGTATCGGCGTTCGCCTGCTCGATCGAACCACCCGTTCAGTCACGCTGACTCCCGCGGGCCGGGAAATGTATGCACGCTGCTCTCGCATCGTGGATGAGGTGAACGAGGCAAACCAGATCATCAGCGGGATGGTTTCCAAACCACGCGGCGAATTGAAGGTGAACGCGCCTGTCGTGTCTTCGCTCTTCGATCTCACCTCGATTATTCCGCGCTTTCTCAGGACTTATCCAGACGTCCGGCTGTTCCTCAATCTCTCTGACAGCAAGGTCGACATGTTGAAGGGACGTTTCGACGTCGCCTTCTGGATGGGCGACCCGTTCGACGCGAGCCTGGAATCGATACAGTTGCGGACCTATCCGATGGCACTTGTCGCTGCGCCGGACTATCTGGCGCGCGCAGGCTGGCCATCGACGCCCAATGACCTGAAGGACCACACCTGCATCGTCGAAACTCACCTGTCCACGGTCGGCGAATGGCGCCTGTCTGACGATGTAACGGTTGCGGTCAATCGTGGCCCGCTGACGAGCAACTCCGTGCGTATGGCGCGCGAGGCGACGCTGGAGGGGCTGGGCGTGAGTTATCTTCCCCGCTTCCTTGTCGAGGAAGATATCAGGTCGAATCAGCTGGAATCCTTACTGGATGGCACGGTCAGCGAAAGTATTCCGCTGCACATCATCTTTCCCCGAGGGAATTTCGCACTGTCGAAGGTCAGGGCCTTCGTCGATTTCGTCCGGAGCGAGATGCAGGCCGAGGCGCCGGCCAATCAGGTCGCGGGGCTGGGACTGGCCTCAGCGATCTGACGAGCGGAGCGGAGCCCGTAGCGCTGGACCAGCTGTTGGGCACCGCACCCGATCACAGATCCGTGCAGCCATTGTCGAACCCGAAGGCAAGCCCGCCGACGTTGCGAGCATAGGGAAAGGGATTATTGGCAGCGTGGGCACGGGCGCAATGAATGTCCAGGAAGGCCCGTTGAATCACGTTTCCTGTGTAGATGGCCTTGCCGCCGGAAAACAGCATCAGCTTGTCAATCGCCTCTACACAGCGCGAAACCATGGCAGTGGTATGATGGCCCAGCTGCGCGCGCCGCTCGATCGGCCAGTCACCGCTCGCGGCACGGGTTTCAAGTTCCGCGAGGTCGCTCGACAAACGCAGCTCGAGATCGTTTAGCGTCAGCATGACGTCCGCCACGGCTTCCTGGATCGTTGTATCGCCGGCAAGCCGCAGGCCCGTATAGGTCGCTCGCTTCTGCCGCGTCGCTTCAACGAACACATCCAGCGCCCGCCGCAGCGTGCCGACGGAGGTCGTCGAAACTGTACGGTTGAAGAGTTGGGCAAAGGGAATGCGATAAAGATCGCTCTTGTTGAGCACGTGGCCGGGACAAGCAAGATTGTACATATCGCGTTCGCGGATGACACGGTGCGCCGGCACAAATGCATTGTCGACCACAATGTCATTGCTGCCGGTGGGGCAAAGACCCATGGTGTGCCAGGTATCGATGACCGCATAATCGCTGCGCGGCAACAGGAAGTTGTAGGGTTCGGGCTGCCCGTCGCCATCCTCGGCAACCATGTTGCCGCCCAATATCACCCATTGGCAATGTTCGGAACCGCTTGAGAAGGCCCAGCGGCCGCTGAAACGATATCCGCCTTCAACCTTGGTGGCCTTACCCGTCGGCATGTAGGATGAACTGATCAGCACCGAAGGATCGTCGCCCCAGACATCCTCCGCCGCTTGCGGATCGAACAAAGCCAGCTGCCAGTTATGAACGGCGACCACGCCGTAAACCCAGGCCGTCCCCATGCAGCCTTCGGCAAGCGTCCGGGCGATTTCGCAATAGACCGCCGGAGACATCTCATAGCCGCCGTGACGTTTGGGCTGGAGCACCTTGAAGAACCCCGCCTCCTGCAGATCGGCAATGGTTTCTCGAGATATTTGACGGGCCGCAACAGCTGCCGCTTCGCGCTCGCGCAGGATCTGAACCATCGCGCGCGCGCGCGCGGCCAACTCATGAGGCGTCACGAGGGATAGAGCGCCTGTGGAGCGGGGAAAGGAAACCGGGTTCGCAATCTCAGACATCAATTCTCCCTTTGTTCTCGCGAATCAGCCAACGGGCGCCCGGCCAATTTATCTTTCTCACGAAAACTAAACAATGCTGCCATTTAAGGCATATCTGTTTTGTATACGTCCACAAATGTGGATAGCGACCATTCTATATTAGTATTTTTTATCAATGCCTTGATGGACAAAATCATCACTGGGCCGGGCTGCAATTCACGCTGCTCCACGTTGTAGAGACTGTTGTTATTTAGCAACAATATAGCAATATTGTCAATCACTGTAAACTGTGAGATAACCCGCTGACAAGTGCTCCTGCGGGATATCGAACGGGGAGCGCAATAGGGGGTCTCACGGTTTGGGGAGTTACAAAAATGCGAGTCGGTTACCGCGCGATGGGGCATATTGGCTTGTTGCTCGCCACAACGGCGATCAGCTTTCCTGCGCTGGGTGCTGTGCAGGAGGCCGAACCTGCCGCTACAGGACAGCCGGCTGACGAAGCTCCGCTCGGGGAAATTGTAGTCACCGCCAACAAGCGTAACGAAAGCCTGCAGAAGGTACCGATTTCCATGACTGCCTTCAGCGGCGAACAAATCGACCGCCTCGGCATCACCGATACGACCCAGATCACGCAGCAAATCCCGTCCTTGCGGGTCAATGCCTGGTCGCCCAATCTGACCATCTTCAGCCTGCGCGGCATTTCGCAGAGCAACTTCACCGATAACCTGGAAGCACCCGTCGCTGTCTATCAGGACAACGCCTATGTCGCTTCGATGAACGCCATTTCCGGGCAGCTCTTCGACATCAAGCGGGTCGAGGTGCTGCGCGGTCCGCAAGGCACGTTGTTCGGCCGGAACGCGACCGGCGGCCTTATTCATTATCTGAGCGAGGACGCCAGCAAGGACGAGTTTAACGGATATGCGCAGGGCGAATATGGCCGCTTCAACGACTGGTCGCTCGAAGGCGCGCTCGGCGGGCAGTTGGCCGAAGGCATCCGCTTCCGCGCCGCCGCGCGGGTGGAGAAGGCTGACGGATATATCAAGTCGCGCGATACCGATGCGACAGCGCTGGGCTTCGGCATCCTACCAGGGAGCGGGCAAGACCTTGGCGGTAAGAATGGCTGGGCCGCGCGCCTCAACCTGCAGGCAGACCTCTCGACCGAAGCGACGCTCAGCCTCTGGTACAAGCATTCCGAAGACAACCATGTCGCAACCGGCGGCTATGTGTTCGAGAACTGCAATTTCCTCGCCAATGGCTTCTGCGACACCAACGCAGCGGGTTTGAGCGACGCTCAGAACGGCGTGATCAACGGAATTACCGGCGCGGCGGCTTCGCCCTGGGAGCACTTCGGCGAACGGCGCGGCAATCTCGATCGCGTGATGAATAGTTACCAGGGCCAGCTGGACTGGAATCTGGGTGTGGCCAAACTGACGGCGATCACCAATTATCTGACGATGGACAAGTCCTATTCCGAGGACGGCGACGCCCTGCCCTTGCTGATCGTCAACGTCGATACCGGAGTCAAATTCCATCAATTCTCCCAGGAGCTTCGGCTGTCCGGCGAGACGGACAAACTCAAATGGCAGGCCGGGGCATATTATCTCGACATGAAATATGATGGTCATCACGCCGTTACCGGGGCGCCAATCGTTGATCTGGCCATTGCCGGCAACGGCGGCTTCTCCGTGCCGACCGTGGATCAGCTCTACAAGATCAAGTCCAAGAACTGGTCGGTTTTCGCTCAGGGCGACGTGCAGCTTACCGACAGGCTCTCGCTGACGCTTGGCGGGCGTTATTCCAAGGACAACAAGTCGATCGACTATGTAAACGTGCTGAGCGATCCCACCTTTGCGCCGCAACCCGACCCGGTAGTCTTATTCACCGACAAGGATCTTGCCGCAGTGGTTCCAGGTGTGAACCGGGAACATTATGGCGACTGGGCCGCCCGCGTTTCCCTCAATTATCAGGCCACTCCCGATACGCTGCTGTTCGCTTCGTGGAATCGTGGCATCAAAGGCGGCAACTGGTCACTGTCGTCGAACATCGATCCACGGGACTTCCAGCACCGGCCGGAAACGCTCAACAGCTTCGAGGCGGGCTTCAAGAGCACCCTGCTCGGCCGTAGCTTGCGGCTCAACGGCACGGTATTTCACTATATCTACGACGATTATCAGGCGTTTTCGCTGGCCGGCGGGGTTCCGCACGTGTTCAACAGCAACGCCACCTCGACCGGAGCGGAACTGGAAGCATTCTGGTCGCCCTCGAAGAACTTTGACTCTGTTTTCGGCGCTACGTGGCAGACTTCGAAGGTCGACAGCATCCCCGCCACATTGCAGCAGACGGCGCCAGAAGTGTTCCCGGGCGCACCGGACTCCCAATATTGTCAGAACAATGGGGGCGTGTTCACCTGCACCTTCCCGCAGACCACGATCAAAAACGCAAAGTTCCCCAATGCGCCGCGGTTCAGCTTCAACTACCTGCTGCGCTACAATTTCGACATCGGCGGCGGCAACGTCGCAGCGCAGGTCGATGGCGTCTGGTATGATGACCAGTTCCTCGAAGTAACCAATGGACTGGGCTCCCTCCAGAAAGCCTATAACGTAACCAACACATCGCTGACTTACCGTCACGAAGCGACCGGGATTTCGCTGACCGCCTGGGGACGCAATGTGTTCAACAAAGCGTACCGCGCCTATGCCCTGAACCTTGGCATCCTCGGCGTGACTTCAATCTACGGCCCGCCTGCGACCTACGGACTAACCCTGCGCGTGCCTGTCGGTGGCCGCTAAAATCCCCGCCCACAATAGCCCGGAACGCGCAAGGTTTCCGGGTCGTTGTTCAATAGTGGCCTGCCGACGCTTCACTTCGACGATGCGGCCTTCCTTCACCACATCGACTGCGTATTCTGGAGTCTTTTTACGGACGCTTTCCACCTAAAGGAGATGTTAAATCTGATCCGCCCAACGCCAACGACGGCATCATGCCCGAAACGCGCGGCGT
>Ga0207702_10004792_pt1 | contig 11922 bp, 8 predicted proteins | sample KBSCornC62_FD_184302 | JGI IMG/M metagenome (GOLD analysis project Ga0207702, IMG submission 184302) | Corn rhizosphere microbial communities from Kellogg Biological Station, Michigan, USA - KBS Corn C6-2 (SPAdes) (version 2) | ecosystem: Host-associated > Plants > Roots > Rhizosphere > Soil ...
ACACCCTGCGAAACCGTCGACCTTGGGGATCTCGAAGGGTTGACCAAATCACTGGATCGCATCGCACCGGACATCATCGTCAATGCCGCCGCCTACACCGCGGTCGATCGCGCGGAGGATGAAGCCGGCCTCGCACAGCGCATCAATGGCGAGGCGCCGGGCGTGCTCGGTGCGTGGGCCAAACGACACGCCGCGCGCGTCGTTCATTACTCCACCGATTACGTATTCGACGGCGCCGCCACGCGCGCCTATCGCGAGGACGATGCCACGCATCCGGTCAGTGTCTACGGCAGGTCCAAGCTCGCCGGTGAAATCGCGCTGGGCGAAAGTGGCGCGCTGCATCTGATTTTCCGCACCGCGTGGGTTTACGCTGCGCGTGGTCACAACTTCCTGCGTACCATGCTGCGGGTCGGGGCAGGGCACGACACATTGCGTGTGGTGGACGACCAGATCGGCGCGCCGACGCCGGCGCGGTTGATCGCCGATGTCACCGCGCACGTCGTGGCGCAATGGCGTCTTGATGAAACGCCGACACGCGATGGCATTTATCACCTGGTCGCGTCGGGACAAACCAGTTGGTGCGGTTTCGCACGTGCCATTTTCGAGCGTGCGCAAACCGCCGATCTCATGGAGCAGGCGCCGACTGTGCAGGCCATCCGCACCGATGAATATCCCACCAAGGCCACGCGCCCAGCGTGGTCGGTACTCGATACCACCAAGCTGCGCGAGACGTTCGACATCACGCTGCCGGACTGGCGGACTGCGCTCGATGAGGTGATCACGGAACTCGCAAACAGACGTTCCTGATGCCCATTTCCTGCACTCGGACAACTCAGGCCACGCACTCATTCGCGGTCACTTGTTCGGCTGCTTCGTCATTCCGGGGTTGAACGCACACATCGCTTGTCGTCATTCCGGGGCCGGCGCGGCTCCGCCGCGGCGGAACCCGGAATCGGTTGGGGCTCGGAGACCGATTCCGGGTTCTGCCCGCATGAAGCCGCGCGCAGCCCCGGAATGAAAAAGATCGGAATGCAGCTTGCGCCTTGTCTTTGCCGAAACCGATTCCGGATTCGACTCTTCGGACGCCGCGGAATGACCGCATGAAGCTCGGAATGACGAACATGTAGTTGTCCGTGATCAGCGGCAGCCGGGGTTGCCTTCCGCTGCTGGTGCCGCTCATCGGCCCAAACATGCCGTCCATCGCCGGGTGCTTGGCAAGGAAGCGGGCGGTGGCGATGATCCGATCCGCATCGTCGGCTTTCGACAGGGGCAAACCGTGGTGCCGGGGAAAATCCAGACCATGCCTATTGTTTTGATGACGCACCTGCGTGCGCGCTGTCGCGCCTGCGGCTTCACGTTGGTCGAACTGATGGTCACCCTTGCGGTGGCGGCCATCCTGGCCATGATCGCGGTGCCAAGTTTCAAGCGCGTGCTGGTTTCCACGAATCTTTCCGACATCAACAACGCTGTTGCCGGCGATCTCCAGTACGCCCGTACCGAAGCGGTGTCGCGGCAGGTGAGCATCGCGGTGGCGCAGTCTGGTGGAAGCTGGCAAAACGGCTGGACGGTCAACATCCCGCCGGCGAGCAGCACCGGCACCGCAACCGTTTTGCGCAGGCATCCGGCCGTTTCCGACCAGTACGCAGTAAACGGCCCCGCCGCCGGCGTCAGTTACAACGCGCAGGGCACGCCCTCCGCGTCCACCTGCTTCACCTTTTCCGAGGCCGACGGACACAACAGCACGCCGCGTTACCTGCAGATTTCGGCGTCGGGCAGCTTGCAGCAAATCACCAGCGCCACCACCCCCACAGGCTGTCCGGCACCTTCGCCATGATCTATCGCCGCCCCAACCCCAGCCAACGCGGCTTCTCGATGCTGGAAGTGCTGATCGCCGTGCTGGTGTTCAGTCTCGGCATCATCGGCCTTGCCGGGCTGTTGATCTTCGCGATCCAGTCCAACCATGTCGCCTACCTGCGCACGCAGGCGACGTTCCTCGCGCACAACATGGCTGACCGGATGAGCGCCAATCCGGCGGGGCTTTGGGGCAACGGCGGCAACAGTTTCTACAACGGCAGCTATCCCGTCAGCGCCAGCACCGCCAGTTGTGCCGCGGGCTGCGATCCTCAACAGCTTGCCGATTACGACAAGGCGCAGTGGAGCACCCAGCTCACCACGTTCCTGCCGAACGCGCACGGCAACATCAATTGCATCACGAACGGCATTGCCTACACGCCCACCGCGGCGCAGATCGACATGCGCCCGCCGTATGCAGGAACCTGCACCATGACGCTGACGTGGAATGAAGCCGGTTCCGCCGGCGGCGCCAATCAGGCGTCGACCGATGTCACCAAGCTCGGCCAAAAGCCGCACAGGTTCGAATGGGTATTCCAGCCATGACCCGCATTCGTCCCATCGCTGCCCGTCGCCGCATGGCGGGCCTGTCGCTGATCGAGATGATGATCGCGCTGATCATGGCGCTGATCGTCGCGGCCGGCATCATCACGGTGTTTGCGTCCACTTCCAGCAGCAACAAGGTGCAGCAGCAGATGGCCGCGCTGCAGGAAGAGGGTCGCTTCGCCATCCACAGCCTGCGCAACGACCTTGCCAATGCCAATGGCACGTACTGCAGCAACACCGGCGGCAACGCGGGGCTGACCGGTTCGGGGTTGTATCTGGACGCGCTGCGCTCGCCCACTGTTTACGCGAAGACTGCCATCGCATTCACGGACAACACGGTTGCGCTGCCGGCATCAACGCAGGCCTATTCATTGCCATCGTCCGTGTTCATGCGTGGCTACCAGTGCACGACCACCAGCTGCGATCCGAGCGGGACCTCCCTTGCACCCGGCGTTCCAGCGATGGGCACTGCGGTGGGCAATCGTGTGAAGGGCGCCGACGTGCTGACCATTCGGTACTTGAAGCCCGGCGCCGGCTGGGCCGTCGTGCCCACCGGCAATCCCGGCACCACGCTCGATGCCACCAACGGCACGGTCACCCAGATCAATCTGGTCAAAAGGACGGGCGAGCCGGCGGTCAACACGTTCACCGGCACCCTGGCCATGCTGGCCGATTGCTCGAATGCGCAGGTATTCACTGTCAGCGGCGCGGGTGGCGCCACGCTCACGCCCAACAACAACTATGCATCGCCGCTCGACATCAGCACTGGTGCGGCGCCGCGCCTGTTCGACTTCACCAGCGATTTCCAGACCGTCACGTATTACCTGAAGGTGGTTTGCGCCGACGGCAGCAGTCCCTGCGCACACACGACCGGTGCATTGATCCGGCGTGTCAATGGCCTGGAGACCGTCGCGGGTGCCGGCGAGTTGGTGCGCGGCGTCGAACGACTCGATTTCCGCTACGGCATCATCGACGCCAATGGCAATACCCAGTTCCTGACTGCCGACCAGGTGGATACGCGCAATGGCGGCGCCATTCCTTGCCCACCGGGCAATCCGACAAACCTGATGCTCGATCCCGACAGCGCGTCGCCGACCCAGGAAAAAGGCTGCCTGTGGCGTGCAGTGCAGACGATCGAAGTACACATCCTGATGGATGGCCAGACGCCGCTGTACACGTTGACGCCGAACGAGATGAAGTACATCTACACGCCGGATGGCGATACCTCTCCGCAGTTACCGACGGGGTCGAGCCGAGGCGCCCAGCCGAGCGCCCAAGGTTTCCCGGAGCAACTGTTGCGCCGCGAGTTCACCACTGTGGTCGCGCTGCGCAACTTCAATCCGTGATGACCGAGCCAGCCGCCATGTTCGTCCAGCGCATCCAACCCCGATTCCCGCAGCGCACCCGCGAACGCGGCGCGGTGCTGCTGGTAGCGTTGATCTTCCTGATCCTGCTGACGCTGCTTGCGATCGGCGCATCGTCCGGCTCGCTGTTGCAGCAACGCATGGTCGCCGCCACGCGCAGCGCGCAACTCGCGTCCTTGAGTGCGGACACCGCGTTGCGTGGCGCGGAATGGCGGATCTGGAACACGTCGAGCGTTGTGGGCGGCACCTTGCAGTGCGACACCGCCGACATCAACGGCACCACCGGTTGCGTCAAGTACGACCCGGAGTCGCCGCTGTACGCCGCGGGCGGCGCGGTTGCGCTGTTCCGCACCGGCAACAACGCATGGCTGTCCACGGGCATCGCCTATACCGGCTTGCCCGGCGCCAGCAACGACTTCACCAATGTGCCGATTCCGAGTGATGGCTACACCGCCAGCGCCAGCGTCGCGGAAAACCCGCGCTACATCATCGAGGACATGGGCCTGGTGAAGCCGCCGGGCGCCGGTCCCCAGCACGAATCCGGCGTCACCGGCCCGAACAATGGCGGGGCGGGGCACATCAACATCCACATCTATCGCATCACCGCGCGTGCCACGGGCGGCAACCAGAACACCGTGCGCGTGGCGCAAAGCACTTTCGACGCACAGGCGTCCAACTGACAGACATCACTGGTTGTCCTTGCCGAAGCGAATCGGAAGGACAACGCATGAAGGAACCAGCGGGGAAGCCACCATGTCCACAACTCGTCGAACCGTCTTGGCTTCACGACCCGCCGCCATGGTGCTGGCGTTGTCGCTTGTCGCGGGACTATCCGCCCCGTTCATGATGTTGCCGCGGGTCAAGGCCGCCGTCGTCGTGCCCGATGGCACGACCGAACTCAGTGCCGCGCCAGTCGAGCAGACCAAGGCGGTACCGCCCAATATCGTGGTGACTTTCGACGATTCCGGATCCATGGCATGGGATTACCTGGGGGATCGTCGGCCCTTCGATAACGGTTCATGGTCGGGACCTTGGATGTGCGCGGGCGTCATCGATGCTTCCGCCACATCCGGCATTGGCACGCACGTGATGAACGGCGTGTACTACAACCCCGATCCCGCCGTGAAATATCTTCCACCCGTTTACGCCAACGGGAGCAATTTCCAGCAAGCCGATATCACACTGACGGCAGTCCAGAACGATGGCGTCACGGCCAATCGTCCAATGAGTCCCAGCGGAGCCGGGAATACCACCAATTTCACTGGGAAGATCACCCAGGGCACTGGCTGGTACTGGAACGGAACAGGCAGCTATACGGATTGGAATCAGTGGGTATGGGGCACCTTTCCGACGGGCAGCGGTTACTACTCCAACAACAGTCAGAGCAACCGCCCAAGCAGAACAAAAGACACCCGGCTCGGTCCCTATCCAACTAACGACAATCGCTGGACGTGCCCCTCCGACAGCACCAGTCCCATTGCGAGCGGCGGTCCCTACTACTACAAATACACCGGTCCTGCGATTTCAGTGGACAGCTATGGCAACCCTGATTCTGCCGGATTGTCGAACCTGTACAACGCGAGCAACTGGACGGCCGTGGCTGTTCCGACCGCCGATTACCAGAGATGGGCCAACTGGTGGGCGTACTACCACACCCGCAACCAGATGGCGCGTACCGCACTTTCACGGGTGTTCGGTTCGCCATCGCTGGCTGCCAAAACCGATACGGGCGGGTTTGGCAGCGACATTCGGGTGGCTTGGCAAAACATCAATGCGTCGACCTACAAACTCCCCAGCGCCGCTATCATTTCGGCCTTGGTCGATACGGCGAACTGCACGTCTGGCAACGGCGCGAGTCCCAGCGCTACTCAACAATGGGGCGCAAGTACTACGCCACCCGATTGTTACCGCAGTGCGTTTTTCAACTGGATTTTCCAGGTACCTGCGAGCGGCGGGACACCGCTGCGCAGCGCTTTCAAACGCGCTGGCGAATTCTTCAAGCGGGGTGCAACGACAGGTACCGGGAACGGCACGCTGGAGGATCCTTATTGGCAGCCCCCCGAGAATGGTGCGTACGACGCGAGCAGCAATCCGGGCAACGAACTGTACTGCCGCCAGAACTTTTCGCTCGTGTTGACCGATGGCCTCTGGAACACAAACCAGGATGGCGGCACGATTTCCAGCCTGACGCAGCAGCCGCTTGCAGGTGCGGGCTTGCCGGATGGTGTCACGTTTCCCGATCCTGCCACGCCTGGGGTGACATCCATTTACAGCCCGCAGCACGATGCCGACAACGCCGGATACGTGTCCTTGTCCGACCTTGCCTACAACTATTGGGCCACCAATCTCCGGCCCGATTTGTACGATCCGACGAATCTGCCGAATCCAAAAATCGTGACGCCGTATTTGCCCGATACCTACACCGGTTTGTTCAGTGCAGGCGACGTTACGCTTCCGTTTCCGGTCGGGACGAATCCTGACGGTACGCCCAACTACAAGCTCCCGGCCGAGGAGTACTTCAATCCCAAGAATGACCCGGCCAGTTGGCCGCACATGGCTTCCTTCATGGTGGGACTGGGCGTAAGCGGCGTCCTCAACTTCTCCGAGAATACCGATTGCAAGAGCACCGTAGCGATCGATCTCGATGCTTGTGACTTGCGCAAGGGGACCACCAATTCCCTCAATATCGTGGGCTGGCCGCAGCCGCGCGCGAACGGTACGAGTGGCGTCACCCAGAATATCGACGACACTTGGCACGCCGCGCTGGCCGGGCGCGGACAGTTCTTCAGCGCAGGCAACCCGCAGCAATTGGTCGATCAGTTGACCAGCGTGCTGGCCAGCATCGCCGCGCGCGCTGCCAATCCCGTGCCGTCGGCCGTCAACGCCAGTGTGGCCACGTTGGGCGCTTTGAGTTTCAGGGTCGGCCACAATGCGGATTGGTCCGGAGTTTTTCAGGCCGTGGTGTTGAATACCGATGGGACGGTTAATCCGACGCCCGTCTGGGATGTAAGTACAGATCTGGATACCCGCGCCGCTTCTGATCGCAAGATCTTTACAACCACGTACAACACGCCGAGTGGCTGCGTACCCGGAAGTTACACGTTCAATGCGGGTAGCACGTTCGATTCCAGCACTGCATTCGATTGCGTGGAGACTGCCGGGTTGAGCACCCCTGCCATGGCCGGAGCCAACGACACGCTCGCAAACCGCGTGGCGTATTTGCGGGGCGACCGCTCGCACGAGGGCGACCAAACCTATCGGGCGCGTACGCATCTTTTGGGTGCGATCATCCACTCGCAGCCGGTGTACGTCGCCGCTCCGAGCAGCAATTACTTCGCGTTTCCGTCGGGTTCGCCGGAGGCGGCCGCGGCGGCCGCCTCCGCCGCCGGGACTGGGCCGGCCGACGGATCGTACGACAGCTTCGTTGCGACTCACGGTACCCGTATGCCCACGGTGTACGTGGGCGCCAACGACGGCATGCTGCATGCGTTCAACGCGCCCACGCCAGTGTGCACCTTCACTTCCGGCACCCCGAGCTGCGATTACGATCCCACCGGAGATGCCGGCAAGGAACTCTGGGCGTTCGTGCCGCGCGCGGTGTATGCCAATCTCGGCAATCTGACCGATGTGACGGACTTCCAATACCGCCCGACAGTGGATGCGTCGCCAGTGACGCGCGATGTGTTCTATGACGGTGCGTGGCATACGCTATTGGCCGGTGGCGTTGGCGTCGGTGGCCGCGGCGTGTATGCACTGAATATCACGGACCCCAATCCCGCCTCCTTCTCGGCGTCGGATGTGCTGTGGGAATTCGATTCCGACATGACCATGTCCAGCGGCTGCCATCCCAGCTATGGCTCATGCCGGTCGACTGACTTGGGCTATACCGTGTCGCAGCCCAACATCGGGCGTATTGCATACGGCAACAAATGGGTGGTGCTGGTTCCGAACGGCTATTTCCCGGATTGCTCGAAGCCGGACATGCCCACAGTCGACAAGACGAGTTGTTTGGCGATTGCAGCGCAGGCGCCGAAAGACGCCAGTGGCAATCCGTACAGCGCGTTGTTCGTGCTGGATGCACAAACCGGCAGCGTGATCGCGGAGCTGAAGACGCCGAGCATCAGCGGGGTCACCAGCTTTGGCCTTGCCACGCCGGTGATGGGCGATTACAACAATGACCAGATCGATGACGTGGCGTTTGCGGGCGACATGCAGGGCAATTTGTGGCGTTTCGATCTTTGCGGCGCCACCACACCGGGCGGTCCGTGCGGCGGCCCGCCCCAATGGACGGTTACGCTGGTCTACAAAGGCCTTACCGACGCCAGCGGCAACCAGGGCCTGCAACCGATCACCACGATGCCGCGCCTGTTCCCCGACCCGGCGACCAATCGTTTCATGGTGGTGTTCGGCACCGGCAGATATCTTGGTGCGGGCGACAACAGCAGCAATGCGTGGCAGGCGATCTATGGCGTCCGCGACGTGGTCCCGACCCCAGCCCCCGGGTACTTCAGCCAAGGCGACTTGACCCAGCAGTACCTACACGAGACCACGATTCCCGCAGGCGCCACATTGCCGGATGGTTCGCCCGATCCTAATGCCGGAGCGACGCTGCGCTGTGTGTCAGGTATTGCCGTCGACACCTGCAATGCGGCTTCGGCGGCACCTGCGAATCCCATACCGCCAGTCGGAACGGCAAAGGGAGGAGGGTGGTTCATCAATCTGTGCACGGCCACGGGAGGCGCTTGTGGTGCCGCCGGTGCTACGCAAACCAACTCCGGGGAACGCGTAGTGGTCAATCCCGGTGCGATCTTCGCCAGCAACACCGTGGTGTTCGAGACATTGCTGGCGGGCGCGGCGGGAAGCGATCCGTGCAATCCCGCGCCACAAGGTGCATTGATGGCGCTCAATGCGGTCACCGGTGCGCCGGCGGGGGTGTCCTCGCTGGGTGGCTGGCCGATCGTCGGTGGGCGCATCAGCAACGCGCGTACCAGCGGCAGCCTGCCCCTCGTTTCGGCATTGGGTGGCGGTCAGGCGTATCTGCCGGGTACGACGCTTGCGCCATCGGGCACGAAGCCGCTCTCGATCGACGCGCCGATCTGGCGTCGCCGTTCGTGGCAGGGCATTCAACAGAACTGATGCGGTGACAGGGGCGATGACGATGCGACGCATACGCGGTTTCACATTGATCGAGCTGATGATCGTGGTGGCGATCATCGCCATCCTCGCGGCCATCGCGGTGCCGTGGTGGGGCAAATACACCTACCGCGCGCGCCGTGCAGATGCGCAAAAAATGCTGGTGCACGTCGCGCAGGCGGAAGAGCGCTTCTACACCGACTACAACCACTACCCGCTGACGGCGTCTTCGCTCGGCTACGCCAACGATGCGCCGGTCAGCGAGAATGGGTATTACACCTTGTCACTGGAGCTGCCGGCGGCCAGTTCTGCGGGGCAGGGCTACATCGCGAAGGCGACGCCAGTGGCAAGCGGTCCACAGCACGACGACAAATGCGGCATCCTCAGCATCGACAGTACCGGCCAGAAGCTGCCGGACCCCACCAACGCCTCGGCCAACTCGAACGGTCGTTGCTGGTAGGCCGCGCCGGCAACGGAACGCGGAATTGGTTGAGTGCAGCACCCCGACCGTGGCGACCGATTCCGGATCGCGCTGTGCGCGTCCGGAATGACGGTCGGGCGAGCGCTCGGACGTTTGCGCGCGTCCGCAACGACGGCGAAGGGAGCGCTCGGATTACTCCGCGTGCATCAACAGAGCTTGTCATTCCGGGGCCGCTCACGCGAAGCGTGAGTGGAACCCGGAATCGGTTGAGTGCGGTAATTCGATTGCGGTAACCGATATTCCGGATCGCGCTGTGTGCGTCCGGAATGACGACGAAGGGATGTGCTCGGATTATTGCAGGCGTCCGGAATACCGATTAAGTAGGCGCTGGGTAGCCACGACCCTTCATGTCTGTTTCGCTGAAGGAGCCGGTGGGGGCGGCGGCGGAGCCGGCGGTGCGGCGACCTTGGGGGCGTTCGGCGGCGCGGGAGGCGGCGGTGCCGGGGGTGGCGGCGGCGGGAGCAGGTTCCAGCGCGGCGGCACTTTCATGTTCAGCGCGAGGGTCTTGCCGTGGCGGCGCACGGCCATGCGAACCTGCTGTTCACCGGCCGCGCCGCGCAGCGCGCGTTGCACGTCTTCGGGTTGCGCCACGGGTTTGCCGCCGATGCCGGTGATCACGTCGCCGGGCTGCAGTTCCGGAAACTGTTCGTTGCTGCGGGACAGTACCAGCACGCCCTTGTCGGTGCCGAAGTAGCGGCCTAGGCCGGGGTTCAGCGGCGTTAGGTTCAGTCCCCACCACGGCGACGTGAAAAAGATCCACTGATGGGCATGCTCACGCGCCTTGGCGGCCGCGTCGCGTGCGGCGACAGCGCCTTCGCGTGCCGCGGCAGCGCTCTCGCGTGCGATGGCGGCGCGGTCGAGCGCGGCGGACGCGTTTTTCATCGCACTGTCGATACTCTGCTGGATGCTCTTCTGGAATTCCGGCGACTGCACCGAGGCGGTGGCCTGCTCGGCGGCGCGTTCGGCCGCACGGACCGTGGCCTGCCAGTCACCAGGCTGCATCCGCTCCGGCGTGACATCGACGTGCCGTGTTTGGCCGTCGCGGATCACTTCGAGCCTGAGGGGTTTGCCGGCTTCGGCCCTTCGCAACGCGCGTTCGGACGATGCGTCGAAGGTTCCCACCGGTTTGCCGTCGATGGCGGTAATCGTGTCGCCCGCCGCAAGGCCGGCGCGCTCGGCGGGTCCGCCCGGCGTCACCGCGTCCACGTGCAATCCCCGGTCTTCGGCACTGGCGGCGATGCCGAGCATGCCGCGCTTGCTGTCTGCGAAATAGCGCAACGTGCTGGCGTTGGCTTCGTCGCCGAGCTTCGCGGAAAGCGCAGCCATGCGGCCGGCCAGCGCATTCATGCGCGCCTGCAGGGCCGCCATCTGCTGCTGGACGGCGGCGTCCGATTCGGCCGTGGATGAAGTCGAAGCCGGCGGTGCGGCGAGCAGTGCGCCGGAACACGACAACAGACCGGGCACCATCAGGCAAAGGGCGAGTGTTCGTTTCATGGCGATTCTCTCGATCACATGGAAATGACGCGGTTGCGCGCGGGGTGGGTCTGTTCGGCAACCATGTACGGTTGCAGGTGCAACAGGCCGAGTTGCTGGAGCAGGGTGATGCGTTGTTGCCACAGGCCTGCCGCGGTGGCGGGGCTGCGGGCTGCGCTGAGTTGCAGGTCGACCATGCCGATCCGGTCCTGCAGCGCCACGGCACTGGCGAGCGCGCGACCATCCAGCGGGGCGCCGCTGCGGCTGAGGCTTTGCACCCAGTTCTGCCATTGCGCGGAACTGGCCTGCAGCGCGGCGACGTCGGATGCGGGTTGGGTCTCGGGTTTCGCGGTCGACGGCGCTTGCGCGACACGCGCGGGCGGCGGTGCCGGCGTGCGCAGGTGCAGGTGCGGCCACGCGAACGCCAGCGCGATGCCGGCCGCGAACGCGGCGGGCAGGGTGAACCAGACGGTCCGGCGCACGGTGCGGCGGCGTCCGATTCGCGCAGACAAGTTGCGCCATGCTTGCTGCGGCGGCGTGCTCGCCGGCAGCGCGCGCAGCGCCGCGGCCAGCGAGGCTTCGTCGCTCATCTCGCTCATGTCGTTCATGCCGTGGTGGTCGAGCCGATCGTGCATGGCGTGTCCTCCACTCTGGGTTGAAGCAGCTCCCGCAGGCGCTTGGTGCCGCGTGCGAGTTGGGATTTGGAAAAACTCACGGAACGCCCGAACTCGCGGGCGATCTCGACGTGGGTGAAGCCTTCGACGTGATACAGCCATAACACCGCGCGCGCATCGTCGGGCAGCCGGTTCAACGCGCGATCCAGCGTCGCGGCATCCGCGGATGTCCAGGGCTGCGGCGCGCTGTCGTCGCCCAGCGTGTCGTCGAACACTTCGATGACGTGCAGCCGGTCGTGGCGAAGCTGCATCAATGATTCGTTGACCACCAGCTTGCGCAGCCATGCCGCGAACGGCGCATCGCCGCGGTACTGGCGCGCGCGCTCGAAGGCTTTGAGCATTGCATCCTGCAGCACTTCCTGCGCGACGTCGGCGCGGCCGGTCAGGCGCAACGCCAGCG
>Ga0207702_10004793_pt1 | contig 11920 bp, 20 predicted proteins | sample KBSCornC62_FD_184302 | JGI IMG/M metagenome (GOLD analysis project Ga0207702, IMG submission 184302) | Corn rhizosphere microbial communities from Kellogg Biological Station, Michigan, USA - KBS Corn C6-2 (SPAdes) (version 2) | ecosystem: Host-associated > Plants > Roots > Rhizosphere > Soil ...
GACCACGGGATCGCGACCGGCCTCTTCTTCCGCGACGCCGAGGGCCGCCTGCTCGAGGCGATTACGTACGCGGGCGGCGCCGATCCGCGGCGGCCGTGAGGTCGGCAGTGCTCGTGGGAGTGCCCGCGGCCGAGCCGGTCGTCGGCGAGTGGCGGCAGCGCCATACGCGCGACGCGCCGGCCGGAATCCCGGCGCACGTGACGATTCTGTTCCCGTTCGTCGAGCCCGCGCGGCTCGGGGAGGTCGAGGGACGGCTGGCCGAGTTCGTCGCCGGCACCACCGCCTTCGACCTGACGTTCGCGCGCAGCGCGCGCTGGCCGGAACTCCTCTACCTCGAGCCTGAGCCGGCGGAGCCGTTCGTCACGCTCACGCACGCCATCGAGCGGGAATGGCCGGATCACCCGCCGTACGGCGGCGCGCACGAGACGATCGTCCCGCACCTAACAGTCGCCGAGTCGGAGGATTCCGCGCTGCTCGACCGGATCGCCGCCGACGTGGAGCGGCAGCTTCCGATCGGCACGCGCGTGCGTGAGGCGAGCCTGTTCGTCGAGAACGACGTCGGGCACTGGCACGAGCACGGCCGGCTCCCGTTCGGTCACTCAGGCGTCGCGTAACCCCGCATCCCGTTCAGCAGCAGCTCGAAGAAGCGGTTCGCCAGCTCGTCCGTGTCGGCGCCGGGCCGTAGCCAGGTGTACGCCCAGTTCGAGGCCGACAGCGCGAGCAGCGCCGCGGTCGCGTCGTCGAGGTCGCTGCGGAGCTTGCCGAGCTCGCGCCCCTCGCGGAAGAGCGCGCGGATCCGCTCCTCGTAGCGGCGCCGCTCGGCGAGGACCTCGTCGCGCCGCTCGCCCTCCAGGTAGCGCCACTCCTGCACGAAGACGGTCGCGACGTCGAGCTGGTCGGCGACGACGCGCAGGTGCGAGCGCAGCGCGAGCCTGATCTTCTCGGTCGCGGGCAGCTCGTCCGGGATCGCGTCTAGGCCGGCGTGGAAGGCGCGCGCACCCTCGCGCATGGTCTCGTAGAGCAGGTCCTGCTTCGAGGAGATGTGCGCGTAGAGCGAGCCCTTCTGGACGCCGAGCGCCTCGGCGATCTCGCCTATCGAGGTGCCGTGGTAGCCCTTCTGCGCGAAGAGGCGCGCGGCCTGGCGGGTCAGCTCCTCGCGGCGGGCGCTCACTGGACGCAAAACCCGTTCCCCTCGGGGTCTTCCATCACCGTCCACGTCTCCTCGTGCGTGCCGACCCGCCACGTCTTCGTCTCGCGAACGCGGGCGCCGAGCGACGTCAGCCGCTCGACCTCCGCCTCCCGATCGTCCGCGCCGAGATCGAGGTGAATCGGCATCGAACCGGTCGCGGTCTTGACCCGGCGTTCGAAAAGCAGGCGCGGGCCGTCTCCGTGGGGTGGGGCGAGCATCGCCCAGCGGGACGGGTCGAGCTCCCCGCGGGCGACGGCCGCGTCGATCTCCTCGAATGCTGCGGCCGGGAGCTCCGGCTCGACGTAGCCGAGCGCAGCCTTCCAGAACGCCGCCAGCTTCACCGGCTCATCGCACGAGAAGTTGATGTTCCGTACGAACGCCACGGGGTAGACTACCGCCTAACGATCGTTCGGTAGGGAGGCGCGATGGAGCAGCGCGAGCAGGAGTTCCTCGAGTACGTCCAGGGCGGCGGCCAGGTCGAGGCGACCGATTGGATGCCTGACGAGTACCGCGCCCGGCTGCGGAAGTTCGTCGAGATGCACGGCAACTCCGAGCTGATGGGCGTGCTCCCGGAGCGCGAGTGGATCCTGCGCGCCCCCACGCTGCAGCGCAAGCTCGCGCTCACCGCCAAGGTGCAGGACGAGGTCGGCCACGCGCAGCTGATCTACCGCGTCGTCGAGGATCTCGGCAAGTCGCGTGAGGAGTGCCTCGACGACCTGATCTCCGGCAAGTCGAAGTTCCACAACGTCTTCCACTACCCGACGAAGACCTGGGGCGACGTCGGCGTGATCGCGTGGCTGGTCGACGCGGCCGCGATCATCAGCCAAAAGGCGCTGCTCAGGTGCTCCTACGCCCCGTACGCGCGGATCATGAAGAAGATCTGCTGGGAGGAGTCGTTCCACATCCTCCACGGCCGCGACGTGATCCTGACGCTGATGAACGGCACCGACGACCAGCGCGAGCTGGTGCAGGAGGCGCTCGACCGCTGGTGGGGCCCGCTGATGCAGTTCCACGGGAACCCGATCCCGGCCGACCAGGACCCGATGCTCCTCTGGCGGATCAAGAGCCAGGGCAACGACGAGGCGCGCCAGCAGTTCCTCGACGGGTACGTGCCGCAAATCTGGGAGCTCGGCCTGACGGTGCCGGACCCGGAGCTGCGCAAGGACGAAGAGTCCGGCCGCTGGCACTACTCCGAGCCGGACTGGGACGAGCTCAAGAGCGTGGTCACCGGTCACGGGCCGAAGACGGAGGACCGGCTCGACCTGCGCCGCCGGGCGCGTGAGAACTCGGCCTGGGTGCGCAGCGTCCTCCTGGCCGCTTGATCTACGAGGTGTTCAGACAGGAGCGGAAGGGCCAGCCCTTCCAGCACGCGGGCTCGGTCGAGGCCGCGGACGAGCGGTTCGCCGAGGCGTACGCGCGGGAGCAGTACGGCCGCCGCGGCGAGTCCGTCGCGCTGTGGGTGGTCGAGCGCGGCTCGATCATGCGGATCGACGAGTTCGTCGACGAGCTGAACCGCAACTACCACCGGGTCGACGGGTATCCGCTGAAGGAGAAGCTGAAGGAGGCGCGTGCGCGAGCTGCTGCTCGAGATCGCTGACGACGAGCTGATCCTCGGCTGGCGCGACTCGGAATGGACGGGCATCGCGCCGTTCCTCGAGGAGGACGTCGCGTTCTCGTCGATCGCGCAGAACGAGGTCGGTCACGCACGCGCGCTGTACGAGCTCGCGGCGCGCGACGTCGGGACGACCGCCGACGAGCTCGCGTTCGACCGCGAGCCGTCCGAGTACCGCTGCTCGCGGCTCGTCGAGCTGCGGCTGCCCGAGTGGGAGCGGACGATCGCGCGGCACGTGCTCTACGAGCAGGCGGACGCCGAGCGGCTCGAGCGGCTGAAGGCGTCCGACGATCCCGAGATCGCCGGGCTCGCGGCGAAGATCGACCGCGAGGAGATCTACCACCGCCTGCACGCGGAGATGTGGCACGAGCGGCTCAAGGAAGAGCCGCGCTACGTCGAGGCGCTCGAGGAGCTGCGCCCGCTCGTCGGCGAGCGGAACGGCCACTCGCCGGAGCTCGAGCAGCTGTGGGAGGAGATGACGGTCGTGCGGCGGTCGCAGCCGGCGGGAACGACGTGGTGACCGTGCTCGAGTGGGCGCGCGAGCTCCAGGCGATCGCGCAGTCGGGTCTCGCCTGGAACCCCCGCGAATACGACCGCGAGCGGTTCGAGCAGGTTCGGCGCGTGGCGGCCCAGATGCTCGCGAACGGGAATGACGCGACGCCCCTCGAGGCCGTCTTCGCTGCGGAGGAGGGGCACGCGACGCCGAAGGTCGACGTCCGCGGCGCAGCGTTCCGCGACGACCGCATCCTGCTCGTGCAGGAGCGCGAGGGCGAGGCCTGGTCGCTGCCCGGCGGCTGGGTCGACGTCGGCGAGAGCCCGAGCGAGGCCGTCGCCCGCGAGGTGCGCGAGGAGTCGGGGTACGAGGTGCGGCCGGTCAGGCTGCTCGGCCTGTACGACCGTGACCGCCGGCGCTTCCCGCCGCACCTGTGGCACATCTGGAAAATCTTCTTCCTGTGCGAGCTCGAGGGCGGCGAGCCCGCGCCGCTCGGATACGAGACCCTCGAGGCCCGCTTCTTCGGGCCGGACGAGCTGCCCGCGCCGCTCCGCTTCGGCGACGCGACGCAGGCTGAGATTGAGCGCTGCTTCGCGCAGCACGAGCACCCGGAATGGCCGGCCGAGTTCGACTGACGGAGGCGCAGGTCTGGGAGGCGCTGGCGGAGGTGCCCGACCCGGAGATCCCGGTCGTCTCCGTCGTCGACCTCGGCGTCGTGCGCGACGTGCGCGTCGACGCCGAGCGCGTGCACGTCGAGTTCACGCCGACGTTCCTTGGCTGTCCGGCGCTCGAGGTGATGCGCTCGCAGATGGCCGAGCGGATCGCAGCCCTCGGCGCCGAGCCGGAGGTCGAGGTCGTAGTCGACGACTCGTGGTCGACCGACCGCATCACGCCCGAGGGCCGCGAGAAGCTGCGGGCGGCCGGCTTCGCCCCGCCGACGCCGCGCGGCGAAGCAACGACGCTCGTGCAGCTGCAGTCGAACGGCTTCCGCTGCCCGTACTGCGGCTCGCGCGACACCGCGCTCGAGAACATCTTCGGCCCGACGCCGTGCCGCTCGCTGCGCTACTGCCGCGACTGCAGGCAGCCGTTCGAGCAGTTCAAGACGATCTAGCTTGCGGCCGGCGAACGACGGGCTGCGCTTCTTGCTCGAGCTCTCCGCGCTGGCCGCCGTCGCGTACTGGGGCTGGAGCGAGCACGGCGGCGTCTGGCGCTGGGTCCTCGTCGTCGCGGCACCGCTCGCGATCGCCCTCCTCTGGGGCCGCTTCGTCGCCCCGAAAGCGAAGGTCCGGGTCGGCGACCCGTCGAAGCTGCTGCTCGAGGTGCTGGTCTTCGGCGGCGCGGCCGTCGCGCTCGCCGACGCCGGCCAGCCGGTGCTCGCGATCGCGCTGGCGGCCGCGGCGCTGCTCCACCTCGTGCTGACGTTCGCGCTCGATCAGCGCCGGATTCCCGCCTAGCGCACCTCCGCTCCCCATTCCTCGGGCGCGACCTCCTCGATCTGCCGGGCGAAGTACCAGACGTGACCCTCGAGGTCCTCGGCCGTGAAGCGACGTTGGCCGTACTCCTGGTCGGTCGGCTCCTCGCGGATCGTGGCACCGGCTTCGCGGGCCCGCTCGCAGCGCGCGTCCACGTCGTCGTCGACCTCGACGTAGATTCCGACCGTCTCGTGGCCGAGTGACCTCGGCCCCTTGAAGTCGCCGCCCGGGTCTCCCATGTAGATCCGGCCGTCCGGGCCGACCTTCATCTCGGCGTGGTTCACGTAGCCGCCCTCGCCGGTGTAGCGGAGCACCTCCTCGAAGCCGAAGGCGCGCGCGAGGAAGTCGAGCGCCGCGTCGCAGTCCTCGTAGAGCAGGTACGGCGTGATCGTCTGCATCAGCCAGTCTCCTTTCGTCGCCTTTTGAGCTCGACGTCGAGCGCGTCGAGCCGATTCGTCCAGAAGCTTCGGTAGTGCGAGAGCCACTCGTCGAGCTCCGCGAGCGGTGCCGGCTCGAGCGCGTAGAGGCGACGCCGGCCGTGCTCGCGCGCGCTGACGAGGCCGTGCTGCCGCAGGACGCGCAGGTGCCGGGACACCGCCGGCCGGCTCGTCTCGAACTCGGCCGCCAGCTCTCCGGCGCTGCGCTCTCCGTCGGCGAGCAGCTCGACGATCGTGCGGCGCGTCGGATCGGCGAGCGCCTCGAGCGCCTTCATACGCGCTCCGTTAGCGGCAGCCGCGAGACGGCGCCTGTCCAGAAGCCGATCGCGCGCATGCCGCGGTCGGCCTCGATGCGCGTGTGCTCGAGCACGAGCCGCGTGCCATCGCCGTCCGGCGTCAGCTCGATCCGCACGACCGACGGGTCCTCTCCCGGCGGGCGCCAGTCGAGCTCGAGCACGCGGCCGGCGTCGATCTCCGACCGCGGCACGTCGAAGCCCGGCCGGAGCCAGCGTGCCAGTGACTCCGGCTTGATGAGCGCGCGCCAGACCTCGGCCGGCGCTTCGGAGTAGCGTCGAGTCAGCCTGACCGAGCAGCGACCTCGCATACCGCCAAAGTGTAACCGACCGGTTACACGTTTGCTCCTCTGGGAGGTGGCGGCCGTCTGGCTGCTGTTCGGCCTCGCCGCCGTGGCGGTGCTCGTCACCTACTGGCGGCTGCCGCCGAGCGAGCTGTGGAAGGTGTCGCAGTCGGGCCCCGCAGGCGGAGCTGGACGCGCCTTCGTCTTCCTCAGCTTCTCGGCCGCGCTCGCAGCGCTGCCGGTGCTCACGATCGCGGTCGACCGGCTCGACGACCGCCGCGCGACCGTGGCGGCCGTCGTCGCAGCCGCGCTCTGCGCGACTGTTGCGATCCCCGGCGTCCAGACGCCCGGCGACCTCGACGCGAAGTGGGCCAACCTGCCGGCCGTCGTCGGCGTCGCGCTGGCCGTCGCGCTCGCCGCCTGGGCACGTCGCTCAGGACGCCGGCAGCTCGCGCACGCGACGCGCGCCGGCGATCGTGCCCGCATCGCGGCGGCGGCGCTGCTCGTCTTCGCGAGCGCGCCCTACATCGCCGCCGAGCTCGGCTTCTTCCTCGACGGCGTGCCGCTGCTCGGCTGGATCTTCCAGACCGGCGCGATCCGGCCCGAGCCGGACGCCGGCTACTCGCACGCGGCGGTGCACCACGGGCACCACCACGGGCTCGACGGCCTCCTGCTCGCGCTGACCGTGCTGCTCCTCTCGCGGCTCGTCGGCACGATCCGGCGGCGGCGCCTGCGCGTCGCCACCGCGGCGTACCTCGCCCTGCTCCTGGCTTACGCGCTCGGGAACCTGGCGAACGACCTCTGGGTGGAGCAGGTCACGAAGCGCGGCTGGACGAGCTGGCAGATCCCTGACGTGCTCCAGCCGCACGTCTCCGTCGCCTGGGCCGTGGTCCTGCTCGCCGGGGCCGCCTTCTACGCGCTGCTGCTGAGACCGCGCTAGCTCTCGATGCCGACGTTCAGGCTCGGGTACCTCTGCGTCAGCAGCAGCAGGTAGGCGTAGGTCTGGGTCTCGAACCGCAGCGCCAGCGCGGCGAAGTTGCGCAGCCCCTCGGGCACACGCCCCATGACGAGCGCGATGAACCAGCTGAAGACGGCCAGCAGCTGCGAGAGGTTCGAGAGGATGTTCGTCAGCAGCAGCGCCGGGATCGCGAGGATGACGCGGAAGAAGACGGTCACGCGGCTCTGCTCCTCCGGCGGCGCGACCTCGAGGTCGATCGGGTAGCTGCCCTCGCGACCCGTGAAGCCGGGGTACGGGTCGGCGATCAGGAGCGCGTACGCGCGCACGTGCGTGGTGAAGCGGAGGAAAGTCGCGAGGAAGCCGTGCAGGCCCTCGGGCGAGCGGCCGGCGAAGAGCGTGGCGAACCAGTTGACGACGGCCGCGAGCAAGGCGATCACGCCCCACAGCGTCAGCCAGAGGAAGAGCGGGATCGCGAGAATCAGGCGGAAGAAGACGGTCAGGCGGTTCCGCTGCAGGTCGTCGTTGACGATGACGCGGATCGGGTGGGTCATCGGGACGCGCGCTGCTGCGGTCTCCATGGTGTCTCCTTCCATCTAGCGGCCCTCGAAGCGGGGCTCACGTTTCTGCAGGAAGGCATCCACTCCTTCGCGGAAGTCCTGCGTCTGCGTGGCCGCGGCCTGCAGCTGCGCCTCCCGCTCGAGCTGGTCCTCGAGCGTCGCGCGGTCGGCGCTGTCGAAGAGGCGCTTGCTCATCCCGATCCCGCGCGTCGGCATCGCGGCGAGCTGCGCGGCCCACTCGGCGGCGCGCTGCGCGAGGGCCTCGTCCGGCACGACCTCCGAGACGAGCCCCCAGGCGAGCGCCTCCTGGGCGCTCAGCCGCCGGCCCGAGGTCATCCACTCGAACGCGCGCGCCGAGCCGAGCAGACGCGTGACGAAGAAGGTGCCGCCCATGTCCGGGACGAGCCCGATGTTGACGAAGGCCGGCACGAAGCTCGCGCTCTCGCCGGCGACGCGCAGGTCGCAGGCGCACGCGAAGCTGAGGCCCGCGCCGGCGGCCGCGCCGTTGACGGCGGCGATGACCGGCTTCTCGAGCTCGCGCACCGCGCGGATCGTCGGGTGGTAGTTCGTCCGCAGCCGGCCGGCGATGTCGCGCGCGGCCTCGCCGAACTCGTTCAGGTCCTGCCCGACGCAGAAGCCGCGGCCCGCGCCGGTGATCACGACGGCACGGACGTCGTCGGCGCGCGCGTCCTTGAACGCGCCGACGAGCTGGCGGTGCATCTCGGCCGTGAACGCGTTCAGCACGTCGGGCCGGTTGAGCGTGATCGTGAGGACGGCGCCGGCGCGGCTGGTCTCGACCTCGGCCATCCGCCGCAGCCTACAACCGCGTTGCTAGCTTCGGCGCATGGTCGGGCTGACGTTCATCTCCTCCGAGCAGGACGCACTCGACGCGTACTCGAACGCCGTCATCTCGGTCGCCGAGCGGCTCGCGCCGTCGGTCGCCAACCTGCGCGTCTCGCGCGGCCGGCGCTCGGGCGGCGGTAGCGCCGTCGTGATCACGCCGGACGGCTTCCTCGTCACCTCGGCGCACGTCGTCGACGGCTCGACGCGCGGCGGGCGCGCCTCGTTCGTCGACGGCCGCGAGCGCGCGTTCTCGGTCGTCGGCTCGGATCCGCACTCCGACCTGGCGGTCTTGCGCGCGCAGGCGGACGACCTCGTCCCGGCCGAGCTCGGCGACGCGGAAGGGCTGCGCGTCGGCCAGCTCGTCGTTGCGATCGGCAATCCCAACGGCTTCGCCGGCTCTGTCACCGCGGGTGTCGTCTCGGCGCTCGGGCGCTCGCTGCCGACGGCCGGCGGCCGGATCGTGGACAACGTGATCCAGACGGACGCGGCGCTCAACCCCGGCAACTCGGGTGGGGCACTCGCGGACGGCCGCGGCCGCGTGATCGGGATCAACACCGCCGTCGCCGGCGTCGGGCTCGGGCTGGCCGTTCCGGTGAACGCGGCCACGCGCGCGATCATCGGCGCGCTGATGACCGAGGGCCGCTTCCGCCGTGCCTACCTCGGGATCGCGGGCGGCTCGCGGCCGCTGCCGCCGCGCGTCTCACGTCGGCTCGGGCGCGACTCAGGCGTCGAGGTCGTGCAGGTCGCGGAGGGCTCGCCGGCCGCCGAGGCCGGGCTGCGACCCGAGGACCTGATCGTCGAGCTCGACGGCGAGCCGGTGGCCGACGTCGCGGACATCCAGCGGCTGATGGTCGTCGAGAAGATCGGCGCACCGGTCCCGCTGCTCGTGTTGCGCGAGGGCCGGGAGCTCGGGCTCTCGCTGGTCCCCGCCGAGCTTTCCTAGCGGCGCCGGCGGGCGAGCGACCACGCCGTGAGGACCGCGAGGCCGGCTACGACCTGCCAGCCGGTCGCCTGCCGCTGGACGTCGACCGCGGGCTGCCACTCGACCTGCTCGCCCGCCGGCATCGCTACCTCCCTTCGAACTCGGGCTTGCGCTTCTCGCCGAACGCGGTCAGGCCCTCTCGTGCGTCTGCGCTCGCGAACGCGAGGTAGAGCGCCCGCCGCTCGCCCTCGAGGCCGGCGGTGAGCGTCGTCTCGTAGGCGCGGTTGACCGACTCTTTCGCGAGACGCGTCGCGACCGGGCCTTTGTCGGCGATGTCCCGGGCGACGCGCTTCGCTTCCCCGAGCCACGCCTCCTTGACGACGACGCGCGAGACGAGCCCGGCTGCGAGCGCCTCGTCCGCCGAGAGGCGCCGGCCGCTGAGGATCACGTCCATCGCCAGCGCCTTGCCGACGGCGCGGGTCAAGCGTTGCGTGCCGCCGGCGCCAGGGATGATCCCGAGGCCGGTCTCGGGCTGGCCGAACTGCGCCGTCTCGGAGGCGACGATCAGGTCGCAGCTCAGCGCGAGCTCGCAGCCGCCGCCGAGGCAGAAGCCGGAGACGGCGGCAACGAGCGGCTTCCAGATCGCCCGGATCGCGTCCCACCGCTCGACACGGCGCTGGTAGTAGAGGTCGATCGCCGACGCTTTCGCCAGCTCGCCGATGTCGGCGCCGGCTGCGAAGGCGCGCTCGTTCCCGCCGAGCACGATCGCGCGCACCGAGTCGTCGCGGTCGAGCTCCTGCAGCACGGCGACGAGCTGCTCCATCAGCTCGTCGGAGAGCGCGTTCAGCGCGGCCGGGCGGTTGAGCAGCACGACCGCGATCGCCCCGTCGCGCTCGCACAGGACGAGCTGTTCCGTCACGATGCCTGACACCGAGCCTGCGGCAGAAAGGCCCCTTTTGCAGGGGAAGCCACACTTCCGTGACGAAGGCGTGACGCTTCCGTTTGCATGCCTGACACCGGGGTCGGGGCGCTCACTTCTTCTCCAGGAAGCGCTCGATCGCCGCCTTCGGCTCGTCGGTCGCCATCGAGAGGGCGAGCCAGTCGCGGGCGTGGTTGATCGTCTCGTGCCACGCGAGGTCGCGCCAGAAGTTCAGGTGCTGCTTCGCGTAGCGCGTCGTCTGCGGCAGCTTGCGGACGAGGTTCTCGACGACCGCGTCGACCTTCGCGTCGAGCTCCGCCGCCGGCACGGCCCAGTTCACGAGCCCCCACTCCGCCGCCTGCGCGGCTGGGATCTCGTCGCACATCAGCACGATCTCGCGCGCGCGTCGGTCGCCGACCATGATCGTCAGCCACTGCGTCGCCCCGCCCGCCGGCACCGAGCCGTGCTCCGGCCCGACGTGCCGGATGAACGCGTCGTCCACCATCACCGCGAGGTCACACGCCATCTGCAGCTCGTTGCCGCCGCCGACAGCGATCCCGTTGATCCGCGCGAGCGTCGGCTTCCCGATTTCCCGCAGCCGGTCGTGCATGTCCTTGAAGGCGCCGAACCACTTCCAGTACTCGTTCGGCTTGCCGACGTAGTCCTCCGCCCACTCGCGCAGGTTCGCGCCGACGCAGAAGGCGCGGCCTTCGCCGGTCACGATCACGACCCGGATCGAGTCGTCCCAGGAGGCGTCCTCGCACGCGCGCGCGATCTCCCGCAGCATCTGGAAGTCGAAGGCGTTCAACACCTCCGGCCGGTTGAGCGTGATGGTCGCGCGCGGCGGGGCCTTCTCGTAGACGATCCGCTCGAAGCCGAGCTCCTCGGGCGGCAGCGGCCGCGGCGCCGAAGGCTGCGCCTCCGTCACGACACGTCCGCGAACAGGACGTGGAACCGGCCGCCCATCTCCATCGCGTCCTTGCCGGTCGCGATGAACTCCTCGCCGCGCGCCGCCTCCTTGAAGGCGTCGCGGTCGGCGAACTCCCACTCGGCGTAGTACGCGTACGGCGGTTCGCCCATCGGCGCGCCGAAGACCTTGCCGTGACGGAACGTCCCGCCGGGCACTTGCCGGCACAGCTCCGCGTGCCGCTCGTACCGCTCCGGATCCGGCTCGCTCTCGTAGAGCACGAAGGCCCTGACCATGCAGCACTCCCCCTTTCGTCGGACGCGCGGAGCCTACTCGCAGCGGCCCGCGGGGAGCCGGCATTCCTTTCGATACCTGACTGTGGTAGAAACGCCCGTTACCCGCAATCCGTCTGCGTCCAGCATGCGGCGGCCGCGATGTAGGGGGACCAACTCAAGGAGGGCAGAATGAGACGCCTTCGCGTCCGGCCGCCCACAGGGCGACCACTGAAGCTGCTCCTGACCGGAGGGCTCGCAGTGCTGGCGCTGACGCTCACGTCGAGCAGCCTCGGCGTGGTCAACCTCAACCTGCCGAACGGCCAGCTGCGTGACTTCGACTCGCGCGGGACGGTCGCGCCGAGCACGGCACAGCGCAAGGCGGCGCGGTCGATCCACGGCCGCGTGTCGTGGGGCCCGCTCGGAACGCCCGCTTCGGTGATCCACTACGGCGGCTACCTGGCGACGGGGATCAAGGCGCCGTCCGCCGAGTCGGCCGCGCTGAACTGGCTCGCCGCGCACAAGGCCGCCTTCGGGCTGCGCTCCGTCACGCACTTGAAGCTCCTGACGGGCGCCGTACTGCGAGGCAGCAAGAGCCACGCGGTCTCCTTCCGGCAGACCTTCGGGGGCGCGCTCTCGGCCGACGGCGTGCTGACGGTCACCGTCGTCCGGGCCAAGACGAGCTGGAAGGTCGTCTACGCCTCGTCGAGCCTCGCGCACGACCAGGCCGTCACGGGCAGGCGCTCGCTCTCGTCCGTGCAC
>Ga0207702_10004797_pt1 | contig 11918 bp, 8 predicted proteins | sample KBSCornC62_FD_184302 | JGI IMG/M metagenome (GOLD analysis project Ga0207702, IMG submission 184302) | Corn rhizosphere microbial communities from Kellogg Biological Station, Michigan, USA - KBS Corn C6-2 (SPAdes) (version 2) | ecosystem: Host-associated > Plants > Roots > Rhizosphere > Soil ...
CTCGAGCGCCTCGGCGAGCAGGTCGGCGGCCCGGTGCGGATCGCCGTCGGCGGCGGCCGTCCCGGCCTGCCGGATCAGCTGCTCGAACCACCAGGCGTCGACCGCCTCCGGCGGCAACCGGACGGCGTAGCCGGAGCCGGCGCTGGCGATGATCCCCCGGCGCGACCGCGGCGCACCGTCGGGCTGGAGCCGCCGCCGGAGATGCGACACGTACGACTGGACCGCGCCGCTGACGTTGCCGGGAAGATCGTCGCCCCACAGGCAGTCGGCGATGCGCTCGGCGGGCACGATCTCGCCGCGAGCGAGCAGCAGGACGGCCAGGACAGCACGCTGACGGCGACCGCCGAGATCGATCTCGGCGTCGCCGTCGCAGGCGTCGAGCCTGCCGAGTATCCGGACCCGGAGCCCGTCGTGTCCCGCCACCCCACCTCCCCGGCTCTCCCGGGATCGAAGGTAGAGGAGGCCCTGCGTCCGTGCGGTCGTCTCGCGCGGAACCGGCGGCCGGCCGGCGGCCGGAACGCGGGAACAGTTCCCCGGACAGCCGGAAGGTCCGGTTCGCCTGGCCGGGAGAGAGCCGGCGGCTGACTGTTCAACCGCCGCTCCCGCGGGCTTACCCGCGAGCCCGGGGTACCCGCGAGCGCCGGTACGACTCCCGGCGCGCCGCTGTGGCTCTACCTATATCGAGACCTATATCCAGACCTATATCCAGCTCGGGAACCAGATCCGGGACCGCCACTCCTCGTACGTGATGAGCTGACCGGTCAGGATCGGCCACAGCCAGGCCGAGTTCACGACGACGACCGCCAGGTACGCGCAGATCGCGACCAGCCCGATCAGCCGGCGCTGCTCGGAGGCGTTGGCCGGCCCGAGCACCGCGCCGAGCATCAGCGTCACGCCGATCACCAGGAACGGCACCAGTGGCGTCATGTAGAACAGGAACATCGTCCGGCCCGGTATCGAGAACCAGGTCAGCCAGCCCGCGGCGAACGCCACCAGCACGGCCCAGCCGCGCCAGTCCCGCCGTACCAGGCCGATCCACAGCGCCCACAGCACGGCCGGTGCGAACGCCCACCAGAGCGCCGGCGTCCCGACGTCGAGCACGGTCCGCACGCACTGGGCGGCCCCGCAGCCCGTCGGCGACGGGTTGCTCGGGTAGTAGAAGAGCACCGGCCGCCCGTCGACCAGCCAGCCCCACGGCGAGGACTGGTAGCTGTGCGGGGTCCGCAGCGTGCTGTGGAACTCCCACATCTGCGCGTGGTAGTTCAGCAGCGACCGGATCGGGCCCGGCAGCCAGGACCAGTAGCCGGTGTGGGTGTCCGCCCAGTGTCGGTCGTAGGAGTTCTCACCGAGGAACCAGCCCGACCAGCTCAGCAGGTACGCCGCGACCGGGGCGAGCGCGAACGACCCGACCGCGCCGGGCAGGTCGCGCAGCGCGGTCCCGACCCACGGCTTCGGCACGCCGGCCGAGCGCCTGGCGCCGAGATCCCAGAGCACCGAGAGCAGCCCGAAGCCGAGCAGGAACCAGATCCCGCTCCACTTCACCGCGCAGGACAGCCCGAGCAGCACGCCGCCGGCCAGCCGCCAGCCGCGGAACCCGACCCGCCCGCCGTACGGGCCGACGGCGGCCAGCCGGTCCCGCATCCGGTCCCGGTCGACGACCAGGCAGCCGAACCCGGCCAGCACGAACACGGCCAGGAAGATGTCGAGCAGCGCGAACCGGCTCTGCACGATCGAGAGCCCGTCCGCGGCGAGCAGGATCCCGGCGGCCGCGCCGAGCAGGGTGGACCGGGTCATCCGCCGGGTCACCCGGATCAGGATCGCCACGCACAGCGTGCCGGCGATCGCGGCGGGCACCCGCCAGCCGGTCGAGTTGTCCCCGAACACCGAGATCCCGGCCGCGACCAGCCACTTCCCGAGCGGCGGGTGGACGATGAACATGTAGCCGGGGTTGTTCTCATAGCCGCCGTTGTGGAGGATCTCGTTGCCCTCGGTGGCGTAGTAAATCTCGTCGAACTGCTTGGGGTCGGGGAAGCCGATTCCCCACAGCCGCACGACACCGGCGATCAACGTGATCAGGATCGTGATGACCCAGGAGAGCGCCGCGTCCGGCGGCATCGGCCGGTGCTCGACCGGGCGGACCCGGCCCCGGTGCGTCCGAGGCTGCTCGCCGTCGCCGGGGGCGGCGTCCGGCGGAGCTGCCTCGAGCGTCGCGGCCATGCGGCGATGGTAAGTGCACCGCCTGAAATGCACGCCGGGACGCGCATTGTGCTGCCGGTCGTGACTGGATGGGGCCCTCCGCCATCGGCGGGGCTCGTTGGGCGAGGTCGGTCGAGACTCACCAGTGCAGACGAGCTGACGCCCGGGGTTACGGGGGCCGCCCCCGACGGCGACTAGTGTCACAGCGTGCCGCCGGGGACCCTCGTGCTGGCCGGCGCGCCGCTCGGCGACCCGGCCGACGCGAGTCCGCGACTGCGGGAGGCCCTGCGCAGCGCGGACCTGGTCGCGGCCGAGGACACCCGCCGGCTGCGCCGGCTCGCCGCCGACCTGGACGTCACGGTGCCCGGCCGGATCGTGCGGCACGACGACGCCACCGAGGAGGCCGGCACGCCGGGGCTCGTCGACCAGCTGCTGGCCGGCCGGACGGTGCTGCTGGTGACCGACGGCGGGATGCCGAGCGTGTCCGACCCCGGCTACCGGCTGGTGTCCGCCGCGGTCGCGGCCGGCGTGCCGGTGACCGCGGTGCCAGGGCCGTCCGCGGTGACCACGGCGCTGGCGCTGTCCGGGCTGCCGTCCGCCCGGTTCTGCTTCGAGGGGTTCCTGCCGCGCCGGCCGGGGGAGCGGCGCCGGGCGCTGGAGGCGCTGCGGGACGAACGGCGCACTGTGGTGCTGTTCGAGGCCCCGCACCGGCTGGCCGCGACCCTGGCCGACGCCGCCGAGGTCCTCGGGCCGGACCGCCCGGCCGCGGCCTGCCGGGAGATGACCAAGACCTACGAGGAGGTCCGCCGGGGCACGCTGGCCGAGCTGGCGGCCTGGGCCGCCGGCGGGGTACGCGGGGAGATCACGCTGGTGGTCGGCGGGGCGCCGGGGCGGGCGGCCGAGGCCGACCCGGCCGCGCTGGTCGCGGCGGTGGTCGCCCGGGAGCAGGCCGGCACCGACCGGAAGGCGGCGATCGCCGAGGTCGCGCGGGAGGCCGGGCTGCCCAAGCGGGTGGTCTACGCGGCGGTGGTGGCGGCGCGTTAAGCCCTGGCACAGCTTCACTACGCTGGGTGGTATGCCCGATCGACACATCCTGACCTCGGTGGCCTGGCCGTACGCCAGCGGTCCCCGGCACATCGGCCATGCGGCCGCGTACGTGCCCTCGGACGTCTTCAGCCGCTACCACCGGATGGCGGGCGACAAGGTCCTCATGGTCTCGGGCACCGACGAGCACGGCACGCCGATCCTGGTCGCCGCGGACGGCGAGGGCGCCTCGACCCGGGAGACGGCCGACCGCTACAACCGGCTGATCGTCGAGGACCTGCAGGCGCTCGGCCTGTCCTACGACCTGTTCACCCGGACCACGACGACGACCCACTACGCGGTGGTCCAGGAGATCTTCACCGGCCTGCTCGCAAACGGGTACGTGTTCCCGCAGACCACGCTCGGCGCGATCTCGCCGTCCACCGGCCGGACCCTGCCGGACCGCTACATCGAGGGCACCTGCCCGATCTGCGGGTACGACCAGGCCCGCGGAGACCAGTGCGACAACTGCGGCAACCAGCTCGACGCCACCGACCTGATCAACCCGCGGTCGCGGATCAACGGCGAGACGCCGAAGTTCGTCGAGACCGAGCACTACTTCCTCGACCTGCCCGCGTTCGCCGAGGTGCTCGGGGACTACCTGCGGTCCCGGGAGAACTGGCGGCCGAACGTGCTGAAGTTCTCGCTCAACCTGCTCGACGACCTCAGGCCGCGGGCGATCACCCGTGACCTGGACTGGGGCGTGCCGGTGCCGCTGGACGGCTGGCGGGACCGGCCGGACAAGAAGCTCTATGTCTGGTTCGACGCGGTCGTCGGCTACCTGTCGGCGTCGATCGAGTGGGCCGAGCGGACCGGCGACCCGGACGCGTGGCGGCCGTTCTGGCAGCGGACCGGTGACAGCGGCTACTACTTCATGGGCAAGGACAACATCGTCTTCCACGCCGAGATCTGGCCGGCGATGCTGTTCGGCTACGCCGGGATCGGCGCCCGTGGCGGCACACCGGGCTCGCTCGGCCCGATCGACCGGCCGTACGAGGTGGTATCGAGCGAGTTCCTGACGATGGAGAGCAAGCAGTTCTCCTCGTCCCGGGGTGTCGGCATCGGCCTGCGCGACGTGCTGTCCCGGTACGACGTCGACGCGCTGCGGTATTACCTGTCCGTGGCCGGGCCGGAGACCCAGGACACCGACTTCACCTGGGCCGAGTTCCGCCGCCGCAACAACGACGAGCTGGCCGACAGCTGGGGCAACCTGGTCAACCGGTCGATCTCGCTGGCCGCCCGCAACTTCGGCGAGGTGCCGGCGGCGGGCGCGCTGACCGACGCCGACGGCGCGCTGCTGCAGAAGGCGAAGGACGCGTTCGGCACGGTCGGCGGGCTGATCGAGCGGTCCCGGCAGAAGGCCGCGATCGGCGAGGCGATGCGGGTGGCCGGCGACGCCAACCGCTACCTCTCCGACCAGGCGCCCTGGCAGCTGGCTCGACGCGACACCCCGCAGGACCGCGAACGGATGGGCACGATCCTGCACGTCGCGCTGCAGGTGGTCGACGACGCCAAGACGCTGCTGACGCCGTTCCTGCCGACGTCGTCGGACGCGGTGCACCGGCTGCTCGGCTCGGACGCCGCGCCGGGCGAGTGGGCGCCGATGCCGCGGGTGGTCGAGGTGGACGAGCCGACCGCGGTCGGATCGCCGTCGTACCCGGTGATCACCGGCGACTACAGGGGCGGCGGCCGGTGGGAGTCGACGCCGTTGCCGGTCGGCCGGAAGCTGGTCGCGCCGACGCCGCTGTTCAGGAAGCTCGACGCGTCCATTGTGGACGATGAGCTCGCCCGCCTGACCCGGTGACTCGCGCCGGTTCGCCTCCACCGCTCCCGGAGCCGCTGCCGGCCGAGGTTGTCGACAGCCACTGCCATCTCGACGCCATGCGTGTCGATATCGGACAGTCGCTTGTGGACGCCGCCTCGGTTGGCGTGACCCGGGTCGTGACGATCGGCGACACACTCGAGTCGTCGAGGTGGTGCGCGGACACGGCGGCCAAGCACCCGCAGGTGGTCGCCGCGGTGGCCGTGCACCCCAATGAGGTCGGCGGCATAGACGAGTCCACATGGGACGGTCTGGCCGAGCTCGCCGTGCGGCCGGAGGTGCGGGCGGTCGGCGAGACGGGACTCGACTACTACTGGGGCCGGGTGCCGGCGGGCGCGCAGCAGCAGGCGTTCCGCCGGCACATCGCGCTGGCGAAGCAGCACGGTAAGGCGTTGGTGATTCACGACCGGGACGCGCACGCCGACGTGCTGCGTGTGCTGCGCGAGGAAGGAGCGCCACAGCACACGGTGTTCCACTGCTTCTCGGGCGACGTCGAGATGGCCAGGGAGTGCGTGCGGGCCGGGTACGTGCTCTCGTTCGCCGGCACGGTGACGTTCAAGAACGCGCCGGCGCTGCGGGAAGCGGCATCGGTGGTGCCGCTCGACCAGCTGCTGGTCGAGACCGACGCGCCGTTCCTCACGCCGATGCCGTACCGCGGACGGCCGAATGCGCCGTACCTGGTGCCGTTGACGGTGCGCGCACTCGCGACCGTGCAGAGTGTCCACATCGAACAGTTGTGCGACGAAGTCACCCGAACGGCTCAGAGAGTCTTCGGTAGCTGGTAGTCGACACGCCACGCCGTGTGACGCGACTTGGTCCAAACGCCTACGCCCGTTACTGTTCCGACCTCATATGGACGGCAACAGAAGCGAGCGCGGCCGTCACCGGCGTCGCGCGCGGTCCGACCATCCGTCCACTGTGGGCAATCCACAGTGGAGCGACGGGTCGTTCGACCGTCCGCAGTGGACGCCGCCGCCCGAGCCGCGGTCGTGGTTCGAGAAGCAGGCGCAGAGCCGGACGTCCCCGGCCCCGGACCCGGCCGAGGGCGTTCCCGCCGCCGGCGACCGGTGGCGGCAGGCTGCGGCGGACAACGCCGCCGGCTGGCGGCCGGTCTCCGACCTGACCGACACCGTCTGGGGTCTGGACGGCGCCTGGCGGGACCCGTCCGCGCAGTGGAACGTCGCCGGCGTCGCGCCGGAGAACCACGAGACGCACGCCGGCTGGGACAGCCGCGACCAGCGCTGGGACTACGGCGCCCGTGACGACGGCGACCAGCGCCGGGACCGCGGCGCTGCCCCGGACGATCGAGCCGGCCGGAGCGGCGACTCGCAGCGCCGGGCAGCGGCTGCCGCCGTGGACGACCGGGCCGGGCGGGACGACTGGGCCTGGGACGACCGGCAGGGCTGGGACCGCGGGACCGGTGACCGCGCCGGGTGGGACCGCGACACCGCCTGGGGCGCCGGGCCGGGCTGGGCCGGCGAGCCGTCGTGGGGGGCCGACCGGCGGTGGGACGACGCGCCCGGCGATGCCGCCTGGTCGACGGCCGCCTCGCCGGTCGCCCTGCTGGAGCGGCCGCGCCCGGAGCCGGAGCACCGGCCGCGGCTGGAGCCGGAGTACCTGCCGCAGCAGGAGGAGCCGAGCCCGCAGCGCAAGCACGCCGTCCGGCACCCGCTGCGCATCGGCCTGTTCGCGCTCGTCCTGGTCGGGCTCGTCGCCGGCAGCGTCGCGTGGCTGTCGATGGACAAGTCGGTGACGCTGTCCGTGGACGGCGACGCCCGAGCGGTGAAGACCTACGCGTCCACCGTGGGCGGCGTGCTCGACGATCAGCACATCACCGTCGGCCAGCACGACACGCTGGCCCCGGGCCGGAACACCCGGATCTCCGACGGCGCCGAGATCGTGCTCCGCCGCGGCCGGCTCATCACGCTCATCGTCGACGGCCAGACCCGCCAGGTGTGGACCACCGCGACCACCGTGCAGGACGCGCTGAACCAGATCGGCTACCGCCAGGCCAACCTGTGGACGTCGTCGGACCGGTCGACCCGGCTGCCGCTGAACGGCTACCAGCTGACCCTGCGCATGCCGAAGAACGTCACGATCGTCACCGCCGGGGCCAGGCGCACGATCACCACGACCGCGGCGACGGTCGGCGAGGCGCTCGACCAGGCCGGCATCGACATCGGCGCCAGCGACAGCCTCTCTCCGCTGTCGACCTCGCCGGTGCGGGCCGGCATGACGATCACGCTGGCCCGGACGACGACGAAGACCAGCACCACCGAGGCGGTCATCGAGTACAAGACGATCGAGAAGACCGACGCGAATGCCGACCCGGGCTCGCGGACCGTGCAGACCAAGGGCGTGACCGGGCTGCAACAGGTCACCACCGTCATGACGTACGTCGACGGCAAGCTGACCAGCTCGAAGGTCACCAAGCGGGTCGTGGTGAAGCAGCCGGTGGACGAGGTCGTGGTGCTCGGGCCGCCGGCGTCGTCCTCCTCGTCCTCCTCGTCGCCGCCGGTCGCGCAGCCGGCCGGGTGCGCTGACTTCCCGACCACCGGCGGGCTGAACTGGTGCGGGCTGGCGCAGTGCGAGTCGGGGCTCAACCCGAACGCGGTCAATGAGGCCGGGCCGTACTACGGGCTCTACCAGTTCGACACCCAGACCTGGCAGGCCAACGGCGGCAGCGGGACCCCGCTCGGCAAGTCGATCGCCGAGCAGACCCGGGTGGCCTACAACCTCTACCAGGCTCGAGGACGAGCACCCTGGCCGGTCTGCGGCAAGAACCTCTGAGGCACGGGGGCAGCTGCGTGCCCCCCGGACGCGGGGAACTACCGTCACTGCGTGAGCGGGGACGGGCTGCTGGGGCCGGCGGAGATCCGCGCGCTGGCGGCCCGGCTGGGCATCGCTCCGACCAAGGCGCTGGGGCAGAACTTCCTGCACGACCCCAACACGATCCGGCGGATCGTGCGGGCCGCCGAGCTCGCGCCGGACGACGTCGTACTCGAGGTCGGGCCGGGGCTCGGCTCGCTGACCCTCGGGCTGCTCGGCGCGGCCGGCCACGTCACCGCGGTCGAGGTCGACCCGGTGCTGGCCGCGGCGCTCGCGGCGACGGTCGCGGACCGACGGCCGGACCGGGCCGGCGCGCTCACGGTGGTGGCTGCGGACGCGCTCCGGGTCCGCGACGTGCCCGACCCCCAGCCGAGCGCGCTGGTCGCGAACCTGCCCTACAACGTCGCGGTGCCGGTGCTGCTGCACCTGCTGGAGCTGCTGCCGACGCTGGGCACCGGGCTGGTCATGGTGCAGGCGGAGGTCGCCGAGCGGCTGGCCGCTCGGCCGGGCTCGAAGACGTACGGCGTGCCGTCGGTGAAGGCGGCGTGGTACGCGGACGTCCGGCGGGCCGGCGCGATCCCGCGGGCGGTGTTCTGGCCGGTGCCGAACGTCGACTCCGGCCTGGTCCGGCTGACCCGCCGCGACCCGCCGGCCGGCGCCGACCGGGCCGCGACTTTCGCCGTCGTCGACGCCGCCTTCGCCCAGCGCCGCAAGACGCTGCGGGCGGCCCTGGCCGGTTGGGCCGGCTCGCCGGGCGAGGCGGAGCGGCGGCTGCGCGCGGCCGGCGTCGACCCCGGGCTGCGTGGCGAGGCCCTCGACGTCACCGCGTACGCCCGGATCGCCGCTGTCCGTCCGGGCCCGGCGGCCGTGCCGTCACAGCGGGCGGAGGCGTGATCCCGCCGGCCGGCGCCGTGACGCCCGCCTGACCGGTCCGTCCCCGGCCGCGCACTACCCTGCTGGCGTGGCCCCGACCCGACTGCTCGGCGTTCCCGAGCCGGTCACCGTGCGGGTCCCGGCCAAGGTCAACCTGCACCTGTCGGTCGGCCCGACCCGCAAGGACGGCTACCACGAGCTGGTCACCGTCTTCCATGCGATCTCGCTGTACGACGAGGTCACCGCAACGCCGGCGCGCGACCTGTCGATCGGGATCAGCGGCGAGGGCGCCGACGAGCTGTCCCCGGCCGAGGACAACCTGGCCTGGAAGGCCGCGGTGCTGCTGGCCGACCGGGCGCGGGCCGAGCCGGCCGTGCGGCTCGACCTGGTCAAGGGCATCCCGCTGGCCGGCGGGCTGGCCGGCGGCAGCGCCGACGCGGCCGCGACGCTGGTCGCCTGCGACGCGCTGTGGGGCACCGGCCTGCCCCGGGCCGAGCTGCTGGAACTGGCCGCCGAGCTGGGCAGCGACGTCGCGTTCGCGCTGACCGGCGGCACCGCGCTCGGCACCGGCCGGGGCGAGCGGCTCACGCCGGTGCTCGCCGCCGGCCGCTGGCACTGGGTGCTCGCGGTCGCCGGCGAGGGCCTGTCCACCCCGGACGTGTACGGCGAGCTCGACCGGCTGCGGACCACGACCGAGCAGCCGGCCGCCGGCGCGCCGGACCGGCTGATCAACGCGCTGCGGGTGCACGACCCGGGCGCGCTGGGCCGGCTGCTGGCCAACGACCTGCAGCCGCCGGCATTGGCGCTGCGGCCGGAGCTGCGCCGGACGCTGCGGGTCGGGGGCGACCTCGGTGCGCTCGGTTCGGTCGTCTCCGGCTCGGGGCCGACCTGCGCGTTCCTGTCCCGGTCCCGGGAGGCGGCGGTCCGGCTCGCGGCGGCGCTGGCCGGGGCCGGCGTCTGCCGGACGGTCCGGGTCGCGTACGGGCCGGTGCCCGGCGCCCGGGTGGTCGCCGACGAGGAAGGCACATGACCGCCCCGCTCGTCTCGCTGGAGAACGTGTCCAAGGCGTACGCGACGACGGTCGTGCTGGACGGCGTCTCGCTCGGCGTCGCCGCCGGCGAGCGGACCGGTGTGGTCGGCCGCAACGGCGGCGGCAAGACCACGCTGCTGCGCATCATCGCCGGCCAGGAGGAGCCGGACGCCGGCCGGGTCGCCCGGACCGGCGGCCTCCGGATCGGCTGCGTCGACCAGCGCACCGACCCGCCCGGCAGCACCGTGCGCGACGCCGTCCTGGCCGGGTACGGCGAGGTGCACGAGTGGGCCGGCGACGCGGCGGTGCGCGAGGTGCTCGGCGGGCTCGGGCTGCCCCGGATCGGCCTGGACGCGCCGGTCGAGCGGCTGTCCGGCGGCGAGCGCCGCCGGGTCGCGCTGGCCGCGGCCCTGGTCGCCCGCTCGGACCTGCTCGTGCTCGACGAGCCGACCAACCATCTCGACGTGGAGGGCGTGGCCTGGCTGGCCGAGCACCTCAAGGGCCGCCGGGAGGCGGTCGTCGTGGTCACCCACGACCGCTGGTTCCTCGACGAGGTCAGCGAGCAGACATGGGAGGTCGGCGACGGCACGGTGCGCCGGTACGACGGCGGCTACTCCGCGTACGTGCTGGCCCGGGCCGAGCGGGCCCGGCAGGCGGCCGCGTCCGAGGGCCGCCGGCAGAACCTGCTGCGCAAGGAGCTGGCGTGGCTGCGCCGCGGTCCGCCGGCCCGGACCAGGAAGCCGAGGTTCCGGATCGAGGCCGCGCAGGCGCTGATCGCCGACGAGCCGCCGCCGCGGGACTCGACCCGGCTGCAGGCGTTCGCCGCCCGCCGGCTCGGCAAGAGCGTGTACGACGTCGAGGACGTCACGGTCACGGTCGGCGACCGCACCCTGCTCGACCACGTGACCTGGCGCCTCGGCCCGGGCGACCGCGTCGCCGTTGTCGGCGTCAACGGCGCCGGCAAGACCACGCTGCTGCGGCTGCTGCTCGGCCAGCAGCAGCCGGACGCCGGGACGGTCCGGGTCGGCCAGACCGTCCGAGCGGGCTACCTGTCCCAGGATGTGGCCGAGCTGCCGACGGGGCTCCGGCTGCTCGAGGCGGTCGAGGAGATCGCCCGGACCGCCAACCTCGGCGGGGTCGACCTGTCCGCGTCGCAGCTGGCCGAGCGGTTCGGCTTCGGCGCCAGCACGCAGTGGACCCCGGTGGCCGACCTGTCCGGCGGCGAGCGGCGCCGGCTACAGCTGCTCCGGCTGCTGATGGCCGAGCCCAACGTGCTGCTGCTGGACGAGCCGACCAACGACCTGGACACCGACACGCTGACCGCGCTCGAGGACCTGCTCGACACCTGGGCGGGCACGCTCGTCGTGGTCAGCCACGACCGCTACCTGGTCGAGCGGGTCTGCGACTCGGTGGTCGCGCTGCTCGGCGACGGCTCGCTGGCCGCGCTGCCGGGCGGGGTGGAGGACTATCTGGCCCGCCGGCGGGCCGCTCAGGCCGAGGCCGCCGGGCTGTCGGCGGCGCGCCGGGCCCAGGGCGACACCAGGGCCGAGGCCCGCGCCGCCCGCCGCGAGCTGATCCGGCTGGAACGGCGGATCGCGACCCTGGAGCGGCAGGAGGTGCAGTTGCACGAGGACCTGGCCCGGCACGCGACCGACCACGAGCGGGTGCTGGAACTGGACACGAGGCTGCGCGAGATCGGGGCGGAGAAGGACGAGGCCGAGTCGGCCTGGCTGGAGCTGGCCGAGACGGCCGAGGCTCCCTGAAGTACGGTCCGTGCTGTCCGCGCGGTTGGAGGCCTGCGATGTCGATGCTCGGTCTGAGTACCCTCCCGGTGAACCATCGCCTGCGCGGGGTCTACCGGGCCATCGGCGGGATCGTCGGCGTGCTGCTGGTCGTGTTCGCCATCGCCGGTTTCGTCGTCTCCGGCGACGTGCTCGGCGCGCCCGCGAGCACAGCGTTCAGCGCGGTCTGCCTGATCGCGGGCCTCGTGATGATCCTCGCGGCGGTGCAGGGCCGCAACGCGGCGGCCGAGGTCAACGCCTACCTCGGGGTGGCGCTCATCGTGCTCGGCTTCGCCTGTCTGCT
>Ga0207702_10004799_pt1 | contig 11917 bp, 11 predicted proteins | sample KBSCornC62_FD_184302 | JGI IMG/M metagenome (GOLD analysis project Ga0207702, IMG submission 184302) | Corn rhizosphere microbial communities from Kellogg Biological Station, Michigan, USA - KBS Corn C6-2 (SPAdes) (version 2) | ecosystem: Host-associated > Plants > Roots > Rhizosphere > Soil ...
CTTGAGCCACAGCCGCAGTGCAAATAATTGAGTTTATGAAGGGTTGACAGGCGGGATGAGGTCAAGAATAGTGTGCCGGTTCCAATCACCAGCATGAGCCAATCCTACGAAGAAATCCTGGACGGAGCGACATTGCCACGGTCGGCGCCCAGCGACCGGCATGAACAAATTTGCCAACGGCTGCATCGGGAGATGGCCATGGGAATAAACGGGCTGGCGAGCACGCAGTTGCTCGCGCCGCGCACGCAGGTGCAGGTAGCGCGCACGACGTTGCTACGGCCTGATCTCGCCCTGGTGACGGCGGCGAGCGGGAAGCTTTTTCTGGCGGTGGAGATCATTAACCGCGACGATCATCGGGCGGATACGGTGACGAAGAAGGAGGTTTACGAACAGATCCGCGTGCCGCGGTTATGGATGGTGGACCCGCGCTACGATAACGTGGAGATTTACCACAGTTTCGAATTTGGGCTGAAGTTGCACGGCATTTTGGCAGGCAGCGAGGTGCTGACGGAGAAATTAATTCCACAGTTTAAACTTGCTGTGTCTGAACTATTTGCGACAGTCTAGCATTAGTCCATTTGAACGAGAACTTGATATTCCCTGTCTAATGGGCGAAAGGAAAGAACTACGGTTAACCAAACGAAACACAAACCATCAAAGTTATGAAGAAACTAAAACTCACGCTCGCTTTGCTGGCCGGGCTGGCACTCGTTAGCGCCACGACCGCGCTCGCAGCGGAAACCACGATCACAGGAAACATGGTCTGCGGGAAGTGCACCCTGCATGAAACAGAATCCTGCCAAAACGTGGTGCAGGTGACGGAAGACGGCAAGACGGTAAACTATTACCTGAAGCAGAACGCCGTGAGCAAAGACGCGCACGGAGCTGTCTGCCACGGTGACACGGAGAAGGTAACTGTGACCGGAACCGTGAAGGAAAAGGACGGCAAGAAAATGATGACGCCGACCAAGATCGACGTCGTGAAATCCTGACTTGAATTAATCTCAAACAAACCGCCGCTGGATCTATTTCAGCGGCGGTTTGCTTTTTGTTTGAACCGAAGACTCGCTGCCGGGCGCGGCGGCGGCGAAGCCGAATTTCTTTAGGAAAAATCCCTTGGGCGCGCGGATATCGACGTGTTTTTTTGTGAAAGGATTTAGAAACGACAATTGCACGGCGCGCAGGCCAAGCGGCAGGTCATCGTTCAATTTGCCGTAGAGTTCGTCGCCGATAATGGGCAGGCCGCATTCGGCAAGATGCACACGGATTTGATGCGTGCGACCCGTAATGGGTCTGGCTTCGATAAGCGTAAACTCTTTCCCCGCTTCCAAAACTTTAAAATGTGTCTCGGCGCTTTTACCGTTTTGGAAGTCCACTTTCATGCGACCGTATTGTTTGGGGTCGGGACCGATTCTAAACTGGCAGAGCCATTCGGTTTGTTTGGGCTGGCCGGCCACCACCGCAAGGTACGTTTTTTCCATGCGGCGGGTCTCGAAGAGATCCGAGATAACTTCTACGGCGCCGACGCTTTTGGCGAAGAGCAGAACGCCACTGGTATCGGCATCGAGGCGGTGGACATTGCGCAGGAATTTGAGTCCGCGGGAGCGCGCCCAGAAATCGCCGGCAGCGATGGACGAGGTGATGGCGGCCTGGAGATTACGCTGGGTATGTTGCCATGAGTGCGGGACAAGCATCCAGCCACGCGGCTTGTCGATGGCGAGAACTGACCGGTCCTCGAAAAGGATGGGAATCGGTTCACAACCGGGCAGTTCGATTGAATTTGGTTTGGCCATTCGTTATGTCGTGGCGTTACCGAATCCAAGGCGGCGATTCGCTCCACCGCCCACTTGCTGGCGATGGCTGGCGATCTGTTTGATAGATCTCATTTGGCGAAATAAAAGCTGGCCGGATAATACATTAATATCGAGCCCTTACCCTAAATATCTTGAGAAAAAATCCGCCCGTCGGCCCTCCGCAGTCGGAAAACCCATATTTTGACGATAACGGCGATTTTATACTATATATTGTGGTTTAGAATTGACGAACCCAACATATTGGGCTAAAAAAGGCAAATATGAGGTCATTCAAGTGCTTTTTAGGGCTGATTTGTGCAGTATTACTGGCAGCAACGGCAGAGGGTTTGGCCCGGACCGACGGCTTGACGGGAACGGCAAGCGTCACGGCGCCAACGCCCCAAGGATCGATCATGGCGATGACTGCGGCGACGGTTCAGGCAAATGAAGATGGTTCCAATCGCCTCTTAAGCGTAGTCCTCCTGATGCTCTCAGCAACGATCATCCTGCTGACGGCGTCCGTCCTGGTGTTCTGGCAAAGGCAGGAGAAGCCACGCACTTTGCCACGTCCGGTGATCATCATGCCGCGTCCAGAGATAACTATGTCGGGTCAGGTAATAACCCAACCGAAGCCGTTGATTTCGCCGGAGGCGGAGTTATCTCCTGAAGCCTGGAAGCAGCGAGCGCTGACCGCGGAAGCCGTGGCGGGAAAGCAGGCCGAAGTGCTGCGGGAAAAGATGATTCCGGAGCTGGCAGAATTTGCCAAGCAAAGCCTCGTGCAAGGGCTGGTCACGCAACGCAATGTGTTGATGGAGACACAACACAAGGCGCAGCAGGCCCTCACGGAATTAGAGGCAAGGATGAACACGCTCCAGACGCCGTTGCAGGAGCGCGTCCGGGTCTATGAGAAACGGATTGCGGAACTGGAGCAGGAGGTGCATTCCCAAGGCGAAGAAGTGCGGGAATTGACACGAGCCACGCTGGCGCTCGTCAGGAAGAAGCTCGCGGACGAACAGGAAAGCGGACGGCTGGAGAGCCGATTTAATTGAGGGAATTCGCCGCCTATCCCAGAGCGGGAGGGTTTTCACGATAGCGAATCATCATGGGGAGCAATTTGCGGGCTTTCCAATAGCGCGGGACAAATTTTCCAGGCTCGGAGAAGCATCGAAAAAGCCATCCAAGGAATAATTTGTCGGCCCAGCCGGGAATGTGAACCTGGTTTCCGGTAAGAAATCCAATGGCGGCGCCGATGCAATGAATGCCGGGCTTGAAGTCGCACTGGCGTTTTAACAGGAGACCGACGCGTTCCTGGGTGCCGCCGCCAAGACAGATAACAATATGTTTCGGCCGGCGTTCGTTGACGAGGCGGACGAGTGTGTCGTCATGAATTTCGCCTGAGGAATAATTGGGGGCGAGATAACAATTTTCTTCGATGAAGTCGTAGCCTTGGGCGCGCAGCCAGGCGAGGTTCTGATCACGGGCGGCGGCGTTGGGCATAATCCATAACACGGAATCCCGAGGCTGGAGGGCTTTGAGTTCGAGCATGAGTTTGAGGTATTTCAGCCCGGAAACGCGAGTGATGTTTTTGCCGGTGAGCAGGCGCCAAATCAATACCATGAGCCCGCTATCCGTGATGGCGAGGTCCGCATTGAAGACAGCTTCGCGGTAATGTTCGCTGGTCTGTAGTTCCACCAGGGCCGGGGCCGCAGGCACCACCACGAGGCCGCCCTGCAAGCCGATATGCACGGCATCTTCGGCGCTGCCGACAAAGAAACGAATTCCCAATACCTGCTGGAACAGAGATGAATCTTTCAAAGGAGCATTCATTGAGAGCGTTTTTCGAATGGAAATTAGCTAGTGAAAGTTCAATCCAAGCGAACGAGGTGCGGCAGTTCCTGTTGAAACAAGGAAATGGCGGCGGCACTGGTTTCGGGCCCGGAAACGACGACTTCGAAAACCTGCTGGCCGAGGTTGCGTTCGCCGTTCAACGCGGCGTTCAGCCGCCAGCGCCATGAGTTGTCGCCGGCAAGGGAATTTTCCTGAGGCGAAACGGAATCGGACCAAAGGCAATAAAAGACGTGCAAAAGGCGGTCTCCCGCCTGGAACGTTTCGTATTTAAAGGGCAAGCTCAGGCCGCCAGCGCTGGCGTTGATGTAATTGCCGTAGGCGTCAACCAATTTAGCTCCCGCGGCAGGGAAGCAAATGTCGGGGCGATGGCCTTTGGCGAGCTGAACGGAGTTTTTGCCGGCATCCCAGCGCAGAAAAAAACCGCTCCATTGGTTGTCCGCGTCATCTTTCCACAGCGCAGACTCGCTTTGTGAGCAGCGCAAAATGGCCAGCGATTCCGCAGGGACGGCGGTTTTTTTGAAATGGGGCTCCTGGATGGGCCAGGCAACGGACCAGCGGGCGCTTCGTATCAGATTTTGTTCGTGGGCGCGATACCAGCCTTCCGTGGCAAGTTCGCTGACACCAAGCCAGACAAATGCACTGATGGCGATCCACCTGGGCAAGGGAGACCGGACCGATGCCGTGACGGCAGAAGAATTTTTTTGGACCGCAGCAGCCGGTGGTTTGAGCCAATGCGCCAGAATAAACAGAGCCGGCAGGACAAAGACCATGACCAGGAGGCCGGCGGTGTCATGCCAGGCTTCCATTTGATGAATACCGCGCGTGGCGGCGGCCCAGGTTAAGAATGTGGTTCGCCCGACATTGGCCATTAGCACGCCGAGCATTGAAGCGCCCACCAAGACCATGCGACGCGAAACCGAAAAGCGATTCAATTCCCCCAAAAATAGAGACAGCATGAGGCCGGACTGAAGCGAACGAATACCGCTGCAGGCTTCGTTGATTCCCACGACGCCGGTTGAAACTTCAATCAGGTTGCCATGTTGAACCGCAGGGATGCCAAGCCACCCGGCAACTTGAATGGTGAGCCCCGCCACCAGACGCATCAAATTTTGGATGATGGACTGCTCCCATTCAACCGGCCACGGGACGGCGATTAACATGAACAGCAACGGGGGAGAAAAATATTTTGCCCAGCCCCAGCCGCCGGCCCGGTAAAGCAGGCATGAACTCAAACCCAAAACGATGAAGGCATGAGACCAATAGAGCAGCCGCCATTCGGGATTGGCTTCATGAATGACCATCAAAGGCAGCAGGAGGAACAAGACGCCCAGGCCCACAAGTCCTGCGAGAGGCGAGTTTGAAGCGGTGACCGCAGGCCGGTCGGGCCACCGCCGCCAGAAAAGCATGGCACCCAAAAACGGCACGACATAGCCGAAGCTGTATTGTGGATTGATTTCCCATTCGCCGCCGAGCCGGTAAAAAAGCGAGCCCCAACAGGCGACCAATGCCGCCACCGCGAGAGACCAGCCAGCAAACAACTGGCGGACGGTAGGCACTCGCCAGGCAATACCGCCGGAAGACGACAAAGCCGGACTGACAGACGCTGCATTGGTCGGTTGATCTTGCAAAGCCTTAGATTTTGGCGTTTTCGATCACGAAGGCCCGGCAAGGTTCCCGCAGGGGATCCATCGGCAATAGATTTCCCCTGCCCTGCTGCCATCTTTGTTTAACGGGCAAACAAGGGTTGCCGCGACAAATCATTTTGGACGGCTGGTCTTTAGTAACCACCGAACCGGCTGTGATGACAGCCTCGCTTCCGATACGGACACCTTGCGCGACAAACGCCTGAGCCCCGACCCAGGCACCATCTTCAACAACGATGCGACCGTTCCGATAGGGCATATCCAGTTCACGATAATCGTGATTGCCACCGCAGAGGAACGCCCGCTGTGAGATACAACAATGTGAACCGATGGTTACGGGTTCAAAATTCAAAATGAAAACCTCCTCGCCAATCCAGGTGTAATCACCAACGGAGAGCTTCCACGGGAACAGAATCTTTACCTGTGGTTTGATGACCACACCTTTTCCAACGCTGGCTCCGAAGAGCCGAAGAACGAAACATTTTAAAGTCGAAGGCAGAGGCAGCGGAGTCAGGAATAAAAAGCATTTGCAGAGGTGCCAGACAGCTTCAACGAAAAAGGGGCGACCGCGGTCGAGTCCCTTTGTGGAATCGAACAAATCATTTCTGACGATCGTGGTCATGGTAGTCCAGCCTCAGTACACATCGCAGCGAAAACAGCCGGAGAGCCCCGTCACTAATGTGAGCACGCCGTTTCGACACGGCCCAAGAGCGATACATGGAGGAATCATAGCCGGTCTCAACGACATTTCTTGAAACAATCAAGTGACTCTTCGGAAACAAAACGGGGAAAACAGCGCAATTGCGGGAGGATTTTGAAATCAAGCGCAGTGGCTATCGCAGGCTTCCCGAATGGCCGCGGCTATGCGTGGCCAGGCGTACCGTTTTTCAATGAGCCGCCGCGCTGTTTGGCCGCGCTGTTTGCGTTCGGCATCGGAACATTGCAAGGCCTCTTCGAGCGCTTGATGTACGGAATCAACTGTGGCGGCGCACAGCCAGCCGCCGCCCTCGGATTGCAATTCGGAAAAGTTGCAACCTTCGGTGCCAATGACCGGCACGCGGCAAGCCATGGCCTCGAGCACGGCAACGGGAAAACCCTCGGAATAGGAGGGCAAAATGAACAAGTCCGCACTTTTGAGAAGCTGGTTCTTGGAAGGACCGCTGACGGAACCTACGAAGCTCACGCAGGAACCGAGATCGAGGGAACGCACCAGCGATTCCACCGTGGCACGATAGCCGTCTTCGTCCGGACCGGCGATAATCAGTTCCCAATCGGCGTGCAGTTTTTTTAGTCTGGCCCAGGCGGGCACGAGCAGGTCGAGTCCTTTTTTGGGATGCAACCGGGCCATAAAAACGATGCGTCTTTTTTCAAGAGCGCGTGAGGGAAGATGAAATCCATTGGCCACCCCAGACGGAGTCTCGGCATCAAAGTCTTCCAAACGGACACCGTTTGGCGCCACAACGATGGGGGCGGCGAACCCTTGCTCCCGGATTTGTGCCGCTTCGCGCGAAGTGAGCGCCCGCCAAAGGCGGCACCGGGCCATGTTTCGATTTTCAAATAGAATCGAAACCAGCTTCTTCTTTAAACGGGAACGGCGAAGTATCCACGGTTCGAACATGCCCTGGGGGTGGTAAACGAGGGCTTTGCGGCGGGAAACGGCACGACTGCCGACTGCCCAATTCGGATAAACATAAAATCCGTGACCATGGACAACATCGACTTCGGAAATCATGGAATGCGCGGCGCGTCCAAGGCCTTTCGCAAAATATGTTTTCCCCGGACCGAGGCGGGGATACTGGAAGGTTTCGGGCCAAGCCCGGTCGAAGTCCGGCGAACGGGTGGTGACCAGCCGCGAAACCAATCCATTTTGGAGCAATTGCAAATGCAAATCCAAGGCGGCGCGACCGAGGCCGCCACCTTGCAAGGGCTCGAGGGATTGTGTGAAATGAAGATGACGCACAGCGGGGAACTGTTAAGCGCTAAAGCTGAGGAGACGCTAAGAGGACGGGGCCGGCTTTTCAAAAGCAGCGTTGGCGGCAAGCAGGGCGTTGGCTGCGAAATTCTCGCAGGAAAAACGGTCAATGACCTGGCGACCCGCCTGGGCCATCTTTTCACGAATTTCGGGCGAAGCTTCAAGAACGATCAAGGCATTTGCCAGGGCTTGGACGGACCGGGGATTGAAGAGAAAACCGTTCTGCCGGATGCAGCCGTTGAGTTGCACGAGGCGCGCGCGCAAGTCCGCCGAGATGCCATGCGGGGCGACCAGCCGGTGCGGCGGCAGAAGGTCCTCGGCACAGCCGGCCGTTTCGCTAACAACCACCGGCAATCCACAGGCCATCGCTTCGTTCACCACAAGCCCCCATTCTTCGTAGAGACTGGGCAAAACGAAAGCATCGGCGAGGGCATAGAACACCGGATTTTCCGCGACCTGACGGAACCCGTAGAAATGAACACCCGGCGTTTCATTTTCAGATTCCGCGTTCGTGGGTTCCGTTTCAATGCCGGCAGACGTCTTATCATAGACAGGCAAACGCAGGTCGTGACACAGGGAGCGCAAAGCCGTTTCATTCTCGCCGGAGCCCACCAAGACAAGGTGCGTTTGGCAATCCGGCCGTGTATCGAGAAGTTTGCGAAAACTCTTAATCAACGTGGGAAGATTCTTTTTAGCCACAAAGCGGCCGAGACTTAAAAAATAATGTTCTGGAAGCCGGTATTTCGCGCGGATTTCCTTTTCCTGGTTCCGGACCTCTGCAGATTTTTTGGCGAAGTAATCATTGTCCACGGCGTCGTACCCGGTGAGAATTTTTTTTTCGGGGAGCCCGAGCGAGGCGATGTATCGCTTCTGCGGGCGGCCGCCGACGAGGGCGGTATCGAACAAGCCCACGAGACGGCGCTTTACGGTGGCGGCCAAACCTTTGGCCTTGGACGTACCGGCATGGCTTTCATTCATCATCACCGTACGGATGCCCAAGGACTTGGCGGCGAGAAGAGCGGCGAGGGACTGGCTCGGCGAGTAACTGGGCAGGAAACAGACATCGAGCTTGAGCGCGGCAAAAGCGCGGCGCGCCTGCCGGAACACCTGCAGGAACGGCAATTCTTCCGCGACTGCCCCGGGGCAGAGAGTGATGAGGTCTTTGGGCAATTCCGAGCGGTTCCACGCATAAACACTGGTCTGGTTGGAAAATTCCAACGCATGCACCTTGGCGGAACCGGCGTGTTTTTTCAGGGCCATGAAACGGGCCGAATGGTAGGGCCCGTATTGCACCCAGAGCACACCCATTGATTTGGGATTATTAACCGTATTCATAAGGCAAAAATTCTCGAAGAGCGGATGAACTTTATTCCGCGCGTGCGGCGGCGGCCGGATCGGCACGCTGAATCATGCGGAGGCGCGCACCGCGAGGCAGATCAATCGAATATGCGGGAACAAGTCGCGAGCCCATCAGCCAGGAAACGACGATCCAAACAAACAGTGGCAGGAAATTCCAAAAGAGAAATTTGGAAATGGAAATTCCGCCGTCGCGATACCATTGCGGCAACATGGCGATGCCCACCAGGTAGAACAACGCGAGATAATTGTTCTGCTTATAGCGCCAAAACAATCGATGCGCCAGTCCGAGCAAGGAACCAACAATGGACAGCGTCACCACCAATCCCACCCAGCCGCCGCTCATCCAGCCGTCCCCCGGCAGCGAGGGTGTGAGTCCAAGAAAATTTCCGTAGTTGTTCAAATTAAAAAATCCAACCGGCGCGCCAACCGGTTTGCCCGGCCAAAGCTTCCGTGGAATTGGTTCGGTGAAAAGCTGAAGGTACTGGCTGCCGTAGGTGTACGTGCCAGTCCGATCCGGAACCATTTTTACGACAAAACAAAGATAGTCAAAATTCGCAAACTCCTGGCTGTCCCATTTGGCGCGAATCTTTTCGGCCTCCGTCATTGGCTCGGATGATTGTTCAATGGTTCGTCTCGCAAGCCAGTCCGAAAAAAAGGCGCGGTTCTCTCCGATTGATTTGAAGAAAAGGAGGAGAGGAACGGCCAGCACAAATGTCCACCATGGGAGCCATTTGCTGCGATGTTGCCATGCGTAGATGGCCGCCAAGGCGAGGAACAATAGCACGAAAGCCCAGCGAGCGATGCCTTCGTAGGCCCGGCAAGCCACATAGAAAAGCAACGGCACCAGTGCCAGCCGCCGGAACCGTGTCACCGCCATCCACGCACAGATCAATGGCCCGGCCATGTTTTGCGCTTCGAGCGTATAACCACTGGCGCCCTCCAGGATGAACACTCCGCCGATATGCTCGCCCTTCATGCCGCCGCTCAGATAAGAGTGCAGCGAGTAAACGATCAGCGGCAGAAGCAGCACCGTCGTCACAATCAATCCCCGCCATTGCGCTTCAGAATAGGGCGTTGTGCGTGCATTCGTAAAATGGACTTTGCTCCATCCAATCCACAGGCACGGAATGCTGAAGGCAAGCAGCGCCACGGAAGTGACCGCAAGCGTGCGAATGAAATCCGCATCGGAAGGAGCCATGTGCATGTAGGTCCAGAGCGCATCAAAGTTCAGGTAATGAACAAGGATCGGCCGCACCACGAAGACCAAGCCGTGGAACGCCAGATAGAACGTCAATGGATGGAACAACGATGCCTGGCCGGTCGCCAAAAAGACTCCAGCGACCGATAGGAAAACCAATACATGAGCCAATAATGCCAGTTCCAGGGCAGACATGAGAAAGTCCTCTTTTTTTTAACGGGCGCCCAGCAGCGTCAAGTCCGCAACATTTCCATGGCCAAACTGAAATGACCGGAGTTTCGCATTAATCTGGCGGGCATTCGACGGCAGGTCATATTTCTTTACGGTTTCCAAGGCATTGTGGGACATCTCTGTTATCAATTGACGGTCCGCGTTCAGTCTCGCCAGGGCCCGGGCGAGGGCCGCGCCATCCCGCGCGGGCACCACCAGTCCTTCGACGCCGTCCGTTATCACTCGTCCGCAATTGAGAGTAGCGACCACCGGCAGACCGTGCGCCATGGCCTCCAGTTGGGTGATGGCAAATCCGTCGGAAATGGTTGGCAATACAAAAACGTGGCCCTCACGATAGATGGCACTCAACTGGTCGCGCGTCACACGGCCCATGACCTTGACGTTTGGCGGGAAGGACGCGACCGCCTCCTCGGAAACACCGACAGGGCCGACGAGGACGAACTCGATATTCTCGGCACAGAGCAGCCGGGCGGCTTCAATCAAATACTGAATACCTTTTCGCAAAATGACGCTGCCAAGCCAGAGCACCTTCAGACGACCGTTTGCCTGGATTGGCGGCGGGAGTGATTCGGCATGCAAGTCGATCGCCAGCGGCACGACAATCATTCGCTCGCGCGCAACGCCCTGCCGGACCAGCGCATCGCGCGACCATTCGGAATTAACGAGGATGACATCGGCCATCTGCCATTCGCTCCGCAATCGCCGCCAATACCGTTCCGGCATAAGGCCGGGAAGTTTCTCCCAGCCGGGCCACTGTTTGGCTTCAGCGTGGACCATTTCTTCCTCCACCTGTCCGGGATCAATTTGGTCCAGAACAGTAACGATTCCCTTTTGCTTCAACAGCTCCATTGTTTCGAGGGAATTGGTATTGAAACCAAAAAAAAGGTCGTGCTCCGGTTCGAATGAAAGCCGGGCCAGCCGGTCGCGAACTTTCGAGGCGAACCATTGGCCGTACTTTATGTACAGGTCAGCCTTTTCTTCTGGAGACAGGTTATGGAGCCGAAAATGTTGCCTCCGCCAAAGGACTCCGCGAAGGCTGAAATCAACAACCTTTTCCGGCGGCAGTGCTTCATGATAACGCGTGGCCAGAGCCCGCGCGCTCGCAGGTCCGCGACGCAACAACCCGCGTCCGTGGCGGCACCAGACATCGGTGTAGAACAAGCGGAGGCATCCCAACTTTTGGAAGGAGACCGGCACCCCGTAGGACTGCCGTGTGCCTTCCTGGGAGACAATCCAACGAAAATTCGGATTGTGGTTGAGCATTTTCCGTGTGTGCGAATTTAGGAAGCGGTCAACAATTCGCAACTCTGCTGGCGAACAGTATCAGCGCTACAATCAGGCCGAACATGAGACTCGAATCTTTCCAGCACGAGGGCGGCGTTGCGTTCCCAGGAATTATCGCGAGCATAACCCGTCCAGTCGGCCTCCAAGGGCGATGAGCCGCAATCATTCAAACCCTGTGCAATCGCCGCTGCATTGTCCGGCTCAATCCATCGGCCAAGACGATATTTTATTACCGATGTTTTTAAATTTCCCGGCCCACCGGAAGCAAGGCAGGGCTTCCGATATTGCAACGCCACGTTAAGCACCCCGCTGGCTGACCTGAAGGCGCTGTTGTAAGTGAGCAGAATCACATCGGCTGCCTCGAAATAATTGCCAACTTCTTCATCCGGCACGAAGCAGATGCGCCATCGGCAACGGTCCGCAACGCCCAGACGCCCGGCCAGTTCCTCATAATAAGCGGCTGGTTTTTGGGTGGCCGAAAGCTCTTTGCCGGCGACAAGCAAATAGGCGTCCGGTTGCGAGACCATGGCCTCCAGGACCAGGTCGAGATTCTTGGCGTCGCGTAAGTGTCCAAAGGCCAATAGCAGCA
>Ga0207702_10004802_pt1 | contig 11914 bp, 10 predicted proteins | sample KBSCornC62_FD_184302 | JGI IMG/M metagenome (GOLD analysis project Ga0207702, IMG submission 184302) | Corn rhizosphere microbial communities from Kellogg Biological Station, Michigan, USA - KBS Corn C6-2 (SPAdes) (version 2) | ecosystem: Host-associated > Plants > Roots > Rhizosphere > Soil ...
CGACGAGCACGAAGTCGTCGTCCTCGACAAGCTCACCTACGCCGGGCGGCGCGAGAACCTGCCCGAGGGGACGAAGCTGATCGAGGGGGCGATCGAGGACCCGCACGTGGTTCGCGAAGCGATGGAGGGAGTCGACGCGGTCGTCAACTTCGCCGCCGAGAGTCACGTCGATCGCTCGATCGACGATCAGGAAGCGTTCGCCCGCACCCACGTTGTTGGCACTGGGACGCTGCTCGACGCGGTCCGCGAACTGGGGATCGAGCGCTACGTCCAGGTCTCGACCGACGAGGTCTACGGCTCGATCGATTCCGGCTCCTTCACCGAGACCTCGCCGCTCGATCCCTCCTCGCCCTACTCGGCGACGAAGGCCGCCGGCGACCTGCTCGTCTCCGCCCATGTCCACACCTACAAGCTCGACGCCTCGATCGTCCGCGGCTCCAACAACTACGGTCCCCGCCAGTACCCGGAGAAGCTGATCCCGCTGATCGTGCTGAACGCGATCCACGGGGACTCGCTGCCGGTCTACGGCGACGGCAAGCAGGTCCGCAACTGGCTCTTCGTCGAGGACTTCTGCCGCGGCATCCACACGGTGCTGGCGAAAGGCAAGGCCGGCGAGGCCTACAACGTCGGCGGCCCGGAGGAGTGCGAGAACATCGAGGTCGTCAAGCGGGTGATCGAGCTGGTCGGCGCCGACGAGTCGCTGATCGAGTACGTCACCGACCGCCCCGGCCACGACCGTCGCTACTCGCTCTCCTCGGAGAAGCTGAAGAGCGAGCTCGGCTGGGAGGCCGAAGTCCACTTCGACGAGGGCCTCGAGCGGACCGTCAACTGGTACCGCGAGAACGAGGACTGGTGGGGCCCGATCCGCTCCGGCGAGTATCGCGAGTACTACGAAAAGCACTACGGCAAGGCGCTCGGCTAGTGGCGGAGCGATTGGAGACGAAGCTCGACGGGGTGGCCCTGATCGAGCCGGTGGTTCATGGCGACGAGCGCGGCTTCATGCTCGAGTCCTACAGCCGCGACGCGTGGCGTGAGCTCGGGGTCAAGGTCCACTTCGTCCAGCACAACCATTCGCGCTCCTCGAAGGGGACGCTGCGAGGGATCCACTTCCAGACCGAGCCGGGCCAGGCGAAGCTCGTCCGCTGCCCCCGCGGCGAAATCCTCGACGTCGCCGTCGACCTGCGCCGCGGCTCGCCCACCTACGGCCAGTGGGAGGCGCACGTCCTTGACGACGTCAAGCACCGCCAGCTCTTCGTCCCGGTCGGCTTCGGCCACGGCTTCGCCGTCCTCTCCGACGTAGCCGACGTCGCCTACCAAGTCTCCAGCTACTACGACCCCGCCACCGAGGCCGGCATCGCCTGGGACGACCCAGACGTCGCCGTCGACTGGCAGGTCGCAGACCCGCTGCTGAGCGAGCGCGACAAGAGCGCCCCGAAGCTCGCCGAGGTTCGCGACGAGCTGCCGTTCTAAGCGCAGCCGATTCTCGGCACAGCCGGCTGTGTTCAAAGTCGGATGCGGTGTTCGAGGAGGTCGATCGTCTTGCTGAGCGCGGTGCGGACGCGACTCGGTTCGTAGCGAACCTCGTAGTGAGTGAAACGGAGCGGGGTCATCCCGGCCATCGTGTGGGCGCGATCCCTTCGCGCATCTCGCGTCTGGGCTGAGGGCGTGCGGTGATAGCGGAGGCCGTCGGTCTCCACGACCAGTCCGAGGTCGGGCCAGAAGAAGTCGACCTCGAATCGGTTGACCCGCTGTTTGCTCAGCGGCATCGGCAGCTTCGCCCTTGCCACGATCCGGCGGAAGTAGATCTCCAGGTCGGAGTCGGAGAGCTGAAAGAAGAGCTTGTCGAGGAGGAGGCGGAGCTGAGGACAGCATCTTCTCCACCCGCCAGGACCGCTGCCATCCAGAGCCTCTTTTGGTTGAGCGCCGGCCAGCCGACGGCATAGACACCAAGGCTCATAGGGAAGAGTCGCCCTCGCTCGATGCGGTGCTGGATCGACCGCCGGTGGAAGCCCAGCGCCAGAAGTTGCTTGCGGGTCACGATGCCTTGCTGCCTTGCCGCCAACTCCCATGCCTGCCTACTCCGCCTATCCGATTCCTGACCCACCCTGGTGTGTCAAGAATCGGGCGCGCTGCCCTCTCCCCCTCGGGCTGGACGTGACTGCGCTCTTTGCGGCGGACTCGGCGGCGCTTAGGGCCGGGCGCGGCCGCCGGTTAGGGAGACGAAGGCTCGCCAGGCGGGCTTGGGGTGGAACTTGGTGCCTTCGCGGAAGAGGCCGACGGAGTCACAGAAGGTGCAGGATTCCTTCAGGTCTTTCCAGGAGAACCAGTAGACCTGCTTGAGGTCGAGCCGGTTGCGGTTTTCCAACAGGTAGCCGTAGGCCGCTTTCAGCTGCTTGACCTGGCCGCGGATCCCCTGCTCGAAGGCGACTTCCTGGAAATTGTTCTGCGAGCCCCAGCCGATCTCGGTGATGTACATCGGCACCCGGTCGTGGTTTTCCACCGTGACGTCGTGCAGCGCCTCGACCAGTTCTTCGAGGTCTTCGGGGAAGGCCGCGTAGGGGTGCAGGGCGATGCCATCGAAGAAGCTCTTGATCCCCGGGGTGCGGTAGATCGCTTCGAGGAATTTTGCCGCCGGCATCCCCTTCTTGCCGGTCGCGGTCGGTTCGCCGAAGAGGCCGGAGAGGATGACTTTGGCGCTCGGGTCGATCCGTTTGATCGCCGGGCTGGTGATCTTCAGCAGCCGCACGAAGCGGCCGGGCGAAACCGGGTAGGCGAAGTAGAAGAAGTTGGCCTCGTTCCAGACCTGCCACTGGCGGATCGGCACCGGCCGGCTCAGCACGGTTTCGTACTGGACCCCGGGCGCGTGCTGAGCCCAGAATTCGCCGCCCGGCCCGTAGCGTTTGACCGCCGCTTCGACGAACCCGATCCAGGCCTTGCGGGCAACGCCGCTGTCGATCGGCATCTTCGTGTACTTGCGCGAGATCCACGGCGGCACCCCGTAGAGGATCGGCAGCACCGACATCCCGTGCCGGGCCGCGACTTCGACGACTTCGTCGAAGCCTTCCCAGTGGTAGCCGCCCTTGCGGGTCGGCTGCACGCCGCCCCAGGCAAGCGGCCAGCGGATCGTTTCGATCCCGCCCGCCTTCATGTAGGCGGCATCGGCGTCGGTCGGAGTCGACTGCGGGTCGATCCCGAAGAAGCCCCGCGGCGCCGGAACCCGCGGCTTGGCGACGGCGCCAGGCCCCGCCTCCACGAGGAGGGCGGCGATCAGGAAGCTGCAGAGGACGACGGCGGCGAAAAGGCGTTTCATTCGAGTGCAGGAGGGTAGCGGCCCGGGTCGCCGGGAATGTGAAGATAGGCTGCGCCGCCGTGCTTCCTGCAGGCGCAAAGGCGCGAGCGCAGCTGATCTACCTGCTGAAGGCGGCCGCCCGCTACCTGCGCTGGCTGCCCACCGACTTCCGCCGAGGGGGAGATGAGGGCTTGATGCCGCCCCGGCGTCTCTCCTTCGTCGGCCGCGGCGACTTCGAGCGCACCGGTAACGAGTACCTCGCCCACTTCAAAGAGCTCGGCGGCCTGCAGCCGGGGGACCGCGTCCTCGATATGGGCTGCGGGATCGGGCGGATGGCGATCCCGCTAATGGGCTACCTCGACAGCTCCGGCTCCTACGCCGGCTTCGACGTCGGCCGGGCGATGATCCGCTGGTGCCAGCGCGAGATCACCGCGCGCCGGCCCGAGTTCCAGTTCGCCTGGGCGCCTGTCTACAACCAGAAGTACAACCCCTTCGGCTCGATTGCCGGCGCCGAGTTCCGCTTCCCCCATGAGGACGGCTCCTTCGACTTCGTCTTTGCCACCTCGCTCTTCACCCACCTGGTCCGGGCGGAGACCGAGCACTACCTGCGGGAAACCGCGCGGGTCCTGCGCCCGGGCGGCACCTGTCTGCTCACCTTCTTCCTGCTCGACGAGCACGCTGAACGGGAGATGGCGGCGGGGCGGGCCTCGTTCGACTTCCGCCACCGGATCGAGGGCGGCTTCACCACCGATCCAAGCCAGCCTGAGGAAGCGATCGCCTTTCGCGTAGCCGACTTGCGGGAGATGGTGGCCGCCGCCGGCCTGGAGATCGAGGAGCCGATCAGGTTTGGTCTCTGGTCGAACCACCCCGCCGGCCCGGCGGGGCAAGACATAGTCCTAGCCCGTCGCGCTGCCTAAGCCTCAGTCGCGCCCGCGCAGGCCGGTGATCGCCAGGCTGACGCCCAGCTTGGCCCCGATCCCGGCGTAGACGGCGGCGTTCAGCAGGGGGTTGTGCTCCGGCGCGTCGAAGCGGCGGTAGAAGCGGCCCATGCCGCGGTGGAAGGCGATCTCCTGCCGCGGCGCCCGCCGCCGCGCGCTCGAGCCACCCTTAACGTGCAGCGCCACCCCCGCGGGCTCGTAGAAGACCTTCCAGCCGGCGTCCCAGAAGCGGTGGCACCAGTCGAGGTCCTCCATGTAGAGCCAGTAGCCCTCGTCGAGCAAGCCGACCTCGCGTACCGCCTCGGCCCGGCAGAGCATGAAGGCGCCGTTGACCGCGTCGACCTCACCCGGTTCGTCGTCGCCGAGGTGGCCGGCGCGGTACTGCGCGCCGCCGACCCCGGTGAAGTGCCCGAGCGCGCTCAGCGGCGTCGGGAAGGAGCGCTTGCAGGCGTGGTCGAGCTCGCCGCTCTCGGTCACCAGCTTCACCCCGACCATCCCAACCCGCTCGTCCGAGCGCAGCCGCGCCAGCGCCGCATCCAGCGTGCCGGCGTAGACCTCCGTGTCGGGGTTCAGCAGCAGCACCGCGGTGGCGTGGGTCTGGCGCAGGACGAGGTTGTTGGCGGCCGAGAAGCCGATGTTGCCGCGGCGCAGCAGCCGCACCTCGGGGAACTCGACTTCGACCATGTCCGGCGTGCCGTCGGGGCTGCCGCTGTCGACGACAGTGACTTGCATTTCGCCCTCGGAGAGCGGGTGCTCGGCGAGCGAGCGCAGGCAGCGCCGCAGCAGCGCTTCGGCGCCGTGGCTGACGATGACGACCTCGAGGGTCAGTTCGCTGTTCCGTTTGGTCGTCATACAGCTATAAGGAACAGGTGAAGGGTTAGTAGGCGCCCTCGCCACGGACCAGCGCCCGTGGCGTCCGCAGCAGGATCGCCAGGTCGGTCAGCAGCGAGAGGTTGTCGAGGTAGTCGCGCTCCATCGCCAGCCGCTCCTCGAAGGTGAGGTCGCTGCGCCCGTAGACCTGCATCGGCCCGGTCATCCCCGGCTTCACCGCCAGCCGGCCGCGCTGCCGCTCGTCATACAGCGCAACGACGCTCTCCTCCTCCGGCCGCGGCCCGACCAGCGACATCTCCCCCTTCAGCACGTTCCACAGCTGCGGCAGCTCGTCGAGGCTGGTCCGGCGGAGGGTGCGGCCGCTGCGGGTGACCCGCGGGTCGTCGGGGATCTTGAAGGCGGGCTGGTCGAGGTTCTCGATGTTGACCAGCTCCGGCAGCCGCTGCTCGGCGTCGGTGACCATCGTCCGGAACTTGACCATCGTGAACGGCTCGCCCTCGCGGCCGGCGCGACGCTGGCGGAAGAAGACCGGCCCTCCGTCGTCGAGCAGGATCCAAATCGCGATCGCCAGCAGCAGCGGCGACAGCAGGATCAGCAGCAGGGCCGAGACGACCACGTCCATCACCCGCTTCATCGCCACCGTCGAGCGCGGCGGGTCGCTGAACCGGAAGTCGAGCACCGGCAGCTCGGCGAGGCGGTTGAGCTCGATCCCCGGTCCCAGCAGCCCGTAGTGCTGGGGGAGGAAGGTCAACGCCAGGCCCTCGACCTTGCACTCCTCGATCAACCGCTCGGCGTCCTCCTCGCTCATCTCTGGTTCGGTGACGACTACCCGCTCGATCGCGTGCTCGCGGGCGATCCGCGAGATGTCAGCGGGGGTGCCGAGCCGCGGCAGCTCCCGCGCCTCCGCTTCATCGGCCGAAGCGAGGTAGCCGACCAGGGCCAGGCGCGTCTCCGGGTGGGTCGAGACCCGCCGGGCGACCAGGTCGGCCGCCCTCGCCGGGCCGATCACGAGGCCGGTTGCTTCGGCGGTTAGCCGGTGCCAGAGGAAGCGCAGGACGCCGCGCAGGGTGAAGCTGAGCAGGAAGGTGCCGACCCCGACCCCGATCGCCGCTGCCGGCGAGAGCGGCCCGACCGGGCTGATCGCCATCAGCGCGTCGAGCACTAGCGTCGCCAGCACGGTCGCGGTGACCAGCGAGGGAAGCTCGTCGAGGGTGCTGTGGCGGAGCCGGCGGTGGTCGTTGTCGTAGAGGCCCTGGAGCTTGACCACGATCACCCAGGCGGGGCTGAAGAGCACCATCCAGAAGAGGTCGCCGATGTCGGTGCTGGAGCTCGAGGCGGTGATCACGCAGAGGACGGCGAGCAGGGCGCCCCAGTCGCCCAGCGCCAGCAGCCGCCGCAGAACGGCGCCGCGGCGGCGGAACTCGTTCGGCCCACGCTTCTCGGGATCGAACGGCAGCGGTCCTGGCCGCGGTGCCTCCACCGTTTGCGGTGCCTCGGGCTTGATGTCGGGCGTCTGGCTCATCCGCATCCTTCAAAACCTTCTTCGAGGCACTTTTCTTCGGGGTTGAGCCGGCGGGCTTCTTCCAGGTTCGCTTCCGCGGCGTCGTCGTCGCCCGCCTTGTGCTCGACCCGGGCGCGCAGATAGTGCAGCTGCCAGTTTTCTTCTTCGCGGTCGATCGCCTGGCTGAGGCGGTGGACGGCGAGGTCGTATTCCCCCTGGGACTCGGCCAGCAGGCCGAGCTGGAGGTAGGGGCTGGCCGCCCACGGCTCGATCGAACGCGCGGTCTCGGCGTGATTGACGGCGGCGGCGATGTTGCCGTCGGCGGCGCTGGCGTTGCTGGTGTCGATCTCGCGGTCGACCAGCAGCGGACCGATCAGTGCCAGCGCCGCGATCCAGGCGAAAGCGAGGCCGGCGACGGTGAGGCCGAAACGGCGGCGCTCTTCCTTGCCGTCGGCACCGAGACGAGTCTGGGCGAGCTGCGCGCAGCGGGCGGCGACGAGGGCGCCGCCGGCGAGGAAGAAGATCGCCCCGACGCCGGCGATTTCCCAGAACCAGTCGATCGCGGCGCCGACTGCGAAGGCGAGGCAGGCGGCCAAGAGCACGGCGTAGAGCTCGCGGCGAGGGCCGCCGGCGTGTCGCCAAGCGGCGAAGCCGGTCCAGAGGATGATTCCCACCAGCCCCAACACCAGCAGCCCGCCGAAGACGCCGAGTTCGGTGAACGCCTGCAGGTAGAGCGAGTGGGCGTTCAGCACCGGCACGTCGATGTGGCGCAGCTTGTCCCAGGAGAAGCGGTAGGTGCCGGCCCCGTGGCCAAGCACCGGTTCTTCTTCGAAGGCGTCGACGGCAACCCGCCAGAACTCGTGGCGGTTGGCGCCGGAGAGCTGCGAGAAGTGCTGCGCGGGGTTGGAGGGGAACTGCTGGTCGGGGCTCGAGAACTGGTCCCAGGCGCGGCCGCCGACCGCGATCGCGGCCGCCAGCGCCACCAGCGCGCCGACCAGAGCGACGATCCGCAGGGTGCGGCGGTCGCGTGAGAGCGCCAGAGCCCGGTCGGTGAGGGCGCCGCCCCGGCGCTCGGCCCGGTACAGAAGGGCGAAGAGGAGCAGCGAGAGCGCGATCCCGGCGACCAGGAAGAGGAGGACCGTCACCCCCTGGTCGACCGTCGCCTGCTGGGGGTAGTTCTCGGCCAAACTGGTGCTTGCCTGCACCTTCAGCACCGCCGGGATCGCGCCGACGGCGCCGACCGCCAGCGTTCCCAGCATCCAGAGGCGGTCGTGGGAGAGGATCAGCAGGCAGCCGCAGGCGATGCCGAGCCCGACCAGGCCACCGCGCGAGTAAGTGAAGTAGAGGGCGAGGAGGAGGGCCGGGATCGCCCCGACCGCGATCCAGCGCAGCGCCGGGGTCAGCGAGCGGCGGCTCATCCAGAGGCAGAAGGCCGTTCCAATCCCAAAGGCAAGCCCGTCGGCGTTCCAATAACCAAACGGATATCCGGTTCGGGCGCCGCTGCCGGGCCCCGCTCCCAGCTCAAAAACATGAGGGAGCAAACGGCTTGCCAGAGCCAGTAAGGCGGCCCCAATCAGCGCAATTCCGATCCCTTCAGCGAAACGTTGGCGCCTTTGGTCGGTTTGGGCGATCAGGAACGCGGTGAGAAAGAAGCCCAGATAGACGAGAACCCGGTCGGCTTCGATCACGCTGAGCTCTACTGACCCTGACCAGAGAGATGAGAATGCGGAAAAAAGCGCCAGTCCTCCGAGCAACCCAGTCGCCCACCAGAACGGTCGGCCCAACGTCGCCTTTCCCGCGGCGCCAAGCGCCAGCATCACCACTAGCACCGCGAGGACCGCGAGCCCGGCGATGTGACGGTCGCTCAGGAAGAAACCCCCTCCTGCGAGCGCCAGGCCGAGGATCAAGGCGAGCGGACTTATCAACGCCGCTGATTCCTCTAACCTTGCGCGCCATGCCTCTGGTCCGGTCCCCCCGCCCCCGGAGCGCGGCCCTACCTGCCGCCTTGCTGCTGTCAGTGCTTGCTGTGCTGGCATTTGCTTGTTCACCTGCTTTGGCTCACGCCGAAGAAGCGACGGGGCCGCAGTACGAAACTGAAATACCAACCGTGCCAACGGAAGAAGGTTCCGGAGCCGGTGGCGGCGGACATCACAACAGTGGCGGCAGCGGCGGCGGCCCGAACGCGGGCAAGTCGAACGCGCCCGGCGGCAACGGCGCGGGCGGCAGCGGTCCGGAAGCGGGCGGCGGCTCCCACAACGGCCAGACTAACCAAGGCTCCACCGGCAGCGGGGGGCAGAAGCCGGGCGGTTCGGTTGGTTCAGGCGGCGGGGTCGGCGAAGGCAAAGTGGTCGCAAACCCCGGCGAAGGCACTGCGCTCGCCGAAGAAGACAACTCGTCCTCGCCGCTGGTCCCGATCCTGATCGCGATCGCGGTCCTTGCGGCGATCTCAATTGGCGCCTACTACTACCGGCAGCGCCGTCAGGGCGCCGGCTCTTCCGTCTCGCCCAACGCGAGCTGATCCCGATGTCGAAAAGGAGCGAGTAGATGAGCAGGATTCTGCGTGCCTGGACGCTGGCATTGGCTTTGACGGTTTTCTTCGCCTTCTCGGCCTCGGCGGCGCAAGCGCTGCCCGCCGGCTTCTGGGGCGTGGTGCCGCAGAACGGGCCCACCGCCGAACAGTTCCAGCGCCTCGGCCGCGGCGGCGTCGAAAGCCTGCGGATGGCGATCGGCTGGCCCTCGGTCCAGCCGAGCCAGGGTGGCTCCTACGACTGGAGCGGCTTCGACAACCAGGTCGAAGAGGCGGCGAAAGCCGGCATCAACGTGCTGCCGTTCCTCACCGGGGCGCCCGAATGGGCGGTCCCGAGCAAGCGGGTCGCCGGCGCCGGTGGCCTCACCGCTCCCACCCGTTTGCCAGTCAGCGGCGCTGCCCGCACCGGCTGGGCCGCTTTCCTCACCGCGGCAGTCGCCCACTACGGCCCCAACGGCAGCTTCTGGTCCGAACATCCCGGGGTGCCGAAACGGCCGATCCGCGAATGGCAGATCTGGAACGAGCCCAACTTCAAGTACTTCATCGCCAAGCCCAACCCGGCCGAATACGGCCAGCTGGTGAAGATTTCCTACACCGCCCTGCGCGCGGCCGATCCGGAGGCGAGGGTCGCCCTCGCCGGGCTCTTCTCGCGCCCGAAGGGCGCCCGGGACCGCAAGACCGGTAAGCACAAAAGCCTCAACTGGTATGCGAGCGACTTCGTTGACGCGATGTACAAGCGCACCCCCGGCGTGAAGGCGAAGTTCGCCAACGCCGCCCTGCACCCGTACACGATCTTCGCCAAGGAACTGCCGGAAGTGGTCGAAGAACTCCGCAAGGTGCTGCGGTCGAACCACGATCCCGCCAAGGGCCTGCTGATCACCGAGCTCGGCTGGAGCTCTGGGCCGAAGGCCGGCAACAACCTCTTCGCCAAGGGCCCCGCGGGCCAGGCGAAGGAATTGCGCACCGCCTTCTCGCTGGCCAGCAAGAACGCGGCGAAGTGGCGCCTGCGCAGCGTCTACTGGTTCTCCGTCGACGACCAGCCCGGCGCCTGCAACTTCTGTAACGGCTCCGGTCTCTTCGGCGAAGGCTTCAAGCCCAAGCCCTCCTGGTACTCGTACGTGAAGTTCGCCGGCGGCACGCCCTAGCGGGCAATCTCTTCACAAAGCTCGGCGAGCCCTATCGCCTCGGTTTCTGCCCCGAGGCGATAGCGCTCGCTGCCCGGATAGACGATGAAGCTCCGCTCCGGTTGCAGATCCTCCAGGGCGGACTGCATACCGCGCTCTAGTTTCGGCGCGGCGCTCCGCTTGATCTCGATTGCCCAGACTCGCCCGTCGCGCCAGCTGAGGACGAGGTCGATCTCGGCACCTCCGCTGGTGCGATAGAAGCTCGGCTCGGCTCGATCTGCGACCTCCGTGATCGCGTTCTCGACCACGAGGCCCTCCCAGCTCGCGCCGGCCACCGGATGCCCCAGTACTGCCTCCTTGTCGACCAGTCCCAGGAGTGCATGGACGAGTCCGCTGTCGCGCACGTAAACCTTCGGAGAGCGGACCAGGCGCTTGCCGACATTGGTGAGCTTGGGCGCAAGCCGGCGGACGAGTAGAAGGTCGACCATCAGGTCGAGGTAATGACCAACCGTGGCCCCCGTCACCCCGAGCCCGCGCGCGAGGTGGGCGGCGTTCAGCAGCCCACCCTGCTGATGGGCAAGCATGGTCCACAGTCGCCGAAGCGTCTCGGCCGGTATGCGAGGGCCGAGCTGGGGAATGTCTCGCTCGAGGTAGGTGCGGATGAAGTCGGTCCTCCACCGCAGGCTCTGATCGTCGCCAGGGGCGAGGAAGCTGGGGGGAAACCCTCCCCGCACCCAAAGATCATCGCTTCGATCGTTTCCCGTCTCCCTGATGTCGAGCGGCGCCAGCTCGACGAGGGCGACTCTCCCCGCCAGCGTCTCGCCGCTTTGAGCCAATAGATCGATCGCGGCCGATCCGAGGAGGAGAAAGCGACCCGTGCCCCTACCTTCGCGACGACCCCGGTCAATCACGCCACGCAGCACTTCGAAAATCCCCGGCAACCGTTGAACCTCGTCGAGGATGACGAGCTCATCGGTGTGGTCGGCGAAATAGAGCTCCGGCTCGGCCAGGCGGGCTCGGTCGGCTTCCGCCTCGAGATCGAGATACACCGCCTTCCGTTCTTCGGCGATCTCCAGCGCAAGCGTGGTCTTACCGACCTGCCGTGGGCCGGTAAGGACCACTGCGGGCGCCTCGCCTAGAAGGGTGGCGACTCTAGAAGTGGCTTTTCGGGGGATCATCCTTGTAAACCTTTAGTAGAGATGCATATTTACAAGGAAGAGGTGGCCCTGATCTCGTTCCTTATGGGCCGCAACAGCACTTGCGTAAGATCGGTGGGTTGGCGACTAGGCGAAAAGCGAGTGCGAAGTCTGATCCGATGGCGCCGTTCTCGGCGGCGACGCGACGCTGGTTCGATGCCTCTTTCGAGGGGCCGACGCCGGCGCAGACGGGTGGCTGGGAGGCGATCTCCAGCGGTGCCCATACGCTGATCTGCGCCCCGACCGGGTCGGGGAAGACGCTTGCCAGCTTCCTCTGGGGAATCGACAAGCTGGCCCGCTCGAAAGAGCTGGGCACGGGGGTGAAGCTGGTCTACGTCTCGCCGCTGAAAGCGCTCTCCTACGACATCGAGCGCAACCTGCGGGCGCCGCTGCGGGGGATTGGGGCCGAGATCGCGGTCGGGCTGCGGACCGGCGACACGCCGCAAAAAGAGCGGCGGGCGATGGCCAAAGAACCGCCCGACATCCTCATCACTACCCCCGAGTCGCT
>Ga0207702_10004804_pt1 | contig 11912 bp, 8 predicted proteins | sample KBSCornC62_FD_184302 | JGI IMG/M metagenome (GOLD analysis project Ga0207702, IMG submission 184302) | Corn rhizosphere microbial communities from Kellogg Biological Station, Michigan, USA - KBS Corn C6-2 (SPAdes) (version 2) | ecosystem: Host-associated > Plants > Roots > Rhizosphere > Soil ...
CCACCCCCGCGTTCATCCCGGACGTCGCGGCGAAGGCGAGCGCGAAACCGGCCGGCCACCGCCACCGAGCCCAGCGGCCGGCGCCGTCCGAGACCCGCAGCGCGTGCACGAGGCAGAGCAGCTGCCAGGGCAGCAGCGCCCACGGCAGCAGGATCGCCTGAGTCGTGCCGGCGACGACGACGTACGGGTTGGCGACGAACACCGTGCCGGCCACCAGCGGCCCGAGCGGCTCGGATCCGGGCCGCAGCGCCCGGTAGAGCTTGGCCGCGCCGAGCGAACCGACCGCGAACAGCAGCAGCCGCAGCACCCGTACCGACAGCTCCGGCGGGATGCCCGCCGCCTGGATCAGCCCGACCGCAGCAGCGACCGGCGCCAGCCCGACGTTGAACGACGGGAAACCGAGCTGCGGGTTGGCCTGCCAGGCCGACAGGTACGCGGCCGCGCTCCGCCACGGCGCCAGGTAGAGCTCCGGCTTGGTGTCGACGACGAAGGAGCCGAGCGAGCTGAGCAGCACCACCTCGGCCAGCACCACCCAGAGCACCGCGGCGGCCGTGCGCGTGGGCGTCCACCACGAGCCGGGCCGCGCGTCCTCCACGCAGGCAGACCCTACCGGTAGGTAGCTCGGTCGCTATGCTGCGGGGCGGAGGTGCCGATGGCGCAGCGCGGGGGCACGTCCCTCGCCCGGGCGGGGGTGCTGCTCGGCGTCGCGTCGGTGCTCGCCACCGCGCTCGGCTACGGGTTGACCGTCCTGCTCACCCGCGCGTACGGGCCGGCCGAGTACGGCGCGCTCGGCGCACTGCTCGGGGTCGGGCTGATCGGCGGTATCCCCTCCGGCGCCCTCCAGTACGTGCTGGCCCGCCGGACCGCTGGGGCTGGCCTACCGGCGGGCGCGAACGAGCGGGCCGGCCTTCGGCTGTCGGTGACCGTCGGCGCTGCTCTGGGCGGGCTGGTGGTCCTGCTGTCCCCGGTCGCGGACGCGTTCTTCCACCTCGGTAGCCCGTGGCCGGTGGTCTGGCTCGGTGTGACGCTGCTGCCCTACTCCGTGCAGGGCGCGCTGCTCGGCGGCCTGCTCGGGCACGAGCGCTACGCCGCGTTCGCCGTCGGCCAGGTGCTCACCGCGGTGGCCCGGTTCGCCGCCGGAGCGGTGACCGCGCTGCTCAGCCTCTCGGTCGCCGGCGCGATGGCCGCGCTCGCCGTGGGCACGTTCGCCGCCGCGGCCGGCCTGTGGTGGCTGTCCGGGCCCGCCAGTTGGAGCGTGCCGGGCCGGTCCAGCGACCTGCTCGCCGACTTGGCCCGCGCCTGCTCGGCGATCGCCGGTGTGATCGTGCTGTCGAACGCCGACCTGCTGCTGGCCCGGCATTTCCTGTCCCGGGAGGACTCTGGCGCGTACGCGCTCGCCTCGCTGTTCGGCAAGGCCTGCTTCTGGGGGGCCCAGTTCGTACCGACACTGGTGTTCCCGCGGCTGGCCCGGGACGGTTCCGGCCGCGGGCTGCTGCTGCGCTCGGCCGCCGCGGCCGGCGGGCTCGGCGTTGCCGGGATCCTCGCCACCGCCGTCGCGGCCGGGCCTGTGGTCCGGGCGATCGCCGGCGACGACCCCGGCTACGCCGAGGCGGTACACCTCGCCGTGCCGTTCGCGGTGCTCGGCACGCTCTGGGCGCTGGTGCAGCTGGCCCTGCTCGCCGCCGTCGCGGCCGGCGACCCCCGGCCGGGCCGGCTGCTGTGGGTGATGGTCACGGTCGAGGCGCTGGTCATCAGCGCCGGTGCGCACGACTCCCCGGCCGTGATCCTCGTGGTCTGCCTGGTCTGCACGAGCCTGCTCGCGGTCGCGGCGACACTGCTGGTGCTGCGGGACCGCATCCCGACCGGCTCGTTGAAGCCGGCACCGCTCGGCTGACCGGTGTGCTCAGGCGACCGGGTGGTCCGCTGCTGGCACGGTCCGGGAGCGCTTCGGCACCATCGCCTTGGCCAGCGGGATGAGCCTGGGGTAGCGGTGCAGCGTGCGCCAGGTCAGCGACCGAGCCGGGTCCCGGACATACACCTGGACCAGCCGGCGCCAGCGCACGTCGAAGGTCATCGCGCGTCGCGCGCCCGGTGGCCGGCGGTAGCGCAGCACGAGCAGGCCGTTGTTCCACCGTTCGTCGTAGGCGGCGACCGCGCGGATGTCCCGCAGCACCGTCCAACCCGGGTGCCGCCCGATGTAGCGCCGGGTGGCGTCGGCGACCACCGGCCAGCTGGCGTCGTCGACCAACACGATGGCCTCGTCGGCGAGCAGCGGCTCGGCGACGCCCAACGCGAGGTAGTGGGCGAGCCGGGTATGCGCGCCGTCGAAGAAGTAGACACCCACCGGGGCCGGCAGCGTATCCGGCTTGGCCAGCACCGCAAAGCAGTTGCCCTCGTGCAGCGTCACGGGGCGACCGAGCCGGTCCAGCACAGCCTGCAGTTCCGCCCGCGACAGGGCTGCGTGCATGCCGAACTCCTGGAAGTTCTCGACCGCCACGTACGCCCGGTCCGGCGCGTCCAGCAGCGTTCCGGTCAGCGACCGGCCCTTGAACGTGCCCACCTCGAGGTAGGCCTCGCCGGCCGGCAGCCGGCGCGCGGCCAGGTTGAGCACGGCCATCTCGGCCGGCGTGCAGAAGCCGGGCACGGCGTCGGCGACCTCGGCGAACCGCGGGTCGGCCGGCACCCCGTCGGCCAGCAGTCCGTCGAAAAGGCCGTCGAGCTCGGCGGCGAAGGCGGCGGCGTCCACGGCGGGACCCTAGCCGTCCGCGTCCACCGAGACCCTGTCCGGGTCGTCCTCGGATGCATTCGGCGAGGTGGGCGGAGGCCGGCCCACTAAGCTGCCGCCGTGACATCGGCGACAGGGCTGCGCTACCGGCCTGGCCTGGACGGCGTCCGGGCGGTCGCTGTGCTCGCCGTGCTGCTCTACCACGGTCAGGTCGGCTGGGCGCGCGGCGGGTTCGTCGGAGTCGACATCTTCTTCGTGCTCAGCGGCTTCCTCATTACCGGCTTGCTGCTGGCCGAGTGGCGGCACTGGGGCTCACTCGACCTGCGCCGATTCTGGCTGCGGCGGGCTCGGCGGCTGCTTCCGGCGCTGCTCCTGGTCCTGGTCGCAGTCTCGCTGGGCTCGGCGGCATTCGCCTCGCCCGCCGAGCGGGGAGCGCTGCGCGGCGATGCACTCGCCACCCTCGGCTACGTCGCCAACTGGCGCTTCGTCTTCACACACCAGTCGTACTTCGCCCAGTACGAGGAGCCGTCCCCGTTGCGGCACATGTGGTCGCTCGGCATCGAGGAACAGTTCTACCTGCTCTTCCCGCTGCTACTGCTGGCGCTGCTCACCCTCGGGCTGCGCCGGCGCGGGCTGGCCGTCGTGCTCGGCGTGGGCGCGGCCGCCTCGGCAGCGCTGGCGGTGACGCTCTACACGCCGGGCGCCGACCCGTCCCGGGTCTACTACGGCACGGACACGCGGCTGGAGGCGCTGCTGGTCGGCGCGGTCGCAGCCGTGCTGGCCCGGGAGCGGACCCGAACCCGCCCGGCTGCGTATCTCTCCATTGCCGGCCGCGACGTCCTACTGCCCGGACGCGGCTCCATCGGATTGTTCGGGCTGGCCGGGCTCGCGGTCGTTGTGATCACCGCGCGGGACAGCGCGGGATGGCTCTACCACGGTGGCTTCCTGGTCGTCGCGGTGCTCGCGGTGCTAGTCGTGGTGTCCGCCGCGGACGACCGCTCGACCACCGCCCGGCTGCTGTCCTGGGAGCCCCTGCGCCGCATCGGCCTGGTCTCGTACGGCCTGTATCTGTGGCATTGGCCGGTGTACGTCGCGCTGACGCCCGACCGTGTCGGCGCCACCGGCCCGGCGCTGCTCGTGCTCAGGCTTGCCGTCACCGGACTCCTGGCCGCTGGGTCGTACGTGCTGGTGGAGCGGCCGGTGCGGGCCGGCGTGCTCGGCCGGCGCTGGTCCGCCCGCCGGCTGCGTCCGCTGGTCGCCGGGACGCTGGCCGCCGTCGTCGCGCTCGTGCTGGCCGGCACGGCCGGAGCGGGACCGCCGGCCGGTGCTCCGGTCGCGCCGGTCGCGGCGCAGCAGCGCCGAGCGGGCGACGTGGCCGCGTACCTGCTGGGCGACTCCGTGCCGTACAGCCTTCGGATGGGCTTCCGGCCCGACACCGTGCCCGGCCTCTTCGTCACGGGGAGCACCCAACTCGGCTGCGGCCTGGTCCCGGTGCCGCTGGCGATCGACGGCCGGCCGAAGCCGCTGGATTCGAGGTGCCGGCCCTGGGATGCCGCGTGGCCGGCCGAGGTCGCTGCCGTGAACCCGGACGTGGCGGTGCTGTTCGCCGGCAGCAACGAACAGTTCGATCAGGTGGTGGACGGCCGGATCGTCACCTTCGGCAGTCCTGCGTACGAGCAGCACCTCGTCCGCGTCCTCGACTCCGACACCGGCCGGCTGAGTGCCGGGCACCGGCCGGTCGCGCTGGTCACGGTCGGCTGCCACCACGTCCCCGACAGCGGCCTGAGCCCAGACCCACCGATCATCAACGACGAGTCCCGGGTGCGCTGGCTCAATGGCGTGCTGGGCCGCTACGCCAGCCACAGCGCCGGCCGGGTGACTCTCCTGGACATGCACCGCTTCCTCTGCGGCGGGGGCTACACAGCCACTCGTGATGGGGTCGTGCTGCGCCCGGACGGCCTGCACTTCACCGAAGCAGGCGCGGAGGTGGTCTGGAGGTGGCTGGGCCCGCAACTGCTGCGGCTGGCCGGCCGGCCCGGCTGAGCGGATCGGTCGCGGGGTCCCCTAGCCGCGCCCGCTACTCGCGGTGGATCGGGGACTCGGCGTCCTCGGTCGCGACCCGAGCGCGCTCCTCGCGCCGGGACAAACCGAAGACCAGCACACCACCGGCCGCGACGATGAGCGCGGCGCCGGCCAGGAACCCCGCCTGCACCTGCTGGCGCTCGGGGAGCCGGCCGCAGACATTCTTCTGGAACTGGTCGGTGGGCGGGTGCAACCCCGACCCGCAGGCGAACATCGGTCCCTGCGGGCTCTGGATCTCGATCGGCATCACGATCTTGTACAGGCCGAGGACCAACAGCAGCAGACCGAGCACGAGGCAGGCGCGCGCTCCTCGGGAGAGCACGAAGACCGTCCGGCCGAGGTGCCGCTGATCCGACATGCGGTGGAGCGTACGACACCACCCGACCTGGCGCGGATCGGATCGGTAGGGTGCGCTGACCGAGAGAGGAGTCCGGGTGGTCGTGAGGTCCAGGGCCCCGCTGCGGCTCAGCTTCGCCGGCGGCGGCACGGACGTGGCGCCGTTCCCGGAGACCGAGGGCGGCGCCGTCCTGTCCGCCACCATCGACCGCTACGCGTACGGCTCGCTGACGCCGCGGGCGGACCAGCGGATCTCCGTGCACTCGCTCGACCTCGGCATGTCGCTCGACTTCGACGCCCGGGCCGAGCCGTCCTTCGACGGCCGGCTCGACCTGGTCAAGGCGGCGATCCGACGGCTCGGCGGTGACAGCAGCGGCTTCGACCTGCTGGTGCGCTCGAGCGCGCCACCCGGCTCCGGGCTCGGCTCGTCCTCGACGATGCTGGTCGCGCTGGTCGGGCTGCTGCGCGAGCACCACCGGCTGCCGCTGACCGACTACGAGGTGGCCGAGCTGGCGTACCAGGCCGAGCGGGTCGACCTGCGCATCCGCGGCGGCCACCAGGACCACTACGCGGCGACGTTCGGCGGGTTCAACTTCATCGAGTTCGGCGAGCGGGTGATCGTCAACCCGCTGCGGGTGAAGGACTCGGTGGTCGACGAGCTGCAGCTCAACCTGCTGCTGTGCTGGACCGGCACGACCAGGCAGTCGGCGCGGATCATCGAGGACCAGACCGCCCGGCTGACCGGCGGGGAGCTGGAGACGCTCGCCGGCCTGCGGGCCCAGAAGGATCTCGCGGTGGCGATGAAGACGGCGCTGCTGCGCGGCGAGCTGTCCGAGTTCGGCTCGCTGCTTGGCGAGGCCTGGAAGCAGAAGAAGCGGATGTCCCCGCTGATCGCCACCGACGTCATCGAGGAGGCGTACGACGTGGCGATGCGGGCGGGCGCCCTCGGCGGCAAGGTCACCGGGGCCGGGGGCGGCGGCTACATCCTGTTCTACTGCGACTTCGCCCGGAAGCACCGGCTGGCCGAGGCGCTGACCCGGATGGGCGGCGTCGTAACCGATGTCGCGTTCGAGCGTCGCGGCCTGACCACATGGCGGGCATGAGAGGCTGAAGCCCCGGTCCGCCGTACCGATCCGTTGGGAGCCCCGCACTGCGCTCGACGAGCCCGACGTTGTCCGGCCCGCAAGCCGGGCGGACCGCCGCGTCCGGCGGGATCGCCGTGGCGGCCGGCACGACCGTCGCCAACGTCCTCTCGTACGGGCTGAGCTTGGCCGGCGCCCGCCTGCTCGCCCCGGAGCAGTACGGGGTGTTCGTCGCGCTGCTCGCCGTGTCGCTGGTCGCCTCGGTCCCGGCGCTGGCGCTGCAGGCGGTCGTCGCCGTCCGGATCGTCCGGGCGGCCGGGGCACGTAGCCGGGCCGCGGCCGAGGCGGTCGGGCTCGGGCTGGCCGCTGCCGGCACCATGCTGGTGGTCGGCGTCCTCGCCGCCCCGGTGCTGGACCGCTTCCTCAGCCTGGGAGGCCCGGCGACCGCGCTCTGGGTGGCGGTCGCGGTCGCCGCGACCACCGCGCTGGCCGCGCTGCAGGGCATCGCCCAGGGCCGCAAGGACTTCCACCGGCTCGCCGTGATCCTCATCGTCTACGCGGCGGCCCGAGTGGCCGGCGGCATCGTCGGGCTGCTCGTGCGCGACGACGTCACCGGGTCGCTGGCCGGCGTTGCCGCCGGCGTGCTCGGCGCGACCGCGCTCGCCTGGCTGCTGGTCGGCCGGCCGCGACCGGCCCGCGGCGGCTGGCGGGTGACCGAGCTGCTCGTCGCCGGGCAGGCGCTGGCCGGGCTCTACCTGCTCACCAACCTCGACCCGGTGCTGGCCCGGCACTACCTGCCGCCGGCGGAGGCGGGGCTCTACGGCGCGGGCGCGGTGCTGGCCAAGGCCGCCTTCTTCCTGCCGCAGGCGGTGGTGCTGGTGCTGCTGCCGCAGCTGGCCGCCGCACCCCGGCCGGGGCGCGCGCTCTGGACCGGGGTGGCCGTGCTGGCCGGGCTCGGCGCGCTGATGACCGGCGTGACCCGGCTCGCCGGCGGGCTCGCGGTGAGCGCGGTCGGCGGCTCGGCGTACCGGGAGCTGGCCGGGCCGGCCTGGATGTTCGTCGCGGTCGGCTCCGCGCTGGGGATCGTCCAGCTGCTGCTCTACGCCCAGCTCGCGATGGACCGCGCGCACGCCACGATCGCGGTCTGGGTGGTGGTCGCGGCCGAGGCCGTGCTGATCGCGACCGTCGCGCACCACTCGCTGACCCAGATCGTCGGCGCCGCGCTGGCCGTCGCGCTCACTGCGACGGTGCTCGGGCTTGCCTGGACCGCCCGGACCGCGCTGGTCACGAGGTCGCAGCCGGCCACGGTCCCGGGCGGTAGCTGAGGTCGAGCCCGGGGTCGGAGCCGAACGCGGCGGTCAGCGCCGGGCCGGTCGGATACGTCCCACCGCGCACCCAGCGGTCCAGCGTGGTGACCGAGCCGGTCAGCTCGTCGGCGGTGAAGTTGCAGTGCCCGGCCCCGTAGGGCGCGCGCTTGGCGTAGTGGCTCGGCGCCTTCGTATAGAGCTGTACCAGGTCCGCGGTCTTCGTCCTCGACGCCGCGACCTTGCCCGCGAACACCGACTCGTTCTGCACGAGCACCAGCGGGTCGGCCTCGGTGTGCAGGGTCAGCGTCGCCACCCTGATGTCACCGGTAGGCGTGCCGAGGGCGGCGAACTTCGCCCGCGCGGCGGCGTCCGGCTCGACCCGGCTGCCCTTGGCCAGCAGGGCCAGGTTGGCCGCGGTCGAGCCGGGCGCGACGGTCTCGATGAGCGCTCGCTCGGCCGCCGACACGCGGGCGGCGTAGTCGGCGTTCTCGTTGCCGGACGGGTTGCCGCCTACCCGGGCCTCAATCTCCTGCCGGATCGTGGTGCCGAAGGCGAGGCCGGTGAGGACGCCCTCCAGCAGCGCGCCGCCGCGGGACTGCAGCGTCGAGCCGTCGTAGTTCGCGGTCTGCGTCGGCGCGTCCACCAACGCGGCCAGCAGGACCAGCTTGCCAAGCCCGGCGCTGCTGTTCGTCGCCGCGAGCACCGCCTTCTGGGCCTGCTCGAAGCTCGCCTTCGCCTGCTCGTACGAGGCGTAGTCGTCGATCTTCAGGCCGGGCGCCAGGAGCGTCTTCACCCCGTACGCCAGGTCCATGGCCAGGTCGAAGTTGAGGCTGCCGCCGCCGAGCACGCCGCAGAGCGGGGCCGCGCCGGCGATCCAGTCCGGGTGCTTCTCGGCCAGCAGCTCGGTGATCAGGCCGCCGAGCGACTCGCCCCAGGCGTACGTGCGGTTCGGCCGGCCGATCTTCTGCACGAAGAAGTCGTGCAGCTGCTCGCCGGCGGCGACGCCGTCGGCGACCGCCCAGCCGTTGGTCGCGTACGCCGAGCCGGCCAGCGCGTAGCCCTCGGCCAGCAGCGCCGACGCCACCGGACGGTTCGGCGCGTCCTGCGCGTCCTTGACGTCGGCCGGCACCGGGGCGAACTCCGGCGGCGCCGGCTCCACCGGGCGGTAGCCGTGCGAGAACAGCAGCAGCGTACCGTTCCAGGTCCGCGGCATCTCGATCTCGTACCTCGCGTCGGACAGGGTGCCGGTGCAGGCGACCTTGTCGCAGCCCGTGAACGGCACGGCGGTCGCGACCGACCGGATCGTGTCCGCCCGGGACCGCGACGCCGGCTCGCCGCCGCTGCACGCCGCCGCCAGCAAGACCACCGCGACCGCCCCGACCGCCGGCCGCCACGACACCCTGAGCATCCGGGCAGTCTCGCAGACCAGTCGTGTGCCGCCGGTGAACGGCCGGGCCCCGCGGTCGGCACCGGTCGGGTCGTATAGGCGATGGCGTCCTCCGCCATCGGCGGGGCTCGTCGGAAGAGACCGGTCGAGACCGGGATGCAGACGGCTGACCGCCCGGTGCCGGGGTCCGGGGCCGTCCCCGGGGCGACAGGGCCGGGGGCCGCTGCCGGCTAATGGCCGGCGTCGTCCCAGGTGCGGCCGACGCCGACGGAGACGTCGAGCTCGACGGCCAGCCGGTAGGCCCCGCCCATCTGGGACCGGACCAGCGCCTCGACCGCCTCCCGCTCCCCCGGCGCGACCTCGAGCACCAGCTCGTCGTGCACCTGCAGCAGCAGCCGGGAACGCAGCCCGGCCTCGCGCAGGCCGTGGTCGACGCCGAGCATGGCCACCTTGATGATGTCAGCGGCCGAGCCCTGGATCGGTGCGTTGAGCGCCATCCGCTCGGCCATCTCTCGCCGCTGCCGGTTGTCGCTGGTGAGGTCGGGCAGGTAGCGCCGGCGGCCGAGGATCGTCTCTGTGTAGCCGTCCCGCCGGGCCACGGCGACCACGTCGCGCAGGTAGTCGCGGACGCCGCCGAACCGCTCGAAGTAGGCCTCCATCTGCTCGCGTGCCTCGTCGGGGTGGATGCGCAGCTGCTGCGCCAGCCCGTACGCCGACAAGCCGTAGGCCAGCCCGTACGACATGGCCTTGATCCGCCGGCGCAGCTCGGGGTCGACCGAGTCCGGCGGCAGGTTGAAGGCCTTGGAGGCAACGTAGGTGTGCAGGTCCTCGCCGGACTGGAACGCCTCGATCAGCCCGGCGTCCTCGGACAGCGTGGCCATGATCCGCATCTCGATCTGGCTGTAGTCCGCGGTGAGCAGCGACTCGTAGCCGTTGCCGACCACGAACGCGCGCCGGATCCGCCGGCCCTCGGCGGTGCGGATCGGGATGTTCTGCAGGTTGGGGTCCTGGGAGGACAGCCGCCCGGTCGCCGCGATCACCTGGTTGAAGGTGGTGTGGATGCGGCCGTGGTCGTCGACCATCGGGATCAGCGAGTCGACGACGGTCTTGAGCCGGGACACGTCCCGGTGCCGCAGCAGCGCGCCGAGCAGCGGCACGTCGGGAGCCTGCTCGGACAACCAGACCAGGGCGTCGGCGTCGGTCGTGTAGCCCGACTTGATCCGCTTGGTCTTCGGCAGCTTCAGCTCGTCGAACAGGATCGCCTGCAGCTGCTTCGGCGAGCCGAGGTTGAACTCCCGGCCGACCGCCGCGTAGGCCTCCTGCTCGACGGCCTTGACCTGACCGGCGAACTCGGACTGCAGGTCGACCAGGTAGTCGAGGTCGGCGCCGATGCCGGTGCGCTCCATGTCGGCGAGCACCCGGGTCAGCGGCAGCTCGACGTCCTTGAGCAGCACGGTCGCGCCGCGCCGGTCGAGATCGTCGTCGAGCGCCCGGGCCAGGTCGGCGACCGCGCGGGCACGCACCGACTGCTCCTCGGCGATCGCGGCGTCGGCCTCCTCCTCGCCGCCGTCGAGGGTCAGCTGGCCCTCCGCCACCGGCTCGGTGCCCGCCCGCAGCTCCAGGCGCAGGTAGCGCAGCACCAGGTCGGCCAGGTCGAACGTGCGCTGCCCGGGCAGGGCCAGGTAGGCCGCGAGCGCCGTGTCGCTGGCTACCCCCGCGACGTCCCAGCCGCGCGCGTAGAGCGCGAGCAACATGCCCTTGAGGTCGTGCACGGCCTTGGGCACCGCAGGGTCGGTCAGCCACTCGACCAGCGCCCGCTCGTCGACGTCGGTGAGCGCCTCGGCGTCGACGTACGCGGCGTCGTCGGGGGCGCCGCCCTCCACCGCGAGTCCGACGCCCTGGACGACGCCGGTGCCGCGACCCCAGCTGCCACGCAGGCTCACCCCGACCCGGCGGCCGGAGCGGGCGTGCTCGTCCAGCCAGCTCGGCACCTCGTCCGGGCCGAGCAACGTCGCGGCGACGTCGAAGCCGGAGTCGGCCTCGGGCTGGCTCGCGGACAGGGTCTGGAACAGCCGCTCCCGCAGCACCCGGAACTGCAGGTTGTCGAAGAGCTTGTGCACCTCGTCGCGGTCCCACTGGCCGAGCACGAGGTCCTGCGGGCCGACCGGCACAGGCACGTCCCTGACCAGCTCGGTCAGCTGCCGGTTGCGCAGCACGCTGGCCAGGTGTGCCCGCAACGTGTCGCCGGCCTTGCCCTTCACCTCGTCGACCCGCTCGACCAGCGCGGTCAGCGAGCCGAAGTCACGGACCCACTTGGCCGCCGTCTTCTCGCCGACGCCAGGCATGTTCGGCAGGTTGTCGCTCGGATCGCCGCGCAGGGCCGCGAAGTCGGGATATTGGGCCGGGGTCAGCCCGTAGCGCGCCTCGACCTCCTCCGGGGTGAACCGGACCAGCTCGGAGACGCCGCGGCGTGGGTAGAGCACGGTGACGTGCTCGCCGACGAGCTGGATCGAGTCGCGGTCGCCGGAGGCGATGAGCACGTCCATCCCCTGCTCGACGCCCTGCGTCGTGAGCGTGGCGATGACGTCGTCGGCCTCGTAGCCCTCGACCCCGAACCACGGGATCCGCAGCGCGCCGAGCACCTCCTGGATGAGGCTGACCTGGCCGCGGAAGTCGCTCGGCGACTCCGAGCGGCCGGCCTTGTAGTCCGCATATTTCTCGTTGCGGAAGGTCTTGCGGGAGACGTCGAACGCGACCCCGATGTGGGTGGGCTGCTCGTCGCGCAGCTGGTTGATGAGCATCGAGGTGAACCCGTAGACCGCGTTGGTCGGGATGCCCATCGTGGTCTGGAAGTTCTCGACGGGCAGCGCGAAGAACGCCCGGTACGCCAGCGAATGGCCGTCCAGCAGCAGGAGTCGGGGTCGCTCGGTCACGCCCGGAGTCTAGGACCGCCGTACGACAGATTGCCCGGCCGCCCGACCCCTGCACGCCGG
>Ga0207702_10004805_pt1 | contig 11912 bp, 13 predicted proteins | sample KBSCornC62_FD_184302 | JGI IMG/M metagenome (GOLD analysis project Ga0207702, IMG submission 184302) | Corn rhizosphere microbial communities from Kellogg Biological Station, Michigan, USA - KBS Corn C6-2 (SPAdes) (version 2) | ecosystem: Host-associated > Plants > Roots > Rhizosphere > Soil ...
TCAGCAGCACGATGCGTTCGCTGGCGCTGGCATGCGCCGTAAAGGGCGGCAAGGAAATCGCCGTCATCGGCCACACCGATTGCCAGGTTTGCAAGACCACGACCATGCAATTGCTCGACAAGCTCAGGGCGCTGGGTGTGGATCGCAGCCGCTTGCCCGAAAACATCAACGAATTCTTCGGCATGTTCGGCAGCGAACGCCAGAACATTCTCAAAGCCTGCGACTTCATCCGTACCAGCCCGCTTATCGGCCCAAAAATTCCCGTACACGGCTTGCTGATTAACATCGAAACCGGGGGGCTCGACTGGGTGGTAAACGGCTATGAAACGTTGCAGCTACAATCCTCTGCTAACCCGCCCGCCGCAGACGCACCAAGTCCGTTCTCGGGACCAATGCAATCCATCGGCGCCTTTAAAGACTTCGCCATGGGTGAAATGAAATTCCCTGAACTGAAAATCGGCGAAGCCGCCGCGCGAATTGAAAACGCTGTTAACCAGGAAATCGGCCAGGCTGAAAAAAAGATCACTCAGCAAATAGCGCCCGTTGTCCAAACCGCACAGAACGTCGCCGAACAAGTGACACAGTTTGCCGAAAAGAACTGGCCGAAACCGCCGCCCATCCGCATGAAGCCATCACCATTGCCGCCTAAAAGGAGTCCCTTGCCTCCGCCCATTCGTCCTACGCGTTCAGATTTCCGCCGCGGTTAACGACACAGCGAAATATCGTGAGCGTACAAGCGATTGTAAAACCGCAGCTTCAAGGTTAGACTAAGCGCAATGAGTCCTTGGAGGGTTACATCATGGCTGGTGGCCGGCGCGCTTGTCGTCTGCGCAGGCTGCATTGGTCCCCATTACACAAAACATCCGCTGGTAATCGTCAAAAAGAAGCCGCCAGAAATCCATGGTCCGCACGACCCGGCCATTGAGGCAAACCTGGCTACCAATCTTTGGTCAAAAGGCGTTCTAAGTTCTGAATTTGGAGTTGGAAACGTTATCTTCAAATCCATGGGCATTTCCGGCTGGAAAGACTATCACATATGGGCAAAAGCGCGCGGAGTGGAATTGCAACACCAGATCGAATCCAGCGGCATGTGCACCGTGGACATACGGCTCTATTCACTGACTCTTGACGATACGCCGATTCCAATCAATGGAACAAACTTCATGCGTGTCGAAATCTTCCTGGGCCGAGTTGCGGTGGACAAATCCATTCGCCACCAGACCAATAACGTGATTATCGCCGAGGGCAAATTCGTTTGGGATTCCGACGGCTGGTTTGAAATTCACCCGCAAAAAACAGGCGACGTACGGCCGGAAGGCCTCAAGGTTGCGCCTGGTCTTTGAGAAGCTTTTTGATCACGGCAATCTTTTGCCGAAAGACCGTCGCGCGCGCCGGGCCGGTGGATTCCTTTCCACCACCCAGTGGAATCTCACAGACAAACTGCGAACAATCAGCGGTAACAACGGCCATATTCGGCGACCAACCGCCTTCTTCCGGCCCGAAGAACCCTTGTTTCACGGCGTCCGGAACATTGCCCAGCTCAGTTTCGTGATGCACAAAGACGAGCGCCATATTGTCATGAAAGGCCACGTAAAAATGGGCCAAATCGTCTTGGGCGCCGATGCCATAGGGGCGGGCGTCGCCAAACATGACGTCCCACACCATGACAAACCCGATCAATTTCTTCTCGGCCTTTGCACGGGCTTTGGCAGCATCCAGCGTCGCCAGCGAATAGGCCATATTGGTCGATAACACAAACCATTGGTTCTGCCGCGCGGCCATGAGCGGTCTTTCGAATGGGTCGTAGTGGTATTTCTCCTTAACCTCGTCCGGTAGCTTGCTGTACGGAACGGTAACGCCCTTCATGGTGCCATTAACTTCCGCGACGAAGAACAGGCCGTTCGCCTTTAGCATTACGTCTTTGACGTTTTCGTACTTCTGGCCATCCAACGTGGTGATGTCGTCGGCAAACGCAAATCCTGTGGCGATAAATAGTGCCAGCACTGCAGTGAGTATCCATTTCCAGTTCATTTGTAGTTCTCGTGGTTGTTACCGTCCAAACCCGCGCCAATATTGGGCGGTGCTATCATCGTACCGAAACGCTACCTGCAGCGTTCCGATGAAATGCTACCCGTGTTTGATTACCGGTTCCAAGCGCAAAGATGAGCCGTGAGTCCGGTCGTGAAATGATCGCCACTCACGACAGAAATGGCAGGATAAAAAAGAGACGGCATGCGTTCACATGCCGTCTGGGAAAGAGAAACGGAATCTTGCCGCCCAAAGTAATTGGGCGGGAGACAATCACTGCATCGTCACCAAATTCGGCTGTGCCAGGGAAAGACCGCGAACGTTGCCGGCGAATTTGGCGCGGATGATGATGTTATTCGTGCAAGTAGTATTGTTCACGCGGAAAGCCGCGCCACCGCAATCTATTGCCATCAGATTGGTAAACGAATTATAAGCGCACTCAGACTTCGGGGCAGGGCCCCAGCCGTTGGCGGTGCGCTGCTCAGTATGGGCCATGAAGACACCATAATGATGGCTGTTGCGGATGCTTACATTCATGAAGCGGTTCTCGCGACTGGAGCGCATGAAAATGCCGAGGTCGTTGGCCACGAGGCAGGCATTGCTGATGACGTTGTTGTTAAAGGCGAGATCGAGAGATATGCCGGCGCCCGGATTATCGTGCAGGTTGAGGTCGGCAAAGAGGCTTTCCTCAGTTTGATAGCAGGCAAGACCATCAAACTCATTGTCGTAGGATTCGAGACCGCGCACGGTGAGGCGGCGAATATCGCGCGTGGTGACAAGGCCGCCTGAACGGCAGCGGGTAATGACAACGTCCTCAACGGTGGAGTCGGCAACGCCTTGCACACAGATGCCGTTATTGCGAAGTTGCGAGCCCTCGCCGGTCATGTGCCAAAGTTCGCGCTGCTGATGGACGCGATTTCCGTCTATGAAAAATCCGGTCACCAAAAGGTGCCGGATCGTTCGGGTTGGCTTATTAACCGGTTCCCCGAGAATGACCACGGGGCAATTGGCGCCGTCAGCCAGATGGAGAACAGTGGCGGGCCCGGTGCCGCGCAGCACGAGGTCATCGCGGCTCAAGACAATGGGCTGGCGAATTTCGATCTTACCGGCCGGCAGATAAACCTCGCCGCCGGCAGCCGGCAGGGAGTCCAGCGCGTGCTGTACTTCCGCACCGGTAATGCCGACGGGCAAAATCAGGGACGTTGGCTTAACTGAAGAGACTTCTGCGGCGGACAAACGGACGGCCAGGACAACCAACATTAACCAAGCTATCGTGCATTTTGCAGTCCCCGCAACTCTTACGGAATGTATGTTCTTAATCAAATCCGAACCTTTCGAGTCGTTGCGTTCTTGCGTGCTTTAATATCGTTCACGGTCAAAAAAAATCCACCAGGAATTTTAACTTTTTTTAATTTTGTTTCGTAGTCATGCTAAATGCATGGGCGTTTTGCACGGTCGGTGGAAATTTCTGTTTCCTTAGACGGCGGCAACGCTATTCTCGTTTCAATTTTTTATGCCGAAGCCGAAAAAAACATTTGCTTCCGTTCCGCGCGCGGCCAGGTTCTCAATGCCCGCCGAATGGGAGAGGCACCAAGCCACCTGGCTCGCCTGGCCGCACAACAAGAATGACTGGCCGGGCAAGTTTGAGGTCATCCCGTGGATATACGGCGAGATGGTCCGCAAGATTGCCGAAGGCGAGTGCGTTCGCTTAATCGTGCGCCACAAAAAAGAAAAGCAGCTTGCAAGCCACATTTTCTCCCAGGCAGGAATTGATATTTCAAAGATTAAGTTCGTTTATCATCCCACAAATCGCGGTTGGACGCGTGATACGGGCCCGATATTCGTGAAGGGACCGGCAAAAAAATCCAATGGGCGAAAGGCGATTGTCCATTTTCATTTCAATGGATGGGCAAAATATGACAATTGGGACAAGGATTCCAAGGTTCCGGAAACCGCGGCGGACCTTCTTCGGCTGCCGCTGTTTCACGCGCAGTTCGATGGTCGGCCGGTGACTATTGAAGGCGGTGGAATTGAAGTAAACGGACGTGGCACCCTCCTTACCACCGAGGAGTGTTACCTTCACCCAAGCATTCAAGTAAGGAACCCCGGACTGGGAAAAATTGAAATCGAATCCGCGCTCAAGAATTACCTCGGCGTGAGTAATATTTTCTGGCTGCCAAACGGAACCGTCGGCGACGACACGCACGGGCATATCGACGATATCTGCCGTTTCGTAAACGCCAATACGATTGTGCTGGTGCGTGAACGAAATTCGCGCGACGAGAACCATCGGCCACTGGAAGAAAACTGGGACCGCATCCAGGACCTGCGGCTGGAGGACGAAAGTCGCCCGCAAGTGGTGGAACTGCCCATGCCGGCGCCGCTGTACTTCGATGGGGTGAGATTGCCGGCGAGTTATGCGAATTTTTATATCTGTAACGCCGCCGTGATTGTGCCGACGTTCAATGATCCGAATGATCGTATTGCGTTGGGCATTCTGGGCGAGCTCTTCAATGACCGGCCGGTCGTGGGCATCCACGCCGTGGATTTGGTCTGGGGCTTTGGCACGCTCCATTGTTTGACGCAGCAGGAACCTGCTTGAGATTTCGGAAGCGGCTGGCATTTTTGGCCAGTTGCAATATTGTATTCATTTGAAAGCTTCCATTTCCCAGACCGCTCGCGAGCTTGCCGCTGCCGCGCAAGAGATGTCCGCCGCCGTTGACCGGCTTAAATTCGCCGCGCCCGTTGCGCATGTCTATAACCCGCTCGTTTACGCCTGGAAAGCCCACGAGCAATATATTCATCGCTATGGCCACAGCCGGAAGCGCGTGATGTTCCTCGGAATGAACCCGGGCCCCTTCGGCATGGTGCAAACGGGCATTCCGTTTGGTGAAATCGCCGCTGTTCGTGACTGGTTGAAGATTTCCGCGCCCATCGATGAGCCAAAGGTTTCCCACCCGAAACGTCCGGTGGAGGGTTACGACTGCACCCGGTCCGAAGTGAGCGGTCGGAGGTTATGGAAATTGTTTTCAGAACGATTCGGTCCAGCGGAAGAATTCTTCTCGGCTCATTTCGTCGTGAACTATTGCCCCCTGGCGTTCCTTTCAGAAACGGGAAGCAATGTCACTCCGGATAAGCTGACCAAAGCGGAGCGCGCGAAACTCACGGCGATTTGCGATGAACATCTCCGCCGGGTCGTGGAGATTCTTCAGCCGGAATGGCTCATTGGCGTGGGCGCCTACGCGCGCGAGCGCGGGGAAACCGTTGCCACGGGAACGAAAATTCGCATCGGCCAAATTTTGCATCCGAGTCCGGCCAGCCCAAAGGCCAATCGCACAGACTGGACCAAGACGGCGGAGGCGGAACTCAAGGCGCTGGGAGTGTGGGACTAAGCAAAAACAGTGGACATTTCTTGCTATTAATATAGCAAAAACTTTCGTCTATCGGAATTCACATAACTGATTATGTTCAGGATATGTGGAAGAATATTAATCTCGAGGAGTGTCTCAACCATATCAAAGCGAAGCAGGCTGTTCGTGACCTTGGGCCGCCCGAATCTCGTCCCTCAATAACTATTTCAAGGATGTGCGGTTCAGGAGGTAAAACCGTGGCCTCCAAACTGGCCGAATACCTGCAACCGCATACGCCGTACGGACATCGCTGGACGGTTTTTGACCAAAATCTAATCAAGAAAGTTTTGGAAGATCATTGGATGCCCGGGCGGCTGTCGGAATTATTGCCAGAGTCCAGCACACCGTTATTGCGCGAGTTGACCGAGCGGATGCACGGTAAAAAACCGGCGGTTTCACTGATTATCAGGCAAACTGTGGAAACAATCTGGCATCTGGCCGAAAGCGGGCACGTCATACTGGTGGGCCGGGCAGCAAACGTTATCACGGCCAAACTCAGGAATGTATTTCACGTCCGCTTGGTGGGCTCGCCGGAAAACCGGATTGAACGTCTGGAAGAAGTGTATGATTTCGATCGCGCCGAGGCGATCAAGTATATGAAGACCCAGGATAGCGCGAAAAAGGCGTATCTAAGGGACTACTTTGGCGAGAACATTGAAAACCCCGAACTTTATCACCTGATCGTCAACACGGACCGAATTTCCTATGACGAGGCGGCGAAGTTAATTGGAGATGCAGTGATCCACGCCTTCAAACTGGCCCCTGTCCCGAGAAGCCCGGTTTCATTCAAATTGTAGTGGAACGAGATTAGTCAGCCGCGGGCAGCACGGCAGGGCGAACAATAATGGCAATGGAAAATAGGGAAGCGGGAGAATTTGAAATATCAATAACCCGCACTGAAGCCCATGCAAGAAGTCATCCAAAAAGTAATCGCCGTGGAAACGGAAGCCAAACAGCTGGTGCAGGCTGCGCGCACCCGGGCGGAGGAGCTTTTGGCCAGCTCCCGTGCCCAAGCGCGGCAGATTGTTGATGACGCTCGCCGCGAAGCCAAAATCGAAACAGAAACAATACTGGCAGCAGCTGAAACGGAAGCGGAAAAGGAAAAATCAGAACGCCTCAGCCGTGTCGCCAAAGAAATTGAAGCCGCGATCCACCTGGACGAGGCAACGGTGCAGCAATTAGTGGCAGCGGCGCTTGATGGCATCTGCGGATGCCCACACGCAGCGAAAGGCGGGAGATGACGCGGGCGTATTCCAACGATCTGGATTACCTGACCGCGCGACTTCACGCGCGACGCAGCCGGATGGCCGAGGCGGACGCGTTGGATGAATTGTGCCGCGTACACACCCTGCCCGAACTGGGGCACGCAGTATTGCCAGGCGTTGAGTTTTCCGACACGAGAGAATTCCAGCGGCTCTTGGTTCATCGCCTGGTTCGGGAAATTTCCGGCTGCCTGAAACATTTGGATAAAGACGCCCATGACCTGATGGCGTGGCTGCTAATGAGGTTTGAACTGGAAGATATAAAGGTCCTCCTGCGGGGATTTTTGAACCACATCCCTGTCGAAATCCTGCAGCCATATTTTGTAACCGGGCTATCGGGAAAGCCTGCCGATCATACTTTCCTGATGGCAGCCAAATCGATTGGGGAGTTTGTAGATCGGCTGCCCGCAGAGGTCATGCGGCACACCCTGCATGCTCTGCTGGCCGCGCAGCGGGAGTCGCCGCCGCTTTTCATTCTCGAAGCCGCCTTGGATTACGATTATTTCCGCGAATTGACGGTCAGGAACAACCGGCTTCGCCACGGAGAGGCCGAAATCGGAAAACCGCTGGTTGTTCAGGAGATAAACATATTTCAATTCATGCTCGTGGCTCGCGGGCGTTTCCATTTTGGACTGCCGGCAGAGACTCTGCTCCCGCTATGCCTCAACCGAAATGGAGCAGGAAGCGATTGGATTGGTTCGCTATTATCGGCGGCTGACCTTTTAACATTGGTCAAACTTGCGGTGGGCGTGGTGATTGATGAAGAGCCGGAAGCAGTCGAGCTTCCCGTGATCGAGTCAATGGCATGGCAACGCTACCGGCGCCTGGCAAATCTCGTATTCCGCCGCAGTCATATGGGGGCGGCTGCGGTAGCCGGGTATTTTGGCCTCCGGCGAATTGAAATCGCCAATCTCATCAGTGTTTCTGAAGGTGTCCGCTTGGCGGCCGGTGATGACGCTATCCGAAAGCGGATGATTCCGCATATAAACTTGGAAGGGGCTTATGTTTAAACCGGTGCCCATGACCCGCGTTCGCCTCCTGATTCTGGAACACGACGAACGCGCGCTACTACGCCATCTCGGGCAAGCGGACATCGTGCAATTAACACATTCGCCAGCCGGACCGGAAACCGCACCGTTGCCACCGCGCAGTCTCGGCAATGAACTGGCGCGATTAGATCCTATTTCCGCCCGCCTCGAAAACCTGCGACGTTCATTGGAATTGCCGCGAATCCAGGTGGCCCCCGAAGCGGCCGTGTTTTCAGTGGATGAAGCAGCGCAAAACCTACGAATAATTGAGGAGCAATGTGGCGGACTGCTTAAAGAGCGCCGGAAAATCGAACAGCAACTTGCGGAACTGGCCGCCATCGACGAGAAAATCGCGGACTATCGCAATATAGATCTGCCAATGGACGAGCCGGATGCCTCTTCGTTTCTGCATTTTGTGACCGGCTCGCTGCCCGTGCAGAACTTCAAACAATTACAAACGAGCGGCAATGTGGCGCTACTTCCGCTCGCAGAAAAGGACGGGCGGCAATTATTGATTGCCATGACAACCCGCACTGGGCGGCCGCGGTTGAATCGCATGCTGCAACAAATCGGCTTTGAGCCGGAGAAACTACCCGTAGTCCCCGGAACAACCAGCGCAGAGTTGTCGGAAAGAAACCGACACGAAAAGAAAGCATTGCTTCACGATCTCCATGGTCTCAATGCAAAGCTCAGGGCTAAAGGACAGGAATTTCGGCCTATTCTAGCGCAAATTGAAGATAGCCTGGTCCTCGAACGAAACCTCCTTCAGGCGGAGCAGCAATTTCCGCGCACCGAACGGGCGGTCTTGGTTACTGGCTGGGTTCCCAACATCGAGATACCGGCCCTGGAACGATATGTTCGTGAGATTACGCACGGCTGCTATGTGATGGAGAGCACGCCGGCGGAAAAAATTTCCGATGCCGAGGTTCCGGTGCTGCTGCGCCATCCCCGATTGCTGCGCCCCTTCGCCCTGTTGGTGGCCGCATACGGCTTCCCGAAATACCGTGAGCTGGAACCGACGCTCTTCGTTGCCGTCAGTTATCTTCTCATGTTCGGCATGATGTTTGGCGATTCCGGACATGGCCTCGTTTTAGCGATCGGCGGAATGGCCTTGCTGTTTGGCAGCCGGCGAGCCGCGTTGCGTCAAGCGGGGTTGCTGCTCTCGTTTGCCGGCGGCTCCAGCATTGTTTCCGGGATTATTTACGGAAGTTATTTCGGACTGCCACAATTTAAGAAGTACTCCCTTTGGCACGACCCGCTGGCGGGAAATCCCGCAAGCCTGATGGTCGCGGCGATTGAAATTGGCATCGTAATGATCAGCCTGGCGCTGGTGCTGAATATAATCAACTGCTTGCGACATGGAAAGTGGATGGATGCAGTGTTAGATAGATTTGGCGTGGCGGGCGCGGTGTTCTACTGGGGCGCGCTTTTATTGGCCACGAAGTCCGCTGCCATCCGCGCAAATGGATTTCTGGCCCCGGCCATCTGCCTGCTGCTGGTTTTACCGGTAGTCGCATGGTTGTTGAAGGAGCCGATTGAAATATGGCGTCATCATGACCGGAAACTTGCGGGCCAAAGCGGCCTGTTTGGTGTAGCCGTCGAATCATTCGTAAACACATTCGAAGGATTGCTGAGCTATTTTGCGAATACGGTGAGCTTCGTACGTCTTGCCGCCTACGCCATGAGCCACGCCGCGCTTCTGATGGCGACATTCATGATTGCCGAAAATGTGAAACACCTGCCGCTCGGAGGAAATCTGCTTGGTGTGATGGTGATCATTTTCGGCAATCTAGTAGCGATTGTCCTGGAAGGCATTGTTGCCTCGGTCCAGGCGTTACGGCTCGAATACTATGAATTTTTCGGAAAATTCTTTTCGGGCGGTGGCCGGCCGTTCGAGCCTTTTCGCTTGCAGACAACCCCCGTGGCGGAATCGCCACTTTGATAAATTGGAGGAAAACATGAAAATAAAAAAATGGTCCCGCTGGCTCGCGAGTGGAGTTTTCGCGGCTGTCATCCTGGCGGGCGTTGCCGCGATGGCGCAACAAGCTCCTTCCACCATCGACGCGCAGGACAAGACGGATGGCGTCTATCGGGCAATAGGACTGGGCCTGGCCGCTGCGCTCGCGGTGAGCTTCAGCGTTATCGGCGCGGGTTACGCGGTGGGGCGAATCGGATCGGCGGCCGTTGGTGCGCTGGTGGAAAAACCGGAATTGCTTCCCCGGACAATCCTGTTCGTTGCCTTGGCCGAAGGACTGGCCGTACTCGGTTTTGCTTTCGCCATGATGCTGCTGCAAAAAATCTGAACAGGCATGAAATTCCACTGTATAGCAGATGAAGATACGGTGCGCGGATTTCAACTTGCCGGGGTATCCGGCACCGTCGCCCGCTCCGCCGCCGAAGCCGCCACAATCCTTGGTACGGTCGCCAATCGTTCCGATTGTGGAATTGTCATCGTCACGGAACAACTCGCCAATGGCATTCGCCCGCTCGTGGAACAAATCCGTTTTGAACGGGAACGCCCCTTGATCGTCGAAATCGCCGGCTCGGGTGGGCTACCGCCAAGCCATAAAAGCCTGCGGCAACTCGTCCAAGAGGCGGTAGGACTTCATATTGAATCGGAGAAAGGAAATTAAATGGCAATGGCAATCCAACAATCCGCCGAGCCTTTGTGCGCCGAAATTCTTGAGACTGCGCGCCACGAATGTGACGAAATCCTGGACCACGCCCGGACAGAAGCGGCCAAGGTTCTCAACAATGGGCGCGCCGAGGCTGACAAGATCAGGCGTGAACGCGGCGAGCAGGCAAAAGCCGAAGCAGTGCGCCGAAAAGAGCGAATTCTAGGAATTGTGGCGGTGGAAACCGGTCGCCTGAGGTCGGCCCGGATTGAGACTTTATTGGAGTCCATTCAAAAGGAAATACGCAGCCGGCTGCTGGAGCGACGTTTAACAGGCCGTGATACTGCGGTGGCGCTTGCGGCCGAAGCTATCCGGAAAATGCCGGAGAATGACCTTGTTGTGGAGATTTCTGGCGCAGACCTCGAAGCAATTGGCAGCGGGCTGGCAGAAGAAATTATCCGGACGGCGCAACGTTCGTCGCTAAACTTGACGATATCGACAAACGGAGTGACGGGCGCCGGTGTGCTGATCCGCGATCAGCGTGGAATGCAAGTCTGGGATAACCGGCTTTTGTCTCGTTTGGACCGGCTTTGGCCGGAGCTGCGGCGGCAAATTGCAATGCAGACTTCGCTTGCCGCTGAAAATCATTCCACGGGAGGGAAAGCATAATGACTTCGGCAGACTCAATCGTCACACGCATCAGCGGTCCCACCGTAACCGCCAGCGGCATGGCCGGCGCGCAGATGTATGAAGTCGTGCACGTTGGAGAACTGGGGTTGGTCGGCGAAGTCGTGCGGCTCATTGGCGACCATGCCACGATTCAGGTGTACGAGGACACCACAATGCTGAAACCAGGCGCGCCAGTTCGCTGCACTGGCGCACCGCTGTCCGTGTGGCTTGGCCCGGGTCTAATCGGGAACATCTATGATGGAATTCAGAGGCCCTTACCGGGAATTCAACTCCACAGCCGCGCGTGGATCCGACGCGGCGAGAAAGTTGAGCCGCTTGATTCTGAAAAAAAATGGAGGTTTACGCCGCTGGCAAAGCCCGGTGCCCGTGTGGTTGGCGGCCAGGTTATCGGCGAAATTGCCGAAACGGAATTAGTACGACACTGCATCATGGTGCCGCCAGTGGTAAACGGCACACTTCGATCCATAGTATCGCAGGGAGATTTTTCGCTGCGCGAAACTCTCGCGGTCGTGAAAACGGAATCGGGTCTGCGGGAAATCACAATGCTCCAGGAATGGCCGGTACGGGTGCCGCGTCCCATTCGGGAACGTCTCCGGATTCGCGAACCGCTCATCACCGGCCAGCGGATCATTGATACCTTTTTTCCCCTTGGCAAAGGAGGCGCCGCGGCGATACCCGGTGGATTTGGCACGGGCAAGACGATTACGCAACACCAGCTTGCCAAATGGTCGGACGCGGAAATCATCGTATTTATCGGCTGTGGCGAGCGCGGCAACGAGATGACGGAGGTGCTCCGCGAATTTCCCGCGTTGAAAGATCCGCGTTCGGGGCGTCCGCTGATGGAGCGCACGATTCTCATTGCCAACACCTCAAACATGC
>Ga0207702_10004806_pt1 | contig 11910 bp, 10 predicted proteins | sample KBSCornC62_FD_184302 | JGI IMG/M metagenome (GOLD analysis project Ga0207702, IMG submission 184302) | Corn rhizosphere microbial communities from Kellogg Biological Station, Michigan, USA - KBS Corn C6-2 (SPAdes) (version 2) | ecosystem: Host-associated > Plants > Roots > Rhizosphere > Soil ...
AGCCCGCGCCGACATCGTGCAGCGCTTCCTCCATCGCCGCGATCACATCGGCATGCTGCCCCATCGACAGATAGTCGTTCGAACACCACACCGTGATCGGCTTGGGACCATTATGCCCCGCAAAACAACGCGCGTTCGGGAACATCCCCTTGTTGCGCAAAATGTCGATGAACACCCGATACCGACCCTCGGCATGCAACCGGTCAATGGCCTGGGTGAAAACGCGATTATAATCCAACAGACGTATCCCGCAGCGGTGCGGCGCATCTAACGCCTAACGCGCTTTCTTTCCAGATCGCAGTGCGATCTTTTGATCAAAGCTGCCGGATTTCTTCCAGGCCGAAGCGGGCGAGCGACGTGCGCAGCCCCTCGGGCAGGTCGATCGGCGCAGTGAAGACCGCCAGGCCCGGCGCGGGGCTCTCGGGCCATCGCTGGTCGCGCGTGAGATAGGCGGTGCGGCGGGCAATGCCCCTGGCGCCATCGACGAAGCGCAACGGCCGAGGCGCCACTGCCGCCAGCCGGTCCGCCACCAGCGGGAAGTGGGTGCAGGCGAGCACCACGATATCCATCGCATCGCCGCCCTGCTGGTCGAGCAACCCTGCCAGCGCATCGGCATAAGCCTGATCCGGCGTCGTCTCGCCCCGTAGGCTCGCCTCGGCCAGTTCGACCAAGGCCGCCGATCCGTGGCGCAGCACCAGGCAATCGCTCGCGAACTTTGCCGACAGGTCATCGACATAAGGCTGGCGGACGGTGGCATTGGTGCCGAGCACGCCGATGACGCGCGTCTCCGACTGTTCCGCCGCGGGCTTGATCGCGGGCACGGTGCCAACGATCGGCAGATTGAGCGCGGCGCGCACGCTGGCGAGCGCGATCGTGGAGGCGGTGTTGCAGGCAATCACGATCAGGCGGGGGCGAAAACGCTCGGCCAATCGGCCCAGCAACGCAGGCACGCGCGCCGCGATCTCGGCCTCGGTCTTGGTGCCGTAGGGAAAGCCGCCATTGTCCGCGACATAGACGATCGGCGCCTGGGGCAGGACGGCGCGGATCTCCCCCAGCACCGACAGGCCGCCGACGCCGGAATCGAAGACGAGGAGGGGGCGATTATCCATTCAGGACATCCCCCCGTTCGCGTCGAGCGCAGTCGAGACGCACTTTCGAGCGAAGCGAGAACAAACCGAGGCAGTAAAAGCCTCGGCTTCGCTCGGCCACGCCTCTCGACTGCGCTCGAGGCGAACGGATGAGATTGGGGTCACTTGGCGCCCCGCAGCCCAGACACCGTCAGCGTGGGACTGATCCGTTCGATATCCGTCTTCAGATGCAGCAACGCGATGCCCGGCTGCTCCAGCGCACGTGACAAAGCAGGGCCGAACTGCTCGGTCGCCTCGACCGGCTCCGCCCAGCCGCCATAGGCCCGCGCCAGCGCGGCGAAGTCGGGATTGGCGAGATCGGTCGCTGACACGCGCGCTGGATAGCGTCGTTCCTGATGCATGCGGATCGTGCCGTAGCTGCCATTGTCGACCAGCAGCACCAGCAGGCGGGCGCCCTGGCGGGCGGCGGTCGCGAGTTCCTGGCCGTTCATCATGAAATCGCCGTCGCCCGCGACCGCGACCACCTGGCGGCAGGGGAACCGGACCGCCGCCGCGACCGCGGCGGGCACGCCATAGCCCATCGCGCCCGCGGTCGGTGCAAGCTGCGATGGTTGCGCGGCATAATGCCAGAAACGGTGCGCCCAGGCCGAGAAATTGCCTGCGCCGTTGCAGATGATCGAATCCGCCGGGAGCCGCTCGCGCAACGTCCCCCAGCACAGGCCCAGGTCGAGCGCGGCCCCGTTCGCGATTGGCGTGCTCCACTCCAGCCAGTCGGCGTGCGCCTCGCTACCTTGCGATCGAGGCCGCACATCGCTCGTCGGTACGGTCATCTGCCGGGCGAATTGGAGTGGGTCACAACAGATCGCTAGGTCGGTCCGGTAGACGCTATTCAGTTCTTCGGGATCGGGATGAATATGGATCAACTTCTGACCGGGGTGGTCGGGCGTGATCAATTCATATCCGTCGGTCGTGGCTTCCCCGAGCCTTGCGCCGAGCACCAGGATCACGTCTGACTTGCGTACGCGGTCGACAAGCTTGGGATTCGGCCCGTAGCCGAGATTACCAGCATATACGGCGCACTCGTTGGCTACAGCATCCTGGCGGCGAAAGGCCGCAACGAGCGGCAACCCGAATTCTTCGGCAAAGCTGGCCACCTCCGCTCCGGTTTCTGCCGTCCAGTAAGCGCCACCCACGATGACGATCGGGTCCTTGGCTGCCTCCAGCAGCCGCCGAGCCTCCAATCCGTCCACAACGTCATTGTCCTGCACCACCCGCCCGACCCGCGGCCGATCCACGGTCTCTGCCGTATCTCCCAGCATATCCTCCGGCAGCGCGAGCACGACCGGCCCCGGCCGCCCATTCATCGCCGTGGCATAAGCGCGCGCGACATATTCGGGGATGCGCGCCGCATCCTCGATCCGCGCCGCCCATTTGGCGAGCGGCGCGAAGAAAGCGGGGAAGTCGACCTCCTGGAAGCCCTCGCGGTCGCGCGCGTCGCGTGCCACGTCGCCGACGAACAGGATCAGCGGGGTGGAATCCTGCATCGCGACATGCACGCCGATCGATGCGTTGGTCGCGCCTGGCCCACGCGTCACGAAGCAGATGCCCGGCCGGTGCGTCATCTTGCCGTCGGCCTCGGCCATGAAGGCGGCACCGCCCTCCGCACGCGTCACCACCACGTCGATTTCGGGCGAGTCGACCAGCGCGTCGAGCACGGGCAGGAAACTCTCGCCCGGAACGGTGAAGATACGGTCGCAACCCTGCGCCACGAGCGCGTCGACCAGAATGCGGCCGCCGGTTCTCTGCTTGGTCATCATGGCGCTATAGCGGGGCGGAAAGGCCGCGCAAACGCGACGGCCCCGAAATTCAACTTGAATCAAGATTCAGGTTTGATCCCGCGCCGCAACATCGGCATAGGCGCAGCTCTGGAGGATCCATGGCCAACAAGATTTTCCCCGATGCCACGGCTGCGCTCGACGGGCTGCTGCGCGATGGCATGACGATCTGCGCGGGCGGCTTCGGCCTGTGCGGCATTCCCGAACGGCTGATCGACGCGATCGAGGCGTCGGGCGTGAAGGGGCTGACCGTCGTGTCCAACAATGCCGGCATCGACGGCGTGGGCCTCGGCAAGCTGCTCCGCACCCGCCAGATCGCCAAGATGATCTCGTCCTATGTGGGCGAGAACAAGGAATTCGAGCGGCAATATCTGGCGGGCGAGCTGGAGGTCGAATTCTGCCCCCAGGGGACGCTTGCAGAACGTTGCCGCGCGGGCGGGGCGGGGATTCCCGGTTTCTATACTAGGACCGGCGTCGGCACCGTGGTCGCCGACGGCAAGGAGACCAAGGAGTTCGACGGCGAGACTTATGTGCTCGAGCGCGGCATCGTCGCCAATCTGTCGATCATCAAGGGCTGGAAGGCGGACGAGGCGGGCAATCTGATCTTCCGCAAGACCGCACGCAACTTCAACCAACCGATGGCGACCGCGAGCAAGTTCACCGTCGCCGAGGTGGAGGAGATCGTTCCCGTCGGCAGCCTCGATCCCGACTGCATCCATGTGCCCGGCATCTATATTAAGCGGCTGATCTGCGGCGCGCCTTACGAGAAGAAGATCGAGTTCCGCACCGTCCGGCCGCGCGAGGCGGCATGAACCGTCCGCTGACGGCTTTCGCGCTCGCCCTTGCGCTGGTGGCGCCCGCCGTGGCGCGCAAGCCCGTCCCGGCAAAAGCGAAGCCCGCGGCAGCGGCACCCAAGAGCTATTTCCCGCCCGAGCCGCCGCCGGCGCCGCCGCAGCTGCACGGCATCCAATATCTCTACGGATCGGCCGAAGCCGCCGCGCTCACGCGCCAGACCTGGCGCATTCTTGCCGATTATGTCGACGAACAAGTAGCGAGCGGCACGCGTCGCGGCGTTGTGCTCACGCCCGATTCGACGCTGACCAACCCCCATTTCGTTCCCTGCGGCGACAAGCCGCCTGCGATTGTGCTGGATGTGGACGAAACCTCGATCCTCAATCTCGGCGCGGAATATGATGATCTGGTCGCCAACCGTCGGACCTTCGACGAGGATGCCTGGGACCGGTGGGAGAAGACCGGCGCGGCCTATGTGGCACCGACACCCGGCGCCAAGGAAGCGCTCGACCGGCTGCGCGATCATGGCGTGACCGTGATCTTCAACTCGAACCGTGCGGCGGTCAACGCGGCCGGGGCCGAGGCCGCGCTCAATGCGGCCGGCCTCGGCCCCGCCAAGCATGGTGAGACCTTGTTACTGTCGGGAGACGACGACAAAGGCTCGTTCAAGGACGGGCGCCGCCGGACGATCGCGGCCAAATATTGCGTGCTCGCCATGGCCGGCGATCAGCTCGTCGATTTCTCCGATCTGTTCACGACCGAACCGAATGGCGTTGCCGCGCGCCGCGCGAGCGTGGCCTATTCGGGCATCGCTGATCTGTGGGGTGCCGGTTGGTTCGTCATGCCCAACCCGGTCTATGGCAGCGCGCTGCAGGGCGGCCCCGACGACATCTTCCCCAAGGACAAGCAATGGCGCGACCCCGGCCCGCCGAAGCCGGCCGCACCCGAACCTCAGCCCGCAATCACCCCCAAGAAAGCGAAGTAAGATGGCCTGGACCCGCGACGAGATGGCGGCGCGCGCCGCGAAGGAGCTGGAGGACGGTTTCTACGTCAACCTCGGCATCGGCATCCCGACTTTGGTCGCCAATCATGTGCCCGCCGGCGTCGAGGTCACGCTCCAGTCGGAGAATGGGATGCTCGGGATCGGGCCCTTTCCTTATGACGACGAGGTCGATCCCGACCTGATCAATGCCGGTAAGCAGACGATCAGCGAGTTGCCCTCCTCATCCTTTTTTTCCTCGTCCGACAGCTTCGCGATGATCCGCGGCGGGCATATCGACCTCACCGTGCTGGGTGCGATGGAAGTGAGCGAACAGGGCGACATCGCCAACTGGATGATCCCCGGCAAGATGGTGAAGGGGATGGGCGGCGCGATGGACCTGGTCGCGGGCGTCAAGAAGATCATCGTGGTGATGGAGCACAGCTCCAAGAACGGCGACCCCAAATTCATCCCCGAATGCACCTTGCCGCTGACCGGCAAGAACGTGGTCGACATGATCATCACCGATCTGTGCGTCTTCCAGCGACCCGATCACGCGTCGCCGTTCCGACTGGTCGAACTCGCGCCCGGCGTGACCGCTGATGAGGTCAAGGCGAAGACCAGCGCTCGATACGAGGGCTGACTCCTCTCCCCCTGGGAGAGGAAGGGGCCCGCGCGGCATAAGCCGCGGGGGAAGGTGAGGGTGAGTCCGACCTAGGTAGGGTCGGCCCCACTCAGACGCACACTCACCCTGCCGCCGCTGCGCGGCGCCTTCCCTCTCCCCCCAGGGGAGAGGGGCTAACGGTTCGTCGCACGACGAATTGAGTGACCGCTCCGTTGACCCTTTCCGCGTCGCGCCCCAAGGCAATGCGGTGACTTCGCCGCGCCGGCCCAACCGCCCTCGATCAGCCCGTCCGCTCTGGCGCGAGCCCGTGATCCTGCGGAGCGTGCAGCTGCTGCTCGCCTTGCTGATCGTCGGCGAGATCGTGGTGATCACGCGTCACTTCATCGCGACCAAGCCGGTCCGCGAGGGCATCAAGACCGCCGCCACCGCCGAACGCGCGCTCGGTGCCGGGCCGCTCAATCCGCGCCGTTATCGCGTCAATTACGAATGGCTCGACCAGCGCGCACGCAGCATCGTCGCGCGCAACGACATGGCCGGGCTCGCCATCGCCGTGATCGAGGATGGCCAATTGTCGTTCATCAAGGCCTATGGCGTGGTCGACGCCTCGACGGGTGAGAAGGCGACGCCGCAGACGGTCTGGCGCTGGGCATCGGTCTCGAAAGGCGTGGCCGCGACGCTCGAAGCCCTGCTCGCGCGCCAGGGCAAGCTCAGCCTCGACGATCCTATCTCCAAATGGTCGTCCACGCTCAAGCTGCCGCACGACAATCAGAATGTCGCGACCTTGGCGGACGCGCTCTCGCACCGGCTCGGCATCGTCAAGAATGCCTATGACGATCGGCTGGAGGACAATGTCGATCCGGCGGTGATCCGCGGCGAATATGGACCGCTCTTCCCGATGTGCCCGCCCGGCACCTGCTGGGCCTATCAGAATGTCGCCTTCGACGTGGCGCACGAGGCGGTCGAGAAGGCAACCGGGCTCACCTATGACGAGGCGGCGCGCAAATATCTGTTCGGGCCGCTCGGCATGACCAGCGCCAGCACCACCAAGGGCGGGTTGATCAATTCGCCGAGTTGGGCGCGCCCGCACAATGCGCGCCGACCGATCCCGGTGCAGGAGGCTTATTATCGCATCCCCGCCGCGGGGGGCGTCAACAGCTCGATCGTCGATCTCGGCATCTGGATGCGCGCGCAAATGGGCGGCGCGCCCGGCGTGCTCCCGGCCGATCTGTTGTGGGAATTACATGTTCCGCGCGTCCAGACCCCGCGCCGGGGCCTCGCGCCTTATGATCTCGCGCTCAAGAACAGCGCCTATGGCCTGGCCTTCCGCCAGTCCGATTATCAGGGCCATCACCTGATCTGGCACCGCGGCGCGGTCCGCGGATCGCGTTCGGAGATCATCTTCGATCCGGCCGAGCGGTTCGGGGTGGCGATGCTGTGGAATTCGACATCGGTGAAGCCGACCGGCCTGCCGCTCGAAATCTTCGACCAATATTATCGCCTGCCCTTCCATGACTGGGTCGAGGTTGGGCGGCCCTGATGATGATGTCCCCTTCGCCAGCTAGGCGCAGCGCATCATGAACATCCTGCTCACCGGATCGAGCGGCTGGCTTGGCCGCACTCTCGCGCGCCTGCTCGCCGCGGACGGTCATCATGTCGTGGGGCTCGACGTCGCTCCGGGCGCACATACCAGCCTGCTCGGCACCGTCGACGACCGCGCTCTGGTGAAGCGCGCGATCCGCGAGCACGCGATCGAGGCGGTGATCCACGGAGCCGCGCTTCATAAGCCCGATATAGAGCGTTATCCCAGACAGCGCTTCGTGGATGTGAACGTCACCGGCACGCTCATCTTGCTCGAGGAGGCTTTCGCGGCGGGCGTCGAGCGGTTCGTCTTCACATCGACCACCTCGCTCATGATCTCGACTGCGATCCGTGAAGGGAAGGGTGATCGCGCGGTGTGGATCGACGAGAGCCTCGCCCCGCTCGAGCCGCGCAACATCTATGGCGCGACCAAGCTGGCCGCCGAAAATCTGTGCCGCCTGATCCATCGCGACCATGGGCTGCCCGTGATCGTGCTGCGAACGTCACGTTTCTTTCCTGAGCAGGACGATCGGGCCCACCGGATCGTCACGTCAGGGCCAAACACCAAGGCCAATGAATTGCTTCATCGCCGCCTGACGGTGGAGGATGCGGCCGAGGCCCATCGGGTCGCGCTGGCGCGCGCGCCGGAGATCGGCTTCGGCACGTTCATCGTCTCGGCTCCGACGCCCTTCGCGCCGGAGGATGCGGTCGACCTGAAGCGCGATGCCACTGCGGTGATCGCCCGCTATTTTCCTGATGCGGCGGAGCTTTATGCGCGGCAGGGCTGGTCGCTGCCGGCCTCGATCGACCGCATCTATGATGCCGGGCTTGCCGAGCGGGTGCTGGGTTTCCGCTGCGGCACGGATTTCGCGGCGTTGCTCGATGCCCTGCGCAAGGGCGAAGAACTACCCTTCGCGCACGATCCGACTTACGTTTCGCCGCAGGAGGCGGCGCGAAACAGCGGCTGAATCAGGCCGCCTGGCGCATCGAAGGCTGGTACAGAACCACGCGGTTGCGGCCCGCTTCCTTGGCGGCATAGAGCGCCGCGTCGGCGCAGCCGACCAGTTGCTCCAGCGCCTCGCTCCGGCCGGTGGAGATATAGACGCCGAGGCTGGCGGTCACACGACTGACGCCGGAGAAGTCATGGCCCTCGATCGCCGCTCGCAGCTTGGCGCCGATGCTCATCGCCGCATCCTCGTCCGCGACGCCGCATATGATCAGGAATTCCTCACCGCCCCAGCGCCCGACGATATCGCCCACGCGCATCGTATCGTGCAGCAAGGCGCCGATCCCGGCCAGGACCTGGTCGCCCGCACGATGGCCGAAGCGGTCGTTGATCGCCTTGAAATGATCGATATCGAGCAGGATCACGGCCAAGCTCGCATCATCGCGCCGGCTCAGCGCCATCGGATGGTAGAGATCGATCACCCCCGTGCGGTTGAGCAGATGCGTGAGCGGATCGCGTCGCGCCGTTTCTTCGGCATAGCGTGCGATGCGCAGCGCCGCCGCCTGGCTGGCGCGCCTCTGCTCCAGGTCCTTCCTCAATTGGACGATGCGATAGAGCAGATAGAGGCCGATCACTCCCGCCCAGGCCGCCAGGATCGACGCATACCAGGTCGCCGGGGTGATCAGGCGTCCGTGCAGCGCGATGCGATGCACCCGGAACTTATAGACGCCCGGCGGCGCCAGCGTTCCTGTCTGGAATTCGAATTCGGTGACATTGTCGAACTGGGTGGTGCTGAGCGCGGGGTGGATGCGGTTCTGCGTCACCCACCATTCGGCGACGCCGAAATTGGCGAGCTTCAGCTCGACCAGATTACGCCCCGGCTGTGGCGCCACCTCGACCTTGTTGAACTTGAGCGTGTCGGGGATGCCTGGCTTCGAATAACGCGGGTCGAAATTCTTCATGTAGATGCGGAACGTGTCCGATGGGCCGCGATACTCCACGTCGAGCGTGATGCTGTCATATTGGGACAGATTCAGCCCATGGTTGGGCGCACGGGCATCCAGCAGAAGCTCGTAACCGCAATAAGGATAAGCATATTTCGGCCGCAGCGTGCATTCCCATTTGAGCGGCGTATGCGGGTCGACCGCAATGGTGGAGGTGCCACCCAGCGGCGCATCGCCATAGAAACGGGGCGTGTAGGTCCTGGTGTCCTTGGGCTCGATCACGATCGTGGTGCCGAGCAACGCATCCTGAAACCGGACTGCCGCCAGCGTGGCGATCAGCAGCAGGAATAGAGCAATTTCGAAGCGATAATGGCCGATCGCGTGCCAGCCCGACTTCAACCCGTCGTTGAACGACGGGGCAACGGGATCATCGACACGCACGCCATCACTCACGCCCTCGATCCCCCGATACGCGGCCGCTATCGGCCTTTATACATCAATCGGACCTTTATGGGGGAGTGATTAATATATTCCGATCAACGCCTTCTCATAGGCTGCCCCGTCTGGTCTTCTTTTTCGCTGCGCCTTATGTGCGCCTGCATCATGTCCGCACCCCGCACCCTCTACGAAAAGATCTGGGACGCCCACGTCGTGTCGCGTCGCGATGACGGAACCTGCCTGATCTACATCGATCGCCACCTCGTCCATGAGGTGACGAGCCCCCAGGCATTCGAAGGCCTGCGCGTCGCCGCGCGCAAGGTGCGCCGTCCCGACCTGACGCTCGCGGTGCCGGATCATAACCTGCCGACAACCCCACGCGTCGACGCGGCGGGCAATCGCCTGCCCATCGCCGATCCGGAAAGCGCGAATCAGCTGGCGGCGCTGCGCCGCAATGCGCCCGAATTCGGGATCAAATTGTTCGACGAGACCGCGCCCGAGCAGGGCATCGTCCATGTCGTCGGACCGGAGCAGGGCTTCACGCTGCCGGGCACGACCCTGGTTTGCGGCGACAGCCATACCGCCGCGCATGGCGCGCTGGGCGCGCTCGCCTTCGGCATCGGCACGAGCGAGGTCGAGCATGTGCTCGCGACGCAAACCCTTTTGCTCAAGCAGTCGAAGACGATGGAGATCCGCGTCGATGGCACATTGGGCTTCGGCGTCAGCCCCAAGGACGTGATCCTGGCCATCATCGGCCGGATCGGCGCGGCCGGCGGAACCGGTTATGTCGTCGAATATACCGGTTCGGTGATCCGCGACATGTCGATCGAGGGGCGGCTGACCGTCTCTAACATGGCGATCGAGCATGGCGCGCGCTCCGGCCTGATCGCGCCCGACGAGACCACTTTTGCCTATCTGAAGGGCCGCCCGATGGCGCCGACGGGTGAGGAGTGGGAGAAAGCGGTCGACTATTGGCGGACTTTGCCGACCGATGCCGGTGCGCGTTACGACCAAATCGTGTTGCTCGACGCCGCCGACATCGCGCCCAACCTGACCTGGGGCACGAGTCCCGAGGATGTGGTGCCGATCACCGGCAGCGTGCCCGATCCGATGAGCTTCGCCGATCCGTCCAAGCAGGAAGCGGCCAGGAAATCGCTCGATTATATGGGCCTGACCCCCGGCACGCGCATGCAGGACGTGGCGGTCGAGAATATCTTCATCGGCAGCTGTACCAACAGCCGGATCGAGGATCTGCGCGCCGCGGCGGCGGTGGCAAAGGGACGCCATGTCGCAGGCAATATCCGCCAGGCCCTGGTCGTGCCCGGCTCAGGCTTGGTCAAGCGCCAGGCCGAGGCAGAGGGGTTGGACCGGATCTTCATCGAGGCGGGCTTCGAATGGCGCGAGCCCGGCTGCTCGATGTGCCTGGCGATGAATCCGGACAAGGTGCCGGCGGGCGAACGCTGCGCATCGACCTCGAACCGCAACTTCGTCGGCCGCCAGGGGCCCGGGGCGCGCACCCACCTGGTGTCGCCGGCCATGGCCGCGGCAGCGGCGGTGACCGGCCACCTGACGGACGTGCGGGAGTTAATGGGATAGAGATCCTCCCCGCGACTTCGCGGGGAGGGGGGCGTAGCGGCGATCAGCAACATGCCAGGGGCATGTTGCAGTCGCGGAGCCGGCTCGCGTAAGCGAGCCGTGGCGCGTAGCGGCGGTGGAGGGGCAGTTTCCATGCTAAGGAGATGTCCCTCCACCATCCTGCGGATGGTCCCCCCTCCCCAGCAGATACTGAGGAGGATTTTTGGGATGCTTCGGAAAGGGATAACATGACGACGCGGCGGATCTTCGCGGGACTGAGCGCCCTGACGCTAGCAGGCGCGGCCCACGCTGCCGCCCCCGCGCCAGTCTCGCTCTGGCGTCTCGATTGCGGCAAGATCGTCGCCTTCGATCTCGACGAATTTTCCGACACGCGCGCTTATGTCGGCCAGCATAAGGATCTGACGGCGAGCTGTTACCTGATCCGGCACGGCGATGCGTACATGTTGTGGGATGCAGGGCTGCCCAAGGCGCTGATCAATCATGTTCCCGATCCCAAGCAGGGGCTCGATGCGACACTGACCGTCACGGTGGTCGATCAGCTCGCGAGGCTCGGCGTAAAACCCGAGCAGGTTTCGATCCTGGGGATCAGCCACGAGCATTTCGATCATACCGGTCAGGCCGGCGATTTCCCCGGCGCGAAGCTGCTGATGGGGAAGGGCGATATCGACGACATGCGCGGCCCCAATGCCGAACGCGGCGCACCGCTTGTCCATTGGCTCAAGGACGGCGGCGCGATGGAGCCCGTGACCGGCGACAAGGACGTGTTCGGCGACGGCAGCGTCGTCATGCTTGACATGCCTGGTCACACGCCGGGTCATCACGCCTTGCTCGTGAAGCTCGCGCATAAGGGCTATGTCCTGCTGTCCGGTGATACCGCGCATTTCGCCGAGAATTACGAAACCGACGGCGTGCCCTCGTTCAACGCCAATCGGGCAGACACGCTGGCGTCGTTCGACCGCTTCAAGAAACTCGCCGCGAACCTGCACGCGACCGTGATCATCCAGCATGAGCCGGCGGACGTCGCCAAACTCCCCAATTTTCCGAAAGCAGCCGACTGATGGAACCGCTTACCACCGTCGAAGGCAAGGC
>Ga0207702_10004810_pt1 | contig 11908 bp, 7 predicted proteins | sample KBSCornC62_FD_184302 | JGI IMG/M metagenome (GOLD analysis project Ga0207702, IMG submission 184302) | Corn rhizosphere microbial communities from Kellogg Biological Station, Michigan, USA - KBS Corn C6-2 (SPAdes) (version 2) | ecosystem: Host-associated > Plants > Roots > Rhizosphere > Soil ...
GATGCGGTGTCTTTTCGAAGAACGCCGACCCGGACAATTTCGCGTAAGTATTACATTGAGAAGTTCAGTTGGATATGCAAGATTTCATTTCTGAAGCTTCATTCTGGGTGCCGAAGCGCTTCGCAGTTTCAGCCTGGACAGAGCATGCGCCGTTCGCTTTCTGGTTGATCGACGTTCATCGGCCACAAACACTTGTTGAGCTTGGCACTCATTACGGATTTTCTTACTTCGTCTTTAATCAGGCCCTGAAGCGCCTCGATACGAAGAGCCGCACATTTGCGGTCGACACCTGGAAGGGTGACGAGCACAGCGGCTTCTACAGTGAAGAAATATTTGCAGCGGTGCGGGATTACAACGATCGCCAATACGGTGATTTTTCCGGGCTCATCCGCGCGACCTTTGACGAGGCGCGGGCAGATTTTCGGGATGGCACGATTGATCTGCTGCACATTGACGGGCGTCATTTTTATGAAGACGTAAAGCACGATTTTGAGACTTGGTTGCCTAAGCTCTCCGAACGCGCAGTAGTGTTGCTCCACGACACTAACGTCCGCGTCAAGGACTTTGGTGTATATCACCTTTGGGATGAGTTAATCAAACAATATCCGCATTTCGAGTTTCGGCAAGGGCATGGATTAGGCATTCTTGGTATCGGAACTACTCTCCCCGATCGGTTGAAGGCCCTGTTTGCCGCAGCAGGGGATGAGAGCGCTACCCGGCAGATTCGCGCCGCATACGCGCGGCTGGGTGCTGCGCTCATAGATCGCATGGTCGTGAAGGGACTTGGTTCCGATGCAACGAATTCAGAGCGCCCGGAATTGGGACACTTTCGGGCGGAACTGAGTCGTGTCTACCAAGAAGAGGGAACGCTCGAATTGGGGCGGGTTGCGTTGGAGCAGGACTATAGGAAACTCGAGCAACGAAACAGGGAACTCGAACAGCACAGCCAGGAACTCCAACATCATAGCGAGGAACTCGAACAGCACAGCCAGGAACTCCAACATCGTAGCGAGGAACTCGAACAGCACAGCCAGGAACTCCAACATCGTAGCGAGGAACTCGAAGACCACATTAGGCAGCTGGAAGCTCATTATCAGGAGTTGCAAGCTCAGTACAAGCAACTGGAATCTGATCATGCCGGCGTTGTGCACAAAGTTCAGGAACTGAAAAGTGAGCAAAGTAGAGTTCATCAAGAGAACAAGCGGCTTCAAGGCGAGCGGGACGAACTCGTAGAGCAGGTTCACCAAAGCAACTCCGAATTACAGAACAGCAAAGCTGGCATGTTGAAAAGTGTCGCCGAGCGTGCCGATCTGCAAGCCAAACTGTCACGGACCGCTGCAGAGCGCGAACGTTTGAAATCCGAGCTGGCATTCCAAGCAGCGCGGTCGGCCGCCATCGTCGGCTCGGCTAGCTGGCGCGTGACTGCTCCCCTTCGCTGGGCCACCCAAAAAGCGCGACCTGGTAAACGCAACTTGCGTTTACTTGTTCGAGCGTCATGGTGGCTCGTGACCTTCCAATTTCAAAACCGGCTGCGTTTACGGGCTGAAAAGAGATTCTTACTCGAATCGGGACTCTTTGATTCGGCTTTTTATCTGAAGCAGAATCCAAACGTGTCGCCGGCTCGAATCGATCCTCCGGAACACTACCTGCTGGGCGGAGCAGCTGCAGGCTTAGATCCAAATCCTATCTTCAATTCTGATTGGTATCTCGCACGGAATCCCGATGTTGCCAGTCAGCGTGTCAATCCGCTGCTTCATTATGTGACGTCCGGTTGGAAGGAGGGGAGGAATCCAGGGCCGCTTTTCGATATCGCATTTTATCTGGAGCAGAACAAGGACGTCGCGAAAGCAGGAATTGAGCCCCTGGGCCATTATCTTCGTTTGGGTGGCTTTGAAGGACGCGACCCGCATCCCCTTTTCGATAGCGACTGGTATCTTGCCCAAAACGCCGATGTCGCGGCGGCGGGCCAGAATCCGCTGGTCCACTATGCAATTCGCGGATGGAAAGAAGGGCGGAATCCTCATCCGCTCTTCGACAGCAGCTTTTACTTGGCTGAAAATTCCGATGTTGCGCAAGCTGGTATCAACGCTCTCGAGCACTACTTACACTCGGGAGCATTTGACGAACGTGATCCGCATCCTTTATTTAGCAGTAGTTGGTACTTGAAACGTTATCCGGATGTTGCGGAAACTCGTGCCAACCCTCTGATTCACTATTTGCAACACGGATGGAAGGAAGGGCGCAGCCCATGCGCGTTCTTTGACGGGTCGTTCTATCTTGCCCGATATCCAGAGGTGGCTCAGGGAAAGGTAAGCGCACTGGAGCATTATCTAGCTTTAGGAGCCGCTGAAGGACGCAATCCCAGCCAGACTTTCGATACGAATCGGTATCTAACACAGAACGGCGACGTGGCTGCATCTGGTTTGAATCCACTAGCTCATTATGTTCGCTATGGTCTGCGGGAGGGCAGGCCCACCGTGCCCAGTGCGCACGCGATTACTAAAAACACCTCCCTTACACACGGCAAGCCTCGCATCGTCTTCATTTCAGGTGAAAGCCACACGCCAGGGCATCAGTACCGCGTCCTGAATATTGCTAACTCTCTGGCGCCGAGGTGCTTCGATGCCGTCATTATAAAAAGTTCGGAACTTGCCAGCAGGCGCGACGAGGTGCTCTATGTGGACATCGTCTGGATCTGGCGAGCGCCCTGGTCCGAGAACATAGCGGCGGTAGTCGAAGCGGCCAGGCGGAACGGAGCAAAAATCATCTTCGATGTGGATGACCTGATGTTTCGGCCTGAACTTGCTGTGACCGAAGTCATTGATGGGATACGATCTATGGCTCTGGCCGAGACAGACGTTCAGAAATTGTATTCGATGATTCGAGCGACTCTGGACCGGTGCGACCACTGCACAGTTCCCACGGTTTCGTTGGCACGCGAAGTCAGAGACGTGTGGATGCCCGCCTCGGTCATTCCAAACGGATTCGACAGACGCACGTTTGAATGCGCCCGGTCAGCTTGGCGAAACCGAAGATCGGAGTCGGGCGACGGCATGATCCGGATTGGCTACGCTACCGGTTCCCGGACACATCAGCGTGATCTGGCATTGGCGGTACCCGCGCTAGTGGAAGTTCTTTCCGAAAATCCCTCCGCACGCCTTGTGCTCTTTCGACGAGCCCTGGAACTGGAAGAATTTCCTGAATTGAAGCGGCTTGAACATCAGATCGAATGGCGCGATCTCGTGCCAGTTGAGAAACTCCCCTTTGAATACGCAAGATTCGACATCAATTTAGCGCCGCTGGAGGTAGGCAACCGGTTCTGCGAAGCTAAGAGTGAACTGAAATTCTTTGAAGCAGTTTTGGTCGGAGTTCCGACAATTGCATCACCAACGGAGCCATTCGTTGATGCTATTCGGCATGGCGAAACTGGCTTCCTGGCGAATAGTAATTGCGAGTGGCATGAGTGTCTCGATCGGCTCATTAAGGATCGTGAACTGCGCGAGCGTATAGCCGCTAAGGCCTATTACGACGTTCTTTGGTTCTACGGACCAGAACGTCGTAGTCTCGTTGTCAATACGTTCGTAAACCGTTTGTTAGGCCCACCATCTGTAAACTCAGGCCTTTTCCCTCTGGAGATGGAGTCGGATCGGCTGATGCCGCTTCCGGAGATTCCAACTGCAGACTATGATGTGCTGTATCAATCTGAACGAAGGGGTATCAGCCGTGTTTCGGTTGTCATCCCCGTTTTTAACTATGCTCAATACTTGGAGGATGCCCTCGAATCAGTTCGAAAGCAAACCGTACACGATGTCGACGTCATCGTTGTCGATGACCAATCAACAGACAATTCCGTCGCGATAGCCAGGCAATGGCTGAAGCGTTATGCTTCCGCCTTCAACAGGGTTGCCTTGCTGCAGAATCGTAGAAACTCCCAACTGGGCGCATCTCGCAACGTGGGAGTAAGCTTCTGCGATACAGAGATCTTCTTTCCGCTCGATCCCGATAATCTGCTTCTTCCGCCTTGCATTGAGAAATGCCTCGCTCTTCTCGACGAAACGGGCGCCGCATATGTCTATCCGACTATCGAAGTATTCGGGAACCGAACTGAACAGATAGGTCTCTTGAGCTATGACCCGGCCTATTTCCAGTGTGGAAATTACATCGATGCAATGGCCATGGTCAGAAAGGCCGCCTGGATCGCGGTTGGAGGCTACGGCGCCCTTGACCCGCCGGGATATGAAGACTACGACTTCTGGTGCAAGTTGGCCGAAAAAGGCATGCACGGCGCACGCCTACCCGAAGTCGTAGCACGCTACCGGGCTCACGGCGATTCCATGCTGCACAACATCACGGACCTCCCGGAAAAGAAGAGACGGGTTTTGCGAGGTATGATTTCCCGTCATCCGTGGCTGTCGCTACGACCGCCCACTGCGAATCAGCCAGGTCCCGTGCCAGAATCACGAAATCAAACTCTTTTGGCGATGGCGAGCCCGTTCAGCGCGAACGAGCAAAAGGTATCGACCGTCTGCTCCAAATCCTCAGATGACCTAAACCCGGGGAAAGGCTAATGCGAGACGACGAACACACGCTGGTATCTGAAGAAACAGGCCGACGCTGGCCGATAGTAAACGGTCGCCCGGTATTCACTGCTGAGGGAAGCGACGTCATCGTGCAATCGGAGGCTCATTTCAGCAACGAGCTGCTGGAAGGAGCCGTCCGCCTTATCGAGCAAGCTAGGTAAGCATGTCGCGACGCGAAAGGCTTATATCCGGACTTGATCTCGAGCGGATGCGTGGAGTCGAGATAGGTCCTTTGATGTCGCCCATCGTAAGTAAGGAAGAATCAGATGTTTTTTATGTGGATCATGCCGACCGCGAAGCATTGCAAGCCAAATACGCCGACGATCCGAACGTAGATGTACAAAAGATTGTGCCGGTTGATGCGGTTTGGGGAGACTGCACACTCCGTGAATGCTTCGCGGACAACCGCAGCTTCGATTATGTCATTGCCTCGCACGTGCTTGAACACGTCCCCGACATGCTGGGTTGGATGCGAGAAATTGCTGACATTTTGCGGCCTGGAGGCCGCCTGATCCTCGCTATTCCAGACAGACGATTCACTTTTGATTACTTACGGCAAACGACGCGCTTGAGCGAGATTATAGATGCCTATCTGCGCCGCAATCGCCGGCCAATGCCCGCGCAGATTTTCGATTTTAACGCAAACGCTGTCGAAATCGACATGATCGCCGCCTGGGAAAATCGTGTTGATCCAGCATCGCTGAAGCACTACGTTAATCTGCGCTACGCTCTAGACCGAAGCATAGAGTCCGTCAGAGATGGGAAATATGTCGATGGGCACTGCTGGGTCTTTACACCGTCCTCGTTGGCGGCAATTCTCGCCGATCTGGTTGATTTGGATCTCCTTCCCTACAAATGTCTTCACCTACACGAGCCAGAGCGCAACACGAACGAAATGGTTCTGATTCTAGAACGGCTACAGGAAAATTCCAGTTCAGAGAAAGAGCAAGCCCGGAGCAGTTTCATGTTCTATCTTCGTCACGCGGGGCCAGAGCCGTGGACAGTAGAGCAGGAATTAGAACTGACAAAACAGGCGTTGCAGCTGGCTGAAACAGAAGTGACCGCCCTTCGGAACAGCGTGCATGCTCTTGAAACAGATATCACAGCATTGCTTTCCTCGCGGTCCTTTCGGATAACGCGACCGCTAAGGAAACTTCGAGCACTGGCGAGGTCCTTGCTAGCGCCACATTGAATTGAATGAGCAGGATGTCTGAGTGATTAGTGTTGCCGGTCTTTTCTTCACATCGCTTCAGACGCGCGTGATCGCCTGCGACGAATCGCGCGATACACACTTGCCAAAATGAGACAGCAGCATCCGAATGCACTCACGAGGGCTCCGATCAAGAAACTGCGAGGGCGGTATTCGAATCGGACCTTATGGACGCCGGGCTCGAGCAGGACACCTCGGAAGAGGTAATTTGCGGTGGTCCACCTGCTCTGCCGCCCATCCACTTTTACCGTCCAGCCTGGATAGTCGGTATCATTCAGAACCAGAATCCCTTTCCTGGGAAGCGAGGCAGTAATCTGGACCGCCATAGGCTCATAAGACGTAATGGTTGCGGCTTGGGCCGGTAGTAAACTACCACTATTAATTGCGGAAATCTTTGCCCGATCGTCCGGTATCAACTTAGTGGCGTCGAGAAGAACTTTCGCAAAAATATCAAATTGAGGATCCGCAAGCCTGCGGTAAACTTCCGCTTCATTATCCCGGACCTCTGCGCGGAAGTACAAAGCGGCACGCGGCAGAATGTCGTCGAACTGATAGATCTTGACTTCATGATCGTATATCTTCCTAAACGCCGCGTTTTGGTAAGGCTGGCTTGTCAGGAGATATCGAACTGACGACAGCTGAAGCAGCCTTCTTTCTAAAGAGGTATTGAAATCGTATGTGTAGGCCGCCGACGCACCGGTAAACCGATCGGATAGGTCATCCCAGCCTGCAGGGGACGGTATTAGAAAATCGCGAACGAATAACAGATACTTACTGTAATAGAGGGCATCCAGGCTTCGGATATCAAACATTCCAAAGACAGAGGCCCAATTCGGGTACAGGACGGAGTTTCTTCCGAAGACCCTATCGAAAGAGGCTTGTCTGGAATGCAACCAGTCGATATACGAACTGCCGAGATATGGGTTCTCTTCTTTATAAGCCAACCGGTTAAAGAAGTAGTTCATCTCCGGGATGTAATTCAGCGATAGCTCCGATCCCAAGCAAGCGAAAACAAGCAATGCGAACCAATGGTTTGCTCTATGAACGCTTTGAACGTGGAATACTAATCCGACGGATATGGCGAACAGCAGGAATGCGGGTAGCCCTAAGGCGATGACGGGGAACGCAAACGGCACGTGAACTACCGAGACCTCGCGTTCTAGCACGTCACGAGTAACGAACCCTGCGATTGGTATGGCTGCAAAAGCCGTGGCCAGAGCGAGCGCGATCGTTTTGGGCGAAGCGTCCCACTTGACAATCCGCTCCAAACCAAGCCCACAAAGCATGGCCGCAGAAATGGAAAGCACTGACTCGAAGTACTTGGGAAAAATGAGCAGTGAGAAGAGAGGGAGCTTGCCGACCCAATTCACGAGCGGAAAACCATACCGCTTCAACACTGTGAAAGCGGCAAGCGTACCGAAGAACCAGGTCAGCTGTGTCAGGAGGTCTGGAGCGCGTTGCCGCCGCCTGACACATAGGAGGGCCACAAGCGCGAGAAAGAATGCTACCAGACCAATTTCGTTGTGGATCCCTGCCGGCGGGTAGTTGTGTTGCAGCGTGGGTGCAAACGGTTGCCCGAAAATTAACGGAAAGAAGTACGTGAAGACAGATTGATCGAGAGTGTCATGCTGCAGGCCGGTGGTTTTACCGCTCAGGTGACGCGCTTCATGAGCGTTAAAGGAGTGCCGAACGTATTCATAGAATGGAAGTAACAGGAAGGCCGAGAGGCAAAGGCCAGTGATGCTTGCGATCAGCAGGCAGCGGGCTGTCGCAAACCAGTTTCGGCGAATGTTTCCGTCGCAGAGAATGCGGAACAATGCGTACGAGTAGACGCAGGCGCAGAGAACGAGACTGCTTTCAGGCATTCCGCCGGTGAACACAAGAAAACTGACGATTGCAAATTCGACACTTGTGCGAAAACTTCTGTGCCGGACGAGCCGTTCCGTAGAATACAAGGCCACGGGAACCAGCATGTCGACACACAGATAGGGCATTGCTAGAAAGAGGAGAAAGTAACCGGCGAGGAGAGAAGCTACTCCTGCTGCCAGCGCTGGAAGGAAAGAAACGAATAAGCGCAGGTATAGATAACTAAAAAAGCCCGCAATAAACAGACGCAAGAGCAGGAAGATGTCATAAGTGGTCGGAGTGGTGTAAAGCGAGAGCAGAACGATGAGAGGTTCGAATGGCTGGGATTGCATGTTGGCAGCGAAGGGCTGCCCGAGGCCCTGATAGGGATTCCAGAGAGGCACAGTCCGGTCATTCAGGTATTGAGTTCGTATGACCGGTAACGCGGGTTCGGTGACCCAGGCAGCGGCTGCGGGATCGAGAGTTGTAAAGTAACGTGCCTGCTCGGCCCGCTTGCCCGCCGAGGCGCCTGACGGCAAGATGCTCGCGATGTACTGGGCACTCTGAAGCAGACTCCGATCGCCCCAGATACAAGGGAAGAAGTCGACGTTCAGCAGAAGAATCAGAAAGAGCGCGGCGCGAGAAGATTCGGCGCGAAACAGCTGCTGACAAAGACGCGAAAGGCGCCGAATTGCGATCCGCCCGTGTGTCGCAAAGAAATTGCGCTCCGAGTGTGATTCAGCGGTGAGCATCGATCCGATCTCAATTTAATATAATCAGCGCGGACGTTTTCGATGCGAATAACCGATGTGGCAATCCTGCCCGCCGGGGTTTGTCGATAGGGGGGATCCGATATCGGCTTTCAGCCGGAACCGGCGAAGAGCTTCCGATCATGATATGTCCTCGATGATCGCCTGAAAACTGCCAACGATAAACCCAGGAGCACGAGGCAGCCTCGCAGCAGCGATCCTATCGTTTCCGGATGCTTGGACGGCTATCATACGTTCCGGGAAGCACGATTTACACGTACTACGGCTTTATCCCGTCCGGACAGGCGTTTAGCTGGCGGAGGTGGTCGGCATTTTGATATAGTGCCTCTTCCCACCCGAGATCAGGTATACCTTATATCGCTCCGATTCCTGAGACCGCACCATCAGTTACCACTCCGGCATCAGCCATCTTCTAATGCTGCTGCAAGACAACATCGTTACCGATGCGAGGCAAAGAAGGAATTTACAGCCCACAATCACCCTTCTAGCACAAATTGAAAAATACTATTTGAAAGGTCGCTGGGAGTGCAAAGACCGGTGCTGTAATAGTGCCCCACATGCCTTTGCAGCCTTGTGTATGGTGGCGATCAACCCGCACAATTCCTAGCGCCTTTCGAGGGAATGGCGTTACTACCTCCGCATCTATTTCAAAGAGGACTCCTACCATGGCTACCAGACCCTTTGCGATTGTCACCGGAGCTTCCAGCGGCATCGGCTACGAACTGGCAAAGCAGTTCGCCAAACACGATTTCGATCTGCTGATCGCTGCCGATGGAGACGGGATTCACCAGGCGGCGCGCGATCTGGCTGCGTTCGGGACAGACGTCGAGCCGTTTCAGGTCAATCTGGCCGATCACGACGGCACGCACCAGTTGATCGGCGCGATTCGATCGATCGGCCGGCCAGTCGATGCGGCGGCGATCAATGCCGGCGTGGGCGTCAGCGGACGTTTTATCGAAACCGATCTGGCGGATGAAATGAATATGGTGCGGCTGAACGTGTTGTCATTACTTCACTTAACCAAGTACATCGTGAAGCATATGGTTCAGCGGGGTAGCGGCCGCATTTTGATCACGTCCTCGATTGCGGGCGCGATGCCAACTCCGTATGAGGCGGTTTATGGCGCGACGAAGGCGTTCGAGCGCTCCCTTTCGCAAAGTCTCCGTGAGGAGTTGAAGGACACCGGCGTCACGATTACGGCGCTAATGCCCGGAGCTACCGAGACGAATTTTTTTCGGCGCGCCGGTGCCGAGGATACAAAGTTGGGCGCCAGTGAAAAAGACGATGCGGCCGAGGTGGCCCACGAAGGCTTTGAGGCCCTCATGGCAGGCAAGGACCACGTGATTACCGGCGCACTGAAGAACAAACTGCAAGCGGCGGCAGGATACGCCTTACCCGATCCACTGGTAGCTAGGGCGCATGCCGCAATGTCCGCGCCGGGTTCGGCAGATAAGGAGTAGCCGTGATGAAAGCTTTGGTTTGGCACGGCAAGCACGATGTCCGCGTAGAGTCTGTCCCGGAGCCGGAAATTCAATCGCCGGGCGACATACTCATCAAGGTCACTTCGACCGCTATTTGCGGGTCGGACCTCCACCTCTACGACGGCATGATGCCGACAATGGAGGCCGGCGACATTCTCGGTCACGAGCCCATGGGGGAAGTTGTCGATATCGGCAAAGATGTCCAGAAGCTCAAAATCGGCGACCGGGTCGTCGTGCCATTTACGATCGCTTGTGGTACTTGTCGATTCTGCAAAATGGGCTTGACTTCCCTCTGCGACACTTCCAATCCGAATGCGGAGATGGCCCGCAAGGTGATGGGCCAGTCTCCTTCTGCGTTGTTCGGCTATTCGCATATGCTCGGCGGTGTTCCCGGCGGCCAGGCACAATATCTTCGCGTCCCCTACGGCGATGTGGGCCCAATCAAAATCCAGGACGGCTTAACCGACGAGCAGGTGCTGTTTCTTTCAGACATTTTTCCAACCGGCTATATGGCCGCCGAAAACGCTCAAATACAGCCGGGCGATACGGTGGCCGTTTGGGGATGCGGACCGGTGGGTCAATTTGCCATTAAAAGCGCTTGGATGTTTGGGGCGGGTCGCGTGATCGCGATCGATGGCGTGGCTGAGCGGTTGGCGATGGCACAGGAGTGGGGCAAAGCGGAGATTATCGATAACAGCAAAGAGCATGTGCGGGAACGATTGATGGAAATGACGCACGGCCAAGGTCCGGATAGTTGTATTGATGCAGTTGGTACCGAAGCGCACTCGACCGGTTCCATAGACGCGGTAGTGGACCGCGCAAAGGAAGCTGTAAAGCTTGGTACCGATCGGCCGCACGTTCTGCGAGAGACGATTCTGTGCTGCCGCAAGGGCGGTACATTATCGGTGCCCGGCGTCTACATCGGATTTTTGGACAAGGTGCCGTTCGGCGCCCTCATGAACAAGGGCCTCACTGTGAAGACTGGCCAGACGCACGTACATCGATATCTCCAGCCGCTGCTCAACCGAATTCAATCGAAGGAAATCGATCCATCGTTTGTGGTCACACATCGAGTGAAGCTGGAGGACGGGCCGGCCATGTACAAGACATTCCGCGACAAAGAGGACGGTTGCATCAAGGTTGTATTGAAGCCGCACGCGGCTGCATGACCCTGGCGCGTTTTGCTGGCGGAGAAAAACCGGCCAGCGATGCCCCCGGCTAGTGGTATTGATCGGTACGTTCGTCGACAGACTCTGAGCCGGCAGGTTCAGGAGTCGGCCGCCTGCGATTTATGCGCGTTTCCGCAGAGCGGCGGCCTATTGGCCGAGCTTATTCCGGCTAATGACTCGGCGCCACTCCGTGTGTTGTATTCACCGGTTTCCTTCCGTTTCCAGCTTCAGCGGGCGAAGCGGATTTGCGAACTCGCTGGGTTCGAGGCCCGTGGCCGAAGTTGATTACGAGTTGGTTGAGTGGAACCATGCGAATATGAGGATCGCACAGGACTCACCACTCGGTCTGCCGGATTGCCACTTGCTGCGGTGATTCCGCACCTGGACAACTATTTCTGAAGAGTTGCCAGTCTGGACGCGTCTCCCGTTCTCCGCCCCGCAGGCGCGCACTGCAGAGCGACTTCCTACTGTTTTCAATCGGACATTTTATTCGCGTATTGGCCGCCCTGCCGGATAGGTGTTGGTCCGGCGGTGGAAGGAATTGCGACAAGTGACGACCGCAAGCACGACAGAGGAGGACGGTAGCTTATCCGACGCAAAGCTTTGACCACACCGTCAATGCGGGAGCCAGGCAAACTCGTTTACTGCGCAAATCCAGGCCGCGCCGCAATACAACCAAGATCAAACGAAATTAAAAAGATCGCGTCGGATTGCAGCAACATCATCCTTAGGGAGGACACGCATTACAGGGCGCACGACCTAAGTCCTCCGCGACCGACAACGCACTGTACGAACGTCATCTGACGTCCTATTTGAATGCGGATCAGCAACTCACCAAGCTTTACGCCGATCC
>Ga0207702_10004813_pt1 | contig 11901 bp, 10 predicted proteins | sample KBSCornC62_FD_184302 | JGI IMG/M metagenome (GOLD analysis project Ga0207702, IMG submission 184302) | Corn rhizosphere microbial communities from Kellogg Biological Station, Michigan, USA - KBS Corn C6-2 (SPAdes) (version 2) | ecosystem: Host-associated > Plants > Roots > Rhizosphere > Soil ...
TCCGATCTCGCTGACCATTCGCCGCACCTACACCGAGGGCAAAACGGCTAGAGGAGTTCGCCGGCACGACCGCCGGCTCGATTCGCACCATTCCGATCTCGTCCGTTGCCCTGGCAGCCCTTCACCGTAAACGCTACCAACACCCGGACTCGCGCCTCATCTTCCCCGCACCGCGGGGCGGCTACCTCAACCTGCGCCACTGGCGCCAGCGCGACTGCGCACCCCGCCCTGGAAGCCGCGGGCGTCGACGCACGCGGTCCAAACGCGCTTCGCCACACCTTCGCCACCTGGTTTCGGATCCACTCCGACGACCGCCGGCTCCTCGCCAAGCTCATGGGCATAAGCGTGGTCATGATCGAGCACCACCACGGCCATCTGCTGGCGCCGCACGCCACCCGCAGCCGCGAGATCCTCGACGCGATCTGGGGCGGATTTGGACGCAAACTGGACGCAAGCCCGACCGCCCTCGAACCACGCGCAGCCGGTTCCGCTCAACCACGCCGAAAACACCGAAGCCCTCTAACGGACTCGAACCGTTGACCCCTTCCTTACCATGGAAGTGCTCTACCAACTGAGCTAAGAGGGCGGGGCGGCTCTGGGAGCCAAAAATGGGCCTTTGACCGGGGCCTGGGGTCCACTTCGGGGTCCATCGAGCCGCGTGGCCATTGTAGGGGATCCTGCCGCCGCCGACCGGAATCTCGGCTTGCAGATAAGAGTCCAGCCGCGTCGGGGGGCCCCGCGCCAAGCTACGACCTTGCGGTCCGCCACAGCTCGGTACATCTCGCGTTGGGCTCGCTCGAACCTGCGCCTTAGGCCGTCGAGGCGGCGGCGAGCCTCGGTAGGCGGCGTGTCGCCGTTGGCAGCTCGTTGAGACTCACCGGGGGCATAGTTAGACGCCGGGGTCCGCTTCGACCTTCGCGACCAGCGGTGACCGGGTGACCTGAACGAGGAACGTCGCCAGCGGATCCTTGGCTTCCACATCCTGGCCGGCTGTCTCGGTCAAAAGGCGATAGGTAGTGAATCGGTCGGCCGAGTCCGTGCTGGCGGCGTGGCTTCGCACGAGCGGCATCCGATTGAGGTCGACCTCTGCAGCTATACGGGCCTGTTGTCTTTAGCACCCACCCGAGTCTGACGAGCCTTTGGCTAATCCATCGGCTGGCGCCCCGGCCCGACGTGGCTCAACTCGGCACCGAGCATCGCGAACGAGAGGATCACGCAGGCGAGCAGAAGCAGGACGAACCACCACCGCCAGCCTCGGCCCGCAACGACACCGACGAACGCGGAGATCCCGCCGAGGCCCCAGAGCACAGCCCCGTACCCCTCGACGCGAACAGCAGCGCTCGATGCGACGCACGCCACGCGCGGATATGAGACCCCGATCTGATGCACTGCGAACCCGGCCGCTCGCAAGGCTGAGGGCGAGACCGACGAGAAAGAGACCTATAAGGGCGAGTGCTGGCAGGCGGGTCACGATGCATGAGTTGCTCGCCGTCAGCGCCTTGAGCGAGATGCGCGTCGGCGGCGCGCCGAGAGGTGAGCCTCGCCTCGGCACCTGGGGCACCGGACGCCGACTACATCGACGCAACCAACAACAACCACGGACTTGGGGGTGGCCGAGAGTTCCTCCCGGCATGGGGTCTGCGGGCGGGCCAAACCAAGGAGAGGTCAGCTTCACCCCAGCCTTGAATCTGTCTGCGGGATCCACCGTGTACGTCGGGTGCGTAAATGGATCGTATGAACTCACTCCGGCCAGTCAGGCCGACGTGCAGTTCCTCAAGGTCAGCTTGTGCTCGTCCAGGGCACGGGCTCCGACAACCTCCTAACTCCCTGAGCACGCCGACCAGTACATGACCGTGGCCAGTCCCCACCATCGAGCTTGACAGATTCTCCCAACTCGGTATGGTGTCCCTTCCGAGGCCGTAAGGCCCGTCTACCTCGCCGATCGGAGTTCGATTTCTATGCGCAGCGTTGTCGTTGTCGGCTTGGTCGCGAGTGCCGCGGCCGCGATCGCTGGGGCCATGTTCACGACGAATGCCCAGGCGGCCCAGTCCACGATCTGGGCAGGCTACGTGGCGACACCCAAGACCGGAGTATTCAATCGGATCGCGGCCACGTGGAAGCAGCCCAGGGTCTCCTGCGCGCAGGCTCCCGCGTACGAGGCGACGTTCGTCGGTTTCGACGGATACTCGGGCCAGAGCCTCGAGCAGGCGGGGGTCTATGCCCAGTGCTCTGGCTCCTCATCGACGTACTACGCATTTTGGGACATGTACCAGTCCTCCGCTCAGAATCCCACGCAGTCGGTGTTCCAAGTCGCGCCAGGCGACACCATCACCGCCATCGTCAGCTACGTCGCTCCAGAGTTCGTGCTCACAGTCCAGGACAAGACGACGGGCCAGTCGTTCACCCAAGACGCAACCTGCGCGGGAACGTGCCTGCGCAACTCGGCTGAGGCCATCGTCGAGCCGTTGTTCAACGTGTCCACCCAGCAGAACTTCCCGTTGGCGAACTACGGGTCTACCGCCTTCTCCGCGATCAGCATGCACGACTCGCACGGGAAGACAGGCACATTCACCAACACGAACTGGACTACTACGAGCCTGAACCAGGTAAGCGGCGGAACAACCCTACAGACCGTCTCGGCGCTGAACAAGAAGACGAGCAGTGCCGCCGCAGGGTCGCGGTTCACGTCCACCTGGCACCACGCCTGATGGTCTCTCCGCCGCCACAGGTGTTCCTCCTCGTCGGACGGCATCTCACCGTGCCGACCAAGCGGTGCTTGTGTCGTTGAATAGAGCCGCGACTATCGCCGTTGTGTGCGTTCTCGCTCTTGGATCGCCAGCGGCTGTACACGCGGCGACGTGGTCGGTCGTAGCGAGCCCGAACCCGACACAGAATGATTCGCTGAGCGCTGTCGCGCGGGTGCCGAACACGACTCAGTTTTGGGCGGTCGGATCGGCCACGAGCGCGGCGGGCATCTCCCAGCCGACCATCGTACGCACCGCCGGCTCGGGATGGTCGGTAACGGCTTCGCCCACCCTTGCCAGCGGCGGCGGGCTGAATGACGTGGCGGCTCTGAACGCCACGAACGCCTGGGCGGTCGGGTACCACGGCTTCGCGGGCAATGAGCCGTGCGTGGGAGGCTGGTGTCCGGTTGCGGGCGCGCCGCTGGCCGAGCACTGGAACGGGAAGACCTGGCAAGTCGTGTCGTTGCCCGCAGGGAATGCGACGCTTGCCGGTGTAAAGGTGTTCTCCGCGTCCGACGTTCTCGCCGTGGGCTCCCTGGGGGCAGGGCCAGCGGCCGCGTATCGCTGGAACGGTTCGACTTGGAGCGTCACTGCTTTACCCACTCCAGCAGCCTGTGCCGGGTCACCCAGCGGGGCGCAAGCCGTCGCGGCCGTGCCCGGCAGTTCGACGAGGTTCGCGGTCGGGACATGCGGCCCCGATTTCACCGGAGTGGTATGGCAACTCAAGTCGGGGAGTTGGAGCATCGCGTGGACGGGGGACGAGGTACTCAACGACATCACGCCAGTCAGCGCCACCAGTATCTGGGCAGTCGGAAGCAAGGGCAGTTCCGCGTCCCTCGCACATTGGAACGGCACGACGTGGTCAAGCACACCCGTCCCAACAGGCCTGAACGACGACATCTACCTCGAGGGCGTGATCCGGCTCCCCGGCACGCAAACGCTGTGGGCAACCGGCGGGATTCTCAACGACCCCGACATTCCTGTGGCCGCCTACTTCAACGGATCGGTGTGGAGCCGGGTCGATGTCCCTGGATGGATTTGGGGCGATCTCCCTTCCGTTGCAGCCTCCTCCGCCTCGAACGTCTACGCCGTGGGGGTGAACTGGGATGTGCAGTGGGGTGATGCCGGCTGCACCGACCCAAACGGATGCCCCGCGACAACTCTGATCGAGCGCTACCACTGACCTGCGCGCGCCGTAACCACCGTCGCGCCGTCCGCCAGCCTCATCCCTCGGCGCGGGGTTCTCGCTGACCCCCTGCGGACGCTTGACCCGCGGGTGGCAGACCCCGTTGCTGCGGGATGATCCGGACCCGCCGAAGCCCGTCGTACGTGTCCGACTTCCCGCAATCCCTATAACCCGTCGCAGCGGTATGCGAGCTCATCGCGCAGATGGGACGGGAACACGTGCGACGATAGGACGATGGAGCACGCCTTGTGGGTGCGGCGGTGACGCGGTTGGGGCCGGTGCTGGTCACGACGAAGCTGCATGTTCCCGAGGCGCGGCCAGGGTTTGTCCCGCGCCCGGAACTGGTCGCTCGCTTGGTCGCTGGCGCTTCGGGCAGGCGCAAGCTGACGCTCCTATGCGCGCCGGCGGGGTGGGGCAAGACGATCCTCCTCAGCGAATGGAGTGCTTCTCCGGATGAGTCGCGATCGTTCGCCTGGGTCTCGCTCGATCCCGAAGACGACGACCCCGTCCGGTTTTGGGCCTACGTGATCGGGGCACTGCGGACGGTCGAGCCAGGGGTTGGCAATGAGGCGTTGGCGAGGCTTCCGAGTGCCGGCCGCAGCCTGGCCGAGGTGGTGCTGCCGCCTCTGATCAACGAGCTCGCGGGTTCGTCGATGCGGTGTGTGCTGGTTCTCGACGACTACCACGTCGTGCGCAACGAGCTGGTCCACGCGTCGGTCGCGTATCTGCTCCGCCATCTTCCGCGAACGCTGCAGCTCGCGATAGCAAGCCGCGGCGACCCGCGGCTTCCGCTCGCTCGCCTGCGGGCGTCGGACGAGGTGACCGAGATCCGTACAGAGGAGCTTCGCTTCAACGACGAAGAAGCGGATGCGTTCCTCAACGGTTCGCTTGACCTCGGCCTCGACCGGCCCGACCTCGATCTCTTGCAAGCCCGTACCGAGGGCTGGCCGGCCGGGCTCCAGCTCGCGGGGCTGTCGCTGCGGGCACATACCGACAGGCAGGCGTTCCTCCAAGGGTTCGCAGGCGACGATCGTCAGATCGGCGAGTATCTCCACGAGCTGCTCGCTGAGCAGCCGGCCGCACTGCGAGCCTTCCTGCTCCGGACGTCGATCCTCGAGCGGCTGTGCGCTCCGCTGTGCGACGCGGTGACCGGGGGCGGCGACGCGAGCACGCGGTTGGAAGAGATCCAGGGCTCGAACCTCTTCCTGGTTCCGCTCGATTCACGCCGCCAGTGGTATCGCTATCACCACCTGTTTCGCGACCTGCTGCGAAGCGAGCTGGCGCGCAGCGAGCGCGCGCTGCTGCCTGAGCTTCATCGCCGAGCCGCTGCCTGGCACAACGCGGAGGGCGCCGTGGACGAGACGATCGCCCACACGACCTCGGCCGGCGACTTCGCGGAGGCGGCGGATCTGATCGCCGGGAACTGGGGATGGTTCGTCATTCAGCGCGGTCAGGGCGAGACGGTGGCCCGTTGGCTCGATCGCCTGCCCCGCGAGGCAGTGCTCGCGGACGCCCGGCTCTGTTTCGTCCGGGCGTGGATCGCCTTGGTCCTTGGGCGCCAACACGAGGTTGAAGGGTGGCTGCGGGCGGCGGAGGTATGCCCGCCGCCAGCGGCCTCGCTTTCCGCCGCCGTCTTCTCCTCGCTCGAGTCCGGAATCGCGCAGCTGCGGGCGATTCAGGCGGTTCAGTCCGGAGACGTGGAGAAGGCAATTGAAGTGGGACGTCGGTCGCTTGAGCTTGAGCCCGACAGGGCATCCCAGGGCTTCGCCGTTGCCAGCATCGTTCTTGGGGCAAGCTTCTACTTCGCGGGTCACCTCGCACAAGCAGAGGCTGCGCTCGACGCCGGCTTAGGTGGGCTCGGCGGCGACTCTGTGCGGGCTGCGCTGTTCGTCGGACTCGGTTACAGGGCGTTGATCCATGCCGACAGCGGCCGGCTGGCGGAGGCCGTGTCACTGAGCGCCGAGGCCGACCATCTGATCGAGCGCTGGCGGCTCAGCGAAGATGTCTGGGCGACCGCCGCGTACCTCGCGAAGGGCAAGGTAGGTGAGCTGCGGGGAGAGTGGGCCGCTGCCGAGTCGGCGTACGCGCATGCCACTGCTCTGGCCCGCCGCGGGGGACGCCGTCTCGACGCGACCCTGGCGCTGATCTCGCTCGCTCGGCTCAAGCGGCGTGCGGGAGACTACGCCCGTGCGCGCGCGCTTGCCCGCGAGGCGCGCGAGACGCTCAATCCCTGCCCTGACCCGGGCGTTCTGATCGAGCTGCTCGCTCGGACGGAACGCTCGCTGCAGCTCGCGTCGGCTCCGGCCTCCGCGCCCGTGCTGGCCGCCGATCTGGAGCTGAGCGAGCGCGAGCTGACGCTTCTCCGGTTGCTGGCGAGCGAGCTCTCCCAACGCGAGATCGGATCTGAGCTCTTCATCTCCTTGAACACGGTCAAGGGACACGTCCAAAGCATCTTTCGCAAGCTGGGCGTGAACAGCCGCGTCGACGCGGTTGCGCGCGGCCGCGAGCTCGGCCTGCTGTGAGCTGAGCAGCGCGCGGCGCGGACCACCCTGGGTGGACCACGCCAGGGGGTGGTGCCGGGTCGCCCAGGCGGCGGGCAGCCTCCGAGCCGTGAAGCCGATCAACCAGTCGAGCCGCTACCGGGTCGTCGTCCGCGGTGGCCTGTGCTCATCCATAGACACCGCGTTCCGCGCGTACACGCTCGATGCGTTTCCAAAGGAGAAGGCCAATGCTTAGCAGGCTCGCCACGTTCCTTCATTTCCACAGTCGCCGGGTGTTGCCGGTCGCGCTCATCGCCGTTGCGGTCGCCGGCGTGTTTGGGCTCGGCGTGGCCAAACACATGAGTCCCTACGGCGACACCGACCCGTCCACGCAGTCGGTCCAGGCGACGAACCGCTACGAAGCCGCCGCGCGTCGCCAGATCGACCCCGGGGTGATCGCGCTCGTGCGTACCGGGGACGTTCACAGCGCTGGTGCGGAGCGCCGCGTCCGCCATGTGGAGGCGCGGTTGCGGGCGAGTCTCGACGTCGTCGCAGTCTCGAGCTACTACGACAGCCACGACCCCGCAATGGTCTCTCGCGACCACCGCTCCTCCTATGTCGTCGCCTACTTCCGGCCCAGGTCGGATTTGAGAATCCAGGACGACGCTCAGCGCTTGGAGAAGGTGTTCGCCGGCGAGCACGATGTCCAACTCGGCGGAGGGGCGGTCGCGGCTGCGCAGGCCAACACGCAGGTCGGGCACGATCTTGCCCGCGCCGAGCTGCTCGCGTTCCCGATCATCTTCCTGCTCTCCCTGCTCTTCTTCCGCTCGCTGGTCGCCTCGCTGCTGCCGCCGCTGCTTGGCGGCCTCGGGATCCTCGCCACGTTCTTCGCATTGCGGATCGTTTCCAGCTTCACCGACCTCTCGGTGTTTGCCCTCAACATCGTTACCGGCCTCGGGCTGGGGCTTGCGATCGACTACACCCTGTTCATGGTCTCCCGCTACCGAGAGGAGTCCGCGCGCACCGGGTTCGGCGTCGACGCGCTCCGCCGAACGCTCGCGACGTCAGGCCGGACGATCGCGTTCAGCTCCGTGACGGTCGCCGCCGCGGTCGCGTCGCTCGCCGTCTTCCCGCAGAACTTCCTGCGCTCTATGGGAATCGCAGGCGCACTGGTCGCGCTCATCGCCGGGACACTCGCGCTCACGGTGTTGCCGGCGATGCTGGCGCTGCTCGGCCCGCGCGTCAACGCCTTCGCCCCGAAGCGGCTGCAGCGCGCCGCCGACCGGGACGCGCGGCCAGCCGAGGCAGGCTTCTGGTACCGGCTGTCGCGATCGGTGATCGGGCGCCCGCGGACGATCGCCCTGCTCAGCGCCACGGCGCTGATCGTGCTCGGCGTGCCGTTCGCGTCGATTAGGTTCCTGCCCGTCGACGCAAGCCAACTGCCCACGAGCGTGAGCGCGCAACACGTCGATCAAGCGCTTCGCACCGAGTTCCCGCCCGGTCGTACCGCGCCGCTCGAAGTCGTCGCCGGCGCACCGGCCGGATCGCCGCAGCTACGCGCCCTCGTCGCCCAGATCCGCGCCCTCCCAGACGTCTCGACCGTCGCGCCCGTCCGACGGGCGGGCCGCCACCTGTCGCTCATCGATGTCGCACCATCGACACCCACCTACAGTGCAGCAAGCCAACACCTCGTCCACGCCGTGCGCGGGCTGCGAACGCCGTTCTACGTCGGCGTTGCCGGCGATACCGCCGGATTCATGGACCTCGAGCACAGCCTCGGTACGCACCTCCCCGTGGTGCTGGCGCTCGTCATCGCCTCGACGCTGCTCGTCCTCTTCCTGATGACCGGCTCGCTTGTGCTGGGAGTGAAGGCGGTTCTGATGAACGCGCTCAGCCTCAGCGCCGTATTCGGCATCCTCGTCCTGATCTTCCAGGATGGGAACCTGCAAGGCCTGCTCTCCTACCGGAGCACCGGCGCGCTCGACGCGACCCAGCCGATCCTGCTCTTCGCGATCGGCTTCGGCCTCGCCACCGACTACGGCGTCTTCCTGCTCTCCCGGATCAAAGAGGCGCACGACGTCGGCATCCCCAACGACCAGGCAGTCGCGATCGGCCTGGAGCGCACCGGGCGGATCGTGACCGCCGCCGCGCTCCTGTTCGCCGTCGCGATCGGCGCCTTCGCGACTTCGAGGCTGATCTTCATCAAGGAGCTCGGCCTCGGCACCGCCCTCGCAGTGCTGATCGACGCGACCGTGATCCGGGGACTACTCGTACCGTCGCTCATGGAGGTGCTCGGCAAGTGGAACTGGTGGGCACCGCGTCCCCTGCGGCGACTGCACGCGCGCATGTCCCCCGCTCCACCAGGGCGCGGGCGACCGGCCGTCGCGGTCACGGAGACTTACGGCACCCAACCCGACGCGACCGGCCCTCGCCAGGTCGAACACGGGACAACGGCATCGTGAGCTACGTCCGAAAGACAATCGACGAGCTGACATCGCGGTTCGAGGGCGCCGTGCGGCTCGCACGCAAAGACCTGGGGATCACGGCATTCGGCTGCCAGGTCTTCGAACTGCCTCCGAACGCCGCCGCGCATCGGCACAGCGAGGCGGCAACCGGGCAACAGGAGCTGTATGTCAACCTCGACGGTCGCGGATGGATCGAAATCGACGGCCACGACGTCGAGTTCGGACCGCGCACCTTAATCCACGTCGCCCCCGAAGCCATACGCCAACCGCGCGCCGCCACCGACGGTCTCACCTACCTCTGCGTCGGCGCCGCACCTGAACCGACCTTTCGACCGAACATCAAGTTCGACTGACGTGACCACGCTCACACGGGCTACCTCTGTCAAGGTGAGCGCATCGGTGGAATCGCGGAGCGGTCGCGCAGTGGTGCAGGGCGGCGGGCCCACCAGCGAGCGGCTCAGGCATGCGTCAGATTGGGCCTGGTGATGGAGACCGGACCACGGTCGCGCGCGGGCTTGTGACGCTCTTGTGAGAAGTTGGCCGGTGACGAGCGGGCCGCTCTGACCTACGGTGAGGACATGGAGCGCACCGTCGCCTCCACCAACTGCACCTCGCTCGTACACGAGGTCCCGGACCAGGTACTCGAGCTTGCTGCGGTCACGATCTGCCCATCGACACCGCGGACACCATGCAGTCGCCGCACCGCCTGCTCATGACCTGGCTGATCAGCCCGCAGTGGCAGCTCGAGAGCGATCCGGAGAGGGCGAGCGAGTGGGAGGTCCGCTTCATCCCCGAGGCGCCCGAGCGCACCCGGGTCGAGCTCGAGCATCGCCGCCTCGACCGCCACGGGGAGGGCTGGGAGCGGGTCCGCGACGGCCTCGCCGGCGGCGAGGGCTGGCCGCTCTACCTGCGCCGCTACGGCGATCTCTTCGCGCAGGCCTAGCGCCTCGCGGGGCCGGCCGCCAGCCCGGCCGGCCGGCCCCGCGGCGAGGTCAGGCGACGTTGCCCGCGGGCTGCTTGGGCAGGCCCGCCTTGCTCCGCAGCTTGTCGGCGATCTCAGCGATCTCCTCCGGCGCGAAGCCGGGGGCGAAGACCGCCGGCTGCGGCGGCAGGTCATGCGCCGGCGCGCCGGCGGGATGGGCCTCCTCGGCGACGACGAGGTCCTCCCCGGTCTCGGGATGCGGACCGTTGAAGACGGCGCCGGACTCCGTGAACGCGTCCTGCGAGAACCGGTACAGCTTGAGGTGCTCGCCCGCCTCGATGTGCGGCCGGCACTCCGGGATCTTGTCGGTCGGGATCCGCGGCGCCGGGAAGAGCTTCATCAGGTCGGCCCCGGTCAGCCGCTCCAGCGCCCGCGCGTAGGCCACCTGGTGGACGCCGCCGCGCACGAGCAGGTAGCCCGTGAGCGCCCGCGCGGCCGGGTGCTCGACCATCTCGTACACCTTGAGCTTGTTGTTCCGCGCTCCCGTCTCGAGGAAGAAGTTGTGCGTCAGATCCTCGATCAGGTCGCCGGACGAGAACACGTAGTCGCCGTTCCAGGGCCGGCCCTGCGAGTTCTGAGGCAGCGCGCCCTGTCCGCCGGCGATGAAGTGATGGGGGTTGCCGATGCCCTTGACGCTTGCGAGCGCGGCATCCGGCGCCCGGCCGTCGTCGATCGGGCTGGCGCCCGTGAGCATGGTGTTCACGGCGGTGCAGACGAGCTCCACGTGCCCGAACTCCTCGGCCCCGATGCTGCACAGGAGGTCGTAGTAGGGCCGCGCGCCCTGCCGCGAGCGGAAGTTGAACGACTGGAACGTGTAGTTCAGCCAGGTGGACATCTCCCCGAACTTGCCGCCGAGGAGCTCCTGCACCGCGGCTGCACCCGCCGGGTCGGGATCGGACGGCGGCGGCAGAGAGGCCTGCAGGCTGTCGACGCGAAGGATCATGGTGCCTCCTGAAGGTTGGGGTACGTTGGGAGGCCCAACTGCCCGGCGGCGAGGGGCGGGAAACACGAGCCGTCAGGTGCGGTCGCGCCCGAGCTCGATCTCGAGCGCCGCGAGCAATCGCTCGAGATCCTCCCGGGTGTTGTATCCCGCGAACGACGGCCGGACGACGACACCGCCGCCGAAGGGGAAGACCGGCACCTCGACCGCGTGCCGCGCGAGCAGCCGGTCGTGGAGGGCGGCCGGGTCATCGCAGGGGATCGGGCACGCGACGAACTGGCCGACCATCTCCGCCGCCAGGAGCGGCGGACATCCGAATCGCTCCGCGATCTGCGCGCGCGCGTCGAGGGCGAGCTGCCGGCACTCGCCGTGGCGCGGCTCGAGATAGGTGCGGTGGAACGAGATGGCCGCCGGCACCGACAGGTAGGCGGCCGGGTCGGACGTGCCCTGCCAGCTGCTGCGATGGACGAACGAGCAGTCGGAATGATCGAGCAGGTCGGCGCAGTCGGACCAGCCCCAGGACACGATGGCCGAGCCCATCCAGCGCTGGTGATCCGGATGGACGTACAGAAACGCTGCGCCCTTGGGCGCGACCAGCCACTTGTGGGCGTTCCCCGTGTAGACGTCGGCGCCCAGCCGGGCCACGTCGAGGGGGACCTGGCCCGGGGCGTGGGCGCCGTCGACGACCGTGAGGATGCCCCGCTCCGACGCCGCCGCACACAGGCGGTCGAGCGGGAGGATCGCGGCGCTCGGCGACGTGATGTGGCTCATGCTCAGCGCCCGGGTCCGCTCGCGAAAGCCGGCGGTGATCGCCTCGACGACGCCTTCCGGCGTCAGCGGCAGGGGCAGCCCGACCTTGCGATAGACCGCGCCCCGGGCCTCGCAGGCCGCCCGCCAGGCCAGGTCGCACGCGCCGTATTCGTGATCGCAGCTCAGGACCTCGTCGCCCGGCTCCAGGCGCAGCGACCGGGCCACGACGTTGACCCCCGTCGTCGCGTTGGGCACGAACGCCAGGTCGTCCGCGCCCGCGCCCACGTAGTCGGCCAGCTCCCGCCGCGCGTCGGCGAGCGCCGGCTCGAGCGTGCGCGTGAGGAACGTCGTCGG
>Ga0207702_10004815_pt1 | contig 11900 bp, 9 predicted proteins | sample KBSCornC62_FD_184302 | JGI IMG/M metagenome (GOLD analysis project Ga0207702, IMG submission 184302) | Corn rhizosphere microbial communities from Kellogg Biological Station, Michigan, USA - KBS Corn C6-2 (SPAdes) (version 2) | ecosystem: Host-associated > Plants > Roots > Rhizosphere > Soil ...
CTGGATCGCGGCGGCTGGTCGAAAGCGACGAGGTGTTTTTGATTTTCGCCCCGCTCGGCACCGCGCCGAACGCCGCGATCCAGAAATACATGAATACGATGAAGGTGCCACAATTGTTCGTCGCCACCGGCGCCTCGCGCTGGGGCGATCCCGAGCATTTCCCCTGGACCATCGGCTGGCAGCCGAACTACCGCGCCGAGGGGCGGGTCTACGCCACCTACATCCTGCAGCACCATGCCGACGCCAAAATCGGCGTGCTCTACCAGAACGACGATTTCGGCAAGGATTACGTCCTCGGCCTGAAGGACGTGCTGCGCGACAAGTACGACAGGATGGTCGTCGCCAGCGTGCCCTACGAGATCAGCATGCCGACGGTGGATTCGCAGGTGGTCGCGATCAAGACCGCCAACCCCGACATCTTCATCAACGTCGCGACGCCGAAATTCGCGGCCCAAGCCATCAAGAAGATCGCCGAGCTCGGCTGGCACCCGATCCAGATCATGACCAACGTGTCGGCCTCGGTCGGCGCGGTGCTGAAACCTGCGGGGCTCGAAAATTCCAGGGGCATCCTCAGCGCCGGCTATCAGATGGACGTCACCGATCCGCAATGGGACAGCTATCCGGGCATGCAGCGATACCGCGCCTTCATGGCGAAGTATTATCCGGAAGCCGACAAGTCCGAGAGCGGGCCTTTGACCGGCTTCACCACCTCGACCGCTCTGGTCAACGTGCTGAAGCGCTGCGGCGACAATCTCACCCGTGAGGACGTCATGAAGATGGTCGCCGACATCGATTACGAGGTCGACACCTACATCCCCGGCATCCGCGCCAAGACGACAGCGACCGATTTCTATCCGATCGAGCAGGTGCAGATGATGAAGTTTTCCGGCGAGAAGTGGGAGCTGTTCGGTCCGATCATCGATGGCCACGCGGAGTAGGGTGGACGCCGCGCTAAGCCGCGCGGCGATCGATATCCTGCGTCCGTGACGTCACATCCGGCCCGCCCCAGTTCGCCATGAACGGCATCTTCCTCAGGCCGGTGACGGACTGCTTGTCCGGACTCGCAAATAAAACGATCATCCTTTTAATGGCGAGCCGGCCGATGGGTCAATCCGGCTTGTCAACGGCTTGCTTTCGCCCGCGCCCTGCTTAGTTCTCGAAGGGCAAGTGCAAACGATCATAATGATCCTGGGGGAACGAACATGCGATCTGTTGTCATCACCGGTGCGTCCACCGGCATCGGCTGGGCCTCGGCAAAGCTGCTGCTCGATCGCGGATTTCGCGTGTTCGGCAGCGTGCGCAAGCAGGCCGATGCCGACCGCCTGACGAGCGAGTTCGGCGCCAATTTCACCCCGCTGTTGTTCGACGTGACCGATGAAGCCGCGGTTAAGGCCGCGGCCGGCACGGTGCGATCAGCGCTCGGCGGCGAGACGCTGGCGGGCCTCGTCAACAACGCCGGCATCGCGGTCCCCGGACCCGTGCTCGAGTTGCCGGTCGAGCAATTCCGCAATCAGCTCGAGATCAACGTGATCGGGCCGATCATCGCAACGCAGGCCTTTGGCCCGCTGCTCGGCGTCGAGCCGCAGTTGAAGGGTCCGAAGGGGCGGATCGTGATGATTTCCTCGGTCGCCGGCCGCAGCGGCAACCCGATGACCCCGGCCTACGCGGCCTCGAAGCATGCGATCGAGGGATTGTCGGAAAGCCTGCGCCGCGAACTCATGTTGTTCGGCATCGACGTCATCATCGTCGCGCCGGGCGCGGTGAAGACGCCGATCTGGGGCAAGACCGACGGCATCGACATGTCGCTTTACCAGAATTCGCCCTATCTGCCGGTCATGAACAAGGTCGTCGAATTTACAAAACACCTCAGCGAGATCGGATTGCCGGCGGAAAAGATCGCCGAGGGGGTTTTCGAGGCGCTGACCTCGGCTAGTCCAAAAGTGCGCTACCAGATCACGCCGGACCCGATGCGGCATTTGATCACCGGCATCCTGCCGAAGCGCACGGTCGACAAGATCATCGCCAAGCGGCTTGGCCTAGTGCCGAAGACATAAGCCAGAGCGCATGCCGACGACCGGAAAGAGCCTCGCCGAACTGACGCAGCTCGTGGATGACGCGCTTCGCAGCCAGCCCGGCTGCGAAACCGCGCGCGTTCCCACGCTCAGCGCGCTGCCCGATCGTTCCGGCCGCAACTGGGAAATCCTCATGTGGTGCTCGGCGACAGTTTTGTCAGTGACGTCGACCGTGCCGTCATGACCGTGCATCGTCAGTTGGGCCGGAAGTTTCATCTGGTGATGGACGAGTGAGCGCGATCTGGATTCAACTCGCTCGAGAGGAGGGTGTGCGGCCGGCAGCGTCGGCCGCCGCTGCGATGGTTTGCTCGCGCACCAGCGCGAACAATTCGCCCTTGATCCGAACGAAATCGGGATGCCCAAGCACCGAATAGTCACGCGGCCGGGGCAGATCGGCGCGGACATCTTCGAGCACGCGCCCGGGTCGGCTGCTCATCACGACGACACGGGTGCCCAGGAACAGCGCCTCCTCGACGTCGTGGGTTATGAACAGCACGGTTCGGTTGTCGTGCTCCCAGATATTCAGCAGCATCTCCTGCATCAGAACGCGGGTTTGCGGATCGAGCGCGCCGAATGGTTCGTCCATCAGCAACACTGGCGGACGATTGATCAGCGCCCGTGCAATCGCGACGCGCTGCCGCATCCCGCCGGAAAGCTCGGCCGGCAAATGCTTTGCGAACGCCGACAGTCCGACTTCGTCGAGTATGGCGTGGCCGTCCGCCAGATAGCGGTCGCGCGGCACACCTAGCCGCCGCGGTCCGTAGCAGACATTGTCGAGCACGCTGAGCCACGGAAATAGCGCGCCCTCCTGGAACACCACGCCGCGATCGGCACCGGGACCGGTGATGCCGACGCCGTCCAGCAGCACGTCTCCCGAGGTCGCCTGTTCGAAGCCTGCGATCATGTTGAGCAGCGTACTCTTGCCGCAGCCGGATGGACCGATCAGACAGACGAAATCCTTTTCGGCAATGTCGAGCGTCAGGCCGTCGATCGCCTTCATCGCAGGACCGCCCGATTGTGGCACGAATTCCTTGGTGATGTTGCGGAAGCTGACTTTGGCTGCGCCGCTCATCGGACATCCATTCCGAGGACCTTGGTCATGAACATCAGCATCAGCCGGTCCGACAGCACGCCCAGTCCGCCGATCACGGCCATCAGCCCGATGATCAACGGCGTGTCCATCGTATCGCGCGATTGCAGCAGCAGGGCGCCGAGGCCGTAATTGACGCCGGTGAATTCGCCAAGGACCATGTAGATCCACGAATAGGAAAGGCCGAGCCGCAGCCCGCTCAGGATCGAGGGAAACGCCGCCGGCAGGATGATGGTGGTGAGCAGCGCGGACTCGCTGGCGCCGAGCGATCGGCCGGCGCGCAACAGCACCGGATTGACATAGCGCACGCCGCCGAGCGTGCTGAGGAAGATCGAGTAGAACGAACCGAGCGCAATCAGGAATACGCTGGTGCCGGTTCCGATGCCGAACCAGACCAGCGCCAGTGGCAGCCAGCAAATTCCGGGAATCGAACGCGACAGTTCTATCGTCGGTTCGATGAAGGCGCCGATCTTTCTGTTATAGCCGAGCACGATGCCAAGCGGGATGCCGAGTATGGCGCCGCAGGCAAAGCCACCCGCGACCCGGTAGAGGCTTTGCCCGAGATGAATCAGGAACTTTCCGGAATAGGCCTGCTGCGAGCCGCCGAAAAAGAAATCGATCAGCGTCGCCAGCACCACGCGTGGCGACGGCAGCACGTAGGCCGGCACCGAGCCGGTCTCCGTCACCAGCGCCCAGACAGCGACGATGGCCAGAGGCAGGCAGGCTGCCTTGCCAAACCGCAGGAGACGGTCGCGATAGTTCAAGTCCAGCTTCTCCGATACCGGAGGTTATAGCGTTTCGAGCGACGTGGGCTTCGGTTCGTGTAAAGAAAACGCGTCAAAACGAAAACCGGAGCCCGGTTCTGACTTAATCAGAACCGATAAGGCTCCAACAGCCGGTCAGGCCTCGTCAAGCCTTGGCGAAGTCCCGCACCACCAGCTTGTTGATGTCGGGCACGGCGGTGATCATGCCGAGATCCTTCATCCGCGCCATGTAGTTGGCGAGATCGTTCATGAAGCCGTCGTCGATCACCCAGCGCAGGTCGACATTGTCGAGCGCCTTGCGCGCCGTTACCTGCGGGAACCCCCAATTCTTGAAGGCAATCTCGGCAGCTTGATCGAGATTGCCGCGAAGCCGCGTGACGGCCTCGCGATGCGCGCCGACAAAAGCTTTCAGCAGGTCGGGATTTTCCTGCACCGTGGTCTCGCGCGCCAGGATGCCGGCGTTGATGGTGCCGACCGGGGTGTCATAGGGATGTTTGAGCAGCCGGCCATAACCGTCCTCGATGGTCTTGGTCGAGGCGGGCTCGCCGCCGGTGAATGCGTCGATGCTGCCGCCCTGCAGCGCCGCCGGCAGGTCGGAAAAAGCGATCGCGATCGGTTCGACGTCTTTCATGGTCATGCCGACCAGACGCAATTCCTCGCGGAACTGGACGTCCTGAATTCCGCCGACCACCTGGCCGATCCTCTTGCCCTTCAGGTCCTCGAGCTTGTGGATATCGGTCTTGGCGCCGACGATGATCGAGGTGCCTTTGCCGGCGGACGTCGCCGCGAGGATGATCGGCTGCCCCTTGGAGCGCGCGATCGCGGCGATGGTGACGCCGGTATAGCCGACGTCGATGCTGCGCGAGACGATGGCGTTGGCCATGTCCGCCGGCGAGCCAAAATACGACAGCTCGACCTTCCATGCGGTGCCGAGAATTTCCTGCAGCAACAATGACGGGACGAACACCACGCCCTTGTGGACGCCGACCCGCATGGTCTTTGCCTCAGCGGCGGCGCGCCCGACCCCGGCGGATCCGGCCAGCGCGATCGCGGCGCCACCGACAATCAGACTGCGGCGTGAGGTGGAAAATGTCGTCGATTGCGACGGCTTTGAGGGCATCTCGTCCATTCTGTTTCCCCCTGGCGGATGTTGAACTGGAGCGTCAGCCGTAGCGAGACTAGGAGCGAGGGGGTATCACGGCAAATTCAAAATCAGAGTGACTTCATAATAATTTGGAATACTTGCTACTTTCGTTGGTGCGGCGTTTTAGCGCCGTTTTGCCGGCCTGACACGCGAGCGCGGCTGGTCCTCGAGCGCCAACCGCTTCAGGATATTCTTGAAGATCGGCACGAACGGATTGGCGTTGTCCTTTGGATAGAAAAATCCATAGGTCACCGAAATGGAAGACTTCCAGGGCACGATCTGGAATTCCTCGGTCTTCGCGGCCACCGGACTGAAGGCATCGACCACCGCGAGCCCAAGTCCCTGAGCCACCAACGCGCATGCCGTCGTCGGCGACGATACCTCGGCCTTGACGACGGGATGCGCGTTCGACTTGATCAGATCGGCATCGAGCCGTGATCTCAGAAGATTGGCGCTGCTCAAGCGGATGAAGGGCTGACCATCGAGATCTCGCGCACCGAGCGAAGTCCTCGACGACAGCGGATTGGTCGTCGGCACCACCGCGACCGGGGCGGTGGTCAGAAACGGTTCGTAACCGAGGCCGTTCCAGGCCAGCGGAAGCGCGCTGACGCCAAGATCGAAATTCAGCCCGCTGATCCAACGATCCGCGTCACGCAGCGGCAGGATCTCGAGCGAGACGAACACGTCGGGACATTGCTTCTCGAATTCCCCGATCGCCCTTGGAAACAGCGTCGTCGACAATTGGGACGTCGCGACCAGCCTGATTTCGCCGAGCTTGTTGTCCGCAACGTTCCGCGCGATCGTCGCGAGTGCATCGATGTCGGCAAGGATGCGCTGCGTCCGCCGGTAGAATGCCGCACCCTGGGCCGACGGCGTCAGCCGCCCGTTGGCGCGATTGAACAGCGGGAAGCCGACTTCGAGCTCAAGCGCTTTCAGCAGTTTGCTGACGGCGGGCTGCGTCAACCTGAGTTCGTCCGCCGCCGATGTGACGGAGCCGCTTTCCATGATCGCCTGAAAGGCCCGGAGCCTCTGCATGTTCATGGCATCATCCCTTGGAACGGGCACATCGCGCGCCCTGATTTCGACACGGCATTACATAACCGCGGGGAATGCAGTGCAAGCAATTTGGAATTTGCGGGCATGCGTCAGGGAGGCCTAGAATCGCACCGGCGGCAGCAGTTCTGTCGCCAGCCCCAGGGGCAAGGGAACCAGGCCATGGACAACGATGCGACCCCGGGCGGCGCTGACGCGACCCGTGCCCTGCTGGTGAAATTCCTGCATGCGCGAATGACCAGCGAGCACGTCAATTCGGGCGGCGGCGTCTGCATGTCACCACGGATTCGGTCCTGCCTGCCGGGCCTGCGCTTTGTCGGCCGGGCGCTGACGGTCCGTACGTTGCCCGGCTTCACGCGCCGGGCCATCGAGGCGTTGTCGCGCGCCGGGGAGGACGACGTGCTGGTGATCGACGCCGGCGGTCCTTCAGAACTGTCGGTGTGGGGCAGCATGGTTCATTGGAACGCCGCGCGGAACAAGCTCGGCGGCGTCGTGATCGATGGCATGGTGCGCGACTTGCTCGAGATTCAGACCCAGGACGATCCTGTCCCGCTATTCGCCTGTGGACGCGCACCTGCGATTGCGGGCTTCGGGCCGCCGACGATCGGCGCGATCGGCGAACCCGTGATTTGCGGCGGTGTGCCGGTGTCTACCGGCGATCTGATATTCGGCGACGACGACGGCCTTGCGGTCGTGCCATGGGCGAAAGCCGGCGACGTGCTCGATCTGGCGTTGCGCAATATCAGGTTCGACGACAAGGAGCAGGAGTGGATCGAATCCGGCCGCAGCGTCTATGACCTGCTGGTCATGCTCTCCGGCAAGGACGGCTCGCAATACAAGGAACGCAAGTTCCGTTGGGCCGCCCAATCGTCTATCGAGCCGCTGCCGGACTAAGGCATCGCTAAGCGAACCCACCGGCGCGGTTTCGGGCCTCGGCGCCGGCTATCTGCGCTGAGCGATACAAAGTCCAGCGCATTGCGGGGCGGCCTCGGTTGGGGGTGAGGGTGCGTCGGATTGACCAAGCGTCGTCGTTACAGCGGCAAATTCATTGCCTATTCATGACAGCTAAATTACGTTTTTGTGACACCGCAGTCTCCGGCTGCGGCGTCGGCCTCCTGGTCTCCGCCAGCCAAGGCTCAAAAGTCCGCGCCGGGTAGTGTTGCGTTTAGTCCATGGCGCCCGCGCCAATTCCAGGTCCGTCGACGACGACGGCTTCAGGCAGTGTCGCCTCCGTCGGTATCTGGCGGCTATCTGCCGTTGTCGCGCCGCATCTGGCCGCGCTCGCCGTGATGCTGCAGACCGAAACCGATGTCGGCGCGCGCCTCTGCTTCGGGCTCGCCTGGGGCATCCTGAACTTCTTCTGGATCGCGGTGCTGCGGCGTCCCGCTTTATCCGGCGCGCTGTCGCTGACGCTGGTGATCCTGCTGGTGCTGCTGTCGCGGCTCAAGCACGACATCGTGCAGATGACCGCGAATTTCGTCGACCTGATGGTGATCGATCGCGATACCGCGGCGTTCCTGTTCACGATCTTTCCGCATCTGCGCTGGTCCGTGGTCGGCGCCGCCTTTGTCATTATCCCCCTGATGTATGCGCTGTGGTGGCTCGATCCGTTCCGGATCCGCCGGCTGCCGGCGGCGGCCTGCGGACTGGCGTGTCTCGCCGCGCTGGTCGGCTATGCCTCGGCGTGGCCCGACGAAGCCTGGCGCGGCTATTACGACGACGGCTATCTGTCGAAATTCGCCCGTTCCGGTGTCACCGACATTTCGGACTTTATCCACCACGGCTTCATGGAATCCGACGCCACCGCGCCGGACCATCTCAACATGCCGCTCTTGGATTCCTGCCATCCGGCCGGGCGGCGTCCCAACATCATCATGATCCATGATGAATCCAGCTTCGATGTTCGCGCCGCCGATGGCGTCAAGGTGCCGCAGGGCTACGGCGGCTACTTCAAATCGTGGGACGGCAAGGCAAGAAAGTTCTTGGCCGAAAGCAATGGCGGACCGAGCTGGTTCACCGAATACAATGTGCTGGCGGGCCTGTCCTCGCGTTCGTTCGGCCGCTTCGCCTATTTCGTCACGCGCATCGCGTCGGGCCGGGTCGAGCGCGGCCTGCCGCTGGCGCTGCGCCGCTGCGGCTACTCTACGCTGTCGCTCTATCCGGCCTATGGCGGCTTCATGGGCGCGCGCAGTTTCCAGCTCACCACCGGAATCGAAAAATTTTATGACGCGCGCGATCTCGGCGCCAGGGACGTCGAGCCCGACAGTTTTTTCTATGACAAGGCGCTGAGCCTGATGTCGCAGCAGCCGCCGTCGTCGCCGTTGTTTGCGTTCGTCTATCTCTCGGCCAATCATTTTCCATGGGAGACGAAATTCCGTCCCGACCTGATGCCGTCCTGGAAAAATCCCGGCAACGAGCCGGTGGTCGACGAATATCTGCGCCGGCAGGCGATCAGCCTCAGTGACTACGGTGCATTCATCGCGGGCCTGAAGAAGAAGTTTCCCGGCCAGCCGTTCCTGATCGTGCGCTATGGCGACCACCAGCCGGAATTCTCGCCGCATCTGCTCGACCCCAAACTCGATGAGGCCGCGGTCGGCCGCAAGCTGATGGACTACGACCCGCGTTATTACGCGACCTATTACGCGATCGACGCCGTCAGTTTCGAGCCGGTCAGGAGCCCCGCCGTGATGGACACCATCGACGGCGCGTACCTGCCGCTGGTGATCCAGGAAGCCGCCGGCATCCCGCTCGATCCGTCGTTCACGGCGCAGAAGGAGATCATGCTGCGCTGTCATGGCGTGTTCTATGCCTGCAAGGACGGCGCCGAGGCGCGGCATTTCAATCGGCTGCTGATCGACGCCGGAATGATCAAGGGATTGTAGGGCGGGCCTACTTACCTCTCCCGCAAGAGCGGGGCGAGGGAGGAAACTACTTCCCCACCTTATCCCACAGCCAGCGCGCGACTGCGGCGGGTGACGAACCCGCATCATTGCCCGCCGCGCGCAGGTTCGCCTCGCGCATGGACGCGATGTCAATCCTGCCGAGCAACGGCGTCAGCGCCGCGCGCAAGGCCTGATCGTCCGCGCGCTTCGGCGAAAGCAGCACGATCGCGTCATAGGGCGGAATCGCGTGCCGGTCGTCGTCCAGCGCCACAAGATCATATTTCGCGATCAGCCCGTCGCTGGTATAGCCCGCGATGACGTCGACTTCGCCAGACGCGACCGCCGCATACATGAAATCCGGCTGCATCTGCCGCTGCGTGCGAAACGCCAGCCCATAAGCCTTCTTGACTCCGGCCCATTCCGGCCGCGAGAAGAATTCATAGTCCGCCGCGATCGACATGTCCCGGGCATGCGCGGCGAGATCGCCGACTGTATGAATGCCGAGTTCGTCGGCGCGTTTTTTCGGCATCACCAGCGCATAGGCGTTGGCAAAACCGAGTTCACCCAGCAGCGTGACTTTCTGCTGCGCCAGGATGGTTTTCAGCTCAGCGAGCAATTCTTCGCGCGGTTTTATGTCGCTGTGGTGAAACTGGTTGGCCCACAGCGTGCCGGAATAGTCGATATAGACGTCGATATCGCCGGTGACGAGCGCGTCATAGATCACGTTGGAGCCGAGGCCTTCGCGCGTGCTGGCGCTTAAGCCCGCGGCGCGCAGCCGCTGCGCCACCAGCGCCGACAGCACATATTGCTCGGCAAAGGTTTTCGCGCCGACGATGTAGCTCGATGGCGATCGCGTCATCGCCGGCGCGAGCGTCGCGATCACCAGCGCCGCAACGCCGATGCCGCCGAGCGCGGTGCGCGCGCGGCTGCGCTTGGCAAAACCGGTCTCGATCAGCGCCAGCAACTGGTCGACCGCGAGCGCCAGCAGGGCGGCCGCGGCGCAGCCGAACAGCACGAACACCCAGTTCTGGGTCTGTAGCCCTGCAAAGATGTAATTGCCGAGGCTGGTCTGGCCGATCGGCGTCGACAGCGTCGCGGTTCCGATCACCCACACCGCTGCGGTGCGGATGCCCGCCATCATCACCGGCAGCGCCAGCGGCAATTCCACCGTGAACAGCGATTGCCACGGCGTCATGCCGACGCCCTGGGCGGCCTCGAGAATCGCAGGATCGATGCCGCGCAGGCCGGTGATGGTGTTGCGCAGCACCGGCAGCATCGAATACAGCGCCAGCGCCAGCACCGCCGGCAGGAAGCCGAACGCGGAAAACCCAAATCCGAACCGGCGCATCGTCACCGTGGCCAGCGCCAGCAGCAGCGGATAAAACAACGCCAGCAGCGCCAGCCCCGGCACCGTCTGCACGATGCTGGCAAAACCAAGCAGCGTGCCGCGCAGCAGCGGCCGGTTGCGCGATATGATCGCGAGCGGCAGGCTGACCAATAGTCCCAGCGCCAGCGCGGTGACGCTGACGCGCACATGGTTGCCGAGATAATCCGGCAGATGCGTCAGCGCCTCGTGCCAGCGCGGATCGGAAAAAAGACTCATGCCGCACCGTCCCGCGGCAGCAGCGCGTTGAGCCGTTCGGTCTGCCGCCGCGGCGTGCGCAGGAGTTCGCCGACGTAAGCGTCGCCGCTTGCGGATAGCTCGGCCGGCGTGCCCTGCGCCAGCAGCTTACCCGCGTGCATTACCGCGATGCGGTCTGCGAGCAGGATCGCTTCCGTCATGTCGTGGGTGATCATGACCGTGGTCAGCCCGAGTTTCACATGCAGCGCGCGATAATCGTCGCCGAGCGCATCGCGGGTGAGGGGATCGAGCGCGCCGAACGGCTCGTCCATCAGTACGATGCGGGGTTTTGCCGCCAGCGCCCGCGCCACGCCGACGCGCTGGCGCTGGCCGCCGGACAGCTCATGCGGCATGCGGTCGCGGTAAAGCGCGCGGTCGAGCCGCACCAGCTCGAGCAGTTCGTCGACCCGCGCGGAGATATCTTGCGTTGGCGCCTCCAGCAGTTTCGGCGTGATCCCGATATTGTCGGCTACGCTCATATGCGGGAACAGCCCGCCGCTCTGGAACACATAGCCGATGCGGCGCCGTAGCTCGATCGGATCGCCCTCGCGTACATCTTTGCCTTCGACCGTGATGCGGCCGGAGTCGGCCTCGATCAGCCGGTTGGCGAGCCGCAGCAGCGTGGTCTTGCCGGAGCCGGAACCCCCGACGATGGCTACGAACTCGCCCTCGGCGATGTCGAGCGAAACGTCGTCGACCGCCCGCACGCGGCCGCCGTCAAAGCTCTTGCCGACATGCGCAAAGGCGATCCGAGGCGGGGAGGGCATGCGATCTCTATTGTTACCCTCCCCTGGAGGGGGAGGGTCGTTGGGCATCACGCGAAGCGAGATGCGCAACGGGGTGGGGTGGCGAAGCGCCGGAATGAGGCGTTGGCGATCGTCATCCGCAGCATCGCCACCCCACCCGCCGCTCCTTGCAGTCGCGTCGACCCTCCCCCTTCCAGGGGAGGGCAGGTACCGAGTACCACGTCGCCGCCCTGCGTTGAACTTATCCTTGGCAGGCGCTAAGGCATCAGCCGAAGCTTCAGGGGAAGTTTTGGGGGGAACGTGGTGGATACCGCAAAGCCGGTGGCGGTCGCGCTTGACGATGCGACGGTGGCGTTTCGGCTGGCCAATGACCGCGTCTATACCGCGGTGGAAAAGGCCAGCCTGGCGGTCGCGCATGGCGAGTTCGTCGCCATCGTCGGTCCCACCGGCTGCGGGAAATCGACGCTGCTCAATGTCGCCGCCGGCCTGCTCAAGCCGGCCGCCGGGACGGTCAAGATTTTCGATGCG
>Ga0207702_10004823_pt1 | contig 11888 bp, 13 predicted proteins | sample KBSCornC62_FD_184302 | JGI IMG/M metagenome (GOLD analysis project Ga0207702, IMG submission 184302) | Corn rhizosphere microbial communities from Kellogg Biological Station, Michigan, USA - KBS Corn C6-2 (SPAdes) (version 2) | ecosystem: Host-associated > Plants > Roots > Rhizosphere > Soil ...
GACGAGCACCACGCCGAGCAGCGCCATCACGAAGCCGGCGCGCCATGCGCCGTACCCTGCGTAGCGGCCGAGCGCGAACCCGGCGAGAAAGAGCATCGCCAGCGCGATCACCCGCGAGGCGTTCTTGGCGGCGCCGACGTCGTGCATCAGCGCGAACGGCACGACGACGGGGAAGGTCGAGACGACGACCACGACGAAGATCGCGAGCGCCGCGAGCAGATCGCTGCCGTTCAGCTTGGCGCGCGCTGCAGGGACGGGGAGCGCGACGATGCGGTCGCGGATCGCCTCGAGCTCGGTCGTCGTGACGAGACCGGCGGCGACGGGCGCGAGCTCGACCTCGATCGCGGCGCGCCCGTCCTGCGGATCGGTGGCCGCGCGGACGGAGTGCAACATCGTCAGCGAGCGCCCGCGCGCAACGACGGTGCGGACCAGGTACATCACCGCGTCGACGAGGCCCCAGGCCAGGTTGCAGCCGACCGCGGTGATGAATAGCTCGCGCACGTCTTCGCGCCCCGACTGCGCGACCGACATCGCGCCGGTGAAGCTGAGCGCCATGAGCAGCCCGAAGAGCAGCTCCATGATCCGGTCGACCGGATGCAGCACCGGCTCGCGCTTCAGGGCAGCGTCGCCGCCCCGCGCCCGGCTGGTCGGAGTCAAGGTGCTCGAAACGTCGTGGGACATCGAGCTACTCGACGTTCTGCACCTGCTCGCGCAGCTGCTCGATCGCGACCTTCATGTCGACCGAGATCGCCGTCATCTCGATCGACGACGATTTCGAGCCGAGCGTGTTGGCTTCGCGCAGCAGCTCCTGGATCAGGAACTCGAGGCGCTTGCCGACCTCGCCGCCCTTGTCGAGCAGGCGCGCGATCTCGTCGAGGTGCGAGCGCAGCCGCGCGAGCTCCTCGGCGACGTCGACGCGAATCGCGACGGCGGCGGCTTCGCTCAAGGCGCGCTCCTCGATCGCTTCGCGCGTGACGGATTGCGCGGCGCCTGCCTTTTCGAGTGCCTCTTGCCAGCGCTCGAGGAAGCGCTGCTGCATGCGCGCGACCGCCGCGGGGACGAGCGGCTCGGCGGCGGCGGCGAGCGTGCGCAGGTGCGCGACGCGCTCGGCGAGGACCGCGGCGAGCCGCTCGCCTTCGCGCGCGCGCGCCTCCGCGAGCATCTCGACGCAGCGCTCGGCCGCCTCGAGCACCGCGTGCTCGGGCTCGATCGCGCCGGCGCCGCGGCACCACTGCAGTGACTCGTGCACCGAGAGCGCGCGTGCGTGCGGCAGGTGCTCGCGGACCGCGGCATCGATGCGGGCAAGGTGGGCGAGCTGCTCGGGGGTCGGCTCGGGAACCGCGCTCTCGGCGGCGCCGGAGGTCGTCACGCGCAACTCGACCTTGCCGCGCTTGAAGCGGGCGGTGAGCAGCGCGCGCAGCTGCGGCTCGAGGCCGCGCAGCTCGTCGGGAAGGCGCAGCGCGAGGTCGAGAAAGCGGCCGTTGACCGAGCGGATCTCGACTGTCGCAGCGGCGTCGGCGCCGCGGCGCTGGGATCGGCTGGCGGATGCTTCGTGCAATGCTGCCGCACCCGCTGCGGAAGCGCCTGTCGACGCATTCGCGTAGCCGGTCATGCTGTAGACTGACACGCGCTTTTGCTCCCCTTTTTCGCTCGATTATGTCAAAGCCAAAACCCGCGCCATTGCCATCCGGCACGGTCGTGGGCGGCTACCAGGTCATCAAGAAACTGGCAGCCGGCGGCTTCGGCGTCGTCTACCTGTGCGAGGACAGCGAGCGCAAGCTCGTCGCGCTGAAGGAGTATCTGCCGTCGTCGCTCGCCGAGCGCTCGCCCGGCGAGCTGACGCCCCGCGTCAAGCCCGAGAAGCAACCGCTCTACCGGCTCGGCCTGAAGAGCTTCTTCGAGGAAGGCCGCTCGCTCGCGCAGATATCGCATACCAGCGTCGTTTCGGTTCTCAATTTCTTCCGCGAGAACGAAACCGTCTACATGGTCATGAATTACCTGCAGGGCGATACCCTGCAGGATTTCATCGTCACCGCGCGCGACCTGAAACGTGACAAAGTATTTCGGGAATCGACGATCCGGTCGCTCTTCGACGAGATATTGCGGGGCTTGCGCATCGTCCACCAGCACAAGATGCTGCACCTGGACATCAAGCCGGCCAACATCTTCATCACCAACGAGAACAAGGCGGTCCTGCTCGACTTCGGCGCCGCGCGCGAGGTGCTGAGCAAGGAAGGCAACTTCATCCGCCCGATGTACACGCCCGGCTTCGCCGCGCCCGAGATGTACCGCCGCGACGGCACGCTCGGGCCGTGGACCGACATCTACGCGATCGGCGCCTGCATCTACGCGTGCATGCAGGGCTATCCGCCGAACGACGCGCCGCAGCGGATCGAGAAGGACCGCCTCGCGCTCTCGCTCTCGCGGCTGCGCAACGTCTACAGCGACAACCTGATCGAGGTCACCGAGTGGTGCATGTCGCTCGATCCGCTGTCGCGCCCGCAGAGCGTGTTCGCGCTGCAGAAGGAGCTGTCGCGCGAGACCGAGCGGCAGTACACGAAGCTCAGCTTCAGCGAGCGTCTGAAGCTGCAGCTCGAGAACCTGACCGCCAGCGCCAAGGCTTGACCGCGCGTTCCCGGCCAGTCGAATCGCGATGCGCTTCTCCGTCTACCAGGTCAGCCGCAAGGGCGGCCGCGAGAAGAACGAAGACCGCATGGGCTACTGCTACACGCGGGAGGCGGGCCTGTTCGCGCTCGCCGACGGCATGGGCGGGCACCCCGAAGGCGAGGTCGCGTCGCAGCTCGCTCTGCAGACGCTCGCCGCGATGTTCCAGCGCGACTGCAAGCCGACGCTCGGCGATCCGTTGCGCTTCCTGCACGAGGCGATCGTCTCGGGGCATCACCAGCTGCTTCGCTACGCGACCCAGAAGGCGCTGATCGACACGCCGCGGACGACGATCGTCGCCTGCCTGCTGCAGGGCAACGCCGCGTACTGGGCGCACTGCGGCGACTCGCGGCTCTACATGGTGCGCGGCGACAAGCTGATCGCGCGCACGCGCGACCACTCGTACTCGGAGCTGCAGCAGACGATGAGCCAGGTCGTGCCGATGGGCGACCGCTTCAATCGCAACGTCCTCTTCACGTGCCTGGGCAGCCCCGGGAAGCCGGTGGTCGACACCGTCGGGCCGCTGCTGATGCAGGCCGGCGACCGGTTGCTGCTCTGCTCCGACGGCCTCTGGGGCACGGTGAACGACAGCGAGATCGCCGAGCAACTGTCATCGCTGCCGCTCTCGGACTCGGTGCCCGAGCTCGTCGAGCAGGCGCTGCGCAACGGCGGCCCGAAGTGCGACAACGTGTCGGTGCTCGCGGTCGAGTTCGAAGGCGTCGAGGGCGACAGCCAGCTCGGCGGCATCCAGACCGCGGCGCTCGGCGAGGCGGTGTTCGCTTCGACGATCCAGGCGAGCGTGCTCGGCAGCGATGTGTCGCCGGACGAGCTCGACGACGCCGAGATCGAGCGATCGATCAAGGAAATCAACGAGGCGATCAAACGCTCGTCTCAGCACAAGAAGGGCTGACGCCCTTCTTGCGCTGACGTCGCGTTTTCTCGCTTCGCTGCGAACAGGACTGCTCCCTCCCCAGCTTCGCTCCCCTCCCTCCGGGAGGGAGGGGCGGGCGCCGTTGGCGCCCCTCTTGGTCGGGGCGGTGACAATCGTGGGATGACGTTCCAACGCTCTCGCAATCGCGCGCACGACGCGCTTCGTCCTGTTTCCATCGCGCGCGGGTTCACGCGCCACGCCGAAGGGTCGGTGCTCGTGTCGTTCGGCGACACGCGGGTGCTGTGCACGGCGTCGGTCGACGAGAAGGTGCCGCCGCACAAGCGCGGCAGCGGCGAAGGGTGGGTGACCGCGGAGTACGGGATGCTGCCGCGCTCGACGCACACGCGAAGCGATCGCGAGGCGGCGCGCGGCAAGCAGAGCGGGCGCACGCAGGAGATCCAGCGTCTGATCGGGCGGTCGCTGCGCTCGGTGTTCGACCTCGCGCTGCTCGGCGAGCGGACGATCGCGCTCGATTGCGACGTGCTGCAGGCCGACGGCGGGACGCGCACCGCCGCGATCACCGGGGCGTTCGTCGCCGCCCACGACGCCGTCTCGTGGCTGCTCGCGCAAGCGCGGATCGAGCGCTCGCCGATCCATGACTTCGTCGCCGCGGTCTCGGTCGGCATCGTCCAGGGCACGCCGCTCCTCGACCTCGAGTACGTCGAGGACGCCGCGTGCGACACCGACATGAACGTCGTCATGACCGGCGCTGGCGGCTTCGTCGAGGTGCAGGGCACCGCGGAAGGCGCGACGTTCTCGCGCGTCGAGATGGACGCGCTGCTCGCGCTTGCCGGCAAAGGCATCGGCGAGCTCGTCGCGATGCAGCGTGCCGCGCTCGCGGCGCCGGTCACGAGGGCGATGTGAGGCTCGTCCTCGCGTCGAACAACCGCGCCAAGCTCGCCGAGCTCGCGGCGCTCTTTTCTGCGCTGCCGATCGAGCTCGTCGCGCAGGGCGAGCTCGGCGTTGCCGAGGCGGAGGAACCTCATGTGACTTTTGTCGAGAACGCGCTCGCGAAGGCGCGTCACGCGGCGCGCGCCGCGAATGCGGCGGCGATCGCCGACGACTCGGGCCTGTGCGTCGACGCGCTCGGCGGCGCGCCGGGGGTCCAGTCGGCGCACTACGCGCCCGTCAAGCGCCGCGTCACCGACCGCGAAGGGCACCGCCGCGTCCAGGACGCCGCCAACAACGCGCTCCTCGTCGATCGCTTGCGCGGCATCGCCGACCGGCGGGCGCGCTTCGTCAGCACGATCGTCGCGATTCGCGCAGCCGACGACCCCGAGCCGCTGATCGCGGTCGGCCGTTGGCCGCTCGAGGTGCTCGATGCGCCGCGCGGCGAAGGCGGCTTCGGCTACGACCCGCTCGTCCTCGTCCCGTCGCTCGGCAAGACCGTCGCCGAGCTCGCGCCCGAGGTCAAGAACCGCGTCAGCCACCGCGCCCAATCGGCAGAGCGGATGCTCGCGCTGCTGCGCGACGAGTGGCGGCTCGGCGACGCAGCGACGCGCGGCTGAGTCATGGCGGCGTCGCCGATCGTCGCCGCGGCGGACGCCACCGGGTCGTCCGGCACCGTCGCCGAGCGCCTCGCCCACTTCATGCGACCGGGTGCGCTCGCGCTGCCCGCGCTGCCGCCGCTCTCGCTCTACGTGCACGTGCCGTGGTGCCTGAAGAAGTGCCCCTACTGCGACTTCAATTCGCACGCCTGGCGCGGCGGCGAGCCGCTCCCCGAGACGCGCTACGTCGACGCGCTGGTGCGCGACCTCGAGGACGCGCTGCCGTTCGTCTGGGGTCGCCGCGTCCATTCGGTCTTCATCGGCGGGGGCACGCCGAGCCTCTTCGCGCCGGCGTCGATCGAGCGGCTCATCGCCTCGATCCGCGCGCGTCTGCCGCTCGAGCCCGGCTGCGAGGTCACGCTCGAGGCGAACCCGGGGACGTTCGAGCGCGAGCGCTTCCACGGCTATGCCGACGCCGGCGTGACGCGGCTCTCGATCGGCGTGCAGAGCTTCGACGACGCCAAGCTGCACGCGCTCGGCCGCGTCCACGACGCCGCGCAGGCGCGCGCCGCGATCGACGAGGCGAAGGCGGCGTTCGCGACGTTCAACGTCGACCTGATGTACGGGTTGCCTGAGCAGACGCTCGCCGAATGCGAAGCCGACGTGGAAGCCGCGCTCGCGTTCGCACCGCCGCACCTCTCGATCTACCACCTGACGATCGAGCCGAACACGCTGTTCGCGCACGCGCCGCCGTCGTTGCCCGACGTCGATGCGGCGTCGGCGATGCTCGACCGCATCGTCGCGTCGACAGAAGCGGCCGGCCTCGATCGCTACGAAGTCTCGGCGTTCGCGCGCCCGAACCATCGCTCGCGCCACAACGTCAACTACTGGGAGTTCGGCGACTACCTCGGCATCGGCGCCGGCGCGCACGGCAAGATCAGCTTTCCGAATCGCATCGTTCGCCAGGTGCGGCTGCGCGACCCGTCGGCGTACATGGCGGGCGCCGAGCGCGCCGCCGCGGTCGCGTCGGAGACCGAGGTCGCGCGCGGCGAGCTGGCGTTCGAGTTCATGCTCAACGCGCTGCGCCTGAAGGACGGCTTTCCGCTCGCCCGCTTCAGCGAGCGCACCGGCCTGCCGCTGTCGACGATCGAGCGCCCGCTCGCCGAGGCCGAGCGCCGCGGCCTCGTCGAGCGCGACCTGCAGTCGGTGCGGCCGACGCCGCTCGGCTTCGACTTCCTGAGCGATCTGCAGCAGCTCTTCCTGCCGACCGGCAACTGAGGCAACGACCACCGGCGTTGCGCGGGAACGCCAGCGGCCGTGCATTCGCCGCACTTGGCGGGCTTCGCTGCTCGTCGAAGGCAGGGGGAACGAAACCCCGCTGCTAGAGTGCCCCGTGCGTCCCAAGATCGAGCCGAACTTCGCCGCCGCCGCGCTCCAGCTCGACGGCGCGCTGCTGTTGCTGCAGCAGTCCGGGCACGCGCTTCCCGACCGCGCACGTTCGGAAGACGCCTGGCTGCAGGCGGTGATCGACGGCCTGTGCGAACTGTCGAGCCGCGATGCGCTGACCGGGCTCGCCAACCGCCGCCACTTCGAGCTGACCCTCGCCAGCGAGGTCGACCGCGTCGCCCGTGCCGGCGAGCCTGCGCTGGTCCTCATGATCGACATCGATCACTTCAAGCGCGTCAACGACGCGCACGGCCACCAATCGGGCGACCTCGTGCTGAAGGCGATCGCGGTCGCACTCAGCGAGTGCGTGCGGCCGATGGACACCGTCGCGCGCTTCGGCGGCGAGGAGTTCGCGATGATCCTGCCGAACTGCCCGCCGTCGTACGGGCTCGCCGTCGCCGAGCGCGTCCGCGCGCACGTCGGCGCCCACCCGATCCCGATCGGCGCTGCCGAGGAGGTCACCGTCACGGTCTCGATCGGCGGTGCGTTCGCGCCGCAGTGGGTGCGCTCGTCGCCGCTGCTCTGGGTCGAGCGCGCCGACCAGCAGCTCTACCGTGCCAAGTCGGAAGGGCGCAACCGCGCCTGCCTCGAAGAGCCGATGGTCTCGCACGTCAGCGCCGAGGAGAAGGGCCTGCTCTTCGGCACGTCGACGTTCGCGGAGCTCGGATGAAGGCAGCAGCGGCGGTCGCGCCCAAGGCGACCGTTCTCGCCGTCACGAGCGGCAAGGGCGGCGTCGGCAAGACGTTCTTCTCTGCCAACCTCGCGGCCGCGCTCGCGCGCCTTGGCGAGCGCGTCCTCGTCCTCGACGCCGACCTCGGCCTCGCCAACCTCGACGTCGTTCTGAACCTGCACCCGAAGATCACCCTGCACGACGTCTTCACCGGCAAGGCGTCGCTCGACGAGGCGATCCTGCCGGCGCCGGGCGGCTTCTCGGTGCTGCTCGCCGGCTCGGGGCTCGTCGAGTACTCGCGGCTGACGCCGCACGTTCGCGAGCAGCTCGTCGAGATCATCGACCGCGTCGCGCCGCGCTTCGACCGCATCCTGCTCGACACCGGCGCCGGCATCTCCGACGTCGTCCTGCACGCGATCTCGCTCGCCGACGACGTCCTCGTGATCGCGACGCCCGAGCCGACGTCGATGACCGATGCCTACGCGACGATCAAGCTGCTTGCAACGCAGCAGGGCCGGCGCGCGATTCGCATCGTCGTCAACCAGGTGAGCGTCGCCGGCGAGGGCCGCACGATCCGCAACCAGCTCCAGCTCGTCGTCGACCGCTTCGTGACGCCGCGCCTCGACGACGGCTCGGCGGTCGCGCTCGAGATGCAGGGCGAGATCCCGACCGACCCCGCGGTGCGCGAGGCGGTGCAGCGGCGTACGCTGCTGCTCGACCGCCTGCCGGGGTCGCGCGCTGCGCTCGCCGTCGCCGCCATCGCCGCGCGCATGGCCGCCTGACCGCGGCGCCGACACGCGCCGTCAGCGCGGCGCCCCGGTCTTCTCGTTCGCCTTCAGCAGCACGATCAGCGCGCCGTGGCCGCCGTCGGCGGGTCGCGCGTGGGTGAACGCGAGCACGTCCTGGTGCTTGACGAGCCAGGCCTTGACCTTCGCCTTCAGGACCGGCTCGCGGCCCGGCGAGCCGAGGCCCTTGCCGTGGACGACGCGAACGCAGCGGTAGCCGGCACGCGTCGCCTCGCGCAGGAAGCTGGAGACGCGCTCGTGCGCCTCGTCGCGGCGCAGGCCGTGCAGGTCGATCTCGTCCTGCAGCACCCAGACGCCGCGGCGCAGCTTGCGAACGACGTCGACCCCGATGCCATGGCGGCGAAACGAGAGCGCATCGTCGGTCTCGAGGAGCGCCTCGGCGTCGACGCTGCCGGCGATCGATTCGGCGAGCGCGGCTGCCTCGTCGAGCTCGCGCTGCTGCGCACGCGCCGCCGGACGCGCGCGCGCCGGACCTTCGGTCGCGCGTTTACGCAGCGGCAGGACGTGGCCGATCGCGTCGGCGAACGAACGCGGGTCGCTGTCCGCGGCCTTGCGTGCCGGCAACTTCGTGGCGCCGCGGGTCGGCGGCTGTGCAGCGTCGGCGCGCGTCGCCTCGGCGCGCCGGCGCTCGGCGAGCTGCGCGCGCAGCGCAGCGAGCTCACCGAGATGGCGGCCCTTGATCGGCGGCGAGGTCACAGGAGCCCCCGCTCGGCGAACGACACCACGCTCGCCTGGCCGACGACCAGGTGGTCGAGGACGCGGACATCGACGAGTGCGAGCGCGCTCTTCAGCGTCTGCGTCAGGAACTCGTCGGCACGCGAAGGCTCGGCCGCTCCCGAAGGATGGTTGTGGGCGAGGATCACCGCGGCGGCGCCGAGCTCGAGCGCGCGCTTGACGACCTCGCGCGGGTAGACGCTGGTCTGCGTCAGCGTGCCGCGAAACATCTCCTCGAGCCGCACCAGCCTGCTTTGCGCATCGAGGAAGAGCACCGCGAACACCTCGTGCGCGCGGCCGGCGAGCTGCAGCTGCAGATAGTCCTTGACCTTGCCCGGCGAGTCGAAGACCGGCCGCGCGACGAGCTCGCTCGCGATCGAGCGGCGCGCGAGCTCGAGGACCGCGGCGACCTCGGCGCGCTTCGCCGGACCGAGCCCCTTGACGCGCTTGAGCTCGTCCGGACCGGCGCGCAGCAGCCCGGCGAGGCCGCCGAACGACGCGAGCAGCTGCTCGGCGAGCTGCAGCACGCCGATGCCGGCGAGGCCGGTGCGCAGCAGCAAGGCGACCAGCTCGGCGTCGGCGAGCGCCGCGGGGCCGAGGGCGAGGAGCTTCTCGCGCGGTCGTGCCGAGGCGGGGATGTCCTTGAACATGGCAGCGGGCACGGGACCAACGAGCGGCTCGTAAAATCCGTTGTCAGTCTACGTCCCCCGAACAGGCTCCCCTTGAAGCGCGTCGAGCCCGGCTCGTTCGTCACCTTGCACTACCGGTTGCGCGACGCCGACGGCGTCGCCTTCGTCGACACCTTCGCGACGCGGCCGGCGACGCTTTCGCTCGGCAGCGGCGAGCTCGCGCCGGCCATCGAAGCGCGCCTGCTCGGCCTCGCCGAAGGCAGCGAGACGTCGTTCGCTCTTCGACCGGGCGAGGCGTTCGGCGAGCGCGATCCCGCGCTCGTGCAGCGCGTTCGCCGCGCTGCGCTCGCTGCAGAGGGCGACGCCGACGGCGACTACCAGGTCGGCGATGTGGTCCGTTTTCCTGCGCGCGACGGGCACTCGATCGCGGGCATCGTCCGCGAGGTCGACGACGACGCGGTCGTGTTCGACTTCAACCACCCGTTCGCCGGTCGCGCGGTGACGTTCGACGCCAAACTGATTGGAGTCCTCTGAGATGCCCATCGACGAAGTCGTCCTCGCCGAGCCGCGCGGCTTCTGTGCCGGCGTCGAGCGCGCGATCGAGATCGTCGAGCGCGCGCTCCACAAGTTCGGCGCGCCGATCTACGTCCGCCACGAGATCGTTCACAACACGTACGTGGTCGACGACCTCAAGCAGAAGGGCGCGATCTTCATCGAGGAGCTCGCCGAGGTCCCGCCCGGCGCGACCCTCGTCTTCAGCGCGCACGGCGTCTCGCAGTCGGTGCGCAAGGAGGCAGCTGCGCGGGGCTTTTCGATCTTCGATGCGACGTGCCCGCTCGTCAGCAAGGTGCACATGGAGGTGGCCAAGCTCTCGCGCGAGGGCTACCACTTCATCATGATCGGCCACAAGGGCCACCCCGAGGTCGAAGGCACGATGGGCCAGCTCGACAGCGGCATCTACCTCGTCGAGGACGTCGACGACGTCGCGCATGTCGAGGTACCGTCAGGGCGGCCGCTCGCGGTCGTGACGCAGACGACGCTCTCGGTCGACGACGCCGCCGAGATCATGGCCGCGATCAAGCGGCGCTTTCCGCAGATCCGCGAGCCGAAGCAGCAGGACATCTGCTACGCGACGCAGAACCGGCAGGACGCGGTCAAGGTCGTCGCGCCGGGCGTCGACGTGCTGATCGTCGTCGGCAGCCCGAGCTCGTCGAACAGCAACCGCTTGCGCGAGCTCGCCGAGCGGCTCGGCACGCATGCCTACATGGTCGACAGCGCCGACGACGTGCGTCCGGAATGGCTTGAAGGCAAGCGCAGCGTCGGCCTGACTGCGGGGGCGTCGGCACCCGAGGTGCTCGTCAACGCCGTCGTCGCGCGGCTGCGCGATCTTGGCGCGACGTCGGTGCGGACGATCGCGGGAACTCCCGAGAAGGTTCACTTCCCGCTGCCGCTCGGGCTCGGCGACAAGGCGATGCGCGGCGTCGCGGGCTGAGCGCGCTCGCGCGTGTCAGTCTGGCAGCCGGCGATGCAGCTTGATCGGCTGCACGGCGCTCGTCGTCCTGGACTCGGCGTCGGCGCCCGCGAGCGGATTGCGATCACAGCCGCTGCAGCCGCACGACGACGCGCGCGTCGCGACGGCGCGCATGCGCGCCGCGATCGCCGCCGGCAGCGGCAGCTTGAGCGCGGCAACGGCGAGCACGCGGCGAAGCGAAGACGGCAGCAGCGTCCAGGCCGCGTACATCGCCGAGCCGGCGACGACGAGCGCGACTGCAAGCCATTGCGCGGTGAGGTGCGTGTTCATGTGAGGCCGCCTCCGAAGGCGAGCGCGACGCGGTAGGTGACGAACGAGGCGACGTACGCGAGCGCGAACAGGTAAGCCGCCATCAGCAGCGGATAGCGCCACGAGTTCGTCTCGCGACGAACGACGGCGAGGGTCGACAGGCACTGCGGCGCGAAGACGTACCAGGCGAGCAGCGAGAACGCGGTCGCCAGCGACCAGCCCTTGGCGATGATCGGCGCGAGCGCTTCGGCGACCGAGTCGCCCGCGGCCGACATCGAGTAGACGGTGCCGAGCGCGCCGACCGCGACCTCGCGCGCGGCCAGCCCCGGCACGAGCGCGATCGAGATCTGCCAGTTGAAGCCGATCGGCGCGAAGACGTGCTCGAGGCCGCGCCCGATCATGCCGGCGACGCTGTACTGGATCGCGGGCCCGGTCGCTCCCGGCGGCGGCGCCGGAAAGCTCGACAGGAACCAGAGCACGACCATCAGCGTGAAGATGATCGTGCCGACGCGCCGAACGAAGATGCCGGCGCGCTCCCAGAGGCCGAGCGCGACGTTGCGCGGGTTCGGCATCCGGTACGGCGGCAGCTCGAGCATGAGCGGCTGGTAGCGGCGCTTCGTCCAGGCGCGCTTCAGCACCCACGCGACCGCCATCGCCGCGACGACGCCGGCGACGTAGAGGCCGAACAGCGTCAGGCCGCGCAGGTTGAACGGGCCGACGTGCGTCGCCGGAATGAACGCGCCGATCAGCAGCGCATAGAC
>Ga0207702_10004835_pt1 | contig 11862 bp, 8 predicted proteins | sample KBSCornC62_FD_184302 | JGI IMG/M metagenome (GOLD analysis project Ga0207702, IMG submission 184302) | Corn rhizosphere microbial communities from Kellogg Biological Station, Michigan, USA - KBS Corn C6-2 (SPAdes) (version 2) | ecosystem: Host-associated > Plants > Roots > Rhizosphere > Soil ...
AATAGCCGGAAGCTCACGTTCTAAAAATGCACCTCCAAAAGACGCCGAAGATACGCACGAACTTTAAGAGGAAGATGACGCCGAGTTCTCTAATGATGCGGCGGCATCTCTTCTCACTTCCCTCGTACGCCTAAACCCGAAATGGCAGCGTCCCTAGCGGCTCGGACCAGTCGTATGTTTTTGTTTCCTCACCGAAACGCCACTGGTATTGCGTCGCGGCGCAGTAGACCATGATGCGCCGCACACGGCTCTCTCGCTGACTTGTAGCTGCGCGTCTTAACGCGCGGACTTCGGGTTGCAAAATCGGGACTCTCTCTCTTTTGCGGAAGGGCGACGCCGCATCCGCGCGTCAAGACGCGCAGCTACTCGAAAGCGTCCAATAGCCGGAAGCTCACGTTCTAAAAATGCACCTCCAAAAGACGCCGAAGATACGCACGAACTTTAAGAGGAAGATGACGCCGAGTTCTCTAATGATGCGGCGGCATCTCTTCTCACTTCCCTCGTATGCCTAAACCCGAAATGGCAGCGTCCCTAGCGGCTCGGACCAGTCGTATGTTTTTGTTTCCTCACCGAAACGCCACTCGCGCGGCGTCGTGGATTTCAACCAATCGATTGGTTCGACGCTTTCGGCTTTCGCGGGAGAAGCCAGCGCGTGTTGGAGCGCAGCTTTGAAAACGGCTTTCTGTTCAGCGGAAATTTTTCGTGGATCTGCGGACACGAACAGCGCCGTGCCGCTGCGCGTGATCACGTCGAGAAATTGTTCGGCCAACGGCCATGGGATTTTTTCCGTCAATGCAACGCAGTCTGCATCGCTCACAAAAAACGCTCCGTGCTGCGGCAGCCGGAAGGCAAGTGTATTAACCCCCATCCGCCGCGTGCGCTCCCAGACGTGCCCTGACGTATCGTCGCCGGTTCGCTGAACTTCGAAAAGGCCAGCGGCGAGATGGCCGACCGTGTTGCACCCGATTAAGACTGCATCTCCCGCCGCATCGCGAAGGTTTCGATAATGACGCAAAATAATCTCTGCATTCGTGAGCGACCGATCAGCAAAGTGCCAACCGGCGTCGGTGATTTCTGCGCCCATCTCGGGTCCCCATTTTCCAAAAATATCGAAGGTGGAGAAATCGTGTTTGATCAACTCGTAGCCCCACGAGCGAATGCGGGCGACATCATCATGAATCAGCGCCGTGTTTTCCGGTAGGGTCAGATCGAGCGGTTTTTCCTCGGCGTTTACGGGACCGGCGCGCAGTCGTTTCCGATCGTCGATCACGGTCAGCGCGGTGGGACGCATCCAAATGCCAGGGCGAACGCCGAGTTTTTTCATGTCGTTGGCCAAGCCAGCCATGTCGGGAAAACGCGACGCATCGCCTTTCAACCACGGTCCACCCGGGCACGAAGAACCCGGCGTCCAACCGGCATCGATCACGCAATATGCTTTGTCTCGATACCCTTCGGTCAATTCGGCCAGAAATCCAGCATCGCGCCGTATCGCCTCCGCGTCGAAGTCGCGGCCGTAGGCGTAGTACCAGTTGTTATTTCCCACGATTGGACCGACCGGCAAACGCGGATTCGCGCACAACCGACGACAGAAGCGTTTGAGCGCAGCCATGGGCGTTTCGCCGTATTCAGATTTCAGTGACACCCAGCGTGCCGCCACGATTTCGCGATCGCCAGGAACGGAGGGGCTGCCCCCATTGCGAAAATCGAGCCAAAGCGAAATGCCGTCCTGATCGGCGATCCAAAAGCAAAAAGCGGCCGGCTGGGTGGCGACACCGAACATCGCAGTGTCACCACCGCGAGGATCGTGCGCTGCAAAGTACCAGGGCATGACGCGTTCGGGCTGGAGGGAGCGCCACTGGAGATCCCCGTAAGCGCGCTCCCACTGATCGCCGAGAAAAAGAGCCGAGGACGGCCATGTCATTTTCCAACGCAAGACGACGCGAGACAGTTCTCCCCGCGGACAAGCCACTCGCACGGTTGTATTCGCAATGGAAATACGTGTGGAAGCCGTTGAAAACGCTCCGTCCGTTTTATCGGCCTGACGAAAAAACCAATTGGGCTCCTCGACAAAAACTTGATCGGGAAAATCCGGAAGCCCTTCCGGTAGGCGCGATCCGGCCCCACGGGACTGAGGCGAAGTGGTCGAACCGGCCGCGTGGGAACGGAATGGAGCTAACGCGGCCGCGCCGGCCAACACCGACGTGCCAATGAAAGCGCGGCGGTTGAGCGCGAGATTTTTTGGGGGCATGGACGAAAGAAAGATTTTAGACGCCCCGCGCCAATCGGATAAGTTAACGACAACAGACGACGAAAGCGTTTCCAGAATTTGCGAGGAAACAAATTGCGATCAGACTGACGGCCGCGTTGCGACGCTTTCCTTTTATGAAACCCAGCTTCATCCGTCACTCCCCCGAAACCGGGACCGATTACTCCATCTACATCGAAGAACCAGCTCATTGGCCTGTCGGCGAAAAAATTCCGGCAGTGCTTTTCATGGATGGCGACGATCAATTCAGCAGCGCGGTGAAGGCCTATCACACCTTGCTCAAAGATGCTCCACTTACGCGACCTCTCCTCCTGGTCGGCGTAGGCTATGGCGCGAGTTATCGTAAGCCCCAGAACAAACGCTTTCGCGACTATACTCCCACCGTGATGCCGGGAGAAGATGGCACCGGCGGCGCGAACCAGTTTCTAAAGTTTCTGAGTGAAACGTTATGGACGGAATTGAGCGGACGTTATTCGATTTCAGAAACGGAGCGAGGGATCGCCGGACACTCGCTGGGCTCGTTATTAGCGCTCTACGCGATCTTTCAACGGAAGCCGTTTTTCAATCGCGCGCTCATCAGCAGTCCTTCGGTTTGGTACGACGACCGCAGCATCCTCAAGATTGTACAAAGTCTGCGCGACGAACAGAAGGTTCTGCCAGCGCGTGCGTTTCTCAGCGTCGGTGAAGAAGACAGCCCGTCGATGACGGGAGACCTCACGCTCCTCGAGGCAGAACTCGCCGCACGCCCGTTCGAGCAACTCGAGCTGATTCAAAAACGTTATCCGAAACAGGATCACTACACGGCGATCGATCCGGCCTTTGAGGATGGTTTAGCGGCATTGTTTCCACCGGCAAAAATTCGCTGACTTCTCTCCCCGAGAGCAAAAAAAAGGCGCTCCACAATGGGAGCGCCTTGAAAGCGAAACTTGTTTTGGTCGACGCTTAAGCGCCGAGCTGGAAACGGGCGAAACGACGGATCGTGATATTCTCGCCGGTCTTCGAAATGCGCTCGGTCAGCACTTCCTTCACGGTCTTTTCCGGCGTCTTCACGAACGGTTGATCGAGGAGGCAGATCGTCGAGAAATACTTGTCGAGCTTACCTTCGATGATCTTCTGCGCGGCGGCCGGCGGCTTGCCGACGACTTGGGCCGCGGCGATATCACGTTCCGCCTGAATCTCTGTTTCGGCGACTTGGTCGCGCGAGACATAGGTCGGGCTTGCTGCCGCGATCTGCAAGCAGAGGTCTTTGCAGAAATTGCGGAAGTCTTCGTTGCGAGCCACGAAATCGGTTTCGCAGTTCACTTCGATCATCACGCCTACTTTGCCACCGAGGTGGATGTAGCTTTCGATGAGACCTTCCTTCGTCGCCCGGTCGGCTTTCTTGGCCGCGGAAGCCGCGCCCTTCTTGCGAAGGATCGTGATAGCTTCTTCGGTATTACCTTTGGATTCGGTCAGAGCCTTTTGGCAGTCAAGCAAGCCAGCGCCAGTTTTCTCGCGCAGCTCTTTGACCATTTGGGATGTGACGGCAGTGCTCATGTGAAAAAAATCTCCTACGACGGCAGAGTTTAGAAACAGTCAACGCGCTGACTCTTAGCTGCGCGGAGCGGCGACCTTCTTGCGAGGAATCGGCTTCTTTTTAGCAGCAGCCGCAACGGCGTCGCCGTCGCCCTCAACCGCGTCGATCGCGGACGGAGGCAGCTCGACCTTGCTGAGATCGATTTCACCATCTTCGGTGGCACCAGAGGCAGCAGCGACCGCGGCCGAAGCGGCCTTCAGATCGGCTTGCGCGCGAGTCGTGCGGCGCGATTCGCGCTGGGCAAGACCGCTCTGCACGGCGGCAACGACGGTCTCGACAATGATGCGAATGGACTTAACCGCGTCGTCATTGCCAGGGATGGGGTGCGACAGCTTGGTCGGATCCGAATTTGTATCCACCAAACCAACACAAGGGATATTGCAACGCGCCGCTTCCGCGACCGCGATGTCTTCGTGGTTGGCGTCGACGATGAACATGATCGCGGGGAGATCGCCCATTTCAACGATGCCGCTGAAATTGCGCTGCATACGGGTCATCTCGCGCTTGATCGCGGCTTCTTCTTTCGAAGAGAACTTCGCGAGTTCGCCGCTAGCTTCCTGCTGCTGGTACTTTTTGTACTTCGCGATGGAGCGTTTGACGGTTTGGAAATTGGTCAACGTGCCGCCGAGCCAGCGGTCCACGCAGTAAGGCATACCGGTCGAGGTCGCAGCTTCACGGATGATATCCTGAGCCTGGCGCTTCGTGCCGACGAAAAGGAGGGTTCCGCCATTGCCGACGGTGTCTTCGATGAACTTATAGGCCTTGGTGAGGAGGTCGTAAGTCTTACCTAAGTCGATGATGGTGATGCCTTGGCGGTGATCGAAAACATACGGTTTCGAGCGCGGGTTCCAACGCTTGGTCTGGTGACCGAAGTGAACGCCAGCATCGAGGAGGTCTTTAGCAACGATATTCATGAGGATCTATGTATCTCGTACACAGGTCGGCCAATGGGCCGCCTTGCGATCGGGAATGACAACTAACAGTTATGGTTGAACGAACAGAGCGGTCCAAAACAGAGAGCGAACCCCCGGTTGGCAAGCATTTATCTTGAGAGGTAGTGTCCAGGGACCCGGGTTTACCCTCTGCCGGCCATGTCGCCTGTCACTTCGACGTCAAATGCCAGTGCCCGCAAACCGGACAACGGTAGGCACTGCGCGAGCGTTCGAGCCCGAGCACCGCGACGGCATCGAGCGCATCGGCCTGCGAGGCATAGCGCCGCTTGCGTGTGCACATGCGGTCGCGCTGCTCGAGAGTGGGTTTCTTCGCCATGACCGGAAGTGAGCCTGGTGGGTTTGCGAAAAAAAGGCAATCCGCGTGGCGTTGTCACAATTTACCCAAACGGTTGGTCTGAGAGTGTAGCGACTAACTGCATACATCCTGCCCAAAAGAATCGCATACAGGGCACCCGGTTCTCAGCCCGATCCGGCGCGCCCAAGACCATTGCTCCCCCCATGATCACTCAAACCGTTCTTATTATCGGCGCAGGTCCGGTTGGCCTCACGCTCGCGGTCGAACTCACGCGTTTTGGAATCCCGGTTCGCATCGTGGATCAGGCGCTTCACCGCACCGACAAATCGAAGGCGATCGTGATCTGGAGCCGCACCCTCGAGCTGCTCGGGAACTCAGGCTTGACGGAATCTTTTCTCGCGGCGGGACACCGGGCTAATGCCGCCAACATCATCGCGGGCGACAAGGTTCTCGCTCATCTCGATTTTTCGACGGTCGCGTCGCCCTACCCTTTCGCGTTGATGCTTCCCCAATCCGAGACGGAGCGTTTGCTCGAAGAACATCTGGCTCAACTCGGGGTGAAGGTCGAACGCGGTGTAACGGCACTTCGGTTTATCCAATCGAAGACGGCTGTCGAAACCACTCTAGCTCTGCCCAGCGGACAGGAACAAACGGCGCGCACGGATTGGTTGGTCGGTTGTGACGGCGCGCACAGCGTCGTGCGCCACGGCCTCGACGTCGAATTTCATGGGGAAACCGATCTGACGGACTGGGTGCTGGCGGATCTTCATCTGCAGGGTCTCAAAATTTCCCCAACTGAAATCGCGATTTTTTGGCACGAGGACGGACCGCTTGCCCTCTTCCCTCTCGGAGAAACACGCTATCGAATCATCGCGGATGTTGGACGCTCCAACCATCCACATCCTCCGCAGCCGACCCTGGAGCAGATGCAAAAGCTGGCCAATGAGCGCGGCCTGCGTGGCGTCATCCTCAGCAATCCAATCTGGCTCTCGGGTTTTAAAATCAATGAGCGCAAAGTGAAAGACTATCGCTATGGCCACGTCTTCCTCGCGGGCGACGCCGCGCATATTCACAGTCCCGCCGGCGGGCAGGGAATGAATACGGGCATGCAAGACGCCTTCAATCTCGCGTGGAAATTAGCTCGTGCAGCCCGGGGTTTTGCCGGAGCGGAGAAACTGCTCGATAGCTATAGCGTTGAGCGGAGCGCCATCGGAGACCAAGTCCTGGCCAATGCGTCCCGTTTGACCGCGCTCACTGTCGTTCAAAATCACGCTGTCCAAGCCATCCGTAATCTCTTCGCGCCGGTGATCTTCGGTTTGCATCCGGTCAAACGGACCATGGCGAATACGCTGACCGAAGTTTCGATCGGTTATAAAAACTCACCGCTCAATGGCCCTGCCGGACCGAGCCATTTGCCCTTTCCAGGCGAACGCGTGGCGCCGATCGAGCGGGAGCGGGCTTTCGGCGTGGGGGAGTTTCCGCGCTTCGTTTTGTGTGCAGCGCGGACTCCCGCGATCGACAAGTTGGTCAACGAATACTCCGACGTACTCGATCCGGAACTGCGCGCCCCGCGCGGCGACGGCGTGCTTCTCGTGCGGCCAGACGGTTATGCGGCGTGTTCATCCGGCGGGGATGAGCTGACCCCGATTGCGAATTACCTCCACCAGCTCCGGGAGTGATCAATAAACCGACCCCAACTATAGAAATTATACGGCCTGCGGCACGGGAGACAACAGTCCGCCGCGGAGCGTTTCATGCAACGCGCGCCGACGAAGGTCGCTGATCGGATGCAATCTTTTCTGGGGCAACGAGGCCCCGTTGCGCCACGCGCTTTCGACCAACATGGTCGTGGAGGTTTGAGGGATGCCGCAAAGATTGCGTTCCATTCGATTCAGCAAGAGATCGATCGCGATCTCGCCGACCTTTTCACACTCTTGGTGGACGCCAGCGACTAGGCCGGTCGTGTTGTCGAGAGATAGATCGACGAAAGCAAGGTCCGCCGGAACGGCGAGGCCGAGCAACTGAAGGTCGCGGATGCATTGTGACGACCAGCCGATAATCGCGTCGGGTTGATGAATGGAAATCCATCGCTCGAAAGTAGCGAGACTCGCGCTGGCGCCGAATTCCGTTTCGCTCTGCTCCGCTGACGAGCCCCAGCTTTCCCGATGCAAAATGGGCAGGAGGGTTGCCGTTTTGGCCAAGGCTTGCTCGATCAGGAATGCGGACGACCAGGCTTGGTCGGCGAGATCGTCCCAGCGTTTCGGCAGCACTAAGCCGATTCGTTGATAACCGGCCTCGAGAACTTTTCTAACCGCACTGCGCGCAGCGCCATAATCATCGGTCGTGACGCGGCACAGCGCCGGCATGCGCGGAAAGGCGCCGATCTTGATCGCGCTCAAGCGGGACCATTCCATTTCGCTAAGCGCATTGCGGTCCAAACCCTGCGAGGCAATCAATGCACCTTTGATTCCCCGATGATAAAGCATATCGCTCAGGCGGCGCGGAGTCATCCCGGTCTCCGCGAGAGAAAAATGTTCAAGTTGGTAACCGCTCGCCGTCGCTTTCTGTTCCGCGCCCAAATAATATTGAAATTGAGCCGGGTCATTTCGCCATCCCCATTTGCTCGTCCAGTTTGTGATATAAGCAATCGACTGTTGCGGGCGGCGTTGCGCCTGCCCGTTGCGATAGGCGACTAGAGCTTGAAGCACGGGATCGGGACAATAGCCCATGGACTTGGCAATCGTCTGAATCCGGATCCGCGTTTCTTCGGGGAGCGCCGGACAATTGCGCAAGGCCAAGGAAACAGTCGTATTATGAACTCCGGCGGCGCGAGCGACGTCGCTCTGGGTGATACGCGTCTTCTTCACGAATGAAAGGATCAGGCTAGCGGTTCAGTCCGGCTCGCCACGAAATGCGCGAGCCTACGGGGTGTAGTCGGCGGCAATGCAGCCAACGGATGGTTTCTTGACCGCAAGAATCCCGCAAACACTCAGTGGTGATAAGAACACTATATCTTAGGTTATATAAACAGCCCTCCCAAAGTTTCGAAATGCCTGGGGTCACTTTAGGATGGAAAGAAAACGCCCTGGCCAATATACTATTTGTAGAACTCGAATTCTCAAGTTAGTATAAAAAATATATCGTTAATAGACACCCTTTCTTTTGTCGGCGCTTCCCGGGCTCGAAACGCGGCTTAAACGATAGACACCGAGCCCAGTCTCAGTGACTCTCTCCCGCCAGCCGCCGTTGCCTTCATGTCCAGCTCTACCCTCCGTTTTTCTTGCGTGTTTCGCACGCCGTGGCTGTTCCTCGCTTGTGCCTCGTTGATTTTGGGTTGCTGTTTAACGGCGGCCCCTGCTGCAGCTCAGCCCCATCCGATTCGAGGACTTCCGTTTACCCGACTGTACTCGATCGATGAAATCGGAAAGGTTTCACGCGGCGCCCGATTGAGTTTCGATCACTTTGGCCGCTTGGCCGTGATTGATAAGGGTGGGTATTTCGTGCTCAATGACGCGGCGTGGCTCGATCTCGCGGAACGGGATTTCACCGGCGAGAGCATGCTCAACGTTGTCGAAGACGGCCGAGGTCACTCATTTTATGGCGCGCTCGGATCGTGGGGCCAGGTCGATTACACGCCGACTGGTTTGATGCATCCGCGATCTCTCGCCCCTGCGTCTGCGCCCGCCTGGGTAAAAGACACGAATTTCACGGACATCATCTTCACAAAGGACGGAGTCTATTTCTCCGGCTTTCACGGAATCGTTTTTTGGAATCCCACGACTCGACAGAATGTATTTATCGAAGCGCCGGCGGTTATCCAAACCTTCGTATTGGGCAACCGCGCCTATACATCCACGCGCACCCACAGCCTCGGGTTCGTCGATGTGCAGTCCGGCACAGTGCGCCCCATGGCAATCAATCTCGCTCCCGAGATTGTATTGGAACAATGCGCGCCTCTCGACGAGCAGCACGTGCTTCTTTCGACAAATGACAATCGACTCATTTCTTTCGACGGGGAACATATTGCGCCTTGGCCGAACGAACTCGGCAGTCCTTTACCTGGACGGATTACCGGAATCCAACGGCTGTCGGACGGCAGCCTGGCTGTCGCGGTCACCGGTTCCGGCCTCTATGTTTTTTCTCAAACCGGGAAGCTCCGCTTCTCGCTGACCAGTCCGGAATATCATCGGATCACTTATCTTGCTTCTCGAGAGCCAGGGGTGCTGTGGGCCGCGACTGAAAACGGCGTCGAGAAAATCCTGTACGACAGACCTGTTTCGCTCTTTGGCCAGCGCTTGGGCTTGCCCATCAGTTGGCCGCAACTCGCCCAATGGAACGACCGCGTGGTCGTAATTTCTAGCGGGCGCCTTTACGCGCAAAGCAAAACATCAGAAGAAATCCACACCCACTTCGAACTGATTCCCGAACCCAAAGAAGTCTGGGGCCTGGCCGCTTCGGGCTCCCGCCTCCTCGTGGCGAATTCTTATGGGATTTTTGCGCCGAACCCGGATGGCCATTTTGACTCGGTGTTGTCGGGTGTGAGCGTGGACCGACTTGTGATGCAGACGCCCGATCTCTGCTTCTTTATTGGCTCCTCTGAAATCGGCGCGTTGCAATGGAAGAACGATCGTTGGGTCGAGTGCGCACCCCGCGTCCCCGGCCTCGGTTACCCGTCCAACGTCCTCGCCACGCGCAAAGCGGCGTGGATCGAACTCGGGGCGAACCGAGCCGCCCGGATTTCATATAAAAATGGCCAGCTCCAAACGCGGCTCTTCGAAAATTTTCCCTGGCGCGAACCTCATTGGATTAATGTCAGTGTCATCGGATCGATCGTCATCCTGAATAGTATGCCAGAAGGCCGGATATACTTTGATGAGGACACGGAACGTCTCTGCGAAGCGCCCGAACTCGACCAAATTTTCAAGCAAGCGCCGGCGGTGATCGCGCGGGTTTACCGCGACCGCCAAGGCGTTTTATGGGCAGCGCACGATCGCGGCGTCATGCTCATCAAACGCGTCAATGACCATTACGAATTCGATACGCAAACGTTCGATATCGTCAACGAGCGGTGGCCGATGATCCATTTTCTCAACGGCAACGATGTTTGGTTTTCGACTGGCCAATCGCTTTATCATGTCGACCAGCGAGAAGCTACGGCTCGCACTTCCCACCTCGAGCCAATCCTCGTTTCGGTGCTCGACGAAGCCTCGCACCGCAATGTTTCAAAACAATGGTCCTCACCCAACCGGGTCGTTCATTTTCCCTATCTGAGCAACAGCATCAGTTTCCGATTTTTCGCCGGAACATATCTGTCGCGGCTCTCCCCCACTTACGAATTTAGGCTGCTCGGGTCGGCGCACAGCAACTGGACAGCATACTCATCTGGGTCGCCCTTGACCCTGACCGATTTGCGCGAAGGCGCTTACCAATTGGACGTCAGAATGTCGTTCAACGGTTCGGTCGTCGGAGACCCATTGACTCTTGCATTTATCATCGACCCTCCTTGGTACCGCACTTGGTACGCATATATATTATATATAGTCGGAGGGCTCGGCGCGATTTTCAGTCTCGTGCAGTGGTTCGTGCACCGCACACGAGCACATAATGTGATTTTGGAGCAACTCGTGATGAAGCGGACGGATGAGCTGCGGAGCGCGATGGATAAATTGAGCCAGGAAACCAAAACCGCCGCGATCTTGGCGGAGCGGGGGCGGTTAGCTGGCGAGATTCACGATAGTCTACAACAAGGCCTCAGCGGATTGATTCTTCAGCTCGACGCGACGCTCAAAATGCCTGGACTGACACCGGAGGTTCGTTCCCGGTTAAACACCGCTCGAAGCATGGTCTCGTTCTCGCGACACGAGGTGCAGAACGCGATCTGGGATTTGGAATCGCCTTTGCTCGAAGGAGGAGAGCTCACCCAAGCGCTGGAGAAATTGATCACGTTGATCAACCTCGGTTCCGTCCGCGTCGAATTGGAAATCGGGGGCCAGCCACGCAATCTCTCGCAATCGATTCAACACCATCTTCTCCGTATGGCGCAGGAAGCGCTGACGAACGCGGTGCGGCATGCCGAGGCGACCCTCATCAGGATCAAACTGGTGTATAAAGAACATCACGTCGAACTGATGGTTGAAGACGACGGCAAGGGGTTTGATACAACTAAAGTATTTTCGAAAGGTCTCGGGCATTTCGGACTTCGCGGTTTGAAGGTGCGAGCCGACAAGATCGGCGCTGAACTGAATGTAATCAGCGCGCCCGGCCAAGGCACACGCTTGCGTATTCTCGTTGCACTGGCGGAATCTAACCTGAGCGAAACCTATGCAACCGGCCATCCCAACTGAGAAAAAAATCCGCATTTTGCTCGTCGACGATCACATCGTCATGCGCATGGGCCTGATGACTGCGACCAGCGGGGAATCGGACATGGAAATCGTCGGTGAAGCCGACAATGGCGTCGATGCCGTCGAAGCCTATCGCACGAGCCTGCCCGACGTCGTCGTGTTGGATCTACGGATGCCGAAGCGCAACGGTCTCGATACCATCGCGGTTTTGCGCAAGGAGTTCGGCGACGCTCGGATTCTCGTCTTTAGCAACTACGCGGATGGCGACGAGGTTTACCAAGCATTCAAGGCCGGCGCGCGGGGCTTCGTCGTCAAGGAGATGCCGCTGGAGCGTTTACTCGAGGCGATTCGCGTCGTGTATGGCGGAGAGCAATACGTGCCCCCGGAAATTTCTTTGCGCATGAGCGGCCGCGTTCTCTCAGAACTTT
>Ga0207702_10004836_pt1 | contig 11862 bp, 10 predicted proteins | sample KBSCornC62_FD_184302 | JGI IMG/M metagenome (GOLD analysis project Ga0207702, IMG submission 184302) | Corn rhizosphere microbial communities from Kellogg Biological Station, Michigan, USA - KBS Corn C6-2 (SPAdes) (version 2) | ecosystem: Host-associated > Plants > Roots > Rhizosphere > Soil ...
GAAGAGGTCGCAGCCTTCGCCCTCGACGGCGCTCGCGACCCATGGTCGCCCATCCTTGGTGCGCGCCCAGACGAAGCCGCCGTCCCATGGCGCCTTCTTCGCGACGTGCGGATGGCCGCCATAGGTGACGGCGAGCCACAGGCGCTCGCCGGCGCGCTTTGGGGAGGGGAGATGGACGGTGACGAGGCCGCCGTCGTTCTTCCATGACGAGGAGGGCAGCGTTTTGCCGTCCGCCGCGATAGACGAGATCGGAAGCTCGGGATCGAGATCGAACTGCAGCCGCGCTATCGGCGCCTTCACGACAAAGCCCAGGATCGCCCGCGCATCGATGCGTCTGCGGTCGGGCTCGACATCGAAGGTCAGCTCGGCGGTCTGGAACAGGACCGACTTCTGCTCTTTCGTCAGTGGAAGGCCGGTTTGCGCGGTACGGGCGGCGAGCTTCGGCTCCGGCCGGTGCACGCGCCAGACGATCAGACCGAGGGCGAGCAGCAGGATGGCGAGAATCGCCCAGGGCTGCCAATCGGCTTTGCGACGTTCCTCCTGCGGCGGGTTCGCCGCTAGGTTCAACCGCGCTCTCCCTTCTTGGGAGCCTGCGCGGGAGCTGGAGCGGCCGCCGGAGCCGCGCCTTCGCGCTCAGCGGCGGTCGCGTCACGAGCGGCGCGGAATTCGCTGTCCGGGCTCCAGTTCGGCCATTCGCGCGAATTCGCCAGCCGAAGGCCGAGCTGGTGGAGAAGCTCTCCGTCTTCGGCCATGCCGCTCAGGTCCCAGTTAGCCGACCATTCGTCGCTCGGCTGGTGATAATGGTGGGTGTTGTAGTCCTGGCTGTGCGCTTCGCCCGCGGCGACGCCGCCGTTCACCAGGTCGAGCCCCGGCGTGAAGCTGATTGCGGGCACGCCCGTCTTGGCGAAGGAGAAATGGTCGGAGCGGTAGAAGCCGCCCGTCTCGGGGTGCGGATCGGGCGAATAGTAGCGGCCCTGCTTTTTCCCTTCGGCGATGAGGTCGTCGAGCAGGCCGAGCTTGGCCGTCCCGCGAATCGTGAAATTCTTCTCCCGGCCCCAGACGTTCATCACGTCGACGTTGAGCACGCCGACCGTCTTGCCTGCCGGATAGAGCGGGTGCGCGGCGTAGTATGATGAGCCGAGCAGGCCCTTTTCCTCGCCGGTGACGGCCAGGAAGACGACCGAGCGATCCGGCCGCGGTCCATGCGCGAAGGCGCGCGCCTGCTCGATCAGCTCGGAGATGCCGGTGCCGTTGTCGATTGCGCCGTTATAGATGCGATCGCCGGTCGCGTCGGGCTTGCCGATGCCGAGATGGTCCCAGTGTGCCGAATAAATGATCGTTTCATCCGGGTACTTCTTGCCAGGAAGGATCCCGACCACGTTGTGCGACGTGACGACGGTGGGGTTTGCGGCATAATGCGCGCTGAGCGTTGCCTTTAACGGGATGGGCTGGAACTCGCGGCGGCGGGCAGCGACCTTCGCCTGTTCGAGGTCGAGGCCCGACCGCTGGAACAGCTGGACCGCGAGGGGGCGCTGGATCCAGCTTTCGAACGCGGTGTGCTGGGCCGCGGGATTGTCGCGGACGATGTCGAACTGGGCGTTGGTGTTGGAATTCTGGACCACCTCCCAGCCGTATGAGGCTGGCGCCGTTTCGTGGATCAGGATCACCCCGGCAGCGCCCTGCCGCGCGGCCTCCTCAAACTTGTAGGTCCAGCGGCCGTAGTAAGTCATGGCCTTGCCGCCGAAGACGCCGGCGACAGGCTCGCCCGGCTGCGCTTCGAAGTCGGGGTCGTTGACCAGCTCCACCAGGACCTTGCCGTGCATGTCCTGGCCCTTGAAGTCGTTCCACTGCCGTTCGGGCGCATCGACGCCGTAGCCGACGAAGACCAGCGGCGCGTTGCTGATGTCGACCTGCTTGGCGCCGTTCAGCGGCGCGAGAACCGCGATTTGCGGGCCCTGCTGGAGCGGGACCACCGTCCCGTTCTCGTCGAGGCTGATCTGCGGCGTGCCGACGATCTGGGATTCGAGCAGCGGCACTTTCTGGTACCAGCTCCGCTTGCCGCCGACGAGGTCGCCGCCCGGCTGGACTCCGGCGGCGCGGAACTGGTCGGCGATATAGGCGATGACCTTGGGCTCGATCGCGCTCGCCGTCCCGCGCCCCTGGAAGGCGTCGGACGATATCGTCTTGTCGATGTCGGATAGACGCTGGGGACTGAAGCTGCCGGTCTGGGCGGCGGCGGCGAACGGAACGGCGGCGAGCGCAACGGCGCTCCCCAACAGCCAGCGGGATGCCTTCATGTCGTCTCTCCCCATGGAATCCACGGCGGTGCGGCCGCCTTCCGGCGGCCAAAACGCTGAAACGCCCGTTAGTTAGTGAGCGCTGGCTGGGGAAGCCCCTTGTTCACCAGCAGAGGCGGTCGTGGCGGACGTATTGGTGCGATATTTGTCGAACCAGGCGAGGATCGCGCTCGCCTTCGCCGCCGACTGGCTCGGCCGGTCGGTGAAGGTCTCGTGGCTCGCGCCCGGCACTTTCACCAGTGCCGTCGGGATGCCGCGCAGCTGCAACGCCTCATAATATTGCTCGGCCTCGCTGTCGGGGGTGCGATAATCTTCGCTTCCGACGACGACCATAGTCGGCGTCTTGACGTTGCCGACCAGGCTCAAGGGCGAGCGGTTCCAATAGCCCATCGGGTCTTCCCACGGGCGCTTGGCGAACCAGTAGGGGGAGCTGAAGCTCGCGATGTCGGCGGTGAGCCCCCAGCTCGCCCAGTTGATGACGGGTTTTTGGGCTGCAGCGGCACGGAACCGGTCGGTCTTCCCGACGATCCACGATGTGAGCACGCCGCCGCCCGAGCCGCCGGTGACGAACAGGTTGCCCGGATCGACATGTCCGGTGGCGATCGCCGCGTCGACGACGCTCATCAGATCGTCGTAGTCGTGCCCCGGATAAGCCTTCTCGATCTGGTTGGCGAAATTCTCTCCGTAGGACGTGGAGCCGCGGGGATTCGAATAAACGACGACGTAGCCGTGCGCGGCGTAGAGCTGGTCATCGGTCGAGAATTGCGGGCCGTAGGCGGAGTAGGGGCCGCCGTGGATTTCGAGGATCAGCGGATATTTCTTCGACGGGTCGAAGTCGGGCGGCGTCACCATCCAGGCGTCGATCGGCCTCTGGTCGAATTCCGATTTGACGGGAAGCTTCTGCACTTGCGCCATCGCCTTGGAGTCGAGCAGGCTGGAGCTGAGGCGCGTGAGGCGGCGGACACCGCTGCCGGACGCAATCGCGATCTGGTTGGGGTGCAGGGGGTCGCCCGACGTGAGCGCGACCACGCCGTTGCGCGACACGCTGAAGTCGCCGCCGGCGTAAGGGCGGTCGAGCTCGCCGTCGCCCATGTCGCTGGCCATGATGCGGATGGAGCCGTCGAGGCCGACACGCTCGACCTTGTTGACGCCCTGATCCTCGACCTGGACGTAGATCGCGCGACCGTCGCCCGACCAGGCCGGGCTCGACACCGAGCGATCGAGCGAGGCGGTGAGCACGCGCTTGCCCGAGCCGTCGAGGTTCATGACGCTGAGGCGGCGGTTCTGATAGCCGAGATGCCTGTCGTCGAAGCCCACCCAGGCGATCTGGCGCCCGTCGGGCGAGACGGCCGGCGTATTGTCCGGGCCGTCGCGGCTGGTGAGCGCGACCGGCGCGCCGCCGTCGATGCCGATCCTGTAGATTTCGCTCTGGAGCGGCTCGCGCTGCCAGTTGGGCGAGAGGTCGGCGCTGAACAGGACCGAACGGCTGTCGGGAGTCCAGGACAGCTCCCCGCCGGCGTTGGTCGCGCCGAAGGTCAGCTGGTTCGGCGCGCCGCCGTCGGCCGGCACCCAGAAGATCTGCCGGTAGCCGGGTTTGAGGTAACCGGCGGCGTCGAAACGATAAGTCACCTTGTCGATCACCTGCAGCGGGTCGGCCCATTTCGCGCCTTCGGGCTTGTCCGGCGCCTTGCCGAGCTTCATCGGCTCGTCGGGAACCAGCATCGAATAAGCGATACGACGGCCGTCGGGCGACCAGGCGACGCCACTGGGGCTGGTCGGCAGGCCGGTGATCCGCGCGCTTTCGCCGCTGCCCATCCAGCGCACGAAGAGCTGCGGACTGCCCCCTTCGGCGGCGACGTAGGCGAGGCGCGCGCCGTCGGGCGACCAGCGGGGCGAGAAATAGGAGCCCTGGCCGGCGAGCAGCGGGCGCTGCTGGCCCGAGGCGACGTCGATCAGCCAGATCGAGCGACGCGTATTGTCATTCATGATGTCGTTGGAGTTGCGGACGTAGGCGATGGTCCGGCCATCGGGGCTGATCTCGGGATCGCTCGCCCATTCGAGGTTGAAGAGGTCGTTGCCGGTGAAATAGCGGCTCGGCCCCGTCGCGGGCGCGGCAGCCGCGGGAAGCGGCAGCGCGGCGGCGGCGAGCAGGACGGCGAGCTTGGACAGCGAGTGGATGCGCGACACGAAAGACCCCTCCGGAATGAAGGCGCGCACGATTCAACTTTCGTGAAGCTCCCGCAAGCGGCTTCTCGTCGACCGCGGCGTTATTCAACTAATCGGTTGACAATCACCGCGCGCGGAACGATATTCAACCTCATGGTTGAGAATCGACTAGATGCGACGTTCCGGGCGCTTGCCGACCCGACACGCCGGGGCATGCTCGCAAGCCTTGCCCTCGGGGAAAAATCGATCGGCGAGCTCGCCGAGCCCTTCGCAATGAGCTTCGCCGGTGCGTCGAAGCACGTGAAGGTGCTCGAGGATGCCGGCCTGATCGCCCGGCGCAAGCTGGGCCGCACGCACCTCATCAAGATCGAAGCGAAGCCGCTCGAGGAAGCCGAGCGGTGGCTGAGGCAGTGGGAGAAGTTCTGGACCACGCGCCTCGACCGCCTCGAAGCGCTGATCGAACGCGACAAGGAGACGAACAATGACTGAAGCCGCACTTGCACCGATCCAGCGCGTCGGGTCCGACGCGATCCGGCTCGAACGGACGCTCGATGCGCGGCCGGAAACCGTGTGGCGCTATCTGACCGAGGCCGAGCTCCGGTCGCAATGGTTCATGGGCGGGAGCGATGCGACGCCCAGCGGTGAGTTCGATCTCGTCGTCGATCATGACAAGCTCTCGGACGACCGGAACGTGCCTTATCCGGACGGCTATGCGCAGTTCAAAGGAACGGTCTGGACCGAGAAGGTCATCCGCTTCGAGCCGCCGCGGCTGCTCGAAACGACCTTCCAAGGCGGCAGGAACGGCACCGTGACCTACGAGCTGTTTTCCGAAGGCGAGAAGACGCGCCTCGTCCTGACCCACCGCGGGATCACCAGCGGCACGGGAGCGCAGGACTTCGGCAGCGGCTGGAACTCGCACCTGACGGTCCTCCAGGAGCGTCTTGCAGGGCGCGGCGTGAAGAATTTCTGGGCGCTGCATGCGCAATCGCGCGAGGCGGTCAAACAAGCGCTCGAAGGCTGAGGCGATGTGCCCGCTGTGCGCATCGACATTGGCATGGCTCGCATTGGGCGGCGGCTCGACCGCGAGCCTCGCCGCCCTGCTGATCGGATGGAAAAAGAAAGGAGCTCAGGAATGGCGACGATCGCGACGACGCATCGGACCGGAACTCGTGAGGAATGGCTGAAGCAGCGCCTCGACTTGCTGAAAGCCGAAAAGGAGCTGACGCGCCACAGTGACGAGGTGGCGCGGCAGCGGCAGGCGCTGCCGTGGGTGAAGCTCGACAAGGACTATCGGTTCGAGACCTGCTCTGGCGAGAAGTCGCTTGGCGACTTGTTTCACGGCCGCTCACAGCTGCTCGTCTATCATTTCATGTTCGGGCCCGACTACAACGCCGGCTGCATGTCCTGCTCGGCGATTGCCGACGGGTTCAACGGCTTCTGGGAGCATCTCGCGCACCACGACGTGATGCTCGTCGCGGTGTCGCGCGCACCGTTCGAGAAGCTCAAGGCCTACAGGGAACGGATGGGCTGGACCTTCCCCTGGGCGTCCTCCTTCGGCAGCGACTTCAATTACGACTTCGCCGTCGGCTTCACCGATGCGCAGCAGGACAAGGGCTATGAGTACAATTTCCATGACAATCCGCCGATCCCGCGCGATGCCCCCACGTCACCGACCGGCCATGCCGCGGCCTGTGGGGTCAATCTTCGCACCTACGTGAAGGAGCTGCCGGGGATGAGCGCCTTCGCGCTCGATGATGGCGAGATTTATCACACCTATTCGACTTATGCCCGCGGGCTCGATGCGCTCTGGGGCATGCACCAGTGGCTCGACCGCGCGCCGCTCGGCCGGAACGAGAGCGGGCCGTGGTGGAAGCGCCGCGACGAATATGGCGCGCTGTAGCGGGCGTCGACTTATCGCTCCCCGCGCGGATTTTATTGGCGCCGATCGTTCCCCGTCTGTTCATTCGCCCATCCAAGTTTTGACGAGTCAGTTCCGGAAGCGGCGGCGGTCGGTCGGACCTAGCGCCGGGCGACCCGAAACTGACCTGGAGGGGCGCTCGAATGAAGCCTGTACTGGCCGCCGTTGCGGCCGCGTTGATCTGTTCGATTCCCGCTGGAGCGCATGCGCAAAGCTATGCCGAGCGCCTCGACGTGACCATGAAGGAGGCGCGCTGGACCGGGCCGTTGCTCGCGTCCACCGCCGAGACGCTGCCGCGGAGCCATTTCTACACCGAGCCGTATTTCTTCGACGGCATCTCGGGCGGCCGGCACAATCCGGGCTCGAGCGGATTTTACCAGTACGGGCTCGCCGGCAACTGGACGGTCGGGGTGCAGCCGTTCTTCTCCCTCGGTACGCGCCGGGACAACCGCGGAGCGGCGATCGGCGACTTCAAGCTGCTGTCGCAGGTCCGGCTTTCCCATTTCACCGCCGAGCATCGTGTGCCGAGCGTGGCGCTGGTGACGAACCTCGTGGTGCCGACCGGCAAATATGACCATCTCGGCGCGCTAAAGAGCGGCCACGGATCCGGCTCTTTCGCGCCGGAGCTGGGCGTCAATGTGCAGCACTATTTCCTGCTCAAGAACGGGCGTCTGCTGCGGGCGCGGATCAACGTGCTCAAGGACTTTCCGCTTCGCACCCATGTGACGGGCCGCAGCGTCTATGGGACCGGCCCCGGGTTCCGGGGACACGCGAGGCCGGGCTCCAAGACAAGTGTGATCCTCGGCGCCGAATACAGCGTCACCAAGGAGTGGGTGGTCGCCTTCGACGTGGAACGCGATCAGTGGGGGAGGACGAAGGTCTCCGGCCGCAACGCCGACGGATCGCTCGTCGAGCAAATTTCGCGCAGGAGCTGGGACGTCGGCTTCGCTCCCGCGGTGGAGTATAATTGGAGCGAACGCGCCGGCGCGATCTTCGGTTTGTGGATCGTGCCGAAGGGGCACAATACGGCGGCCTCCGTCACACCGGCCGTCGCCATCCAGCGCTTCTGGTAAGCGGTTGACCCGCGTGGCTGTCCTGCTGTATTATTTGAGTAATACAGGAGGTCGCAAATGAACCGCATCGCGTTGCTGCTCGCTCTGCCGTTGCTCGCCGGGTGCAACGTCCATTCGAAGAATCCGAAGGACAGCGGCGACAATGTCAGCATCCACGCCGACGAGAGCGGCAATATCGCCTTCAACCTGCCGATCGCCGAAGGGCAGGTGAAGATCCCCAGCGGCTTCATGCACGAAGGCGACATCGACATCGACGGCGTGAAGCTGATGCCGGGCAGCAAGGTCACCAGCTTCAACCTCGATTCGCACAACGATGTGTCGAACGTGGACATGAGCTTCACCGCGCCCGCTTCGCCCGACGAGGTGCGGAGCTATTTCCTCGACCAGTTCAGGAAGCAGGGCGCCGAGGTCGCGCTCGCCGGCGACGCGGTGACGGGCAAGTCGAAGGACGGCAGCCCCTTCACGATCAGCGTGAGCGCGGCGGCGAACGGGTCACAGGGGAAGATCGTGATCCGGGACAAGGGTTGAGGCGCTGCTGCGGGCTGCGTCCGCTTTCGACCCATTGCGGACATTTGACCTTCTGTTACGCTGCCGTAACCGACGGGGCCCTGCGAAATGTATTTTCACGTACCGAGACCGCTGCACGGCCCGCGTGAGACCGACCCGTGAGCCCCTTCGAATTCATCATCCTGTTTTTCTCGTTCATCTACACGTTGGCGCTGACTCACCTTTTATTCGCGTGGACGCGGATGGTGCGACACCGGCGGCAGCTGGTGCTGTCCTGGCCTCATCTGCTGTGGATGCTCGTTGCGCTCACTCATCTGTCGGTCAACTGGCTTAGCCTGTGGGATTTCCGCAGAGGAGGCAGGCTGTCGCTTGCCACAATCGCCAGTGGCTTGGTCCTAGTGATAATCAGTTACAGCATATGCGCGCTGGTCAGCCCCGATTTCGAAGGGGGTGAGACCTACGACATGAAGCTTTTTCATCAACGCGAAAGCCAAACCTATATCGGCGCGATGCTGGTTTTGGTGGTAACTGCGTTAGCGGTGAACTTGCTGGCGGGCGCCGCGCTCAACATGGAAAATTGGTGGAATGAAAATCATCTAGTCGCGACGTTCCTCGTGCCACCGGTGCTGGCGCTGACTGTCAAAAAGCAATGGGCGCAGCTGCTTGCTCCGGCGGCGCTGCTTGGGGGCGGAATCGCTTATGCCGTCATTTATTATCCAGTGTTGACGGCGTAGCTTTGCAGCGCTTCAGTCTGAGTCCACTTTCCACCCATTGCAGATATTAGAGCCGCGCAAATGAAAAGGCCCGGGAGTTTCCTCCCGGCCCAGCAAGCGCGCTTCGCGCACCCACCCCTAGCCCCTCCCTTTGCAGGGAGGGGAATTTACTCGGCCGCGGGGGCTTCGCCGCCGGCTTTCTTCTTTGCCGGAGCCTTCGCCTTCGGCTTGGCCTTGCCGGGCTTGGGCGCAGCAGGGACGATCTCGAAGGCCGGGGCATTGTCCTTGATGCGGACGCGGACCTCGCCGCCGTTGACGAGTTTGCCGAACAGCAATTCCTCGGCGAGCGGCTGCTTGATCTTCTCCTGAACGAGGCGGCCCATCGGGCGCGCGCCGTAGAGCTTGTCGTAGCCGCGGTCGACGATCCACTGCCGCGCTTCGTCGTCGAGCTCGATGTGCACGTTGCGATCGGCAAGCTGCAGCTCGAGCTGGAGGATGAACTTGTCGACGACGCGCGCGACCACCGCCGGGGGCAGGTAGCTGAACGGCACGATCGCATCGAGGCGGTTGCGGAACTCCGGCGTGAACATCTTCTTGACCGCGTCCTCCTGCGCATCCTCGCGGCTGGCGGCGCCGAAGCCGATGCTCTCGCGCGCCATGTCCGACGCGCCGGCATTGGTGGTCATGATCAGGATGGTGTTGCGGAAATCGACCGTCTTGCCGTGGTGGTCGGTGAGCTTGCCGTTGTCCATCACCTGCAACAGGATGTTGAACAGGTCCGGGTGGGCCTTCTCGATCTCGTCGAGCAGCAGCACGCTGTGCGGATGCTGATCGATAGCGTCGGTCAACAGGCCGCCCTGGTCGTAGCCCACATAGCCCGGGGGCGCGCCGATCAGCCGGCTGACCGAATGGCGCTCCATATATTCGGACATGTCGAAGCGCTGCAGTGGAATGCCCATGACCGAAGCGAGCTGGCGCGCGACCTCGGTCTTGCCCACGCCCGTGGGGCCGCTGAACAGATAGTTGCCAATCGGTTTGTCGGCGTCGCGCAGGCCCGCGCGGCTGAGCTTGATCGCCGAGGCGAGCTTCTCGATCGCTATGTCCTGGCCGAATACGACGCGCTTCAGATCGGCTTCGAGATGCTCAAGCACCTGCTTGTCGTCGGACGAGACCGACTTGGGCGGAATCCGCGCCATCGTTGCGACCACGGCCTCGATCTCCTTGGGCGTGATCACCTTCTTGCGGCGCGAGGGCGGCACCAGCATCTGCATCGCGCCTACTTCGTCGATCACGTCGATCGCCTTGTCGGGGAGCTTGCGGTCGTGGATGTAGCGGGCCGACAGCTCGACCGCGCTCTTCACCGCGTCGGGCGTGTAGCGGACATTATGGTGCTGCTCGAACGAGGAGCGCAGGCCGGCGATGATCTTGATCGTGTCCTCGATCGTCGGCTCGTTGACGTCGATCTTCTGGAACCGGCGCAGCAGCGCGCGGTCCTTCTCGAAATGGTTGCGGAACTCCTTGTAGGTCGTCGAGCCGATGCAGCGGATCGCGCCCGACGAGAGCGCCGGCTTCAGCAGGTTCGAGGCGTCCATCGCGCCGCCCGACGTCGCGCCGGCGCCGATCACCGTATGGATTTCGTCGATAAACAGGATCGCGTTCGGAAGCTTCTCGAGCTCGGAAACCACACTCTTGAGGCGCTCTTCGAAGTCGCCGCGGTAGCGCGTGCCGGCGAGCAGCGCACCCATGTCGAGCGCGTAGATCACCGCGCCCTTGAGCACGTCGGGGACGTCGCCCTCGATGATCTTACGCGCGAGGCCTTCGGCGATCGCGGTCTTACCGACGCCGGGGTCCCCGACGTAGAGCGGGTTGTTCTTCGACCGGCGGCAGAGGATCTGCACTGTGCGGTCGACCTCGGGCATGCGGCCGATCAAAGGATCGACCTTGCCGGCCTTCGCCTTCTCGTTGAGGTCGACGGTGAATTGCTTGAGGGCGGACTCCTTCTTGCCGCCTTCCTTCTCGGTCTTTTCCTCGGTGCCTTCGGGTGCGCGCGGCTCGGCCGCGGTATCGCCCTTGCCGACGCCGTGGCTGATGTAGGTGACCGCATCGAGGCGGCTCATGTCCTGCTGCTGCAGGAAATAGACGGCGTAGCTTTCGCGCTCGGAGAAGAGCGCGACGAGCACATTGGCGCCCGTCACTTCGTCGCGACCCGAGGACTGGACGTGGAGGATCGCGCGCTGGACGACGCGCTGGAAGCCGCTGGTCGGAGTCGGGTCGGTGGCGCTGTCGGCGACTAATGCCCCGAGCTCATTGTCGAGATATTGCTTCACCGATGCGCGCAGCTCGTCGCGGCTGACTCCGCAGGCGGTCATCACTTTCGACGCATGTTCGTCGTCGATCAGCGCGATCAGCAGATGTTCGAGGGTCGCGTACTCGTGCCGGCGGCGGCTCGCTTCCCCCAGCGCATTGTGGAGGGTCTGTTCGAGTTCGCGAGCGAAACTGGGCATTTAGGCTGGTACTCCCGCTCCCGCGGAGGGACCGCGGGCTTTCCAATCAATGTCATATGAGGCAGCGCGGCAATCAAGGGCCGCCGCCTCTGTTTTCAACAGATTATCGCTCGCAAAGGTGTTCAGCGGCTGAACGGCCGCGGCGATCATGACTTTTTGAAGAGTTCCTCGGCGGCCGAGCGGTGAGTCTCGACGCGCTGTATGTGCGCCTCGACCCTCGCGATCTCGGCGTTGAGCGCCTCGATCCGTTCCTTCAGCTCGTCGATCGACATGGGATCGAGATCCTGCTTTGCAAGCGCGACCAGCGGGTCGTCGGGCTTGCTCGGGAAAAGCTCGTCCAGGTCCATGGGCGGAATCGTTGACCCATGGAACGCAGCTGTCAATAAGCCTTGCATGACGACCCTGCCGTCCTTGATGCGCGCGGTGATCGCCAAGGGCGCGGGCGAGCTGGCGATCGTCGAGCGGCCGGTGCCGCGGCCGGGGCAGGGTGAAGTGCTGGTCAGGGTCGCCGCCGCGGGCGTGAACCGCCCCGACGTGCTGCAGAGCAAGGGCCTCTATCCGCCGCCGCCCGGCGCGCCCGACATCCTTGGGCTCGAGATCGCCGGCGAGGTCGTGGCGGCGGGCGAGGGGGCGGAGGCGCCGTTGGGGCAGCAGGTCTGTGCCCTCGTCGCGGGCGGCGGCTAT
>Ga0207702_10004837_pt1 | contig 11861 bp, 9 predicted proteins | sample KBSCornC62_FD_184302 | JGI IMG/M metagenome (GOLD analysis project Ga0207702, IMG submission 184302) | Corn rhizosphere microbial communities from Kellogg Biological Station, Michigan, USA - KBS Corn C6-2 (SPAdes) (version 2) | ecosystem: Host-associated > Plants > Roots > Rhizosphere > Soil ...
GATGAGTCGGGCGCGTTGACGCCCGAAGCGGTGGAGGTCGTGAGGCTCGTCGCGGACGCCGACGCGTGCCTGGCGACCGGCCACCTCAGCCTCGCTGAGATTCGCGCTCTGCTCGACGCGGCTACCGCCAACGGCGTCACGAAGTTCCTCGTCACGCATGCCAACTGGGCGCTCTGCCGCCTCGAGCTGGACGTTCAGCGGGAGTTGATCGCAGCCGGCGCCTACCTCGAATATGTCGCGGTCTCGTGCTGCTCTCCGATCTTCTGGGAGCAAAAGCCGGACGAGCTTGCCGAGTGGATCGAAGCGCTCGGGGGAGACCGCTTGGTGCTCAGTTCGGACCTCGGGCAGGCGTCCGCTCCGCCCCATGCCGAGGGCATGCGTATGCTGCTGCGGTCGCTACTGGATGTCGGGGCGAGCGCCGACGAACTCGAGAAGATGACAAAGGCCAACCCGGCGACGCTGCTCGGCCTGTCTCAGTAGCGCCGCTCTTGGCGCCTTGATCGGGCGAGATGCGATGTGGCGGCACAGACGAAATAGACTGCGGCCGAAGCGGGGTTGTGCCTGGGAGGGATATGAGCGTTCCGGTGATTGATCTCACGGCGAACGACGCTCGGGTGGTCCAGCAGGTTGGGGCGGCGTGCGAACGGATCGGGTTCTTCACGATCACCAACCACGGCGTACCGGCCGAGGTGATCGACGGGGCCTGGCGGGCGGCGCGGGCGTTCTTCGACCGGCCGGAGGCAGAGAAGATGGCGCTCGCGCTGGGCGACCGAGAGGGGCTGATGGCGAACCTGCCCCAGTACTACCCGTTCCAGGAGGAGGCGCTCGCGGCCGGGCTCGGGGTGAAGACCCCAGGCGACCTGAAGGAATCGATCGGCTTTGGGCCGAACGACGGCGGTCGCCCGTGGCCGGCGGAGCCGGCGGAGCTGAGGCCGGCGATGGAGCGCTACTTCACGGCGATGCTCGCACTGGGCGACCGGCTGCGCCGGGTGCTCTTAGAGGCGCTGGGCCGCCCCGGAGACATGCTGGACGACCTGTTCCCGCCGAGCGGCGGCGCGAGCTATCTGCGTGCGATCAACTACCCGGAGCAAGACGACGTGCTGCCGCTGCAGATGCGGGCGGGTGCGCACACGGACTACGGCTGCCTGACCATCCTGCGGTCCGAAGATTCGGCTGGCGGCCTCCAGGTCAAGGACCGCGACGGCCAGTGGATCGATCTGCAGGGACTTGACGACAGCTTCGTGATCAACATCGCCGACGCGATGAGCGTGTGGAGTAACGACCGGTTCGTTTCCACCTTGCACCGGGTGGTGACACCGCCGGACGCACTGGTGGCGGGCAGCCGGCGGCAGTCGATCGCGTTCTTCTACAACCCGGCGGCGGATGCGCTGATCGAGCCGATTGTGGCGCCGGGGGCCCAGTCGCGCTACGACCCGGTCACCTATCAGGAGCTGCAGGACCGGAAGGTGCAGGTGACCCACCGAACCATGTAGGTTCGACCATCGCGGCCTCGGGCAGCGCGAAACTCACGCCACGCGGCCGTAGAACAGCCTCTGGGTCAGCTCGTTCAATCGCTTCCCCGGCTCACGCGAGTATGCCAGCACTGCGTTTACCCGCGTTCGGCCGCCCTGCACCGGCGTCACGCGGTGCAGCGACCGCCGCCCCGCAAAGAGCGTCAATGTCCCCGGCTGCGGTTTGAGCGCGATCACCTGGTCGCTTCGCCCCTCCAGCACCGCCGCCACCAACTGCGGCCGCTCGTCTGTGTCGGTGCGTAGGTTCGGCACGTACTCGAACGCGCCGCCCCGTTCGGCGGCCTGCAGCATCAACGTAACCGCGAACTCACTTCGGTCGAAGTGCCAGGCGAGCGTATCGCTGGGCTCCATGTACGCGTAGCCGAGCGCGCCCAGCGGATCGTCCAGGCGATACAGCCGCTCGAACCCGAGCACGCCGGCGACGAATTCGAGCGTCGCTTCGTCCTCGTAAATTCGTCGCACTACCGACTCGTCCGGGATCTGGTCGTAGGCGATCTGCTTCTTGGATGAGCGCAGGCGCATTCCTCGCGGATCGCCAGGCCGCGCGTCCTCCGGGACGGACTCGAAGTAGACGTTGTGCTCCTCGTCGGTCGCGAACCAGTCGGGGGCGAGAGCATTGGCCTCGGCCGCTGCGGCCGCAACGCCCTCGGCCGTTACGAAGCCGGGCAGCTCGCAGACGCCGTCTCGCGTCAGCAGCTGGTGCAGCTCGGCCACCAGCGCCTGGTCGTCGGGCGGGTAGCGATCGGCGTCAACGGCGGTCATCGGCTGACGCTACACCAGATCGCGCGGAATCCTGAACCGCCACTCGCGGACACACACGTCCTCACGCCCCGACCGTGCCAACAGCCGGGTCTCAACGTGGAACAACGCCTCGTCCGAGCGCATCGAGCTTGACACGTTTACCTCCGCGTCCCAGCCAACGCCCGTCAGCTGCACTCGCCGCCGGCTGTCGATCGTGGCCGAGAGCGGCTCGCAGTCGGCGATCGTGTAGTCGTCGGGGCCACTCCAGTCGACTCGCGTCCCGCTGGCCAGCTCGAGGTCGAAGTCGTGGGGGATATGCGTCAAACGGTAGACGCGCCCCGTGTGCTCGAGCACGCGCTCACCCGAGCGGGAGCGGTGCTCACTGTGCGGAAGCGGCGATGCCGACTGCGGCTCACGAGCTGGTCCGGCGCTCTCCGCCGCAGTCGAGAGCGGCAGCTCGAGCGACGACGCGTCACCCGCGTGCACCGTCAGCGTGGCCTGCTCGGGCGACGGCCAGAGCCAGGGCCAGAAGCAGCTGGCGAGCGTCAGCCGTAGACGCTGCCCGGTCTCGACCGCCTGGCCGAGCGACTGCAACGGCACCGACACGTCGTACGCGCGGCCGGGCTCGAGCGGCGCCGGCTCGGCATGCGAGGTGCGGTGCGTGAGGTTCGCGATACCGTGGGTGAGCACGGCCGAGCTGCCGTCCGGCGACACGGCGTTCAGGCGCACGGCCACCTGTGCCAGCGGCCGTTCGCTCGAGAGCCGCAGGCGCAGCACCGGCTTCCCCAGCAGCTCGGTCCGCCGCTCGATCGGCGCGCTCGTGAAGCACAGCGCCAGCTCGTCTTCGCCGCGCTGGTCGGGTGCCCAGTCGCCGGGATTGCCGAACGGACACCAGAAGCCGCCCTCCAGCCCCGCGTGCTGCGGCGAGCAGATCTCGAGCTCGCCGGAGGCGTCCGAGCCCAGCACCCGGTCGCTGCCCAACGTCAGCGTGAGCGTCTGCGGGTGCGGAGGCGGCCACGACGGTTCCGCCACCCACCGCCCCTGCCGTTGCGCGTGAAATGTGGCCGGCGGGGCCGGCTCCTGCATCCAGGCCATCAGCATCGGCTCGTCGCGAACTCCGGTGGGGATGCCGCGAAGCCATTCGTCGAACCAGCGCCGGCACTCTTGCAGGAACCCGATCCATGGGCCCGGCGCGACCGGGTCGTGCGGATACGCGTGCGACCAGGGGCCGATCAGCCCGCGCCGGGGCACGTCCAGGCCCTCGAGCATCCGCAGCACCGCATCACGGTAGCCGTCCGACCAGCCGCCGACGGCCATCACCGGGCAGCTGATCGCGCCGTAGTCCTCGCAGACCGAGCCGTGACGCCAGTAGCCATCGCGGCGCTGGTGTGTCAGCCATGGCTCGATCATCGGCCGTGCGCCGTCAAGGCGCTCCAGCCACATCGTGCGCCAGCGCTCGCCCACCACTGCTGGGTCGGGCGGGAGGGTGGAAAAGACGAGCATCGACGTCGCCCAGCTGTGCTGCGTCTCGGCCAGTAGCGAGCCGCCGATGTAGTGAACGTCGTCGGCGTAGCGGTCGTCGGTCGACATGCACGTGATCACGGCTCGTAGCGCCTGGGGGCGCCGCGCCGCCACCTGTAGGCTGTTGAACCCGCCCCAGGAGATGCCGATCATACCGATGGCTCCGTCGCACCAGTCCTGGGCAGCGATCCAGGCCATCGCCTCGAGTGCGTCCTCCTGCTCCTGTGCAAGGTACTCGTCGAGCAACACACCGTCGGAGTCGCCGCTGCCGCGCAGGTCGACGCGCAGGCAGGCGTAGCCGTGCTCGGCGAACCAGGCCATGCGGCTCTCGTCCTGCGGCGCTGTGATGTCGTCCTTCCGGTAGGGGATGTACTCGAGGATGGCTGGAGCCGGCGTCGCGTCGGGAAGCCATAGGCGGGCGGACAGGCGGCAGCCGTCCGCAAGCGGGACCCAGGCGTGTTGCACCCGGCTCAACTCACGGACCAGTCAGCGCGCGGCAAGAGCCTGATCGCGACGCTCGTCAAGCGTGATCGCGTGCGGGCCGGGAGATCGGGCGGGCTCGGGGAAACGAGCAGCTGTCGGGCGGGCACGTCCACGTGGCTCGATTCTATGACGTGGGACCATGGGCTTCGTTCGGCGGATCGGGGCTGTCTCCCGCGACTATCCAGGCCGCCTCCGCCGGCCACGACACCGTCACTTGGTCGCCGACCGACGCCCGCTCGTCGCCGCCCACCGTCGCCTGCACCCTCCCCAATGCCTCCGTCTCGAGCTCGAGGTGCTTGGCCGGGCCGACGTACGACACGTCGGCGACCGTGGCGGCATAGCCCTCGCCTCCCAGCCGAAGTGACTCCGGCCGCACGATCATGTTCACCGCTGTGCCCTCGGCGATCCGCTCCGGACCGTAGGCGGGGAGCTCACCTATGTCGCCGGCCCGCAGCCGGTACCTGCCCTCGCCGAGCGCGGCCTCCACCACCGCCTCGGTGCGGTTGGACGCGCCCACGAAGTCGGCGACGAACAGCGTCGCCGGCTTTCGGTACACATCCTCGGGTGTTCCCACCTGTTCGAGCAGGCCGTCGTGCATGACCGCGACCCGGTCGGACATCGAGAAGGCCTCCTCCTGGTCGTGCGTCACGTACACGAACGTGATCCCGACCCGTCGTTGCACCGACTTCAGCTGGCCCTGCAGCTCCTTACGCAGTTTCAAATCGAGCGCGCCCAGCGGCTCGTCCAGCAAGAGCACCTTCGGGTGCTTGACCAGCGCTCGCGCCAGCGCGACGCGTTGCTGTTGCCCGCCCGACAGCTGCGCCGGCTTCGAGTGTTCGCGCCCGACCAGCTGCACCAACTCGAGCATCTCGGCAACGCGCGTTCGGATCTCGGCCCGCGGCCGCTTCTCCTCTACCAGGCCGAAAGCGACGTTGTCCGCCACCGAGAGGTGTGGGAACAGCGCGTAGGATTGGAACACCGTGTTCACCGGCCGCCGGTAAGCGGGCCGGCGCGTGATGTCTTCGCCACCCACCTCGATCGTGCCTTCGTCGGGGTGCTCGAGGCCGGCGACCATCCGCAGCGTGGTGGTCTTGCCGCAGCCACTCGGCCCGATCAGCGAGAAGAACCCGCCTGCCGGGATCTCCAGATCGAGGCTCTTCACCGCCACCAGGTCGCCGAAGCGCTTCGTCAGCGCCGACAGCTTGACGGTCCCGGGCTCCATCAGTCGCGCCCCTCGGGCAGCGCCAGTGCCCGCCGCGCGCCACGGCCCAGCCGGGTCACAGCCAGGAACCCAACCGTGAACATGGTCACGGTGAACAGCATCACCATCATCCCGATCGCGTTGATCTCGGGCGTGATCCGGAACCGGATCATCGAGAGGATCACCACCGGCAGCGGTGCCGTCCCTGACCCCACCAGGAAGTACGACGTCACCACGTCGTCGAACGAGAACGTGAACGCGAGCAGCCCGGCCGCGACGATCCCGGGCAGGAGCCCCGGGAACGTCACCCGCCGGAACACCCGCCACGCGTTCGCGCCCAGGTCAGCTGCGGCGTCCTCGAGCGCGGGGTCGAGCGTCGCCACCCGCGCTTGAATGATCAGCGTCGCGTACGCCGAGTTCCAGACGACGTGCCCGATAACCACCGCGGTGGTGCCCAGCGGGAACCGGATCTTCGAAAACAGGAGGAACAGCGCTACCGCGAACACCACCTCGGGAAGCATGATGCGCAGGTAGGTGAGGCCGTCGAACATGCGCTGGGAGCGGTGACCGGCACGCCGCCACCACAGCGACCCGCTCACGGCTAGCACCAGCGAGATCGCAGTCGAGGCAAGCGCGATCGTCATCGTCTCCTTGACCCCGCCCCGTACGTCGGGGTTGTGGTACGCCTGGTTGTACCAGTGGGTGGTAAAGCCCTTCCAGCTGACCAGCAGGGTGTCCTTGTTTACCGAGTTGACAGCGACGATCACAAGTGGCGCCCACAGACAGACGATCACGACCAGCGAGATCAGGCCGGAGAACCAGTGGCGGCGGAGCTTCACGACGGAGCCGCTCGCCGCTGCGCCAGCCTGAAAACGATCAGCGCCAGCGCCATCACGACCATCAGCGCTACCGCGATCGCGGAGCCGAACGGGTAGTCCCCCACCGACAGGAACTGATCCGTGATGACGTTGCCGAGCATCAACGTCTTTCCACCGCCGAGGATCTCGGGGATAACGTACTCACCGAGGGCGGGGATGCCGACGATGATGCAACCGACCACGACGCCCGGCATCGCCAGCGGCAGTGTCACCCGCCGGAACGTGCGCCGCGGGTTCGCGCCCAGGTCGTTGGCGGCGTCGACCAGGTTGTAGTCGATCCGCTCCAGCGAAACGTAGATCGGGAGCACCATCAACGGCAGGTACGAGTAGACGATGCCCAGGGCGATGCCCTTCGGGGTATAGAGGATGTTCAGCGGCCCGCTCAGCACGTGCAGCGCGTGCAGGAAGTGCTGCAGCGGCCCGCCGTTGTCAATCAGGTTGACGATCGCGTAGGTGCGTACGATGAAGCTCGTCCAGAACGGCACGATCACCAGCACCAGCAGAAGCTTCTGCCAGCGCGACGGCTGGCGACTGATGAAGTAGGCGAGTGGGAAGCCAAGCAATAGGCAGCCGAGCGTGGCTGAGATGGACAGAAAGATCGACCGCGTCAGGGTGTTGAAGTAGAGCGGGTCGTGGATCTGCCGGTAGTTCGATAGCGTCCAGCCGAAGCTGATGTTGTACGTGACCAGGCTGATGGTCGCGAACGAGTAGACGACCACCAGCCCCAGCGGAATCAGGAAAAACAACAGCATCCAGGCGAGCGTCGGCAGCGCCAGCAAGCTGCGCAGGGCCTGGCCCGCGTAGCGCATCATCGGCCCGCCGGACTCAGGCCGACTTGAACTGGTCCCATAGCTTGTTGTACGCCGCGGTCGCTTCTCCCAGGTAGTTCTCGAACTCGACGTTCGCGAGCGTGGCTGGGTCGACGATTAGCGCCGGGTTCTGCGCGATCGTTTTGTCGATGTACGGCGTGGCCGCGTTGGAGACGAAGGCGGTGCCGGTGGTGTTCACGAAGTCGGCGTACTGTTTGGGCTCGAGGAAGAAGTTGAAGAACGCCTCCAGCACCTCGATCTGGGGGGTGTCCTTGACGGCGAAGAATCCCTCGAGATACGCAGAGGCGCCCTCGGACGGAAGCACCCACTTGATGTGGGGGTTGTCCTGCTGGGCAAGGGCAATGTCGTAGTCCCAGTCCATCGCGATGGCATACGAGCCCTGGGCCAGGCCCTGGCCGATGTTGTAGGACTTCAGCGCCTGCAGGTGCGGTTTGATTTCGATCAGTGCCTGCAGCGCCTGGTTCAGCTCGTCCTGGTTGGTCGTGTTGACCGAGTAGCCCTTGTACCTGAGGGCCGAGCCGATGCAGTCGCGATCGAGGTCGGTGAACACGATCTTGCCCGAGTACTTGGGAGCCAGGTTCCACAGGTCGGCCCAGCTGTTGATCGGGTCCGAGACGAGGTCTGTGCGATAGCCGATGCCAGTCTTGCCGTAGTCGGTGGGGATGCCGTGCGTGTAGGCCGAGCGGAACTTCTCGTCGACGTTCTTGATGTTGGGGATCTTCGACCAGTCCAGCGGCTGGATGATGTCGGCGGCGACGCCCTGGCCGGTGACGGCCTGGTCGCCCAGCGCGGCGTCGTAGGTCGACATGTTGGCCTTGATCTGGGGGACGACCGCGCCGCTCGAGATCGATCCCAGCGACGCCTGCTTGATGCCCGCGCCCGGGTAGGCCGTCTCGAAGTCGGCGACCGTGTGCTTGCCCATCCAGCCCTGGTAGTTGAGCAGCACCGCCGTTCCCTTGGGCGGGCCGCTGGAGGACGGGGGCGAGCTGGAGCTGCTACTACTGCCGCAGGCGGCGCCGAGCGCGCTCAGAGCGGGCAAGGCGATGCCCATCTGAGCTGCGCGGGCCAGCAGTTCGCGGCGGCGCATGGTGCCCGCGGGCGAAAGGGGACGGTGGGGCAAGTCGTTCATGGCGCTCCTCGGTGGGCCGGTTAGCGACGATCCTACCGGTGGCGCTCCCCGTACGCTATCGGTCCGCGTACGCTAACCTCGCACCTGTGGCAGGACGCAAGGGCGCTCACAAATCCGGAGAACGCCCGCCCGCGGTCGTGCCCGATAGCGTCACGCGGCTTGACCACGTCTGGATTCCGCTGGCAGACGGCGCCAGGCTGGCGGCGCGGATCTGGATGCCCGAGGACGCCGCGTCGACGCCGGTGCCGGGGCTGCTGGAGGCCATTCCGTACCGCAAGAACGACGCCACCTCGGTGGCCGATGCCGGCCGCCACGGCTATTTCGCACAGCACGGGTACGCATCTGTGCGCGTGGACATTCGCGGCAGCGGCGACTCCGACGGGATCCTGCTCGACGAGTACCTGGAGCAGGAGCAGGACGACCTGGTCGAGATCATCGCCTGGATCGCCGCCCAGCCCTGGTGCGACGGCACCGTCGGCATGTTCGGGTACTCGTGGGGCGGGTTCGCGGCGCTGCAGGCGGCGGCGCGCCGACCGCCCGCGCTGAAGGCGATCGTCAGCGTCGCCTCGACTGACGATCGCTATGCCGACGACGTCCACTATATGGGCGGTTGCCTGCTCGCCTACTACCTGTTGTCATGGGCGACGACGATGCACGTGTACGCGACGCTGCCTCCCGACCCGGAGGTGGTGGGCGAGGACTGGCGCGACACCTGGCAGCAGAGGCTCGAGGGCACCCGCCCTATGATCGAGCCCTGGCTGACGCATCAGCGCCGCGACGGTTACTGGCAGCAGGGCTCGATTTGCGAGGACTATTCCTCGGTCGACTGTCCGGTGCTGCTGGCGGGCGGGTGGGCCGATGGGTACCGAAACGCCGTGCTGCGAATGCTGGAGGGGCTGAGCTGTCCACGTAAGGCCGTGATCGGGCCATGGTCGCACCACTTCCCCAACGACGACATCCCGCCTGGCCCGGCGATCGGCTTCCTGCAGGAGTGCGTGCGCTGGTGGGATCGCTGGTTGAAGGGCGTCGATAACGGCGTGATGGAGGAGCCGCAACTGGCGGTCTGGATGCAGGACGCCGTGCCGCCGAGTCCGAGCTACCCGGACCGTCCGGGACGGTGGCTGGCCGAGCCGTCCTGGCCCTCCCCCAACGTCGAGGTGCGCTCGCTGGCGCTGGGAGCCGACGGGATCGAGCGCGGCGGCGATCGGCCGCTCATGGTGCGCAGCCCGCAGTCCACCGGGGTGGATGCCGGCGATTGGGACCCGTTTGGCAATCCCGCCGACCTGCCACCCGACCAGCGCGCCGAAGACGGGCGGTCGCTCGTCTACGACGGCCTGCCGCTCGACCGCGACATCGCCATCCTGGGCCAGCCCGCGCTGCTTCTGGAGCTCGAATCGGACCGCCCCTGGGCGCTGGTGTGCGTGCGCCTGTGCGACGTCGCTCCCGACGGCGCCTCGACGCTGGTCACCCGCGGCCTGCTCAACCTCACCCACCGCGGCGGCCATGCTGAGCCGCGCCCGCTCGAGCCGGGCCGGCGCGAGCTGGTGCGCGTGGACCTGAAGGCGATCGGCCAGGTCGTACCCGCTGGTCACCAGCTGCGGGTGGCTGTGTCGACCGCCTACTGGCCGTGGGCCTTTCCGTCACCCGATCCGGTCACGCTGACCGTGCACGGCGGTTCCCTCGAGCTGCCGGTGCGACGGCCCTGGGACGGCGAGCCGTCGCCGCCAGCATTCGCACCTGCCGAGCAGGCGCCCGTGCCCGCCACGGAGACGCTCGCGCTGGAGGCGGGAGACCATACGGTCTCACGCAGCATTGGGCGTAACACATCGCAGCTCGTGCACGTCTACCCGAGCTTCCACACCCGTTTCACCGAGAGCGGCATCGAGTTCCGATCGCACGAGCCCGACACATTCACCATCGACGAGGCGGATCCGCTCTCGGCACGGATCGTCTGCGAACGCACGGTGACCCTCAGCAGGGGCCCGTGGAGCGTCAGCATCGAGGCTCGCAGCACGATGCAGGCCAACGCCGAATCGTTTCTGGTGACGGCCGACCTGCGAGCCTCCGAGGGCGGCCAGGCTGTGCACGCGGGCGCGTGGTCGTTTCGTGTGCCGCGCTACATGGTGTGAGAAAGAGCGGCTTCCGGAATCACCCGTGATCCGAGAGGAGCTGGCGCGGGCGAACGTCCTCACAGGCCCCCCGCGCTCGTGCGAGACTCGTAGGCATATGAACGAGGCGGAGCGGTACCTGGTTCGTCCGATCGGCGTTGTCCGCTCGACGCTGCGCGCGATCTCTGACGCCCCGAACCAGGCGTCTGAGGGAGCGCCGGAGGCGTTGCTCGAGATCGATCCCGCGTTCGCCGGCGCCCTGCATCGCATCGAGCCGGGCGACGAGCTGATCGTCCTGACCCGGCTGCATCTGGCCGACCGGGACGTCCTGCAGACGCACCCGATGGGAGACGAACGGATCCCCCTGACCGGCGTCTTTCGGACGCGCTCCCCGGGCCGGCCAAATCCGATCGGGCTCCACCGCGTGATCGTCACTGCACGGGACGCCGCAACCACGTTGCGGGTCGGTGCACTGGAGGCGATCGACGGTACCCCGATAATCGACCTCAAGATCGCGATCACGCGCCGTGCATGACCTCGTCCAGCGGGCCGAGCGGGCCGGCACCCGCATCATCCGCTTCCAGTTCTGTGACTACTCCGGCATCGTCCACGCCAAGGCGGTGCACGCCTCGATCCTGGAGCAGAAGCTGCGCGAGGGCGTCGGTAGCACGCTCGCCCAGACCGCCCTCAACGTGCGAGACGAACTGGTCGACATCCCCGAGATGCCGCCCGTGGGGGAGGTGCGGATCGTCCCCGATCCGGCGACCTACAGCGAGCTGTCCTGGGCACCGGGGGTGGCCGCGGTGATGTGCGATCTGGTTGACCGCGACCGGGTGCCGTGGTTTGCCTGTACGCGCTCGTTTTTGCGCCGTCAGGTGGAGGCTGCAGCGAACCTCGGGATCGACGTCAGCGCCACTTTCGAGCTCGAGTTCTACCTGTGCCGGCCGACCGCCGACGGCGGGCTGGAGGCGCTTCCGCGGCGGCCGGTGTACAGCACGATCGGGCTGGACGATACGCAGCCCGCGATGTCGGCAATCGTCGACGCGCTGGTCGGCAGGGGGATCGCTGTGGAAGGCATCCTGAACGAGTACGGCGCCGGCCAGCACGAGCTGTCGGTCGCACCCGCGGATCCGCTCACGGCGGCCGACACCGAGATCGCGTTGCGCGACACCGTCCGCGGCACGGCGCTGATCCACGGCTACCGGGCGAGCTTCGCGCCCAAGCCGTTCCTCGACCAGATCGGGAGCGGCGCCCACCTGCACCTGTCGCTGTGGCGGGACGGCCGCAACCTGCTGCACGATCCCTCGCAGCCGGGAGGGCTAAGTGGTGCCGGCCGCCACTTCGTGGGCGGACTGATCGAGCACCTGCCGGCGCTGCTGGCGCTGACATGCCCCAGCGTCAACTCCTACCAGCGGCTGCTGCCCGACGCCTGGACGGG
>Ga0207702_10004846_pt1 | contig 11851 bp, 7 predicted proteins | sample KBSCornC62_FD_184302 | JGI IMG/M metagenome (GOLD analysis project Ga0207702, IMG submission 184302) | Corn rhizosphere microbial communities from Kellogg Biological Station, Michigan, USA - KBS Corn C6-2 (SPAdes) (version 2) | ecosystem: Host-associated > Plants > Roots > Rhizosphere > Soil ...
ACTCCGTCTGGATCGGAATCAGCACCTCTTGGGCGGCGACCAAGGCGTTCAGCGTCAACAAACCCAGCGAGGGCGGGCAATCCACAAACACGTAGTCGAGCTCGGCGCCGTCGTTCAGGTGCGCGGCTATAGCCCTCTGCAAGCGATATTCGCGCTCGGGCAGGGATGTCAGCTCGATATCTGCCCCGGCGAGATCGATCGTCGCCGGAACGCAGTGTAGTAAGGGGCTGATCTCAACAGGCGCGAGCACGTCGTCCAGTGGCTCGCCACCGAGAAGCACGTCGTAGGTGGACGGGACACCTGCCTGATGGGAAACACCGAGTGCGGTGCTGGCATTGCCCTGCGGATCGAGGTCAATGACCAGCACGCGCTGATCGTGCAGGGCTAGAGCCGCCGCCAAGTTGACCGTCGAGGTCGTTTTCCCGACGCCGCCCTTCTGGTTAGAGATTGCGATAACTCTCGTCTTTGGGGGCCGCGGCCAAGGCTCCTGGCGCACGTTCATGACATGGACGGCCTGTTCGGCCTCACGCGCGATAGGCGTGTCGTAGACCGTTTCACGTGAAACATCGTCAACTGGTCCGGGTGGAGGCGGCCCGGTTTCACGTGAAACATCGAACTGCGGATCAGACACCGCTAGGACACCCCCGCGACCTTACGTATTGACACGACAGCAACCGGATCCTTGAGCGCAGACGCACCGCACCATCTGACACGAACATCCTCGCCGCCAGCCTGGTGAACGGCAGTTCGATGAGTGGCTATCTCCGTCTCGGCCGATCGACCCTTCATTGCTAGCAGTTCACCCCTTGGAGCGACCAGTGGCAAGCACCAACTCGCCAAGCGATCGAGTGGCGCCACAGCGCGGGCGGTCGCGAACGGCAGGCGGCCGATCTCCGCGACAGTGTCACGGGACCCGGCGCGACCCCGGACCAGGCGAACCTGCTGAGCCAACCCAAGCTCGTCAAGGACCCGCGACAGGAACCGAACCCGCCGTTCCAGCGGCTCCAAGAGCGTGATCTCTAGGTCAGCCCGCGCACAGGCGAGGGCCACACCTGGCAGCCCAGCACCCGAGCCTACGTCCACTATCGCGGCCCCTTGTGGAAGGAACTCGGCAATTGCCGCGCAGTTCAAGAGGTGCCGATCCCAGATCCGGACCTTTTCCTTGGGGCCGATCACACCGTGCTCGACTCCGATCGTGGCCAGGATCATGGCGTATCGCTCAGCGAGAGTTACTCCGTCGGATCGGGCGCCGAATAGCTCACCGATCTGGCGTGTGAGCTCGGGACCACAGGCAGGATCCAAGGCCGGTCCGTCGGCGCCGATCACCGGTCGGCGAGCACGACCACGCAACGATTGGGCTCTTCGCCCTCAGACTCGCTCCGCACTCCGTCGAGCACCGTGATGACGTCGTGAACCACCTTGCGCTCAAAGGGGTTCATCGGCGACAGCCGAACGGGTTCGCCGGTCTCTCGAACGCGTGCTGCGGTGTCATTCGCCAAGGCGCTCAGGTTCGCCTTGCGGGCTTGTCGATGGCCGCTCACATCGAGCATCAGTCGGCTGCGCACACCCGTCGTCTGCTGAACGTGCAGCCGCGTCAACTCCTGCAGGGCGTCGAGCGTTTGCCCGTTCTGCCCGACGAGCGATTGGAGGCCCTTCCCGACGATCGCCACGACGGCGCGGTCGTTCTCGACGTCGAGGTCGATATCGCCGTCGTAATCGACGATGTCCAGGAAACGTTCCAGGTAGTCCGCAGCGATGTCACCCTCTTGGACCAGGAGTGACCCACGATCTGACCCTGGAGCGCCCTCGGCGTCCGCGTCTTGTGAGATAGCACCTTCTGGAAGGGCCTCGTCGACCTCGGTCCCGTCCGTGCTTTCAGTGTCAGTGATGTCGGTCATCGTAGATCGGTTCCCTTCAGGCAGGCGGCTTGCGCCCGCGGGCCGACAGACTCGGCCCGTCGCTTACGTTAGCGGCGCTTCTTGGCTTGGTTCGGCCGCCGGTTCGCCGGACGGCCGCCGCTTGGTCTGTTCGGTCGTGCTCCGGGGCGCGGGGTCACCGGCGGAGGGGGCTTCGCTTCATTGGTGATCTCTAAGTCGCTAAGTTCACTTGTCGACTTGTCGTCGCTAACGACGGGCTTGGTTCTAGCGTAGTTCGGCTTAGCTCCAGGCTTAGGCGCAAGCGCCTTGGCGGCAGCGGACGGCGCCAACGACGCCGCGCTGGGCGCGTCCGGCGGATGAAAGCGGATGATGTACGCCTGCTGGCCCAGGGTCCACAGGTTGCTGGTGAACCAGTAGAGAAGCACGCCGAGCGGGAAGTTGAAGATCAGCCCGGAGGCCAGGACGCCCACCGGGAAGAGATAGAGCATGACCTTCTGGACGGTCGCGGCGGTTCCCTCGGGCACTACCGTCTGGTTCCGCTTCACCAGCAGCTGCGTAGCCATGGTCGCCGCCGCGGAGATCACCAGAAGTGGCACGATCACCGCTCGTGTCGAACCCACCGATCCGCCGAGATTCGTGACGATGACGTGCGTCGAGTCGCGAAACGAAGCCGCTAACGGTGCGCTCCACAGCTTGGCCTGCGCGGCGTCGGCGGCCTCCTTGGCCGAAAAGCCGTACAGCTGTAAGTGGTGCAAGCCAGCCGGACTGATCGTCTTGTCGCGGTACTGCGACGCGTGGTGCGCCGCATTGGACAGGTGCCGCAGCACGTGAAACAGCGAGATGAAGATCGGAAACTGCAGGACCAGCGGCAGGCAGCCGGACAGCGGGTTGAAGCCCTCTTCCTGCTGCAGCTTCATCATTTCGCGCTGCTGGGCTTGCTTGTCGTCCTTGTACTTGGAGCGGATGGCCGCAAGGCGCGGCTGCATCTCCTGCATCTTGCGCTGATAGTGCACTTGCTTGATGAAGAAGCGGAACAAGATCAAGCGAGCGGTGATGGTCAGGAAGATGATCGACAGAGCCCAGTTGAGGCCGCTGTCGGGAGCCAGTCCCAGGGCGTTGAACAGCCGGTGCCACAGCAGCAGAACGAACGACACTGCGGTGTACAAGTAGTTCAGCAAGACGTGCTCCTCAGGCCGGCAGCCACACCGGAAGACTCAACGCGGGGGGGAACTGGGTCGTGCCCGCCTCGGTGATACGGATGACACCGCAGCAGCCGACGCAAAGCAAGCCAGCCACCCCGCGCGAGCCCATGAGCGGCAACGGCGTCGGCGGCGTACGCGCTGCAGGTGGGAGTGAAGCGGCAATGAGGGGCGAAGGCCGGGCTGATTGCCCGCTGGTAGAAGCGAATCAAACCGACGACGGCTCGCGCCGCTGGATTCCTCCGCACGTCAGGACTCGTCACGAGCGACCCACAGCTGCGCCGCGCAGGGCAAGACGCTCGAACGCTGAGTCGAGTTCGCGTCCCAACTGCGCCGACGGCACGTCGCAGGCACCGGGCAAGGCTCGGACGACGAGTGCCGATTCAGGCGCGAGACGCTCCAGTCGCGCTGCGAGTTGGGCACGCAGCCGGCGGGCGACGCGGTGGCGCACGACGCTGCCGCCGACGGCGCGGCCGACGACCAGGCCGACCCGCGGCTGACCTGGACCCGCGAACGCGGTCAGTTGATGGACGACCAATACCCCGCGACGGATACGCACGCCGTCGCGGACGACGGCAGAGAAGTCAGCGGACGCGGTGAGCCGATTCACGGCGGGAAGCACGTCAGCCCCCGTTCCGCAGTCGGCGCGATCAGGCCGAGAGCTCGTTGCGACCCTTGCGGCGGCGGGCAGAGATGATGGCGCGGCCGGCGCGGGTACGCATGCGCAGTCGGAAACCATGCGTCTTGGCACGACGACGGTTGTTCGGCTGAAAGGTCCGCTTGCTCACGGGAAAACTCCATCAAATCGAGGGGCGCGGCCGTGCTCGCCTCATCTGGAGTCGACGCGGCAATCGGGCTAGACCTGACAACGGTACGGACCGCGTAGGTCCTGGGTCAAACCATGAAGCCTAGACCGGGCATCGACGGCCTTTCGGCCGGATGCTGGGCGACACGCCGGTGCCGCTTGTGGGCTCGGCTCGGACACTGTTACGTTCTCGATCCGTGCCGCCAGTAACGGCATTTCTGGACCCCGTCACGACGAGGGGGCCCGTGTTGATGCACAGGCTGTGGAAATCCCTGTGTATAAAGCCTTCCGTCGGCTGGGTCAGGCCGGCACGCCGAACGGAACGTTGAAAGCGGGCACGTGATTCCGTCTCAAGATCGTCACCCCCAGGCCCGGTCATCACCGGCTCGAACGTCCCTGTTTTCCAGTGCGCGGGGCGGATCCCGGTGACGGCCACAGACGATCTCAGCGAGATCTGGGTCAAAGCGATCAAGCGCTTTGACGAGAGCGTCCGACCCCATCAGCGCGAGTGGCTCGATCAGACTCGTCCGATCGGCTTGGTCGAAGACACCGCCCTCCTGTCCGCGCCGAACGACTTCGTCAAGGAATACCTCGAGACGCGCATGCGCCCGCTCCTGGTCTCAGCGCTGTCTGAGGAGCTGGGCCGCGAGGTGCAGATCGCGGTCACCGTGCAACGAAGCGACGACGGCGAGGCGCCGGCGCTGGCATACGACGACCCGTTCGACGACTTCGATGACGACCTGGTCGACGTCATCCCCGCCGAGGCCCGCCTCAACGGTGTGCGGGGCGACGCAGCCATCAACGGGGCGGCGCCGATCGACTATCGAAACGCCGGCGGAGCAGGAGCAGTCGATCGCGAGGCGCGACTGAATCCGAAGTACACCTTCGAGACGTTCGTCATCGGATCGAGCAATCGCTTCACCCACGCGGCGGCGGTCGCCGTGGCCGAGGCGCCCGCGAAGGCGTACAACCCGCTCTTCATCTACGGAGACTCCGGACTCGGCAAGACGCATCTGCTGCACGCGATGGGCCATTACGCGAAGCGGCTCGTGCCCGGTCTGAAGGTCCGCTACGTCAGCAGCGAAGAGTTCACCAATGACTTCATCAACTCGTTGCGCGACGACAAGATGCACGCTTTTCAAAGCAGATACCGCTCCGTGGACCTGTTGTTGATCGACGACATCCAGTTCCTCGAACGCGCGGAGCGAACGCAGGAAGAGTTCTTCCACACGTTCAACACGCTGCACAACGCGAACAAGCAGATCGTCATCAGCTCGGACCGCTCACCGCGTCAGCTCTCGACCCTCGAGGACCGGCTGCGCACGCGCTTCGAGTGGGGCCTGATCACCGACGTGCAAGCTCCCGACCTCGAGACCCGGATTGCGATCTTGCGAAAGAAAGCCGCGCAAGAGGGCATGAACCCGCCGCCCGAGGTCCTCGAGTTCATCGCCAGCAAGATCCAGAGCAACATCCGCGAACTCGAGGGCGCCTTGATCCGGGTGACGGCGTTCGCCAGCCTGAACAAGCAGGACGTCGAGATGAAGCTCGCCGAGACGGTGCTCAAAGACCTCATCAGCGACAGCGACGCACCTGAGATCACCGCGGCGACGATCATGGCGGTGGCGTCGGAGTACTTCACCGTCGACATCGACGACCTGGTGAGTGCCTCGCGGAGCCGGGAGCTCGTCAACGCCCGCCAGATAGCCATGTACCTCTGCCGCGAGCTGACCGACCTCTCGTTGCCGAAGATCGGCGAGCTGTTCGGCGGACGCGACCACACGACGGTCATGCACGCCGAACGGAAGATCCGCGGGCTCATGACCGAGCGCCTGTCGGTCTATAACCAGATCACCGAGATGACGAGCCGGATCAAGCTCCGGGCTCGCTCCTGATCTGTGTCATGTCGATTTACCCCCAGACTGTGTGCCCAGCTGTGGAAAAACGGGATCGTCATGTGGACGGCACGGGACAGCCACCCGTCGTCCACGACGAGTTCACTCAGCCTGGAAAACGGCGCCGAGCTTCTCCACACCCTGCAGCGCTGTCAGGCCGGGGGTGCATGCTGTTATCCCCAGCTTCCACAGACGCTAAGACGACAGACGTAAATCTCAAGGTAGAGACAGACAACACGGCTATACCCAGGTGGGCTGAACATGTGGGCAACCTGCCTGTTTGTCAGCCGCTCGCGAACACGGAGAGGACGACATCATGAAGTTCCGCGTCGAGCGGGATGCGGTCGCCGACGCGGTCGCCTGGGCGGCTCGCAGTCTGGCCAGCCGCCCGACTGTTCCGGTCCTCGCCGGCCTTCTCCTGTCCGTCGACGGCGACTCCCTCTCGGTGTCCGGATTCGACCTCGAGGCCTCTACCCAGATCTCGGTCGCGGTGAGCGCCGGAAACCCCGGCCAGGCGCTAGTGTCTGGCCGGCTGCTCGCGGACATCACCAAGGCGTTGCCTCCGCATCCGGTCGACGTCGCGCTGGATGGCGCACGGTTGACCATCGCGTGCGGCTCCGCACGCTTCACCTTGCCGACCATGCCGGTCGAGGACTACCCACGCCTTCCCGATATGCCGAGCACAGCGGGCACCGTGGACAGCGGCGCGTTCGCTACGGCCGTCGCGCAGTCCGCGATCGCCGCCGGGCGCGATGACACACTGCCGATGCTGACTGGCGTCCGCCTCGAGATCGACGGCGACCGACTGACATTGGCCGCGACGGATCGATACCGCTTGGCCGTTCGCGAACTGGCCTGGACGCCGGCGACGGTAGGGGCGGAGCCGACCCAGGTGCTGGTGCCCGCCAAGACGTTGGCCGACGCCGCGCGCAGCCTCGGCCACGGCGAGCAGCTGACGATCGCCTTGTCCTCGGGCGGCGCCGGGGAGGGCATCATCGGCTTCTCCGCCGGCGGACGCCAGGCGACGACTCGGCTGTTGGACGCCCAGTTCCCTCCCTACCGCACCTTGCTGCCGACAGATTGGGCCTCGTCAGCGGAGGTGACGGTGGCTCCGTTCGTCGAGGCGGTCAAGCGCGTCGCGCTCCTCGCTGATCGGGGCACACCAGTCCGCCTGGAGTTCGGCGACGCAAGCGTCGGACTGTCCGCCGGCGGAGAGAACGAAGGCCGTGCCGAGGAGCAGCTCGAAGTCGAGTTCGAGGGCGAAGCGATCACGACCGCGTTCAACCCAGCTTTCCTGCTGGACGGGTTGGGCGCCCTGGAAACCGCGACCGCTCGCTTGCTGTTCACGTCGTCGAACAAGCCGGTGGTGATTCGGCCGGCCAGCGCTGATTCAGGCGACTACACGTACCTGATCATGCCGGTCCGGCTCCCCAGCTGAGCCCGCTCGGGTCGCGTGTACGTCAGGCATCTGTCGCTCGCGGACTTCCGCAGTTGGGAGCGGGTCGAGCTGGCTGTCGAACCCGGCGTATGCGTGCTTGTTGGCCCCAATGGTCAAGGCAAGACGAACCTGGTCGAGGCGCTCGGGTATCTCGCGACGCTCAGCAGCCACCGCGCGCCGTCGGACGCGCCACTGGTCCGCAACGGGACCGACCGTGCCGTCGTTCGCGCGGCTGTCGTCTCCGACGGGCGTGAGCTGCGCGTCGAGGTCGAGATCACTCCCGGGCGCGCCAACCGGGCGCGCCTCAACGGCGGCGCCCCAACCCGAGCCCGGGAGATCGCAGGCATTCTGCGGACGGTCCTATTCGCGCCCGAGGACCTGGCAATCGTCCGGGGCGATCCCGCCGAGCGCCGTCGGTTCCTGGACGAGTTGATCGTCGTTCGCAATCCACGTCTCGCTGGTGTGCGCGCGGACTATGAGCGGGTCCTCAAGCAACGCGCCGCCCTGTTGAAGTCGGCCGGGGCCGCGCGGCGCGGCGGAGGAACAGGCGACCTCGCCACGCTGGACGTCTGGGACGGTCATTTGGCGAAGTTCGGGGCCGAGTTGCTGGCCGCGCGATTGGACTCCGTGACGGTGCTGGAACCGTTCGCCGCAGCCGCCTATGCGCAGGTCGCCCCGACGAGCGACGCGTTGCGGCTGGCCTACCAATCCTCGGTCGGCGACGGGATGCCGGAATGGAGTGGCTCGGCCGCCGGCGCGCTGGGCCTGCTAGAGGCCGCCTTGCTGGCCAAGGTGTCCCAAGTTCGCGCGGCCGAGCTCGAACGGGGAGTGAACCTGGTCGGTCCGCACCGTGACGATCTCGAGCTGCGTATCGGGGAGTTGCCGGTGCGCGGCTACGCCAGCCACGGCGAATCATGGTCGAGCGCCCTTGCCCTCCGGCTGGGCTCCTTCGAACTGCTGCGTTCAGAGGGGGCCGAACCGGTGCTCATACTGGATGACGTGTTCGCCGAACTGGACGCCGGCCGCCGGGAGCACCTCGCCCTGGTCGCCGGCCGCGCCGAGCAAGCGGTGATCACAGCCGCGGTGGCCTCTGACGTCCCGGAAGCTCTCGGGGGCTCGCGATTCGATGTTCACGACGGCCAGGTGCATCGTGTCCGGTGAAGGCGAATCCGGAATGGGCGATTACTCGGCTGGTTCGGATGAGTACTTACCGAGGCCGATTTTTCGTGCGACAAATCAGGACAGTGCCCCGCATTCCGACGAGTTATCCACAGTGGACGGTGGAAAAACAGCCCCTTCTGTGGAGGAGCAGAAGTTCGTGCCCAGTGACCTCACCCGGGACGCGCTCAATCAGGCCCGCGGCCTCGGTTCGAGGCCAACCGGGGCGAGGGCGAGGCGGGCGCGACGCGGACGTGAGGACACCACCTACAGCGGCCCGGCGCCTGACGAGCGGGATCCGCAGCTGCTCGGATCGGTGTTCGACGGGTTGCTGGAGGAACGTGGTTGGCGTCGTTCGGTCACCGAGGCTCGGGTCTTCGCGGACTGGGCCGGCCTCGTCGGAGACGAGCTCGCGAGGCACTGCGAGCCGCAGGCTCTGCGTGGGGGAGAGCTCCGGATCACCGCGGAGTCCTCGGCCTGGGCGACCCAACTTCGGCTGATTTCCACGAAGGTTCTGGCCAGGTTGGCCGAGGAACTGGGCAGTGGGGTGGTCATACGACTGGTAGTCACCGGTCCGACCGGCCCCAGTTGGAAGCACGGCGCGTGGTCCGTGCGCGGCGCCCGCGGCCCCCGCGACACCTACGGTTAGTGGCGACCCCGAGACCTGATCGGCTCAGTGATTCCTGACGGCCTGGCGTGCGCCATTCGCATACAGGGAGTTGTCCAGGGTCCCTTTGGTAGCGCCACGACTCAATGAGAGGGCTGCTAGCCGGTCTTCTAGCCCCGCTTCGACTAGACTGGACAGCTGTGAGTGAGTTGCGCTCGCCAGTCCGGGATCGGGACAGGCAAGCGTAGCTATTATCCGCTTTTGATGGTTTATGCCCGGCCGAAACTGCCGGGTGCGAAGGAGTTGCCTCCGTGGCGAGTAGTGCAGCCCAAGCCGGCAAGGACTACACCGGAAGTTCGATCACAGTTCTAGAGGGCCTGGAGGCGGTTCGTAAGCGCCCCGGCATGTACATCGGTTCCACATCCGAGCGCGGACTGCATCACTTGGTGTGGGAGGTCGTCGACAACTCCGTCGACGAGGCGTTGGCCGGCTTCTGTGACCGTATCGACGTCACTCTGCTGGCCGATGGCGGAGTGCGGGTGACCGACAACGGCCGTGGCATGCCCGTCGACATGCACCCGACCGAGAAGAAGCCGACCGTCGAGGTGATCCTGACGATCCTGCACGCCGGCGGAAAGTTCGGGGGCGGGGCGTACGCCGTGTCCGGTGGCCTGCACGGCGTCGGCGTTTCGGTGGTCAACGCCTTGAGCAGCCGGCTCGAAGTCGAGATCGACAAGGACGGCTACCACTGGTCGCAGCCCTACGTCGACCAGCGCCCGGCGGAGCCGCTGAAGAAGGGGGACAAGACGACCCGGACGGGCACCACCGTCACCTTCTGGGCGGACTCGTCGATCTTCGAGACCACGACGTACTCCTTCGAGACGATCAGCCGGCGCCTTCAGGAGATGGCGTTCCTCAACCGGGGACTGACCATCACGCTGCGCGACGAGCGGGCCGAGCATGTCGTCGACGAGGACGACGAGGCCGCCAAGCCGACGTCCAAGCCCAGCCAGAAAGAGGTCAAGTACTTCTACGCGGGCGGCATCGCCGACTTCGTGAGGCACCTCAATGCGACCAAGTCGCCGATCCACAAGTCGGTCGTCTACTTCGAGGCCGAGGACAGCGACAACCATCTCTCGCTCGAGGTGGCGATGCAGTGGAACGAGTCCTACTCCGAAAGCGTCTACACCTTCGCCAACACGATCAACACCCACGAGGGCGGCACACACGAGGAGGGCTTCCGGGCGGCGTTGACGACGGTGGTCAACAAGTGGGCCCTGGACAAGAAGATCTTCAAGCCCAACGACGACAAGCTGACCGGGGACGACATCCGCGAAGGCCTGGCCGCCATTGTGTCGATCAAGCTCGGTGAGCCGCAGTTCGAAGGCCAGACGAAGACGAAGCTCGGCAACTCTGAGGCCAAGTCCTTCGTCCAGCGGGTCTGCAACGAATGGCTGGCCGACTGGTTCGAGCGCAATCCTTCCGAGGGCCGGGTCGTCGTGACCAAGGCGTCCCAGGCGGCGCGGGCGCGCAAGGCGGCGCAGCAGGCCCGCAAACTCGCTCGCAAGAACGCCCTCGACACCATGGGCATGCCGGGCAAGCTGTCGGACTGCCGATCCACCGATCCGGGGGAGAGCGAGCTCTACATCGTCGAGGGCGACTCGGCCGGCGGCTCGGCCAAATCCTGCCGCGATTCGATGTTCCAGGCGATCCTGCCCATCCGCGGCAAGATCATCAACGTCGAGAAGGCCCGCATCGACCGGGTGCTCAAAAACACCGAGGTGCAGTCGTTGATCACGGCCCTCGGAACTGGAATTCACGACGACTTCGACCTGACCAAGTTGCGCTACCACAAGCTCGTGTTGATGGCCGACGCCGACGTCGACGGCCAGCACATCGCCACCCTGCTGCTCACGCTGCTATTCCGCTTCATGCGGCCGTTGATCGAGAACAACCACGTGTACCTGGCGGCGCCTCCGCTCTACAAGATCAAGTGGGCCAAGGGCGATCCGGGTTACGCGTACAGCGACAAGGAGCGCGACGGGCTGATCAAGGTGGGCCTGGAGGAGGGCCGTCGGCTTCCGAAGGAAGAGGCGTTGCAGCGCTACAAGGGCCTCGGGGAGATGAACCCGAAGGAACTCTGGGAGACGACGATGGACCCGGCGCGCAGGATCCTGCGCCTGGTGACGTTGGACGACGCCGCGACCGCGGACGAGTTGTTCAGCGTGCTCATGGGGGAGGACGTCGAGGCCCGGCGGTCGTTCATCATCCGCAACGCCCGCGACGTCCGCTTCCTCGACATCTAATCGGCCGAGGAGGGACCTCCCATGACTGAGAGCACCAGTTTCGATCGCATCGAGCCGGTCGACATCCAGACCGAGATGCAGCGCAACTTCATCGACTACGCCATGTCGGTGATCGTCGGGCGCGCGCTGCCGGACATCCGCGACGGCCTCAAGCCGGTTCATCGCAAGATCCTGTACGGCATGTACGACTCGGGCTTCCGGCCCGACCGCAACTTCGTGAAGTGCGGCCGCATCGTCGGTGACGTGATGGGCAACTACCACCCGCACGGCGACTCCTCGGTCTACGACGCTCTCGTTCGGATGGCTCAGCCGTGGTCGCTGCGCTATCCGATGATCGACTCGCAGGGGAACTTCGGCTCACCCGGCAACGACCCGGCCGCGGCGATGCGCTACACCGAGGGCCGCCTGGCCAACCTCGCCATGGCGATGCTCGCCGACATCGACGAAGAGACCGTCGACTTCATCCCGAACTACGCCGGCAACACGGTCGAGCCGGTGATCCTGCCGGCGCGCATCCCGAACCTGCTGATCAACGGCTCGGAGGGCATTGCGGTCGGCATGGCGACGCG
>Ga0207702_10004847_pt1 | contig 11849 bp, 8 predicted proteins | sample KBSCornC62_FD_184302 | JGI IMG/M metagenome (GOLD analysis project Ga0207702, IMG submission 184302) | Corn rhizosphere microbial communities from Kellogg Biological Station, Michigan, USA - KBS Corn C6-2 (SPAdes) (version 2) | ecosystem: Host-associated > Plants > Roots > Rhizosphere > Soil ...
GGGTCGATCAGTCCCGTGGGACGGATCACCTGTATGGAGCGGACCGGCGGCGTCTTCTCCGAACAGGTGATCCGTCCCACGGGACTGATCGACCCGCCGGTCGAGGTGCGTCCGATCGAGAGCCAGGTCGACGATCTGGTGCATGAGGCGAAGCTGACCGCGCAGAAAGGCTATCGCACGCTCGTCACCACCTTGACCAAGCGCATGGCCGAGGACCTGACCGAATATCTGCACGAGGCGGGCATGAAGGTCCGCTACATGCATTCCGACGTCGAGACGCTGGAGCGTATCGAGCTGATCCGCGACCTCAGGCTGGGCGTCTATGACGTGCTGGTCGGCATCAACCTGCTGCGCGAAGGCCTCGACATCCCCGAATGCGGGCTGGTCGCGATCCTCGATGCGGACAAGGAAGGCTTCCTCAGGTCTGAAACCTCGCTGATCCAGACGATCGGCCGCGCGGCGCGCAATGCCGACGGCAAGGTCATCCTCTATGCCGACCGCATCACGGGATCGATGGAACGCGCGATGGCGGAGACGCAGCGCCGCCGCGAGAAACAGGAGGCGTTCAACCTCGAGCATGGCATCACGCCCGAAAGCGTGAAGCGCAACATCAGCGACATCGTGGCGCACCTCTCCTCGCGCGATCAGGTCACGGTCGACACCGGCATCGAGGATGTGCCGCACATGGTCGGCCACAACCTCCGCGCTTATATTGAGGATCTCGAGAAGAAGATGCGCGCCGCCGCCGCAGACCTGGAGTTCGAGGAAGCGGGCCGCCTGCGCGACGAGATCCGCAAGCTGGAGGCGGACGAGCTCGGCCTGCCGAGCGAGCCGAGCCGCGCGCCGGTGCGCGGCAATTCGACGCTAGGCAAGCCCGGCACGCGCCAGACGCGCTACGGCAAGGCAAAACAGAGCCGGATGGAGCGGCGTTCGCGTTGACGCTTCGGCACCCGCCGCTCAATGCTGCGTTGCAGGGCCAGAGGGTAGGAGCGGTTGATTGGACGCGCCGTCCGAAATCGAACTGAAGCTGGAGGTCGCACCGCGCGACCTGACGCGGCTGCGCGGCAGCCCCTTGCTTGAGGGCATCGGCCAGAAGGTCGACCGGCTGGTCTCGCATTATTTCGATACGCCCGATCACAAGCTGCATCGCGCGGGCTATACGTTGCGGGTACGCGAGAAGCGCGACGGCGGCATCCAGACGGTCAAGCAGGAAGCGGGGCATGCCGCGGGCTTGTTCGTCCGGGCCGAATGGGAAAGGCCAGTCAAGGGGCACAAACCCGTGGTCGAGCCGGATGGGCCGATCGCGGATATGGTCACGCCGCGCGAGCTGCGCGTGGCGTTCGTCACCGACGTCGATCGCGACGCGCGCAACGTTGCCGCTGCCGGCGCGCGGATCGAGGTCGCGCTGGACAAGGGGCGTATCCGCGCCGATCGGCGCAAGCGCGATCTGTGCGAACTCGAACTGGAGCTCAAAGGCGGTGCGCCCGAACCGCTGTTCGCCCTCGCGCGCGAGTTGAATGCGATCGTGCCGCTGCGGATCGGCGTACGGAGCAAGGCCGAGCGCGGCTATGCGCTGGCCGAGGGCAAGGAGGCGCGGGTCGCCAAGGCCGAGCCGGTGCTGCTCGATCCCGAGGGGGACGCCCGCGATGGCTTTGCCGCGATCGCGGCGGCGTGCGTGCGCCATTTCCGGCTCAACGAGCCCGTCCTGCTCGCCAGCGGTCAGCCCGAGGCGCTGCACCAGTCGCGCGTGGCCCTGCGGCGGCTGCGCTCGGCCTTCTCGTCCTTCGAGCCGCTGCTGGCGGGCGATCCTCATCATATCCCGCTGTCGGCCGATCTGCGCTGGCTGGCGGGCGAACTCGGCAAGGTACGCGATCTCGACGTGCTGATCCCGCGGATCGAGGGGCAGGGCCGGAGCAAGCTCGTGGCAGCGCGCGCGCTGGCGCTGGACGAGGCCAGGACCGCGCTGGATTCGCTGCGAGCGCGGGCATTGATGATCGACCTCGCCGAATGGCTTGCGATCGGCGCGTGGCGGTTACGTCCTGCCGAGCCCCTGCTTGCGAATGAGCCGATCGAGACGATGGCCGCCGACCTGCTCGCATATCATCGCAGACGGCTGAGGAAGCGCGGGCGCCACCTGGGCAAGCTGGACGATCATCACCGGCACAAGGTGCGGATCGAGGCCAAGAAGTTGCGTTACGCCTCGGAATTCTTCGCCTCGTTATGGATGGGCAGGAGAGCGCGCGCACGGCATGCGGATTTTGTCGGCGCGCTCGAGAAATTGCAGGATCATCTGCGTGCGCTCAACGACCGGGTGACCGCGGCCGACCTGCTCCACCGGCATGGCGTGGACGGGCCGGACCCCGGCAAGGGGCGCAAGAAATTGCTGAGGAAAGCCGAAAAGGCGTTCGACCGGCTGATGGAGGTCAAGCCCTTCTGGGGTTGAGGTATCAGGCGAAGCGCTGAGCGGTTGGATCGGTCGCGATCCGTCTGCGCGACCAGATCCGCAAACCGGAGGCCGACGAACTCGGCCCGCCGATCGGCGTCGGAACCGGTGCCCCTTTACTCCACCAGTTTCAGCGAAAGGCCGATCGTGCGGGGATGCACGGTATAGCCTTCGACCACCGTATTGATCTGCGGGCGCTGGATAATCGTCCGGTTGTCGAGCAGGTTCTTGGCATAGATCGTCAGGGAATGGGGTCCGAACCGGACACCCAGGCTGGCGTTCACCACGCCATAGCCCGGATTGCGGTAATTGGGGTCGGTCAGCAGGTAGCTGCCATAGCTGCGCCCGGTATAAGCATAATTGACCAGGGCCGTGATCGCCGTGGTGCCGTTCAGCCAATGCAGATAATCGGCCCCGGCGGTCGCCGTGAATCCCGGCACTGCGATCAGGTGCTGGCCCACGGCGACGTCGACCGGATTGTTCGACTGGACGACCTTGGCGTCGTTGACACTGGCCGTGCCGCTGACCTGCAAACCCGGCAAGAGCTTGAGCGATGCGTCCGCCTCGGCGCCCCAGATCCGGGCATTGCCGATGTTACTGGTGAAATAATAGCCGCAGGTCGGCAGATAGATTTGCTGCTGGATATTGCGCCAGTTGGTCAGATAGCCCGAGGCGTTGAACCGCGCGCGGCCGCCCAGGAGTTCATTCTTGGTGCCCACCTCGTAGGTCCACAGGCTGTCCGAGGTGAAATGGGTCGGCTGCGTGGTCTGGCCGATATTCTGGAAATCGCCATTGCACACCGATGTCGGGCCGAACGTGATCGGACCGGTCGGGCCGCCGAGGCGGAATCCCTTGGCGGCAGAGACATAGACCGAGCTTAGCGGCGATAGCTCGTGATAGAGCGTGGCCTTGGGCAGGAATGCCTTGCTGGTCGCATCCTGCGTGAAGGGCGGGGAAGGCGGCTGGCCCGCCGTCTGATAGCCGAGATTGCCGATCTGGTAGAAACCGGTCTCGACCGAGATGAAATCTTCATGCGCCGCCGAATAGCGTCCGCCGAGATCGAGTTTCCATCCCCTGGCGAAGGCGATGCTCGCCTGCCCGAATACGGCGAATTGCTGCTGGCGGTAGGTGCGGTCGTCGCTCTCGTCGATGCCGTTCGGGAACAGGGGAATGGCGTCGCCCCCGCCCGGTTGGCCGTAGGTCGGGTTGCCGTAGGCGGTCTCGACCAGCGACTGTTCCATCGGAATGCCGTAGATCGACTGGAAGGTCGAATTGATCCCGTCGATCGTCTGATAGTCGATATTGTGGACGTTCTGCGTCGCGAAATAGGCGCCGGCGACCCAGCTCAACCAATGCGGTCCCGGGCTGCCGTCGTTGGAGGACAGGCGCAGCTCCTGGCTGAATTGCCGGTAATGGGTCCGGTAATGGACCGCCGAGGGCAGCGTGGCGATGACGCTGTCATTCTGCGGCTGATATTGGGGATAGATCGGATCGAGGAAGAACAAGGCGAAGGCAGTGCTGTTCAGATAGGTGCCGTCTTCCTGGCGGGCGGCGACGCGGTCGAAATAGCCGGTGACCGAGGTCAGGTCGGCGAAGCCCACGTTTTTCTTCACGTTCAGGCTGCCCAGCATGACCGTGTCGTGGCTCGGTTCGGCGACTTCCTTGTTCTGCTTCCAGATCCCGAGCGCGGGATAGAAGGCGGCGTTGTCAGCATTGTTCGCGCGCTGATAGAAAAAGGCCGGCGTCACCGTCAGCGCAGGGTCCGGGGTCCAGGTCGCGCTGACCCGCGCGGTCAGGCTGTTGCCGCTGTTGACGTGCTTATTATCCAGCGCGCCCGCCAGCGTGTAATGATCGATCCAGCCGCTGTCCCGCTCGTAATTGGCGCTGACGCGCAGAGCCAGCGTATCGGTGACCAACGGCAGGTTGGCGGTACCGCCGGCAGCATAATTGAGACCGCCATGTTGCGTGCCCGAAATGTCGCCGGTCATTGTCGCACCGAACGCGTCCGTCTTCGCCGGCATGGTGATGTAGCGGATCGTGCCGCCTTCGGAGCTGTCGCCATAAAGCGTTCCCTGCGGGCCGCGCAGCACCTCGACCCGCTCGATGTCGGGCAGGCGCACCTCGATCGATCCGTCGCGATAGAGGTTGGGTACGGTGATCGAGACATCGTCCAGATAGAGCCCGACCGTCGAAGCACCGGAGGTCGAGGACACGCCCCGGATGACGATATTGTCGCGGCCCTCTTCACCTGCGACCGCATTGAACGCCACACCCGGAACCGCGCGGCTCAAATCGTCGAAGCCGGCGATCTTCTGGTCGCTCAGTGCCGACCCCGACAGGACGGACAGGCTGATCGGAACCTTGCGAACATCCTCGCTCCGCTTCTGGGCGGTGACGATGACTTCGCCCGACCCCTCTCCCTCACCCGATGCGGCAGCGGCAGATGCTGCGGGCGTCTCCCCGTAAGCCAGTGCGGGAGACAGCAATGCCAGGGCGCACAGGCTCGAAGAAAACAGGAAATGGCGTGGTGCCCCCCGGCGATGAAGCATATCGGTTTTGTCCGTTCGTTGCTGCGGTGCACAAATCTGACGACGGACGGGTCATCATGGTAGGCGGTAACTTTTGATGTAAGACATAGATTTCATCTATGGCTTCGCTATTGGCGCCTTGGGACATGCCGGTTCGGGAAGGGTTGAGCTTGGTCGATCGCGGGACGCTGCCCGACAAGATGTTCGCCAGCCGTGTGGACTGGAACCTGCTGCGGACCTTTGTGGAGATCGTGCGGGCGGGTGGGGTCGGCGCGGCCGCCCGCAAGCTGAACAAGCAGCAGCCGAGCATCAGCGCGGCCTTGCGCAGGCTGGAGGATCAGGTCGGGGTCCAGCTGCTCCATCGTTCGCCGTCCGGGGTCGAGACGACCGCAGCCGGCAAGGCGCTGATGGGACTCTGCGAGGAAATGCTCGAAGCGGCGCGGATGGTGCCCCACCAGATCGCCCAAGCGACCAAGCGGGTCGAGGGCATCGTCCGCATCCAGCTGATTTCCGCCGTTCTGTCGTCCGAGCTCGACGAGGCGATCGCCAGCTTCCATCGCCGCAATCCCAACATCCAGATCGAGCTGCGCGTCTCGCCCTGGCGCGAGGTGCTCGACGCGCTGGAAAGAGGCGAGGTCGAGATCGGAATCGGTTACGACAGCGGCGCCCGCAGCGGCCTGATCTACGAGCCGCTGTTCGTCGAACGCCAGCAACTCTATTGCTCTCGCAACCATCCCAGATTCGGCCATCGCGTCAGCCGGCTTGGCGAGCTCAAGGACGAAGGCTTCGTTCTTACCGGCGACGACGAACTGGAGATCGTCACCCGCCTGCGCCGGCGCTATAGCCTCGGATCGGAGGTCAACGGGCTCGCCGAAGACGTTAACGAGGCGAAGCGCCTCATCCAGCTTGGTGTCGGCATCGGCTTCCTGCCGGTGCTCGCCGCGGCCGGGGCGGTAGCGAAGGGGCGGCTATGGCCGTTGCTCCATACGGAGCTGGAGCCGTCTTACGACATCTTCCTGCTCGCCCGTTCGGAACCTTCGCGCGACACTGCAACCCAACTTTTCCTAGACGAGGTAATCCGCCGGGTTCGGGCGCAGCGCCGGGCGTAATCCGGCTCGGCAGCTTTAGGGACGGTACGCATCGGCGGCGGCGATGTCCTTTCGTTGCCGTCACGAAACCGCAACGCTCCTTTCATTCTGCTGCAATGCAGCACAGCCAAGGCTGGCCGAGAAGGCGTATCCGCCTCGAAAAAGGGAAAGCCACATGAAGCCGACTTTCGCGTCCCTGGCGGCGGGTATTGCGCTCGCCTCCTTCGTTCCCTCGATTGCGCAGGCTGCCGATCCGGCGCCCGCAGCGTCCGCCGCGGAGACTCCCGCCGGTGAGGGCGCTGCTGCCGATTCCGGGACGGGTGAGGTCGTGGTGCTCGGCTTCGGCCGCGGCCGGCAGGAACAGACCGTGCGGCAATCGGATGTTGCGCTGCTCGCGCCGGGATCGACCGCGTTCAAGGCGATCGAGAAATTGCCCGGCGTGCAATATCAGGCGGCCGATCCGTTCGGCGCCTATGAATGGGCGGTGCGGATCAGCCTGCGCGGTTTCAATCAGAATCAGCTGGGCTTCACGCTCGATGACGTGCCGCTGGGCGATATGAGCTACGGCAACGTCAATGGCCTGCATGTCAGCCGCGCGATCATCTCCGAAAATCTCGGCCGCACGGTGGTGGCGCAGGGCGCGGGCGCGCTCGGCACGGCCTCGACCGGCAATCTTGGCGGTACGCTCCAGTTCTACAGCGACGATCCGCATCATCAGTTCGATGTGGCGGCGTCGGGCACGGGCGGTTCGGACAGCACCTATCGCGGCTTCGTGCGCGTCGACAGCGGCGACATGGGCGCGGTGCGCGGCTATCTCAGCTACGCTTATTACCGCACCGACAAATGGCGCGGCGACGGCCCGCAATATCAGCATCAGGTCAATGCCAAGCTGGTCGGCGATCTCGGTAATGCAGGAACGCTCTCGGCTTTTTTCGATTTTTCGGCGCGGCGTGAAACCGACTATCAGGACGTCAGTCTCGACCTGATCAACCGGGTCGGCTGGGACCGGGCTTACAAGATCGACAATGTCGCGCCCGATTATGCGCTCGCGAAGCAGATTGCGCTTGCCTACCAGAACGGCACCGCCTTTCCGGCGCCCTACACCAACCCGGACGATGTCTATTACGACGCGGGCGGGCTTCGGAACGATTATCTCGCCGGCGCGACGCTCGACCTCAAGCTGGCGCCGGGGCTGACCGCGAAAATCACGCCTTATTACCATCGGAACAAGGGCCAGGGCTCGTGGATCACGCCTTATACGGTGACACCCACGGGCGCGCCCGATCAGAACGGCAATCCGATCGCCAACCCCGCCCCCCTGTCGTTCCGTACGACCGAATATGCGATCCATCGCGGGGGCGTGACCGGGGCCATCACTTGGGAAAGCGGCATCAACACGCTGCAGGTCGGCGGCTGGTACGAACATAACAAGTTCAACCAGGCGCGGCGCTATTACGGACTCTCCAACGACGCGTTCAACCGCGACACGCTCGCCTTCCAGCAGAATCCCTTCTTCACCCAATATGAAGGGCATTTCCTGACCGATACCTATCAATATCACGTCGAGAATACCGTGAAGTTGCTCGACGATGCGCTGGTACTGAGCGGCGGCTGGAAGGGCGTTAAGGTCGATAATCAGGCGACCGTGCTGACCGGCCCGCTTGCCAGCGGCAAGATCGGCGCCAGGGACTGGTTCCAGCCGCAGGCCTCGATCGTCTATCATGTGACGCCTTCGACCGAAGTCTTCGCCGACTATACCGAGAATATGCGCGCCTTCGTTTCGGCGCTCACCACTGGGCCCTTCTCGACCACACAGGCCGGCTTCAACGCGATCAAGGGCACGCTCAAGCCCGAAACGTCGAAGACTTACGAAGGCGGTGTCCGCTATCATGACGGCCCGTTCCAGGCTTCGGCGGTTGGCTATTATATCGATTTCACCAACCGGCTGGCATCCTTCGCCAACGGATCGGGTATCGCCGGCAATCCCGCGATCCTCAACAATGTCGGCAGCGTCCATGCCTGGGGCGCGGAGCTTTCGGCTTATTACAAGCTGACCCGCGCTTTCTCGCTGTTCGCCAATTACAGCTACAACAGCTCCAAATATCAGGACGACGTGGTCCTCTCCAACGGCACTGTCTATGCCCATACCAAGGACAAGACCGTGGTCGATGCGCCCAAGAACATGCTCAAGGGCGAGCTGGTTTATGACGACGGCGGCATCTTCGGCCGGATCGGCGGCGACTATATGTCGAAGCGCTATTTCTCCTACGAGAACAATCTGGTCGCGGCCGGGCGCTTCGTCGCCGACGCCAGCATCGGTTATCGCTTCAATGGGTCGGGCTGGATGAAGAATATCTCGATCGAGGCGAGCGTCACCAACCTCACCGACAAGAAATATATCTCCACCGTGAACACCAACAATGTCCAGGTGAATGGCAGCGATTTCGACAATCCAAACTTCATGCTCGGCGCGCCGCGGCAGTGGTTCGTCACGCTGAAGAAGGGATTCTGATCGTGAGGGCGGCGCTGGCGGCGCTTGCGCTGCTCGCCGCCGCCCCGGCGGCGGCGGGGCCGGTGCTGATGATCTCGGTCGACGGGCTTCGGCCCGCCGACGTGATCGACGCGGAGAAGATCGGGCTCGCCGTCCCCAATCTCAAACATATGATGGCAGCAGGCGCCTATGCCGAAGGCGCGATCGGCGTGCTGCCGACGCTCACCTATCCCAGCCATACCACTCTGGTGACGGGGGTCGCGCCGGCCCGCCATGGCGTCGGCAACAATCTCACATTCGATCCGCTCAATATCAACCAGGTCGGCTGGGACTGGTATGCCGAAGACATCCAGGCGCCGACATTGTGGGGCGTGGCTCGTGCGGCCGGGCTGGTCACGGCCAACGTCCACTGGCCGGTGAGCGTCGCCGCGCCGGTCGATTATAACCTGCCGCAAATCTGGCGGACGGGCCATGCGGATGATCGCAAGCTGATGCGTGCACTCGCGACACCCGGATTGCCGGCTTCGCTGGAGACCAGGCTTGGGCTCTATGCGCAGGGTATCGACGAGAGCGTCGAGGGCGACCAGAATCGCGTGCGCTTCGCCATCGCGCTGATCACGGAGAAGAAGCCGGCTTTCGCCACCGTCTACCTGGCCAGCGTCGATCACAACGAGCATGCTTTCGGCCCCGGCAGCCCGCAGGCCCTGGCGGCGATCGCGCGCAACGATGCGATGATCGGCCAGTTGGTGAGCGCGGCGCGCGCGGTCGAGCCCGACCTGACGGTGGTGGTCGTGTCCGACCACGGCTTCCAGCCGGTCGCGACCGACATCAACTTGATCGCGCCTTTCGTCGCGGCCGGGCTGATCAGCTTCGACGCCAACGGCAAGATCAGCGACTGGCAGGCGGAGCCCTGGTTCATGGGCGGCTCTGCCGGCGTCGTGCTGAAGCATCCCGACGATCCGGCGCTGGTCGGGAAGGTCGCGGCTTTGCTCGACCAGCTGAAGGCCGATCCGGACATGGGCATCAGCACGATCCTCGATCGCGATGCGATCGCCAGGATGGGCGGCTCGCAAATGTGCAGCTTCCTGATCGCCTTCCGGCCGGGCTTCGAGCCGGGTCACGATCCGCGCGCGGCCAAGCATACGCCTTCGACCTACAAGGGCATGCATGGCTATCTGCCGTCCGAACCGGCGATGCACTCCAGCCTGTTCGTGGAGGGGCCGGGTCTGAGTCGCCATGGCGATCTCGGCCTGGTCGATATGCGCGCGATCGCACCGTCGGTGGCGCGCATATTGGGCATCAAGTTCGAAAGCGCCGAGGTCCCGGCCGTTTTCTGATTCTTCAGGCGAAGGGCTGGGCGGTCGGGTCGATCGCGATTTCGGCGGGCAGATGCGCGACGATGTCGCCGTCGGCCTGAAGCGGCGCGTCGGTGCCCTCGATCCGGAGCGCAACACAGGTGAAGCCGATCAGGTTCGGGTCGCGCGCGAGATCGGCATGGCGAAGCAGCGCCCAGAGGAAGCGCAGGAAATCGCGCCGCCGCGCACGCTTGAGCGCTACCACATGGAGAAAGGGGTCGTCCGCCGCCGCGCCCGGCGCAAAGCTCCACGGGCCGGCATAATAACGGCCCTTGGCGATATAGACGGCTTCGCAAGCGATGGTCTGGCCGTCCGCCTCCAGTCTCAGCTTCGGGCGCGGCCAATGGATAAGCGTTTTGAGGAAGGCGACGCCATAAGCGAGGCGACCGATCGCGCGCTTGAGGCGGGGAGAGAGCGCCGCGACCGCCTCCGCATCGGGGCCGACGCTGGCGCAGGTGAACATCATCGTCTCGCCGATGCGGGCGATACGTTGCAGGCGCGGCGCGCGTGCGTGCAGGATGCGGCCCGCGAAACTGATCGGATCGCGGCGATAGCCATATTCGCGCGCGAGGAGATTGACCGTACCGGTCGGGAAGATGCTCATCACGCGCGGCTGTCCGCTCGCCCAGAGCGCGGCGGTTACGTGACGCAGCGTGCCGTCGCCGCCGACCGCCGCGACGTGTGTCGCATTAGGGTCGACCGCCAGCCCGTCGCCGCCGGTCGGCGTCAGGATCACCTGCGCTCCTGCCGCTTCCAGTTCGCGCCGCAGCGCCGCGACCCGCCGGCGCGAGGCGGAGCCGGCGCGCGCGTTGACGAAAAGCTGGATGACGGGCTGGGCCACGCCGCTGCCTTACAGGATTTCGCGCACCTTTTCAGGCGGGCGGCCAAGACGTACGCCTTTCTCGGTCTCGACCAAAGGACGCTCGATCAGGATCGGATCGGCGGCCATCGCGTCGAGGATCCGGTCGTCGGAGGCGGCCTTGAGCGCCTTCGCGGCATCCTCGGCGGTGCGTAGCCCTTCGCGCGGGGTCATACCCGCTTTCGCGTAGAGGCGCTTGAGTTCGTCACGGCTCGGCGGAGTCTTGAGATATTCGACCACCGTCACATCCGCGCCTGCCTCCTCCAGCAGAGCAAGCGTCTCGCGCGACTTCGAGCAGCGGGGATTGTGATAGATGGTGGCTTTCACTTGGTCTGCTCCGAAAGGGCTTCGAGCGCGGCGATCGCCTCGTCACGCCGCGGCCAGGGAACGAAGATATGGTCGTGATGATAGCCTGCGACGATATTGGCGGGCAGCCCGCGATCTGCGAGCGCCCGCGCGACCGCCGCGCTCAATCCCACTGCGGACAGGCTGGAATGGACCATCAAGGTGATCCGCGCCCATTCGCCGTCGGGGAATGGCGCGATCAGCGTCATGCCCTCGGCTTCATGGATCAGCGCGAAAACCTCGGCGGGCAAAGGCGCGTCCGGGTCGAGCGCCTCGAACCCATAACGGTCCTCGTGCAGCATCGGCCGCATTTCCGCCAGGAGCTGACCGAGGTCGGTCAATCCTCCTGCTTCGCCAGCCACTGCTCCAGCCACTTGATCGTGTAATTGCCCGTCTGGAAATCGGGATCGTCGAGCAGGGCCTGATGGAGCGGGATCGTGGTTTTCACCCCGTCGATCACGAATTCCTCGAGCGCGCGGCGCAGGCGGCGGAGCGCGCCGTTGCGGGTGGTGCCGTAGACGATCATCTTGGCGATCATCGAATCATAATAAGGCGGGATGCGGTAGCCGGCGTAGAGCCCGCTATCGACGCGCACGTTCATGCCGCCGGGCGCGTGATATTGCTTCACCAGGCCGGGCGACGGCGCGAAGGTGCGCGGATCCTCGGCATTGATGCGGCATTCGATCGCGTGGCCGCGGAAGACGACGTCCTCCTGGCGCAGCGTCAGCGGATGCCCTTCG
>Ga0207702_10004848_pt1 | contig 11849 bp, 6 predicted proteins | sample KBSCornC62_FD_184302 | JGI IMG/M metagenome (GOLD analysis project Ga0207702, IMG submission 184302) | Corn rhizosphere microbial communities from Kellogg Biological Station, Michigan, USA - KBS Corn C6-2 (SPAdes) (version 2) | ecosystem: Host-associated > Plants > Roots > Rhizosphere > Soil ...
GAGGGGTTGCATTGTTGGTGACCGCTGAAGCGGACGTCAGGTCGACACAGTATTGGTTGCCAGATGTCAGCGCACCGACACTGCTGATGGTGATGATTTGGCCCGAACCGGCTGCCGTGATCGAACCCGGCAATGCGGCGGCCCCACTAAAAAGCGAGGTACATGTAGTAGTGGCAACGGTTTGAGTCGCATTTATGGTGAACCCGGCAGGGAATGTAACGGTGAACGATCCGGCACCATCGGCCGCGCCAGCCTTAAAATCTACATAGAGCGATGAAGTACCGCTGGAGTTCATATTGCTCTCGAGCACCGATGCTTGCGTCATGGTGGAGGCGGAAGCTTTCGGGACTACTGAGACGATACCGGCAAAAAGTAGTAGCGCTACCGCGAGGTAGACGTTGATGTTTCGAAATACGACGCTGTTTTTTATAGCTTTTTGCAGCATGTTGTTTTAAGCATAAACGTAACCTGTTGTAGTGTCAACAATCGGATAAATGCTTATACACATGCCACCAAGATGTAGCAATCTATTGCCATTGCCAGGATTGCAGCACTTGCTGGAATGCCTTCGCAAGAGTGGAGTCACCAGATGAATCGTCTCCGGTAAGTGAGATATCCGCCGAAAGATCGCCGTGTAATAAAAACGCTGCCTTGGCGAAGCCCCCGGCTTGCGTGTCGGTCATTACGGTAAACGTATTGCTCCCAGCGGTGATAGTACTGGGTTGATACTGCGCGGGGTGGTTTTTGCGCACCAGATAATTGCTGTCGTAGGCCAGGCCAGGCTCGTGGAGATGATTGATGGTGACAGAAAGATGCCATGGCACTACATCCGGCATCTTGTAATCGTATACGGCAACTTCTTCGCCCATCGGACCTTGCGCACCAGTCGTGGCTTGCATACCGCCGGGGTACGAAAACTTTGCGTATGCACCGCTCACCGGTATGGGCTGGGGCAGTGCCGGTACTGCTGCGCTGCTGCCAACAGAGGTGATATTTGACGCACTCACTGGTTTGCTCATCTGGTGTATCAGTAGTGCCAAGCCCGCGACTACTGCCGCGATTGCCAATACTGGCATCAAAATGCGCCAGTTTCTTACGAATGGTTCTGCTGCTTTATTCATCCCGTGTTCCTTTAGAAGCTTGCTGCCGCTAAAAATGTCATCGTTTCGTGGTAATCGTTGCTGGCTGGGTCGGTGCTGGAGGCTTTGGCCTGCATATTCATGGTTGCACTTCCGCCGACGAGCGCCGCCGAACTTGCAAAAATGGGTGTGTAGGATGTGCTTTCGGTGCCCACGGTGTTACTGCTGCCATTATACGGGCTCAGAATGCTTAACGGTCCGCCGGAGGTCTGGCTGGTGCCGGTGCCTTGCAGGCCAAAGCCGTGGCCGCTGCTGGCCAGGTTTCCGGTTGTAGCGGGGATGGTGTTGCTTTTTGTTGAGCTGAAAAGTCCGCCATTTGTGCCAGCATTATATATAGTGGCGCCGTATACGGCGTTGCTGGCGAGCCCGAACGTAACGGTGCTGCTGGTGTACACGGTGCCAGGGAACAGGCCGGAGAAGCTCAGGCTATTTGGCGAAACAGAGAACGTGACACTGGGTGCGGCGGTGGCAGCACTGGCAGAGGCGCCGTACTCGGTGTTTGTAAATGATCCTTGCATTGCGGCCACGGCCACATAGTACGTGGTGCTCGATGCCAACCCTGTTACATTCGTGCCACTGCCGCTACCCCAGGCGCTGTAGCTCTGATAGAACTGACTGGTACCGAGCGTGCCGCCGGTCTGCACAAACTGCACTCCGCCACTTTGTATACAGCTGGACGTAAAACAGTTTACCGTCGAAACGCCGATGGAAAACGTAACGTCGGACGGGTAATTGCTGGTGCCGGCATTGTCGTTCAGGGTTACGAGCAGGTGGTTGTAGTACACGCCGCTGCCATTGCTGACCGTGGGCGCCTGCGGCACGGCCAGCTGTTCGGCCTGCACGTTGCCGCTCGTGCCTGATTTCGTACTGCTGGTGGCGGTGCTGCCACTGGTTTCGCCGCCGGTAGACTGCGTGTAGTAATTGGTAGAGTGGGAATTGCTGGTGCCGGCCGGGCCGACGCTGTAGCTGTTGAGGTTGTAATTCGTGCTCTGCGAGAGCGCGGCGAATACCAATAACCCAGTTCCGATGTGCGTCCAGACGTTTCCCATGCTAGCTACCATTGTATCAAGAAGCTGAATCCACAAGCGGAATTGGCTGTTCGATTGCCAATATGGGGTGGTACAATAGCAAGCATAAGTAGCTTGGTGAGAGCGACTTATGGGAAACACATATAGTTCAAGATGAAACCGTCAAAGCAAAAACACAGACGTGTATTTGATGGCCTGCAAAACCAACAGAAAAAGCGGGAATTCACTAAACGAAATGTGGGTCCCATATCTCTGTTACGCGTAGGTGTCTTTCTGTTCGTCTGCCTAATTATAAGTAGCCTGGTGGGACTGGGCTTGTTCGGTGCACGTTCGGTTAATGCCACAGCTGGCATTAACCAGGAAATGAGCTTCGAGGGCAAGATAGTCACGAGCGCTGGGTTAAACATACCTGATGGCACGTACAATATGGAGTTCCGGATTTACACCGGCTGTACCAACGAGCCTACAAATAGCACGGGCTGTACGGCAGTGTGGACCGAAGATTACCTGAACAATAATTCGCAGGGCGTTACTTTCACAAGTGGTACCTACCAGGTCAACTTGGGATCTATTTGTGCGTTCACAACTAGTACCTGCGAAAACAACTCCAACACGGCGGTGGACTTTAACAGCTACCCGCTGTATTTATCACTTCAGATTGGCAACACATCTAACTGCTCGGCTGGTAACCCTGGTTCAGCGCTGTTTACGGCGGATTGTGGTGGTGACGGCGTAATGAACCCGTTTGTGCTGCTTACCTCGACGCCATATGCCATGAATGCCGGCAAACTTGGCGGCCTCACCGCATCCCAGTTCGGTCAGCTGGCCGCAAACCAGACATGGACCGGCACCAATACTATTCAGGGCTCATCGTCGTCTATGTTCCAGGTGCAAAACTCCATCGGGTCAAACGATCTGGTGGTTGATACGACAGGCCTCACTAACTCCGTGACCAACCCGGGCTTCGAAGGCGCAAGCAACACCGGCTGGGCGCTCAAGGCAGGTTCGGGCACTGTGGGCATCAGTAGCGCCCAGGCGTATAGTGGTAATTCATCCGAGCAAGTGGCGCTGACCTCGACTGTCTCTGGCGATGGTGTAAAGTTTACGCCAACCTCGCTTAGTGCCACAACCTATGTGCTGAGCTTCTACATGAAGCAGACGGCCGGTACCGCCTTTGGTGCGAATCTGGGCGTCGGCTATAACAACGGAGCGGATAACAGCTGTACACTTACGCCCAGCTTGGCTGCTCAGCCTGTCCCGACCACCGGCTGGGCGCGCTACTACTGCGCCATGACCATGACTGGTTCGCCGACGTATATCTACTGGAAGCAGACTGACGCACCGGGATCCGCCCGTACGTTCTACCTGGACGACGTCCAGCTGGAGCAGACCAGCAATACTGCGCCGAACGAGTTTACCGAGAGCCGGCTGCAGCTGAACGGCACGGTCAGCTCGCCACTTATCTTACAGAGTTCCAGTGATTCGACCACGGCGTTCCAGATACAGAATTCGGCAGCCGATAGCACCCAGAATAATATATTTACGGCCGACACGCTGAATGGCAAAGCAGTCTTCGGCAACATCGTAACAAACACCACGGGTGTGGCCACCCAGGTGCTCATCCAGGCAAACACCAACAACCGTGGCATCGCGATTGAGAGTAATGGTTCACAGGACGCACTCGATATCTATAAGAGTGATGGCACGAACGTACTGGGCATCAACCCAAATGGAACTATATTGCCTGCCACTAACAATTCGGTCAGCTTGGGCAGTACTTCGCTGAACTTTGCTGCTGCAAATTCACGCGCCTACAACTTCGACGGTACGGCGGCGGGCAACTTGCAGTTCGGTACGGCCGCTACCGCAACCGGCAATGCGCTGAACATCACCGGCCAGACGGCAGGCAGCACAGCCAACAACGGCGGCGCGGTAACGGTTAAGGGCGGTCTGGCTACCACGACTGGTACTGGCGGTCTATTGACGTTGCAAGGAGGTGCTACGACTAGTACGGGTACGAATGGTGGTGTTAGCATCGACGCGGGTAGCGGTGCCAGTACAGCGAACGGCACTATAAGTATTGGTGCGACAAATGCGTCAACCATCGGTATAGGTAATACGGCCGCTGCTACCCAGACTACTATCCAGGGTGGCACGGGCGGCTCTGCCATAGCGCTTACGACCGGCACGAATGGCTCGATATCGTTGACGGCGAGCGGCACCGGCGCTACGACGGTTCAGGGCGGTACTGGCGGTGTTGCGATTACCACCGGTGCAGGCTCCGGTACTACCGGCTCCATATCTATCACTACCGGTAACTCGTCCGGCGGCGCATCGGGCGGTATTACCATTGACGCCGGCACGAACGTGCCGTCCGGCACGCAGATTGAGAACAAGACCTTCGAGAGTGGTGTCGAGAACATGCAAAGTTGGTTCGGCACCTCGTCGGTTGTGCAATCAACGGCTCAGGCTCATGGCGGCACTCACAGTTTGGCAATCACCGATAATGCAGGATTTTGGGCTGTGTACGATTACCCCACCGGAGTGAGCGTCACGGCTGGCCACATCTATTCATTTAGCGCTTGGGTTCGAGGAACGGCTGTGGAGACCATCAATGCGGAAGTGATATGGGATCCAGCATTCAGCGAGGTGGTTTATCAATCGGCAGCCGATACCACCACGGGTTGGACTCATTATTCCGGAACTTTGGTGGCGCCAGCCGGGGCCACCAGCGCAGCAATTGAATTTGGGTCCGGAACGGGAACTGGCAGTGCGACTACTTATGTTGACGATGTAACCATTACGGACCTCACTACTACCACTACTCCGGCTATTAATATCGGGACAGCGAATGCAGAGGCCGTCACTATCGGCAACAGCAACCAGACCACGGCGACTACACTGAGAGGCGGAGCCGGTGGCGTGAATATTGTGGCGGGATCGGCGGGTGCCGCTGTGAATATCGGTACGAGCAACAGCAACGTCGTAACCATCGGCGATTCCAGCGCTACCGGGCCGCTCACGCTACAGGGTAACGGCATAAGCCAGACGGTTACCGGTGATGCTACGGCTCCATCAGATACCATCAAGACAAGTACGAACTCTACGGCTGCATTCCAGGTCCAAAATGCCTCTAGCTACAATGTGCTCTCTGTCGATACATCGGGTGGCGCTGCATCGCTGGGCACCTCTAGCCACGTGAACGGCAAGCTCGTGCTCAACAACTCTACGAACAATAATACCGTTGCGATCATCAGTGGCGTGACCAGTTCGGGCTACACGCTCACAATGCCAACGGCACTGGGCGCAAGCGGCGGCTGCTTGTCTGATACTACCGGCACTGGTGTGCTCGGCTGGGCAACCTGCGCTGGTGGCGGTGGCGGTGGGGCCAATACTGCTCTATCCAACCTGGCGAGCGTGGCGATCAATACCGACCTGCAATTCGACAACACCGGTAACCGTACAATAAACATCGCGGCTACGGGTGCAAGTACTGCTGGCCGAAACTTAACAGTTCAGGCAGGCAATAGCGGAACCGGTGCGGTAAACGGTGGCAATCTGGTGCTGCAAGCCGGTGCTTCTGGCGGCTCTGGTACGACCGGCTCGGTGATTGTCAAAGCCAACGGCACCGATTCCACTACAGCCTTCCAGGTCCAAGATCACTCCGCGAATGCGCTGCTGACGGTCGATTCGACGAACCAGCAGATTACGGCAGGGCAGAATAGCACTAGTGTTGTCACCCCTACGTTCAATGTCGTGCAATCTGGCACCGGTGATGCGACCATGGCCCTACAAACCGCTAGTGGCAGCAGCACGGCATTCTACATAGGTAACGATACAAGCAACAGCAATGCACTTACCTTCAACTCCAACTACTCTGCTACCTATGCCGGCTCCCCGAGTTCAATCGGCCACTCGGGTGGTACCGTGCCAGATAGCAACGGTACTATGGTACAAGGTAACGAATTCACTGCAACCGCGACAGGCACCGTTACCTCAATGTCGGTTGATTTCGATGGCTGGACAAGTGGTGACAAATTCTCCGTGGGTGTTTATGCGGCTGACGGTACTGGCGGCATCCCCGGGACGTTACTGGGCCATTCCGGCTTACAGGCGATTGCCTTGCCAAACGGAATCGGTAACCATAATGTGAATACGATTACGCTCTCGAGCCCCGCGTCAGTTACTAACGGTACCGGATATTGGTTCGTATTTAATACGGATAGCGCTAACGATGAATTCCTCGGTACGTCGAGCGGTTCACCGGGCTGCTGGTACTCGACTCAAACCATTTCAGACGGTACATGGACCAACATAACATCAGGACAATCCCAAGGTCCCCCAAATCCGGGCTGTACGCTGAACATCACAGCTACTATTACTCCCTCCGGCTCCCTTACAGACACGAACTCAAATGCATTGTTCACACTCTCGAAGAGTGGCCAGCTGGCACTGCGGAATGTCGCAGACTCTACTACTGCCCTCCAAGTTCAGAATGCCTCGGGTAATTCAATCATTGGTGTCGATACTTCGAGTGGTCAGATGCTTTTGGGTACTGCATCGGCACTGAATGCCAAGATTGTGTTCTATAACTCTACGAACAGCAATACGCTGACTCTCGCCGTCGGAGCTACGGCGGCCAGTACCACCATCCAAATTCCCTCCAGCATGCCTGCGACGAGCGTTCAGCAAGGAGCTTCATATGCACCGTTTGTAACCAACCTGACGGGAGATACGGCAGCTACAACTTCAACTACCTTGGCCGATATCGTGAATACGGGAAATGCCAATGATAAGCTCAGTTTCACGATTCCTGCTGGAAAAACTTTCAACTTTAGAGCCAGTCTCATCTACACTTTTGCTGCAAGTGGCCTTAACAACAGCGGTAAATTTGGCTGGGTATGCAGCAATGCTTCTCAATCATCGACTGCCACAGGCATCTTGGCCATTACCACCTCTACTACAATATATGGTGGCACTACCACTGCTTGTACTACTACTGCCGCTGCGATTATTAACGGCGGTACAAATACCAGTGCACCTGGTGGATTCTTTCCTGCTGACTTTTACGGCACCATAAAGGCGAACGCATCATCCGCTACTACCGTAACCTTTGAATACGCAGATTCTAACCTTTCGGGTACCCATACGACGACCGTCAAAGCTGGCAGTTATGTACAGTGGTGGGGCCAGTAGTCCTCCATAGAAGATAGTTCTACTCGTATATTGTTTGAGTCATGCTGGACTTTATTTGGTGCGCTCCGCATAATCATAAGCACGATATAACGGGAGGGCTAGTATGAACATAAAGTTGAGGTTGCGGGCGCTTGGCCGGCAGGTTAGTAAGCAAGTGTCTCTGCTGGCAATGGTGATAGGCGCGGCAATCCTGGGCGGAGCATCCACAGCGTTCGTAATGGCTGCTATACCTAGTGCCGATGGTAGCGTGACGGCCTGCTACAATAAAACTGGCGGCACTGTAAGTGCTATAGATGTAGAGGCTGGCAAGACCTGCACTGTCAAACAGAATTCCATTACTTGGCCCGCTCCCGGACCAGTTCTCCATGACGCCAACGGACAGGTGCTTGGCGATTTAGTAGACGGTACTACTAATAACCTGGTGGTTTACAGTCACACAGTCAATCGATTGATATCAATTCGCTATGATGACACTCAATCTCACACGTATGCGTTTATTGGCACGGGTATGGATCCGGTATTTGAGTCAAATGATTGTAGCGGGCAGCCGCTTATCGATCAGCTTGACCTTAGTTCTCCTATACCATTTAAAACCAATCTATTCTCGTCTGGTGCAGGCGCCTCGGCAAGCTACTATATCGTACAGGATAATGCAGTAGGACTTACGAATGTAACTCTCGGCAGTGACAAATCTCCCGATGGCACTTGTGCTGATTTAACGGGGCAAGATGTTGTCGTGCCTTTTGCCTACCCGGTAACATCGGTTTCTGCACTTTTCACTGCACCTCCGGCGACTCCGTTCAAGTTTTAGCTTAAACAGTTAGAGCGCTTTTCGGGCCAGGTCATACTGCATGACCTGGCTCTTTTAGTGACTCGCGTTCGTGGTTGGAGTAAAATAACAGGTAAGCGATAGCAGCTATGAAAAAACAAAAATCTAGGCAAACCGGTCGCGACATCCTCAAGCAGCTGCAAGCTGCTAAATTACCCGCGCACAGGAAGCGGCCGCTGCACGTGCATATCGCGCTGCACCCCATGAGCATTCTGGCATTGCTCTGCATGGGCGTGCTGCTGGTGAGCTTTACGCTGAACGCGGTGGCGGACTCGTACTTGGTAACTGCGGTTGTCCCGGCACCGCCGCTTACCCAGCCGGCTACCATACAAAGTCCGGCCGACGGGCTGATAACCGGTACGCAAACTATAGTGGTGCGGGGTATGTGCCCGGCAAACTCGTATGTAGACTTGCTCGATAACGGTAGCTTCGTAGGCGAGGCAATCTGTAATAGCGGGTCGTATCGGATAGGTGCCACGCTTGTGACGGGCACCAACCAGCTGCGAGTACAAGACTATAACTTTACAAATGCTCCCGGACCGACGGCCGGCGGTGTAACCGTTATCTACGCACCCGGAGCGCCGCAGACTCCTGAAGACACTGGTGGTAGCGGGGCCACTGTAGTGGTTGGCCAACTTGTAGTAACACAGGTCGATACCAATGTTGCGTACCAACAAGGCAGCAAAATGCTCGTCAGCAGTCAGCCGACAATCGCCGGTGTGGCCCCGCCATTGGCGCAAATCACAATCTTGGTGGGCTCGAAAACACCATGCACGGCCACATCAAGCCTGCTGGGTTACTGGAGTTGTAAGATTCCGGAGCTTTCTTCCGGTACCTACGCGGTCAGTGTCTCGGCCGACGCACAAGGTGGAGCGCAGCTAACATTCCCGACATTTAACATTACGGTGCCGAACCCGCCGATTGTCGTTGCGCCGCCGCAGTTAACCCCCATAGCTATTAGCTCCAGCTATAGCTACGCCGTACACAACGTGGGGCAGACGGTCTCGTACACGGTGAGTGTCTCGGGCGGACGCGGGCCGTACGCTGTTATGGTTTCGTGGGGTGACGGCGCGTCGGAGCTCACGGTGCAACAAACAGCCGGAACGTTTGCGGTGTCGCATAAGTACGGCTGGTTCAATACGGCAAAGGCTGTCAAAACAGTGCGTGTGCAGGTAATTGATACTGCGGGGCAGAGTGCTATGTTGCAGTTCGATACCGTTTTGCGCAACCCAGGCCTGCACAATGCCGTCGCGCAAATTACGCGCACAACCGGGCTTGGCGGTTTGTACGAAAAAGTGCGGCCATGGTTGTGGGTAATCTGGCCGGGCTATCTGTTCGTGATGCTGCTGGTGGTTTGTTTCTGGCTGGGCGAGCGCGAAGAACTGGACCGGATCAAACAGCGCCGGCGGCTGGCTGCGCTTAAGGGAATGAAGCGCCGTCAGGCGCATGCCCGTCACTAAACGGCTGAAACGGCTGCGTGCTGGTGGCGGGCCGCGTGCTTGGCTTCCAGCCAAAATATACCTGTCGCCGCCAACGCGGTCAGGTACAAACCGTATAGACCCAGAATAGTTGAGGTGACCGGCGGAGACGGTGTGGTTGAGCTTACCAGCGCAACGGGCGCGTACCGCGCGAATGTTGTTTCCGCAAACTGTTTGCTGCTGGCGTTGCCGGTACTGTTGCTGGCGGCTACTAAAATGTTGTGCGGGACCAAACTCGCGTAGTGGTGACTTAGGTGCTGCACGCCGGCTTGCACGGTAACGTTCGACTGCGCATCATCACCCCAGTCTACATGTACAAACTCGGTGCCTTGGCCGGTGGTGCCGATGGCACCGTCCCAACTTACATCTTTAGAATTTGCGTAAATGAACGGCTGTGTGCCAAAAATGCTAATGCCGGGTGCCAGCTTGCCTTTCGAATTAAAGCTCTGCGGTCTGGAACTGGGGCCGGTCTGCCCGGTAATATTGAGTGCGGTTGCAAAAAGATGATGTGTGCCGGCACTAAAGCTGGCTGGTACTGAAAAGTCGTTCTGAGTGTCGCAGGCACTGGTGCCAACCACTTTACCATCCACGCTTATGCTAATGACGGCTTGCGGTGTTACCACAGGGCAGCTGCCGGTTACAAGCGCGCTGCTGCCGGATATGGTTGCGTCTGTGCCGGGCGAACTGATAATGGGCGGCGTGGTAGGCAGCGGCGCGGCTACCATGGCGGCAACGCCGAAGTCGTCTGCTGCGGCGCGGCTTACCATTCCCAGCGCTACAATAAACAGCCCGGCAATCACAAGCACAATCGCGAGCGCGTGGTAGCTCGTATGCCGGTGGTGCAGCAGCTTGCCAGTGTGCTCGTGGTGTTGCAGGTGGAGTTTTCGGTGGAGTGTGCGCATTTATATTCAGCTTATGCATATATGATAGCGCACTGTTGTCATCAGAGGGAATACGTGTAGACTATATACAATCTATCCCACTTGCAAGTGTGCAGAAAATGGTAGGTAATAGCTTATATAATATGAATGCGTAAGGAGTAAGTTTTGTTGCCACGTATACCGGAAAGCCCCACAACGGGGCAATTCGTAAGTGAGCCGCACTCATTGGAGCCGGACGCTGCTTTGGCGCCATCTCGCAGCGGAGAACTGCACGGGTGGCGACGCACGGGAGCTATCCTGGCTGCCCTGGCTGTATTTAGTACCGGAACGGCCGGATGCGATGCTTTGCGGTTTGGCTCGGGACCGGACACAATACCAACAGTGGCAAGTCCGACCGCAACCGGTGGCGGCGAAGTCCATTCGGCATCACCGGATCCAGTAAGCAGCTCGACTTCACCAGAGACGGCACCATCATCCAGTCCAAGCTCGCTGCCAAGCGCATTCAAGATTGCGCAGACCATGATTGTCGGCTTCGACGCCAAGACACCGAAATCGGAAATTGAGCAGGTTGCGCGTGCGACGCATTTTGGCGGTATCTACATTTCGGACACCACTGACGCGGCCGCAGATGGATTTACTCCTTCATTTTTTGCCAAACTGAGTCAGGATACGGGTGGCCGCCTGCTGGTTGCGAGTGATGAAGAGGGTGGTTATATTCATCGGCTGCGTTATGGATTCAACTTCCCGAGTGCTAAAACAATGGGTTCCCTCTCTGTTTCGGAAGATGAGCAAATTGGCGAAGAGGCCGGCCGGCAAATGCGTGCCGACGGCGTGATGTGGGATCTGGCACCAGTATTGGACCTGGACAACGGCAAGAAAGACGGTGCGATTTCCAAATGGGACCGCTCTTTCGGTGGTAGCGCCGCTAATATTGCTGACAAAGCCGGCGCATTTGCGGCAGGGCTGCAAAAGAGCGGCGTGGTCCCGGTGTTTAAGCATTTCCCTGGCATTGGCTGGTCGACGCCCGATAGCAATTCCGACGCTCACGCAGCCTACTCGCCACCACTGGCAGCACTAGAAAAGTCCGATATGGCACCGTACAGGCTGTTGCTAGGGCGGGGCGCCGTACGAGTGATAATGCTCAGCAACGAATATGTGCAGGGCCTGGATGCGAGCCGCCCCGCGAGCATCAGCCCGAACGTGGTCAGGTATCTGCGTGATACCTTGAAGTTCACCGGCATAATCACGACCGACACGTTGACTGCGCTTGATGGCTACGATGGCAGGACGGCTGCTCA
>Ga0207702_10004850_pt1 | contig 11845 bp, 10 predicted proteins | sample KBSCornC62_FD_184302 | JGI IMG/M metagenome (GOLD analysis project Ga0207702, IMG submission 184302) | Corn rhizosphere microbial communities from Kellogg Biological Station, Michigan, USA - KBS Corn C6-2 (SPAdes) (version 2) | ecosystem: Host-associated > Plants > Roots > Rhizosphere > Soil ...
CCGGCGAGCCGCTCGAAATTTATTGTTCCTCAACCGCGGCCTCGGCCCCGATGAACGGTGCGTCCGCTTTGCGCGCGAGAATGGCAAGTCGCCGATTGAGCATCGTAAGCGCGAGCTCGCGGGGCAGGTCGTGCAGACGCTTCGCCTTGGTGTCATTCTCTTTTGAATACGGCGAAACGCTGTAGGCCGAGACGGTGGTCATGCCGGCTTCGCTATCGTGCCAGTAGAGCGGACGGTCGCCGATCAATTGAGGAATGGCGCCAAGGGAGGGGTCCGGTTTGGGGGGCGTCGCGTCTTGAAGACCGCTGAATTGCTTTTTGATCGCGGCTTCCACGGCTGCGGGATCGAAATCGCCAACCGCGACCACGGCCATGCGCTCGGGGCGATACCACTGATTATAGTAAGCGCGAAAAACCTCCGCGGGTGCGTGACTGATGACGTCGGCGTCGCCGATCGGCAAGCGCTTGGGCAAAAGCGTTTGGCTAAAAAGAAAATTTTCCAACGCGACGTGCTGGCGGTATTCGATCGAGTCGCGATCGCGTTTTTCGCTCAGGATCACGCCGCGCTCGGTTTCGACTTCATGCGGAATAATCAATTCACCGCGCGCGTAGTCACTGAAAACTTGGCAGGCCTCATCGATGGTTTTCGATTCGGTGTTGGGCAACTCGAGCAGATAAATGGTGCGCTCGAAAGCCGTGCTGGCGTTGGTGTCTCCGCCGAAGCTCATGCCCAGGCTTTGAAAATATTTTATCAACGTACCGGGCGCGTAGTGATTGGAACCTTTGAAAGCCATGTGCTCGATGAAGTGAGCAAGGCCGCGCTGATTTTCTTCTTCTTGCGCCGAGCCCGTGAGAACGAGGAGACGAAAACTCGCACGCTGTTTGGGCTCGTGATTAGCGAGGACGGCGTAGCGCAAACCGTTTGGCAAGGTCCCGAAATGCACCGCGGGATCCGCAGGGATATCGCTCTGATCCTGGGCGAATTCCGGCGTCTGCGGAAGCTCTGCGTGCAAGGCGACTCCGGCAAAAACGACCGCCGCCGCGGTCAGAGTACGAAAAATGCTCATGCTCGGGACGTTGAAGACAAAAAGCAAAATTGCAGCTCAAACCTGCAACTAACCGGCTGCAACTAACGCTTGCGCCGCCGGTCCTATTGCCGCCCGATTCCTTCGCCGTCATGCTCTGGTTGTACCGACTGTTCTTCGTTCCCGTTCTGCTGATCTCCGCGCCTTACTATTTGCTGCGGATGAAAAAGCGGGGGGGCTACCGCCGTCATTTTCGGCAAAGGCTCGGCGCGGTCAGTGGCATCGCGCCCAAGCATCCTGAAGTAAGGCGAATTTGGATACAGGCGGTCAGCGTTGGCGAAATGCTCGCGATTGGACCCATCCTCGAAGCTTTCCGCCACGATCGCCGCACCGAATTTTATCTCACGACCACGACGAGCACGGGCTATAAATTGGCGCGCGAGAAATACCAGGAGGCGACGATTGGCATTGGCTATTTTCCCATCGACTGGTGGCCATTTTCCTCGCGGGCATGGATGGAAATCGATCCCGATCTGGTCATTCTCACGGAAGGGGAGCGCTGGCCGGAGCATATTCATCAAGCTGCAATGCGCCGTGTGCCTGTTCTGACCGTGAACGCCCGAATCTCGGATCGGAGCTTTCGGCGCATGCAAAAATGGCCGAGTATCCTGCGTCCGCTTTTCCGGGGGATGACTCGCGTGCTCGCGTGCTCGGAAAACGACGCCGCGCGATTTCGCGAGCTTGGGATTCCGGCGTCGAACATTGTCACGACCGGAAACATCAAACTCGATCTCACGCTCCCGTCGCTCAGCGAGGCGGAGAAAAACGAACTGCGGTCGGAACTCGGTTTTGGATCGGAACTGATCTTGCTCGGCTCGTCCACCTGGGCAGGAGAAGAACAGGCGTTGGTCAAGACGCTGCAGGCCCTGCGCGTAGCAAAAACTCCGGCAAAACTTTTGATCGTTCCGCGCCACGCCGAGCGCCGCAAAGAGGTCGAGGCCGCGGTAAAATCTTCTGGCTTCAGCTACCACTTCCGGAGCCAGGGCTACGCGCCGAAATCGGTGGATATTTTAGTCGCAGATACGACTGGCGAGCTGCGTCGGCTCACCCAAATTGCGGATCTCGTTTTCGTGGGAAAAAGTTTGCCGCCCCATGAACAGGGACAGACCCCGGTGGAAGCTGCGGCGTCGGGTAAAGCCATCCTGTTCGGCCCGGGTATGTCCAATTTTCGTAGTATTGTAAATGAACTGGAGTCGGCTGGGGCGGCTCGGCGGGTGAACAATGCGGATGAACTCCAGACCGCCGTTTCTGATCTGTTAACCGACTCCGAAAAGCGATCATCCATGGCGGCGGCCGCCGTTCAGTGGCACGTTTCCAACCAGGGAGCGGTTAAACGCACGCTCGCTATCCTCAGGGAAGAACTGAATTTGATAGGTAGAAAACCCTACCCGGCCGAGCCGGAATCTTTACCTGTGCCGACGACGGGGAAATGATCGAGCGGCGACTCATCTCGGCGGTTATAAATTCAGAGAGCGTTGATAGGTAGAGGATTGCCCGAAACCATTTTCGGCCGGTCGCACGCAGTTGCTTGGCACGTTGCGTGCAACTTCAGGCGCGTAAATACGAATGCCCTCAAGGTCGTCCCATAACCAACCGAAAAAAGGAATTGCCCCGCTCTCGCGCGGTTCTACGGTCCACACTTTTAGTTTGATGCAATCGCACGGCCCGAAACGCGTCTACACACCCCATTCGCTTGAGTTTTGGTTCAACCAACTGGAAGCGGACTGGGCTGACTTCTTCAGCAATTCGCAACTGGATGAGGGCCGCCGCATCTACCGGGATGGCGAAGTGCGCGAACTCGAGTTGACGGCTAAGGATGCCATTATCCACCGGCGCGTCGACAAGCGCGACGAATACGCGGTCATCGAATGGGAGGCGGACAAATTGAATGTGCGTTCCTCATCAACCGACCCGGAGGTCGCTCGGGCCTTGGCCGTGGCCGGCCTGCACGAAATCGAGGAGCTTGTTTGCGACGAAATTTCTCCGCTGCCGGAAACCAGCCAGCCGTTCGAAACCGCGAGCCGTCCGATCAGTGTTACGACGGGAAATGGGCATCCGGTCCCCGGTCACGGATCGAATGGTCATGGCTTGGCGGTCGCCGCGAACGGATCGGCAAAGACGACCACCTCGGGGACGGGCATCGCTCGCAACGGCGGAACCCCAACGATCGCCGGTGCGGCCGAGAAATCGCGCACGTTAATCCTCGTATTTCAGACCACCGCAGAGGGGCTTCATTTTCAGGCTTATTGGAAAACAGGTGCTCAGAACGTTCCCGCCCTCGGGCAGGCCAGCCAGGCGCATGGTCATCCGACCTCGGGGGAGCGCGCCAAATTGATCGGCCTCGCCTCGTACGCGCGCAAAGCCCACTTCACTTATAATCAGACGACCGGCGTTTATTCGATGGAGTCGGTCGTCGAGATTCCCAATTTCCTCAAAGTCACCTTGCCGGCGTGGAAGCGCCTTTTCCAAGTCGAACTCGATGACGCCTCGCAGAATTTGTTGAAAGGCACGCGCGCGATCGAGATTGAGGCCGTCGCCCGCCGAGTCGACGGACAGGGTCTCGACCTTCGTTGGATTTTCCGAGCGGGTGAACGCCTGCTGACGGACGAAGAGGTGGATTTGATCACCCGCAAAGGCACCTCGCCGCTGATTTTGCCGAATATCGGCATCGTCTCGCTGCCGACGGATCGGATCGAGTCACTGAAAGCGTGGCGCAAGAATGTCGCGGAGACACACCAGGACGGCCCCCTTTCGCCGTATCTGATTTTTTCTTTATTTAGCGATGCGAAGTTGAAACTGACGCTCTCGCCCGAACTCGAAGGCTGGCGCCAGAACGTCCTCAAACCGAGCGAGGCTCCCGTCACGTTGCCCGAGCTCTTGCGTCCCTATCAGCGGCGGGGCGTCGAGTGGCTTCACCACCTTTGCAGCGTCGGCTGCCATGGTTTGCTGGCCGACGAAATGGGGTTGGGCAAAACGCTCCAGGTCATTTCGCTCTTGGCGACCCGTCCGGTCAAAGATCGCCCGAGCCTGATCGTCTGCCCCGCGAGCGTCGTGCCGGTTTGGCGCGAAGAGATCGCCAAATTTTTTCCCGAGCTTGCCGTCGAAGTGCTGAAGACGAGCCACGATTTCGCGAACTCAAAGGGCGGCGTGATTTGGCTCGCGAGCTATACGCAGCTCCGGAAGCACCGAGCTTTGCTCGACCAAGTTGGCTTTGGTTATTCGGTTTTGGACGAAGGTCAGTTCATCAAAAACCCCGACGCGAAAGTCACTCAGACCTGTTTCGCCATTCGCGCGCTGCATCGGATCGTTTTAACCGGTACGCCGCTCGAAAATCGTCAACTCGATCTGTGGTCGATTTTTCGTTACTTGCTGCCCGGTTTGCTCGGGTCGCGCCAAGCCTTTGAAGGCGCGCTTAATGCGGACCGTGTCGCCACGCTCGAGCGCCTGCGCGCGCAATTGGCTCCGTTTATTCTGCGTCGCACCAAGAATGAAGTCGCGACGGAATTGCCGCAGAAAGTCGAGATGGATTTGCTCTGCCCATTGACCGATGTGCAGCGCGCCGAGTATGCGAAGATTTGCTCCGAAGGTCTCAATCGCTTGGGCGACGATGTCGGCGCGGCCATGCGCGAAAAGAGTTTCGGTTTTCTGGCGTTGCTGACCCGCTTGCGTCAGGTCTGCTGCGACCCGGATATGTTGCCGTGGTTGAAATCGCCGATCAGCGACTCCGGCAAGATTACGCTGCTCGTCGAAAAGTTGGCCGAAGTCATCGGCAGTGGACACAAGGTCGTGATCTTCTCGCAATTTGTCATGCTGCTCGATCGCGTGCGCGAAGCACTCACGGCGCAATTCCCGGAGCTACCGCGATACGAGTTGACCGGCATGACCCTGGATCGTTTGAAGCCGGTGCAGGCCTTTCAAAACGCTTCAGGCGCGGCCGCCATGCTCGTATCGCTCAAAGCGGCGGGCACCGGCATCACCTTGCACGCGGCGGACTATGTTTTCTTGCTCGATCCTTGGTGGAATCCAGCGGTGGAAGCACAGGCAGTCGACCGCGTTCACCGCATCGGTCAGAAGCGCACTGTGTTCGTTTATCGCATGGTGACGGCGGGCACGATTGAAGAACGCATTCAAGCCTTGAAGGCGTCCAAGAAAGACCTTTTTGACAAATTGATCGGTGGACTCGGCGGAGATTTCGATTTGAGCCAGCACTTCCATTCCCTGCAGGGTCTGATTCAGTTGACGGGACAAGTGGAGACGGAATCGGTCGTGGTTTAATGCTGCGGCGCGCGCGTTTGTCCGCCCATCATTTGGATAAGCCAAGCGCGCGTCAGAGCGCGAAAAGAAGCGCTTTGCGCTACCGGTGAGAGCGGACAAGAATGTCCGCGCTCCCAAGGAGAGAATTTTAACGGTGCTGATGAGTCACGGAACCCGTTACGGATTCCCGCCGCCGCCGGATGCGCCGTAAACTTGGCCGGTGGCGTAACTCGATTCGTTGGAAGCGAGCAAGACGTAGACCGGTGCAATTTCGGCGGGTTGGCCTGGGCGCTTCATGCCGGCTTCCGCGCCCATCTTCATCACTTTCTCGGGCGGTTGGCCACCGCTCGACTGAAGCGCGGTCCAAAATGGGCCAGGGGCGACGGCGTTCACACGAATCCCTTTTTCGACTAACTGTTGGGATAGACTTTTCGTGAAAGAAACGATGCACGCTTTGGTTTGCGCGTAGTCGAGCAAGTTGGCCGACGGATCGTAGGCTTGAACTGAACTCGTGTTGATAATCGACGCGCCCGCTTTGAGGTGGGGGATGGCGGCTTTCGTGATCCAGAAGAGTGCGTAAACGTTGGTTTTGAACGTGGCGTCAAATTGCTCGGTCGAGATCTCCAGAATCGACTCGGTGGAGGTTTGTTTGCCGGCGTTGTTGACCAAGATATCGAGGCCTCCCAGCTCTTTCACGGCATCGTTCACCAGCTTTTGGCAAAACGCTTCGTCGCGAATATCTCCGGGCAGGGCGATCGCTTTCCGTCCTTCGGCTTTGATCAACTCGATCACTTCTTTGGCGTCGGATTCTTCTTCCGGCAGATAGCCGATCGCGACATCGGCGCCTTCGCGCGCAAAGGCGATGGCCGCGGCACGGCCGATCCCGGAGTCGCCGCCGGTGATGAGGGCTTTTCGTCCGGCGAGTCTGCCATGCCCTTTATAGCTCTTTTCGCCATGATCGGGCCTAGGCTCCATTTTGCTCGCGAGTCCGGGCGGCGTCTGCGGCTGACGCGGAAAGGGTGGCTTCGGGTAGAGATCGAGAGGATTCTTTGGTTGGGTGCTCATAATATAAATTCGCGCAATCTATCGCTCAGCGGACCTTCAGCGTTCACGCAAATGGCGGCGTGCTTCCTCCATCAATTGGTCGCGGTTTTCCGACGGCTGAATGGCGCGTTTGGCCTGTTCCACGATTCGACGTAGGTCGGCGTGGTCATGTCTCGGAAATTCCGAGGCGAGCTTTTCGATGACGTAACGAATTTCGTACGGTTCGCTTGAAACGAGATTCCGGTCTCGGACTTGATCGTGTTGCGATGATTCTTGCATGTCGCCACAGACCGAGCCGCGCTGGCCGCGTTCGCGTCGAATGGCACCACTGTTCCCGCGGGAATTTTCCTATCTGCGCGAAGGGGCGATGGTCCTTAAACCAACTCCGGCTCCGACAGGAGCAGAGCTCGGATCGAGCCAATGGAATTCCCGAAAGCTCCTGACGAACGCTGGGCCCGTTTGGAATAGGCGACTCAGATTGTAGATTTGGCTGGCTGCAAAATATGCTTCTCGCAGAGTCGTGCGCATGACCTTCAGTTGGGCTGGAAGGATTATTATATACTGGATGAGCTTCTGCGCTCTGGTGCCTTGGCTGTCTGCTCAGAGCGAGCCCGCAGACGTATCTCCGCCGGCATTTTCGCACGTGGATTGGTTGCCCGTCGTGCTGCCGGCTCTGCAAAAAGCTTCGGTTGCGACGGACGCGATTCGGTTCGCGGAACCCGGGTCCACGGAGCGCATTGGCGATACCGTGACGGTCTTAGCTCAGTCCAGCGAAGAAGGGCGGATCAGGCAGTGGGCCATTGTCCTCGCTCTTCACGAAATCAAGCCGGAGGAGAAGAAGCTGCGCACGCCGTCGTTTTCACTTTATCTGACGTCGGGCGCGAAGGTGGATTTCACGTCCGGTCCATTTAGCGGGATGCTGATTCACGTTTTTGGTCCGTTTTCCAGTGACCACGGGAGCAAAGGTTCCAAGGACATCTGGTCAGGATCGCTGATTAACCCACAGTATTTAGGGCTCGGGTTGGACGGCACCGCCAATTTCTGTCGCAGAATTCACGATGAGCTGTCGAAGCAGGCCAAGGATAAACCCTTTTCATTCAGCCTTAGCGTGGAAGGTCATCCACCTGCGAACCCATATCCTCCGGAAATGAAGGAGATGCTCGATCGACTTCACGTGACCGCCGCCGAGGAGCGGTCATATGCGGGCTTGATGGTGGCTCTAGGCAGTTTCTTCGGCATCGCGAGCCAGACGCCCGGTGTTCGTGATATTATTTTCGAAGCGGCCGATATTCCCTGGCTGTCCGTGTTAGGGCATGGCGGGCGCATCGATGATGTGCATTACGAATTAACCGGTCCTTATGAGTCACTGAATCCTGCGGACTGGGGAATGCCGCCGAATACAAAAGTCTCTGGCTTCGGGATGATGTTGATGCTCTACGGAAAACCAGCGCTGCTCTGCCATTTCGCTGTGACCTCTCCGCGGGTGCCGATTCTCAATTCAGCCGGAATTTTGGGCATCGCGGCTCGGCGGCCGGACGGAAAAGGTCCGCTGGTTACGATTCGCGTGATGGCCGGGAGGCCTGCAATGTAGTTGGATCTTCGGACCGACCGAATCCTTTCTCCTTTGCTTGCGAGGATCTCCCTCCTTGTCTTGCGCGATGGCAAAACTTGCGATCATTGGTCCCGGCGCGATCGGCGGCACAGTAGCGGCGTGGCTCGCGCAACGGTCCGACCACGACGTTTCTCTCTGTGTGAGGACGGCCTTTGATCGATTGGAGGTCGAAACTCCGCAGGGATTGCTCTCCGTTCAGCCGCGCTTGATCACAGCGCCCGCCCAAGCGCAACCGGTCGATTGGGTGTTGATCGCGACCAAGGCCTATGATGTTTCGGGGACTGCGGCTTGGTTAAAGGGGCTGGTCGGCCCGGCGACATCGGTGGCGATCCTCCAAAACGGTGTCGAACACATCGAGCGCTTTGCCCCCTTCGTGCCAGTCGAGCGATTGTTGCCCGTGGTGGTGGATTGCCCAGCGGAACGCGCGAGCCCGGGAAAAATTGTCCAGCGACGCGATGCTTGGATGAAAGTTCCGGACTCGGCGCTCGGGCAATCGTTTCGCGAACTCTTCGTCGGCACGCGTATTGAGGTTTCCCCTACATCCGATTTTCTTACGGCGGCGTGGATGAAGCTTTGCCTCAACTGTGCCGGTGCGGTTTCCGCGGTCACGTTGAAACCCAATGGCATCGTCCATCTGCCGGAGATCGCCGAGTTGATGCAGGGCCTCGTGCGGGAATGCGCTGCGGTCGGCCGAGCGATGGGTGCCAATCTTCCTCTTAACATCGCTGAAACGGTGGTCGACGCCTGCCGCGGCGCCCCGCGCGACAGTGTCAACTCCTTGCTCGCCGATCGGCTCGCTGGCCGGCCGATGGAAATTGACGCGCGCAATGGCGTGATTGTCCGGCTTGGGGCGGAAAAGAATATCCCGACGCCGCTCAATCAAGCCATCGTCGCGCTGCTCACGGCGGAGGTCGCAGGCTGACGGTCTGCGCTCACCGTTTCGCAAATTCAATCAAGGTCTCGATCAGCGCCTTCAGCACTTAGCCGGGTTTGCTGCGCTGCCAGACAAGGTTGAGTTTCAAAGTCACACCTTAGGCGCACGCGAATGCCGGCCACCCCATGAACTCGTGCGAACCGGGAACAATCGCGACGGTGTTTCATTGACGACCATCTCAAACGTTTCCGGCAAGAGAGTAGGGTCTCACGGCAACCGTGATCTGCGCGGTGGGATACCGTTCCGACGAAGATCAGTACGCGCGCGCTCCCGAAGTCCGTTTCCCTGCTTCGGAACTCTCTCTCCTCGTCTGAAGGGCATGACCACGGTTAGGGATGAAGATTCCTAACCGTGACTCATGAAGGCGCGTTAATGGCTCCGATTCTCTTGAATAACTTAAGTCTTAGTTCGGTTTGATGAAATAGCCCGCGACACGCCATTGGCCATCGGGATCCTTCATCAACGAGATCGTTTCCCGCGCGTGTTTCAGATTTTCGAACGAAGAATCGAATTGTTCGATCACGAATTCGCCGACGATTGTTTTAGCACCACTGACGGGGTCCTTCTGGTATGCGGCGGACTCGAAGTTCCTGCTGACCAACTTGCCGCAGGGGGTTCGTGAGTGGCTTGCGGCCTCGACCCATTTGTCGGAGGTGATTGCGCCTTTAAACCCGGAGGATGCGGCGTTCCAGCTCTCGGCGAATTTGCCATTATCCATCAAGTCGAGCCAACTGTCTCCTCCCGCCCTGGCGAGCGATTTGGCGGAAACTTCGGTCGAGCTTGTATCTGCCGATAGCGTGCGAGGGAGGAGGACAATGGCGAACAGCGCAAGGCTGACGATACTGGCGAGCCAAACGAGGCGCGCGCGATTTTGTGGACGAGCGATCATGGTAATACGGAGTTTGAGTTGTTGAAACGATTCCCCGAGCGCGAGTGCGCCTTGAGGAATGGGAAGTGGGTTGGCCTCGCGCACGGCGGCGATGAGCGCGTGACCGTAGGCGTCGCGGTTCGCCTCGGGCATCCAGGCCAGAGCCATCGCGTCAGCCGTGAGCTCGCGGAAATAAAGCCAGCGCCGCGTCGCGAGATGCGCGACCGGATTGAACCAGTGCAGACTCCGACCGAAACAAAACAGCCACTGCATTGGAATGTCCGCCGATCGAAAGTGGGCGAGCTCGTGAAAGAGAACGCCGCGCAACTCGTCGCGCGACAACGAACTCGCGAGGGTCTCAGGCAGCAAGATGCGCGGTCGCAGCCAGCCCAGGAGTGCCGGGCTTGATAGATCCGGGCTGAGCACCAGACCGACGGGCGCGCGGACTCCGGCGACCGCTTTGCAGTCCTCCAGAAGATCGAGCAATTCGGGATTCGTGCAAAGGCGGACGCGACTCCACCTGCGGCCAGTGAGGAGCGTTCGGACGGAGACAACGCAGAAACTGAGCACCGCGCCTCCCAGCCAAACATCCAGGAGGAGAGCCTTCCAACTCAGCCAGGCGCGGAGTTGGATCGGACTGGTCCCGCTTGCATCTCTGCCGTCGATCGAGGCAGCGCCAAAATGGAGGGGAAGGGGAATCGGTAGCGACGGAATCGAACTTCGTTGGAGATGGCAGGGCAGTATCCAAGCGAGCGATACGATCAGCCACCACAGCTTCCGCCAGTGCGGGCGCTGATGCTGATCGAGTGCGCGGTCGAGAAGCAAAACCAGGATCGAAGCGAGCGTGCCTCGCACGGTTAACTCGATCAGCATATTCATGATTTCTTGCGCGATTCGCGCAAAAGATTTTCCAGCGCCGCAATGTCCTCCGCGCTCAATTTGCGCCCACGCTGCGTGAAGTGCGCAAGGAGCGGACTCAGGGCTCCGTCGAAGACACGATCGATGAAGCTCGTGGTCTCGACATGCCGAAGCTCGGCTTCGCTGAAAGCCGGGGAGTACAGATACGAGCGCCCCGCTTTCTCGAACCGGATCGCGCGCTTTTTCAGGAGGCGGTTGATCAATGTCTTGATCGTCGCCGCCGTCCAATTCTGCGGCCCCATGAGGGCGTCAATCACGGTTTGGGCAGAGCAAGGGGCCTTCTTCCACAACACTTTCATCACTTCCCACTCCGCGTCCGAAATCTTTGGAATCGGTTTCATTTACAATCGTAATCGCAGAAAAGATTACAGTTGTAAACATAAAAATGCCGGGCCTTGGACCCCGGCGTGATCTAGCCAACGACGATGGCCGCCTTGATCGAAGGCATGCCGATCGTAAGAAAAGGTTTCACCTCGCGGATTCAATATTCTTCCTTACGTATATACCTTAATGCGAATCTAGTGAATCGATGGAGCTGCTGCGGATCTATTCCTGTTTTTGCGATCAGACTCGGTTGAGGATCATTAACCTGCTCACCGCGGGTCCTCTCTGCGTCTGCCACTTTCAGGAGGTATTGGAAGAACCGCAGGTGAAAATTTCCAAGCACCTCAACTATTTAAAACTCCATGGCTTAGTCGTGGGAAAGCGCGAATCGAACTGGGTAATTTATTCTCTTCCGGACAGACCGTCGAAGGAGCTGCAAACTCAACTTGCTTGCTTGCAAGACTGCCGGGGCGAAGAGCCGATCCTGAAAAAAGACAGCGAACGTCTCCAACGACTGCGTGGGAAATTCGAAAAAAATAGCCCTATTTGTTGCGCTTCGAAGGCGGTGGAAAAACAGAAAAATCGAAAACAACACGGATCGCATTCCACTGCTTCATGAGTCAGAAACCGATCGTTCTCATTCTCTGCACCGGAAATTCATGCCGCAGCCATATGGCCGAGGGTATTCTGGACGCCGCTGCCGGTGATCTGGTCGACGTCCGAAGTGCGGGTTCAAAGCCCGCTGGCTACGTGCATCCCCTGGCGATTAAGGTCATGGCGGAGATTGGCATCGATATCTCCAGTCAC
>Ga0207702_10004851_pt1 | contig 11844 bp, 13 predicted proteins | sample KBSCornC62_FD_184302 | JGI IMG/M metagenome (GOLD analysis project Ga0207702, IMG submission 184302) | Corn rhizosphere microbial communities from Kellogg Biological Station, Michigan, USA - KBS Corn C6-2 (SPAdes) (version 2) | ecosystem: Host-associated > Plants > Roots > Rhizosphere > Soil ...
ACTTCATCCAGAACCTCCGGAAAAAGCGTCGTCTGATATCGCGATTGTCCCGTCACGTGCGCCATCATCACCTCGAATCACGCCATATCCAAAACACCATAACTCACTGGGTTTTCACACAGCCTGGTTCGCGACTACCCCTCATCCGGCGCGGAGCCTGTCATCGGGCGCGCATTCGCGCGACCCGTTGGCGCCACCTTCTCCCGCAAGAGGAGAAGGGAAGTAAGAGCATCACCCGCCGTTCAATGCACTGCTCATCCAGTGCGTCATATCGCTGGTGTCGAGAAACTCTACCGCGGCGCGTCGAACACCTTCAGCGGTTCCCTCGCCTTGCGCCACCGCGACCATCAGGTCGCAGCGGTGCGACAGGGCAAAACCAACGGCGGTGTGGTCGGAGCCGTCGGTCATTTTCAAATCATAGCTGCGTGCGCGGCCGGCCATGTCGCTGATGCGAATCACTTTGCCCGTCTCGCGCGGCACAAAACGCCGGCTCATCAGATCGAGATCGGCGACGCGGTCGACCTCGTCGTCATCGGCGACACCGGTATCGCAATTGCAGAAGCCGATCTTCGGCCGCACATAGAGTTCGACCTCGCCGCCGCAGGCACTGGCGTCGCAGCGGAACGCGCGGCCCGCGGGCCAGCCGTCGCGCGGAAACGGCCAGGCGATTTCATGCCAGTTGCTTCCAGCCGTCGACGGGCCCGAGCGGACATGCTGGACCGCAGCGACGCCCGACAGCGTACACAACATCACACCACAGGCGATCAGCAAGCCGCGCATGTCTCATCCAGCCGCTATGGCAAACCCGCTGCTTTTCGTGCCGCGCCGGTCAATTCCAGAATATGCATCCCGGTATTGGCGCGATCGACGATGTAGATGTAGCCGCGGTCGTCGGTCTCGACATTGTTGGTCTGGATCGCGACCTTGCAGCGCTGCGCGCCATCGACCGGCACGCAGCGCTTGTCGGTCGCCGCCGTGATCGAGGGAATGAAATAGCCGACTTCCTTCGGATGATAGGGATCGCGAATGTCGAGCGCGCGGACGCCGGCATTGAAGAAGGCGATGAAGGCCATCTTCTTGTAGTAGACCGGCGCCATGCTCTCGTTGGAGGAATGCGAGCCGAACCGCCCGCCCCGCTCGCAGAAATGGCCGCTGGCTTCCGGCACCGTCCAGCTCGAAATCATCATCGGCCGGGTTTCGGTGGTGACGTCGGCGAACCACACCATCTGCCGCGGCTCGCCGCATTCGTTGAGGATCGCTTCGTCGACCAGCATGACGATGTCGCGGGTCTTGCCGTCCTTGTCGTTGGCGAATTCGGCGATCGGCATGTCCTTCATCGGGAATGTGGTATGGGCGCCGTTGAACGCCGACATCGCCATTTCGGAGATTTCCGGATAGCGCAGGTTTTGCGCGGTCGGCTCCTTCGGCCCGTTGAGCAGCTTGTCGCGGTCGACGATCTGCATGATGCCGCCCTTGTCGGTGCCGTAGCCGAAATAGACCCGGTTGCCCTGTGGCCCGGTCGAGATCATGCCATGCAGTTCGGTCGGCACCGCCCCGGTCGAACCCGGCTCCTGGCCGGGCAGGCCGAAATCCCTGATTTTCTGGGGATGCGCGGGATCAGAGAGATCGTAGATCTGGGTCATGCGCCGGGTGCGCCAGTCCGGCGCGCCCGACACCAGATAGGCGATGCCGGTATCGCACTCCCAGAAATTCTTGTGGGTGTCCTTCAGGTTTTCGCCGATCTTGGTGACCAGCACCGGATTGGCGGGATCGGCGACGTTCCAGATCTCATGGCCCTGGCTGCCGACCGCGCGCAGCAGATAGACCGCATTGGGATCGCCCTTGGGCAACGACTTGCCGTCGCAGACGCGCACCATCTGCGCGCCGCCGCCCTCGTATTTGCCTTCCTGGCCGGGAATATGATGCAGATATTTCGGGTGCGCGGGATCGGTGACGTCGACGATCGAGGTTCCGTTCGGTTCGGCCTTGCCCGTCAAGGGATTGACCGGATCGGGAATCTCGTCGGTGCCGCCGTGATGTCCGATATAGGCGATGTAGCGGTCGCCCTGGTGATGGATGGTCGGCTGATAGGCGCTGCGCGCCTGCAAATCGTTGTACCCGACCAACTTCATGTTGGAGGCTTCGGGCGGCGCCCCGATCACCTGCTGCTGCGCATAGGCGCCGCCACAGGCAACGAAAGCAATCGAAATCAACGCGATACCGAAAGCGCGGCTCTTCATCCTGTTCCACCCCGATCGTTCAAGACCAATTCTTCGTTGGCTGAATGGAAAGATAGCACGCGAAAGCGGTTTGCAAACACACGCTCTTGACATGCAACCATTTGGTTGCCTATTATCCGCTCATGGTTTCTTGCCATGGATGAGGTCTTCAAGGCGCTGGCCGACGCATCGCGGCGGTCGCTGCTGGACCGGCTTCACGCCAGCAATGGACAGACACTCAACGAATTGTGCGACGGGCTCGCCATGACGCGGCAGGCCGTCACAAAGCACCTTGCGATCCTCGAGGCCGCCAATCTCGTCACCACGTTCCGGCAAGGCCGCGAGAAGCTGCACTACCTCAATCCGGTGCCGATCCATCAGATCGGCGAACGCTGGATCAGGAAATTCGAGCGCGGCAAGCTCACCGCGCTCAGCGAATTGAAACGTCAGTTGGAGAAGCGTGATGAGTAAGCCCGAATTTATCTACGTCACCTATATCGAGACCACGCCCGAAAAACTCTGGCACGCCCTGACCGACGGCGATTTCACAGAGCGCTACTGGTTCGGCGCCCGGCTCAAATCGGACTGGAAGGCCGGATCATCCTTCGAGATGTTGCGCGACGACGGCACGGTTTCGGACCGAGGCGAGGTGATCGAGGTCGATCGCCCGAGGCGGCTCGCCTACACCTTCGTCAACATCTCGGAGAAATACAAAAGCGATCGCCCGGCGCTCGCGACATTTGTCATCGAGCCCTATGGCAAACTGGTAAAACTGACGCTGACCCAGGAAGGCTTTGCCGAAGGCAGCAAGTTCCTCGACGGCATTTCCAAGGGCTGGCCGGCCATCATGTCCAGCCTCAAGAGCATCCTCGAGACCGGGCATCCGCTCCAAATCCCGTTCGAAGCGCTCAAGATCGAGAGCTAGAGCGATGGACATCAGCCGTTTCAAGCCTACCACCGTCTATACGATCTACATCGCCGCCACGCCCGAAAAGGTGTGGCAGGCGCTGACATCCGCCGAGTTCAGCCAAAAATACTTCTTCGGCAATTCGGTCGCGATCGAATTGAGAATCGGCGGCGCCTTCATCGTGCGGACGCCGGATGGTGCGCTGCATATCAGCGGCGAAGTGTTCGAATGCGATCCGCCGAAAAAACTCACGCACACGTTCAACGTCAACTGGCCCGCGCTGATCGAAAAACTCGGGCCGACCTTGGTGAGCTACGAGATCGAACCGGCAGGCCAAGCGGTCAAGCTGACCATGACCGAGTCGCACGACCGGCCGATCGACGACGACATCCTCTCCGGCGGCCGAGCGGGCTGGCCCGCGATCCTCTCCAGCCTGAAGAGCCTTTTGGAAACCGGCAACGCGCTTGAGGTGAAAATGGCCCCGCCACAGCGGATGCTGGATGCGCTGAAGCGATTGGGGATCGGGACGCCGTAAGTATCCGCGCGCGACGAGCGCTCCCTCGCCCCGCTCTTGCGGGGAGACGGTTGGGATGAGGGGCAAGCGTATCCACGAATTCCGCGGATGTGGTGAGCGCAGTGCCTCGCCGCTCACCCGGCGCTTACGCGCCGACCTCTCCCCGCAAAGGGCGGGCGAGGTTAAGAAAGTGCGGGGCGACGTTGATCAGCCGGTCAGCGCGGCCTTCACCATGCCGCTGGCTTTGCCAAAATCCATCTGGCCGGCGTATTTCGCTTTCAGTTCGGCAATCACCTTGCCCATGTCCTTCATGCCGGCGGCGCCGGTGGACGCGATCGCGGAAGCGATCGCGGCCTTGACGTCGGCGTCCGACATCTGCTTCGGCAAGTAAGCCGAGATGATCGCGATCTCCTCGCGCTCCTGCGCGGCAAGCTCGGCGCGGCCGCCCTTGTCGTAGAGCTCGACCGATTCCTGGCGCTGTTTGATCATTTTCTGAAATACGCCCAGCAGGTCGCCGTCGCTGAGCGGCGGCTTGCCCTGCCCGCGCGCCTCGATATCGGCGTTCTTGATGGTCGAATTGACCATGCGGAGCGTCGAGAGCTTGCGCTCGTCCTTGGCCCGCATCGCGTCCTTGACCGCGTTGTTGATGTCGTCGCGCAGCATCTTGATGTCCTCGTCTGAAGCCCCTGATCTAGGCTTTTCGCAACCGTTAAACAACTAGAGCTTTTCCCGTTCCGATGAAATCGGAACGGGGCTCCAGATTCTTGTTTGACGCGTTTTCTTCACGCGAACCGGTAACCACTTCGCTCGAAAACGCTTTAGCTCCGCAGCCATTCGACCAGGGCGGCGCCGACCGCCTGCGGCTGCTCGATCTGCGAAAGGTGTCCGCAATCGGCGATCGTGACCAGTTTTGCCCCGCGAATGCCGCCGACGATTTCGGACGACAGGCTGTTGGGAATGGTGTTGTCCTGGTCGCTGGTCAGCACCAAGGTCGGGCACGCAATCGCAGCCAAAGTGGGCCGCGAATCCGCGCGTCCCATCACCGCGATCAACTGCCGCACATAGGCCTCGGGACCGATGTCCTCGCCCATGTCGCGGACGATTTTCTTCAACGCCGCATCGTCGCGCCGCGAGGGATGCACGAGGATGGGATAGAGGGCGTCGACCCCGGCATCGAAGCCGCCGGCCTCGATACCCCTAATGATGGCGCGGCGGCGCTCCAGCGCTTCCGGCGCCTCGGGCCGCGCCTGGGTGTTGAGCAGCGCCAGTTTCGTCACCCGCTCCGGCGCCTGCCGCATGATCTCGAAGGCGATGTAGCCGCCCATCGAATGCCCGGCCAGCGCGAAGCGCGGCGGCGCTTCAGCGAGGATCCGCCGCGCGATCTCCGCCATATTGTCGTCGCGGATGTGGTTGGCCACCGTGACCGGGCCGAGCCGCCACAAGGCCGGGATGACCGGCGCATAAATCCGCGGGGTGCCGCCAAGGCCTGGAACGAGCAGAATCGGTATCGTGTTGTCCATGCGCGCAGGCTTTCGGATCAAAATGTGAGGAATTCGGCGAGAGGCGGAAACCGAGCATAAAACCCCCTCACCTTCTGTCAAATATGGGCATTTTGCGTGTGAATCGGCGCGTTCCGGCTTTGACGCGCGCGGCCGCCGAGACTATGTAATGCGCTCATGACAACATCTGAAAACGCCCAGGCCTGGCCGGATCACAAACCGACCGCGCTCCTCGTGCTCGCCAACGGAACCGTGCTGGAAGGTTTTGGGCTCGGCGCCGAAGGCCACGCGGTCGGCGAGGTCTGCTTCAACACCGCGATGACCGGATATGAGGAGATCCTCACCGATCCCTCCTATGCCGGGCAGATCATCACCTTCACCTTCCCGCATATCGGCAATGTCGGCACCAACGACGAAGACATTGAGACCGTGAACATGGCCGCGACGCCCGGCGCGCGCGGCGTGATCCTGCGCTCGGCGATCACCGATCCCTCGAACTATCGCGCGACAAAGCATCTCGACGGGTGGCTGAAGGCGCGCGGCATCATCGGGCTGTCCGGCATCGACACGCGCGCGCTGACCGCGCTGATCCGCGGCAAGGGCATGCCCAACGCCGTGATCGCGCACGCCAAAGACGGCGTGTTCAACCTGCACGGCATGAAGGAAGAGGCGCGCGAGTGGCCCGGCCTCGAAGGCATGGATCTGGTGCCGATGGTGACGTCTGGCCAGCGCTTCACCTGGGACGAAACGCCGTGGGCCTGGGAAAAAGGATTTGGCCGCCAGACCGCGCCCGAGTTCAACGTGGTCGCGATCGACTACGGCATCAAGCGCAACATCCTGCGGCTCTTGGCCGGCGAAGGCTGCAAGATCACCGTGGTGCCCGCGACCACCTCGGCCGAGGAAATTCTGGCGCTGAAACCCGACGGCGTGTTCCTGTCCAACGGCCCCGGCGATCCCGCCGAGACCGGCAAATACGCGGTGCCGGTGATCCAGCAGGTGATCAATTCCGGCACGCCGACGTTTGGTATCTGTTTGGGCCATCAGATGCTCGGCCTCGCCGTCGGCGCCAGGACCATGAAGATGCATCAGGGCCATCACGGCGCCAATCATCCGGTCAAGGACGAGACCACCGGCAAGGTGGAAATCACCTCGATGAACCACGGTTTTGCGGTGGACCAGAACACCCTGCCGAAGGGCGCGACGCAAACCCACGTCTCGCTGTTCGACGGCTCCAATTGCGGGATTCAGCTCGAGGGCAAGCCGGTCTTCTCGGTACAGTACCACCCGGAAGCCTCGCCCGGCCCGCGGGACTCGCATTACCTGTTCAAGCGGTTTGCGGATCTGATGCGGGCGAAGAAGAGCGCGCAGGGCGTCTCCCACAAGTAAAGCGTCATCCTGAGGTGCGAGCCTGACGGCGCGTTAGCGTCGTCGGATCAGCGAGCCTCGAAGGATGGGCCGCACACGCCTGTGGCCATCCTTCGAGGCTCGCAAGAGCTCGCACCTCAGGATGACGGCGTAGCAGTGGATAGGGGCGACGCTGCAAAACGCTGGCGTGTCTGCGTATGCCTTAGTATGATGCACGTCATCGTACGAACAGGAATCCCCCGATGCCCGACGCCCCCGCCCCGCGCCAGAACCACTACGGCGTGACGCCGACCGCCGAGATGGCCGCGATGGCGGGGATCGATTTTGTCCGCGCGATCTTTTCCGGAAAATTGCCGGAGCCGCCGATCATGCAGACGGTCGATCCGTTCGACTGCACGGCCGAACCCGGCGCGGTCGTGATCCACAGCGTGCCCGGCATCCGGCATTACAATCCGATCGGCTCGGTGCATGGCGGCTATGCCGCGACCTTGCTGGATTCCGCGATGGGGCTTGCGGTGCATTCGACGCTACCGGCCGGCACCGGCTATACCACGCTGGAATTCAAGCTCAGCTTTATCCGCGGCATGACTGAGGACACCGGCACCGTCCGCACCGAGGGCAAGACGCTGCATGTCGGCCGCCGCACCGCGACCGCGGAAGCCCGTATCACCGACAGCAAAGGCCGGCTGCTGGCGCACGCCACCACGACCTGTCTGGTGTTCGAGATTCCCAAGGGCGCTTGAGCCTGCAATCGCGTTGGCTCTGGCGTTGTCATGGGCGCGGCTTCGTGTTGGAATAAGCGCGCAACCCACGCGCCCAAAAACAACAACATGGGAAACGCCCGATGACTTCAGCCAATCCCGACATGACCATCGCCGACATCCGCGTCACCATGCTGCGGATGCCGTGGGCCGACGACCCCTGGCTCAAGGGTCATGCGCTCGGCGACAAGCGCGATATCCTGATCTGCGAGGTCGAAACCAAGGGCGGCATCACCGGGATGGGCTATCTGTTCCTGTTCCGCCCGGGCATGAAATCGATCGCGGCCTGCCTCGACGAATGCATCATCCCGCGCGTCAAGGGCAAGGACGCCACCGCGATCGAGGCGATCTGGCGCGATCTGTGGACGGCAACCATGACCTATGGCCGCGGCGGCATCGCCGCGATGGCGATGTCGGCGCTCGACATCGCGCTGTGGGACGCGGTCGGAAAGCGCGCCGGACTGCCGCTGCACCGGCTGTGGGGACATTACCGTTCCGAGATTCCGATCTACGGCTCCGGCTGTTTTCGCGGCGCCGGCGGCGACGGCATGATCGAGAAGGCGCTGTATTACGTCAAGCAGGGCTACACCGCGATCAAGATGCAGGTCGCGCACGTGCGCAGCCCAGCGGAGGACCTGGAAAATGTCCGCCGCATGCGCGAGGCGGTCGGGCCGGACATCGACATCATGATCGACGTCAACATGGGCTGGAGCGCCGATCTCGCGATCGAAATGGGCCGCAAGTTCGAGAAGTACGACATCTACTGGCTCGAAGAGCCGGTGCCGGCCGACGATTTCGCCGGCTATGCGCGCGTCGCCGCCGCGCTCGACATGCGCGTGGTCGGGGGCGAGACGCATTTTACGCGCTACGACCTGCGGCCGTTCTTCACCAATCCCTGCCTGCCGATCCTGCAACCCGATCCGATGCGCGGCGGCATGACCGACTTGCGCAAGATCTCGGCGCTCGCCGACACCTGGGGTGTCACCATCGCGCCGCACCTGTTTCCGGAATTGAACGTGCATCTCCTGGCATCGATCCCGAACGGCATCTGGTGCGAGAACATGGGCCTGATCGACGACCTCTGGGTCGACCCGCCGCAAATCAGAAACGGCATGATCACCGCACCGGAGCGGCCCGGGCACGGGCTGAAGTTCAGGGACGAGGTGATGAAGTTCAGGATCTAAGGGAACGCGGGCGGCCGATATTGGTTTGAATCACCGGGCGTCTTGATGTGGAGCGAACCGCCGTGTCCGTGATGAGCGCAGGTGTCACACCGCACGGTTTTGTTTTTGCCGACGACGGCCTCGTGCCCAATAACCCGATGCCGTTTCTAGTCTACAAGGAGGCCATCCGTCTGACGACAGGCCATCCCGAGGAAACCATCGAAGGCCTGTTCGCCGCCAATGGCTGGGGCGGCATGTGGCGCAACGGCATCTACGATTATCTGCACTACCACGCCACGGTGCATGAAGCACTTGGCGTCGCCCGCGGTCACGCGCGGGTGCAGATCGGCGGCGACAACGGCAAGGAATTCGAGATTTCGGCAGGCGACGTCGTGGTGCTGCCGGCCGGCACCGGGCACCAATGCCTGTCCGCCACACGGGACTTCTGCGTGATCGGCGCCTATCCGCCGGGATCGCAGATGCACGTCACGCGCCCGACGCCGGAGAATTATCGAAGGGCGCTCAACACAATCCCGGAGGTGCCTTTGCCGGAAACCGATCCAGTGCTGGGCGCGCATGGCCCGCTGCTGAAATTGTGGAAACGGCCAAAACCGTAGGGCGGACGCGGATTAGCGAAGCGTAATCCGCCGCAACCGTGACAAATTGGGTTACGGCGAAGACGCCCGATCCACCCTGCGAATCCGTTACGCCTCGTTGCCTCCTTCCTGGCGGCTGGCTTCGAACAGGAACCAGGTGCGGCGCTCGGCGGCATCGATGAAGTTTTCCAGGATGCTGGTGGTCGCCGAGTCGTTGTACTTGTCGGCGATTTCGTGCGCCTTGCGCATGTTGACCACGGTCTTCTTGTTGTCTTCCATCAACTCGCGCAGCATTTCGCGCGGCGGCACATAGGCCTCGTCGTTGTCCTCGATCGTCATCTGCTTGGCGACCTGGCCGATCGAGCGCATGGTGGTGCCGCCGATCTTGCGGATGCGTTCGGCGAGATCATCGATCTGGGCGAAGATCGCCTCGCCCTGCTCGTCGAGCATCAGATGATAGTCGCGGAAATGCCGGCCGCTGACGTGCCAGTGGAAATTCTTGGTTTTCAGGTAAAGCGCGAACGCGTCGGCGATCAACGGGTTGACCGCGGCCGAGATCTTCTCCACCGCCTCGGGCGGCAGGTCGGTCGGGGTGTCGAGTTCGGGCGATACTTTCGAAGTTTTAAGGGGAGAGTTGGCTTTGCTCACGATGGACCTTCCTGTTAGGAAACCGGGAAACTTTGGCGGCATGGACACGGCGCGCCGAACGATCTAACGCATCTTATATCTGCCGGTTCCATGCCGGGAACCCCTGTTGTACCGGACTTCTGTGACGATGGATGACTGGATCGATTATTACGATTCAACGCATACGATCTATGCGAGCAGGCTGCATCGCGACCTGCATTTCCAGCTCATTGCCCGCGACATTATCGGCTACATCTCCTCTCCTGACGCCGTGGTGCTGGACTATGCCTGCGGCGAGGCGCTGTCGGCGGCCAAGGTCGCGGAAGCCTGCGGCAAGCTCTATCTGGCGGAGCCCGCCCCCGGCGTGCGCGGCCGGCTGATCGCCCGCTTTGCCCCCAACACCAAAATAAGGGTGCGGTCGCTGGAAGATTTGCGCAAAACTGACGCAAAATCGATCGACCTCGCGATCATGAATTCGGTCGCCCAGTATATGACGCCGGCCGAGCTCGATACCGCGTTCGCGACCATCAAGCGGCTGCTCAAACCGGGCGGCCGGCTGATCCTGGGCGACATCCTGCGCCCCGAGGTCGGCATGCCCAAGGACGTGCTGGCGCTGTTGCGGTTCGCGGCGGCCCACGGCTTCCTGAGAGACGCCCTGATCGGGCTGGTCTCGACCGCTCTGTCCGACTATCGGCAGTTGCGCTCCAAGGTCGGCCTGCAGCGCTACAGCGAGGCCGAGATGGTGGCAAAACTCGCGGCCAGCGGATTTTCCGCCTCCCGTGCCCACGTCAATATCGGACACAATCCGTGGCGGATGACCTTTGTCGCAAGGCACGCGTTCTGAAGCACTTGCGGGCGGGTTAGGGTTAACCCGCACTAGGCGTGGCTCCCGGTGGTATGATCGGCAATGATGGCGGCGGCCCGGTGGCGGAAAGCGTCGACGCGGGAGCAGTGCAATGCTCTTTATCCTGGTTCAAATCCAGGCCGGGCCTCCACGCTTCGCCCTTGCGGGCTACGCGTGGCGCAGCCAAGCGTGCCCGCAAGGGCGAAGCGTGTCCGGCGTAGCTTGAGCGAAGCGAAAGCGTAGACGGACTAAGGCTCCCCTCGAAAAGCCAACCAAACTCCCCCATATAAAAAACCAGCCAAATTGCCGGTTGATGGCGGCCCTAAAACCCTTTCGCGGCTGCGAAATCTGGTCTAAAGACCACCCGCGCGCGAGGGGAAACCCGGCGCTTTGGCTCGAGGGACGCGCGGCATGCGCGCCCTTTTTTTGTGCCCGATTTCCAACTGTTGAGACTTGATGCCCAAAAGAACCGACATCTCCACCATCCTGATCATCGGCGCCGGTCCCATCGTGATCGGCCAGGCCTGCGAATTCGACTATTCCGGCACGCAGGCGGTCAAGACGCTGAAGGAAGAGGGCTACCGGATCGTGCTGGTCAATTCCAATCCGGCCACGATCATGACCGACCCGGAACTGGCGGACGCCACCTATATCGAGCCGATCACGCCGGAAATCGTCGCCAAGATCATCGAGAAGGAACGCCACGTTATTCCCGGCGGGTTTGCGCTCTTGCCGACCATGGGCGGGCAGACCGCGCTGAACTGCGCGCTGTCGCTGCGCAAGCAGGGGACGCTCGCCAAATTCGACATCGAGATGATCGGCGCCACCGCGGACGCCATCGACAAGGCCGAGGACCGCGGCCGTTTCCGCGAGGCGATGACCCGCATCGGGTTGGAAACCCCGCGCTCGATCCAGACCAAGAACCTGCCCGACGCGCTGCGCGCGCTCGACGATATCGGCCTGCCCGCCATCATCCGCCCCTCCTTTACCATGGGCGGCACCGGCGGCGGCATCGCCTACACCAAGGCCGAATTCATCGAGATCGTCGAGCGCGGCATCGACGCCTCCCCCACCGACGAAGTCCTGATCGAGGAAAGCGTGCTCGGCTGGAAAGAGTTCGAGATGGAGGTGGTGCGCGACAAGAAGGACAATTGCATCATCATCTGCTCGATCGAGAACCTCGATCCGATGGGCGTGCATACCGGCGATTCCATCACGGTGGCGCCGGCGCTGACCTTGACCGACAAGGAATACCAGATCATGCGCGACGCCTCGCTGGCGGTGCTGCGCGAGATCGGGGTCGAGACCGGCGGCTCCAACGTCCAGTTCGGCGTCAATCCGGCCGACGG
>Ga0207702_10004856_pt1 | contig 11839 bp, 6 predicted proteins | sample KBSCornC62_FD_184302 | JGI IMG/M metagenome (GOLD analysis project Ga0207702, IMG submission 184302) | Corn rhizosphere microbial communities from Kellogg Biological Station, Michigan, USA - KBS Corn C6-2 (SPAdes) (version 2) | ecosystem: Host-associated > Plants > Roots > Rhizosphere > Soil ...
GTTCGAGGCCGCCAATGGCGGGACGCTGTTCCTCGACGAACTGGGCGACCTGTCGCTGCCGCTGCAGGTGAAGCTGCTGCGTGTCCTTCAGGAGCGGGAAGTCGTCCGGCTGGGATCGCGCAAGGCGGTGCCGCTCAACGTCCGGGTGATCGCCGCCACCAATGTCGAACTGCAGCAGGCGGTGAATGAGGGCCGCTTTCGATCCGACCTCTTCTACCGCCTTCAGGTCGTGGCCATCCCCCTGCTCCCGCTACGCGAACGGCGAGCGGACATCCTGCCGCTGGCGCGCCATTTCCTCGAGCAATACGGGAAGCGAGCAGGCGCCAGCCGGCTGGAGTTGAGCGCGGCGGCCGAAGAGGCGCTGTTCCAGCATGGCTGGCCCGGCAACATCCGCGAGTTGGAAAATGCGATCCACCGCGCCACGCTGATCTGTGAGGATGGCCGGATCCGGCCTGCCGATCTCGGGCTGGGCGACCCTGTGGGCGCCAGCGATCCGGGCGCCGATCCCGCCTCGCTGGAGGAGGCGGTTCGTCCCCTCATCGGCCGGCTGCTGAAGGGCGACCATGATCAGTTGCTAGACCGGCTGGTCGCGTTCACCGTGACCGAAGCGTTTCGCCTGTCGAGCGAAAATCAGATCAAGACGGCCGCGGCGCTGGGCATTAGCCGCAATGTGGTGCGGACCCATCTCAAGAATCTCGATCTGATCTGACGATCCCGCTTCGGCCGTTCCCCGCCCTCATCCGCCAGACCGACGGCATGATCGCCATCGCTGCCCGCGCAAAGGCGAGCCGGCCAGGCTGACGGTCTCACCTGCCGCTGATTCTCGCCCGTCAGGATTTCGCAATATGCAAACCCCGCCCGGACACGCTGGGCGTGCCGGGCGGGTGCACTTCATCTTACAGCTTGCCGCTCAGCGACACGCCGATGATGCGGGGTTCGTTGAAGACCGCCGCCATATAGTTTTCGATCACGCCCTTGAGGTTCTTCTCGTTGGTGATGTTGCGGGCGAAAGCCGCAATCTCATATCTGCCGCCGGGCGCGGTGTAGCCGATCTTCAGGCCGCCTTCGAAGTCGCCCTTCGAATAGAACTCCTTCGTCCGGTAAAGGACGAAATTGGTATAGCCCTGGATATTCCAGTCGGTCGCGACGAAGGCCTTGCCGCCATTGCCGAGCGGAACATCATAGCGGGCCGCGATATTCGCCGTATATTTGGGCGCGTTGGGCAACGGATTGCCGTCGATCCTCGCCAGATAGACCGGGCCGAAGGCCGTCGCCACGGTGCGCAACGGGTTTTCGACCGTGCAGACCACCACGCCGTTGAGAGCGCAGACCTGCGCTTCGGCATTGGGGTCGTCAATCTCCGTATGCAGCAGGCTGACGCCCGCCGAAAGCGTCAGATTTTCGAACGGACGCGCTTCCAGGTCGGCTTCCATGCCATAGGCCTTGGCCGCCCGGGCATTGAACAGGACGCCGTTGCCGTTGACGTCATTGCCGTTGAGCTGGATGTCCTTCACCTTCCAGGCGAAACCGGTCAGGTTGAAGCGGACGCGGTTGTTCAGCAGGCTGGTCTTGATGCCGCCTTCATAGGACATGATCGTTTCCGAATCCGCCGTCGTGAAGTCGCTGTTGAACACCGCAGAGCGGCCCTGGATGGTCGGACCACGGAAGCCGCGCGCGACGCGGGCGTAGAGGCTGACCTCGGGGCTGAACGCGTAGAGCAGGCTGACGTCCCAGCTCGGCTCGTCGCCCTTCAGCTTCACATAGCGACGGCCCGCATAGGTGGAGATGCCCGCTGCATTGGCGGCGGCGCGGACCAGGCGGGTCGATTTCTCGTCTTCGGTATACCGGCCGCCTGCCGTCAGGGTCAGGCCGGGCACGATTTCATAGCTGGCCTGGCCGAACACCGCCCAGCTTGTGTTGACGTTGCGCAGGCGAACCCAGTTGTTCGGATTGCGCGCGGCGGTGGTCAGGAAATAGGCGCGCTGGTAGAAATCGGTCACGTCGCGGCTGTCGAATGCCATGCCGCCGACCTGCCATTTCAGGGCATGGTCGCCATTGCTGGCAAGGCGGACCTCCTGCGTCAACTGGTCGAGATCGCGGACATTGCCCTGGCTCTGGCCGAAGCCGTTGGGGACGCCCGCGACGGGGAAATTGGCGGCCGCGCCGCCGTCGGTATCGCCCCGGCTGTAACCCTTTGTCGTTTCATAGGCGGTGATCGAGGTCAGGGTCACCGGGCCGAAGTCCAGAGCGATATTTTCCGATGCGCCGTAGGTCTTGTAGGCCTGCGGGTTGTTGTGCGCTTCGTCGAGGGCGATCTTCGTGCGCGGTTCGGCCGCGACGCTGTTCGATCCCTTCACCAGCGCGCCGCGATGGAAGATGGTCGAGGTGCCGTCATAGTCGCGATAATGGAAGCTGGTGAGCATCGACAGCGTGTCATTGGGCGTCAGGAGCAACTGGACGCGAACGTCCTTTTCGTTGAAGCCGCCCATCGCGTCCTTCTTGGGCGAGACGGTGCCGTCGGCGCTGGCGCCGGTATAGACATTGTCGACCCAGTCGTCGCGATGCTGGTAGAGCGCCGAAACGCGGAAGGCGAGCTTGTCGGCGACGATTGGGCCACCGATGCCGCCGTCGAAGGTGACGGTGTTGTAGCTGCCATAGCTGGCCGAGGCACGGCCCTGCCAGTCCATCGACGGACGGATCGTGTCGAACTTGATGATGCCCGCCGTGGTGTTGCGGCCGAACAGCGAACCCTGCGGGCCGCGCAGCACTTCCACCTGGTTGACGTCGAAAACGGGGTTCGATTTCAGCACGACATGTTCAAGGACGACATCGTCCTGGATGATCGACACCGGCTGCGAGGCGCCGAGATAGAAGTCGATATTGCCGAGACCGCGGATGTAGAAGCGCGGAAAGATGCGGCCGGTGGTCGTCTCCGCGTAGAGGCCGGGCACGCGCGCCGCCAGTTCAAGGATGTCGCCGCCGCCGGACTGGAGGCCGCGCAGCTGGTCGCCCTGGACCACGCCGACGGAAACCGGGACGTTCTGCAGATTTTCGGAACGACGTTCTGCGGTCACGACGATCTCGTCGAGCGCGCCGTCAGTCGCCGCCTCCTGCGCGTGGGCGATCCCTGCGATCGACAGCGCGCCAAATGCCGAAGTCAGCAGCAGCACTGACCGTCCGTAGCAGGTTTTGGACAAGATGATTTCCCCCAGAATAGCCGTTGTTCACCCCGGCCGTGTCGATCCCCTGATCGTCTCTCACCGCAGGCGATGTGGCGCCTAGGAGCGGATTGTGGCGGTTCGGTGACAAAGAGCGGCCATTGCCGGACGATCGTATAATTTCTGCTGCATTGTTGCTGCCTGGCAACATGGGAACAGGCCGCGCTTCTCATCACCAGCGATCGATGGCGGCATTCCTGATGCGTCAGCTCTTCCATTCCCCGGCCTGATCGATGGCCTGGCGACCCAAGGCGGGATCATCCGTGAAAAAGGCATCAAGCCCAAGGGCAAGGTAGCGCTGCATCTCCGCCACGCTCCCGGCAGGGTTGCGGGCGCTGTCGCCCCGATCATTGCGGAAGTCGGCCGCCAGAAAATGATTTTCCGGCCGGAAAGTCCAGGTGCCGACCAGCAATCCCGCCCTGTGCGCGGCTTCGACCAGGCCTGTCGGCCGGGCGAGTCGTCCATCGGGCGCCAGCGGAATGATCATGCGGGTCGACGGGGCCAGATAGTCGGCATAGGTCGCGATTTCGCTCAGACCCAGGGGCGTGACAATGTCTGCATAGGTGCGTTTCATGCCCTGCGCGGCGATGTCGGCGGGCATCGCGGCCGGATCGCCAATAAGCTGCATCAACCGGGCATGGGGGAAGGATGAGAGGCGGGGACGCAGCTCTTTCAGATTGCGCGTCTCAAAGGACTGGATGATCAGCGGCGCGCGGGACAGATAGCTGCTCTTGCCGATATGGTCCAGGAGGCGCGGCTCCAGCGGCAGGCCCAGGCGGGCAAAATAGGTGGAATGCTTGATTTCGGGAATGAGGCCGATGCTTCGTCCTCGCGCGGCTGCCTCGGCGGCCAGGAAATCGGCGATTTCCTCCAGCGAGACGATCTGGAACTGGCCATCGAAGCCGCAGCTTTCCGGCCGCATCGGCCCCAACCGCTCGCGGGCGCGCAGGGTCTTGAGTTCCGCCAGGGTGAAATCCTCGGTGAACCAGCCGACCTGCTGTTCCCCGTCGATCGTCTTGCTCGTCCTGCGGCGGGCAAATTCGGGGCGAGAGGCGACATCGGTCGTTTCGGCAATGTTGTTTTCGTGCCGCGCGACGAGAACGCCGTCCTTCGTCGCCACCAGATCCGGCTCGATGAAGTCGGCGCCGTCCTCGATCGCCTTTGCATAGGCGGCAAGCGTATGTTCGGGCCGGAGCGCCGAACAACCGCGATGCGCGAGGAGATGCGGGCGCCTGCGATCCGGCACGGGGGCGGCGACCGCCACCCCCGTCTTCATCGCCGCGCCCAGCAGCGCAAGATCGGCGCCCGAACGGAGCAGATCCCGCCGGGTGAAAGGCGCGGCCGTCATCAGAACATCACCGACAGCGTGCCGAACCATTGGCGCGGCGGGATGGGATAGACATTGTAATTGTTGGTGTTCGCGCTCGCCTGCACGGTCGATGCGCCCTTTTCGTCGAACAGGTTGGTGACGTTCAGGCTGATTTCCGCCTTCTGCAGGCCGAACATGTCGGCCGGCAGGCGGTAGGCGAGGCGGGCGCTGGCCTGGAAATAGGATTTGACCCAGGCGTCATTGGTGAAGGTCGTGTAACGGCGGCCGACATAATCGCCCACCAGCTGTGCATCGAAATTGCCGATGGTGAGGGTCGCGACCGTCTTGTTCATCCATTTGGGGCTGACCGGGATCAGCTTGCCGCCGGTCGGCACGACTCCGCCTGTCGTCGCGATACCGCCGATGCGCGTGCCGGTCGCCTGGCCGGTGGTGGTGCTGTAGTCGCTGTCATAGATGGATCGGTTGTAGGACAAGGCATTGTAGAGCGAGAATATCTGGCCGAAGCGCAGCGTCACGGCGGCGTCCACCCCGTCCGTCTTGACGTCGCCGACGTTGAACACGGCCGGCGTGCCACCCGAAATGCCGCCGCCGCCAATGCCGCCGATCGCGGCAGCAGGCGTGATGCCGATCAGGCGATCCCGGAAATCGACATGATAATAGTTCACCTGCGCGTCGATGCCGGTAAGGAAAGCCGTGTCGATTTCGCGGCTGGTGCGGAAGCCGATTTCATAGACCCAGCTCGTTTCGGGCCGGCCGTTATTCTTGAGATTGTCGAAGGCGGCCTGGCTGCCGCTGCTCCACGGCGTCACGCCGCCCGCCCCATAAGGCTGGAACTGGCGCAGGTTTTTCTGGACGTTGACGTAGAGCTGTTCCTTGTCGGTGATGTTCCACTTGGCGCCCAGTGCCGGCAGGAACCAGCGCTTGGTGTTGATCTCGCCCTCCGGCAAGGCGCTCGACGACCCGGGCAGCGAGCCGATGATCGGCTGCACCGGGAAGGTGCCGCTGGCGAATTGCAGACTGGACTTGAAGCCGCCCTGGATCAGCAGGCTGGGGGTAAGCTGCCAACTGTCCTGCAGGTGGAATTGCAGCACATTGGTCCGCATCTCGCTGCCATATTGGGTGAAGAGCGGGTTGGTCGGCCGTTCATAGGGGCTGTAGTCCTGCGGCCGGGTCACATCCAGCGCATACCAGCGGCGATAGGCGGCCGAGCTGTTATATTCATACCAGATGCCGGCCTGAATGGCATGGTCGCCCAGCGTCGCATCGAGCGAGGAAAGCACCCCGCCACGATCGATCCGATATTCGGTGGTGCGGATGGCATAGCCCGAATTGCCGGTCGCGGCCTTCAGATTCTGGCCCGGGAAGTAGAGCGAGAACAGGGTGGGAAGCGATGCGACAGTAATCGGTCCGGCGACGATGCCCGCGCCGTCATTATGGTGATAATAGACCTGGGTCGACCAGTCGACGGCATCCGAAAGATGCGCCTGATATTTGACATAGCCCAGATAATCCGTGCGCAGCGCCGCGCTGTAGTAGTTGCGGTAATTCTGCGCCTGCGCGGCAGGAACGGCGCCATTGGCGTCGAGATAGGTGATCGCCGCGTTGAAATCGGGATAGAAGAAGGGACGGACATAGGGCTGATAGGCCTGCGCCGCGTTGGCCGGGTTCTTGAAGACGGTGGTTGCGTCTTCGTTCGGCTCCTGCTTGTCGGAATAGGCGAAATAGCCGGTCAGCTTGCCGTTGCTGTCGTCATGCACGAACTTGGCATTGACCTGCCAGCCGCCCTGCCGCCCGTTGAAGTCCCAGGCGCGGGCGCGCTGGCGCAGTACCGACACATAGCCGCTGTTGCCATTGCCGAATTCGCCGCTGTCGAGGCGCAGGAAGGTGCGCGACGTCCCATAGCTGCCCACCGTCTGGTTGATTTGCGCACCCATTTGCTGGCGGGGATCGCTGGAGAAATTCTCGATCGCGCCGCCCAGGTTGCTGGTCGATGCGATGCCCAGTTCCGCCGCGCCGGTCGCCACGACCACGCTGCCGACATTTTCCGAGATGATCGCGCGCTGCGGCGAGAGGCCGTTGAAATTGCCGTAGCTCTGGTCGCCCAGCGGCACGCCGTCCAGCGTGTGGCCAAGTTGCTGGCCGCTGAAGCCGTGGATGAACAGCGAGGCGTTCTGTTCATTGTTGCCCCAGGGATCGGCCGTCGCATACATGACGCCCGGCAGGGTCTGGATCGCCTTGAACGGCGCGACGCCCGGCAGGATCTTCTGGATTTCGGTCGTCGTGATCGCAGTGGCCGACCGGGTCGCCTTCACGCCGGTCACGATGATTTCGGAATTGCCGGAAGCAGCAGCCTCTTCCGCGGGCGCTGGCTCCGCAGGTGCCTGGGCAAAGGCGGGAGCGGCCGCGAAAAACGACAGCAGTGCAGCGCCGGCAAGCAGCCGGCCCCGCGAGGACGGGTGAGCGATCATGGATGGATTCCCCTAAGGTGCCGTGCTGGCTTGCACGGTTGGCGGCAGCAACTAGGCGGGGAGAATGACGGTTTGTTGGCACCTTGGGGTCAATATTGTTACACAGGAATAAAATAATCGCCTGCCGCCAGAAGCCTGTTTTCTGCGGACAATCATGGGGCTGGGACGCGCAGGATCGTCATTTCCGGGCCCTCACGACAGGATGCGCGATACAGGCTGTAAAGGCGCGAAAAACCATTTTCCCCTTGCCCCGGCGGCAATCCCATGCACAAAGCTTGCCAATTGCCGCGCGGGACATTGGCTTAAACCTGCGATAAGCATTCGGCAGCAAGGATGAAGTAATGGACGACGTAATGATGCAGGACCGGTCAGCCCCGGCATCGCCCCTTCCCCCCCAGGAAGTGGGAGAGGGCCTGTCCGTTATCTCCATCGCCAAAAGCTATGACAAGCGCGTGGTGCTGGCCGACGTGTCGCTGACCGTCGGCAAGGGCGAGGTGGTCGGCCTGCTCGGCCCCAATGGCGCGGGCAAGACGACCTGCTTCTATTCGGTGATGGGGCTGGTGCGGCCGGATCATGGCCGCATCGTGCTGGATGGGCAGGACATCACCGGGCTCCCCATGTATCGGCGGTCCATATTGGGCCTGGGCTACCTGCCGCAGGAAACCTCGATCTTCCGGGGGTTGACGGTCGCGCAGAATATCGGCGCGGTGCTGGAACTGGCGGAGCCGGACAAGGCGGCGCGGCAGGCGCGGCTGGAACAGTTGCTGAACGAGTTCGGCCTGACCCGGCTGCGCGATTCCTCCGCCATGGCGCTGTCTGGCGGCGAGCGGCGGCGGTGCGAGATCGCCCGCGCCCTGGCGGCCGATCCGTCGATCGTGCTGCTGGATGAACCCTTCGCGGGCATCGATCCGCTGTCCATCGCGGATATTCGCGATCTGGTGAAGCAGTTGAAGACGCGCGGCATCGGCGTACTGATCACCGACCATAATGTCCGCGAAACGCTGGAGATCGTGGACCGCGCCTGCATCATCTATGACGGCAATGTGCTTTTCGCGGGCAGCCCGACCGAGCTTGTCGCCAATGCCGATGTGCGGCGCCTCTATCTGGGCGAGAATTTCTCGCTCTGACATGAGCGGCGGGCGGACCCTTCCTGACTTCGGCGAGGGGAAGGGCTGATGGCGCTCGCGCCCCGTCTGGACCTGCGGCAGAGCCAGTCGCTGGTCATGACGCCGCAACTGCAGCAGGCGATCAAGCTGCTGGCGCTGTCCAATCTGGAGATCGAGGCGTTCGTCGCTGGCGAGTTGGAGAAGAATCCCCTACTGGAAGCGGGAGGGCCCGAAGATTTGGCGCCTCCTGCCGACGGCGTGGATCGGACAGTGGAACAGCATGATCTGCCAGCCGCCACGGGCGATGCCGACCAGTTGATCAGCCAGGGTCTAGGCGCTGCGGATTCGCCGCTGGACGTCGATTATGGCGCGGAAACCTTTATCGACGACGGGCCGGGCGACCGAATGGCAGGCGGAGCCATCGGTTCCGGCGGGAACGACCTTCTGTCGGGCGGAAGCGGCGAAGCGCCCGATTTCGACAGTTTCGCCAATCCGGAGCAGGGCCTTCAGGAATATCTGATGGACCAGGCGCGCAACGCGCTGTCGGGCAGTGACCTGATGATCGCGGCGCAGCTGATCGGGCAGATCGACGAGGCCGGCTATCTGGAGGCCGACCTGCTGGAGACCGCCCATGGCATGGGCGTTCCGCTCAGTCAGGTGGAGCAGGTGCTGACGGTGATCCAGGGTTTCGACCCGACCGGCGTCGGCGCCCGGTCGCTGTCGGAATGCCTGGCCTTGCAGGCCCGGGAAGCGGATCGCCACGACCCCTGCATGGCCAAGCTGCTCGCCAATCTGGATTTGCTCGCCAGGGGCGCCCTGCCCCAGCTTCGCCGGATTTGCGGAGTGGATGAAGAGGATATGGCGGACATGATCCGCGAACTGCGCGGATATGACCCCAAGCCCGGCCTGCGTTTCTCCACCGAAAGCGCAGCGCCGGTGACGCCCGACCTGTTCGTGCGTCCGATGCGGGAGGGCTGGTCGATCGAGATCAACAGCGCCACCCTGCCTCGCGTGCTGATCAATCGACATTATTATGTCGAGCTGGCCTCCGGTCCGCAGGACAAGACGTCCAGGGCCTGGCTGGCCGATTGCCTCGCCAGCGCCAACTGGCTGGTCAAGGCGCTCGATCAGCGGCAGAAGACCATCATCAAGGTCGCAAGCGAGATCGTCCGACAGCAGGAGGATTTCTTCCGCAAGGGCGTGGCGCATCTGAAGCCGCTGACGCTGAAGGCCGTGGCGGATGCGATCCAGATGCATGAATCGACCGTCAGCCGCGTGACGTCGAACAAATATCTGTCCTGCCCCCGTGGCCTCTATGAACTCAAATATTTCTTCACGAGCGGCGTTTCGGCGTCCGGCGGCGACGGCGCCGTGTCGGCCCAAGCGGTCAAGAGCCACATCAAGGCGCTGATCGCGGCGGAAACGCCCGATGCCATATTGTCCGACGATACGCTGGTCGATCTGCTTCGCGCCAAGGGCACGGACATCGCCCGCCGGACCGTCGCCAAATATCGCGAAGCCATGGGCATCGGATCGTCGGTGCAGCGGCGGCGGCAGAAGGCGCTGCGCGGGCAGGCGGCTTGACCCGGCAACGCCGCCGGGCCAGATCGGCCGCCCCCAGACAAGGAACAGCTTCATGTCCATCGCCTATCTGAACGGGAGCTTCCTGCCGATCGAGCAAGCCCGCGTCTCCGTACTGGATCGCGGCTTCCTGTTCGCGGACGGCATTTACGAGGTCGCAGCCGTGATCGACGGCAAGCTGGTCGACAGCGCGTCCCATCTCGCCCGGCTGGAACGGTCGACCAGCGCGATCGGCATCGCCCTGCCGCTGTCCCTGGCGGAGATCGAGGCGGCGCAGAAGGAATTGGTGGCGCGCAACGCGCTGACCGAAGGGCTGGTCTATCTCCAGATCACGCGCGGCGCCGATGCGACCCGCGATTTCCTGCCCTCCCCCGATATCCGGCCGACGCTGGTGATGTTCGCCCAGGCCAAGCATTTCCTCGACGTGCCTGCCGCGCGCGACGGCATCGCGGTGGCGACCATGCCGGACCTGCGCTGGGCCCGCCGCGACATCAAGAGCGTCGGCTTGCTCGCCCAGGCCATGGCGAAGCGCGTCGCTGCCGAGGCGGGCGCGCAGGAGGCGTGGATGGTGGAGGATGGGTTCGTCACGGAAGGCGCATCGTCCACCGCCTTCATCGTGACGGAGGACGGCGTCGTCACCCGGCCATACAGCCAGGCGGTGCTGGCGGGCTGCACCGGTGCAGCGCTGACGGCGCTGGCGGAGGAAAGCGGCATCGGGATCATCCGCCGTCCCTTCACCGTCGCCGAGGCATTGGCGGCGAAGGAAGCCTTCATCACGAGTGCATCCACGCTTTGCCAGTCGGTGGTGCGGATCGACGGTCAGGAAATCGGCGGCGGCAAGCCCGGCCCGATCGCGATGCGGCTGCGCGCGCTCTATATCGACTTTGCCCGGCGCACCGCCGTCTGAGCAAAAATGCGCAAAAGCTGATCCATATCGGATGAAGAATCGAACGAACGCCATTGCCGCCATTTCGGCGGCGATCATGGCTCCATTTTGGTGTCCGTTACGGCGATTTCGGGAAAAGACCCGTTTACAGGCGCGCTGATGGGCGCAATGCGCGGCATAAATCTCCATAGTGGAGAATGGTCTGGCTGCGTAACGACGGCGTTACGATAAGCTGAAACAAACAGGATGGAGATTTTCGGCGTGGGCTTAGATCATGAAGAGATCGGTTTTGGCGCATCGCCGGACCAACCCTTCGGCACGCGGGACGAGCGGCCCGGGCTGCTCATCCTGGCCGACGATATCTATACCGACGACGCCGCATTGCTGAGCCGGGCGGCGGGGCTTCGCCTGCTGGGCACGGTATCGCTGGATCAGGCATCGAACCGGCTCGACGTGCAGATCGGCTGCGACATCATCCTGTGCTTTTGCCCATCGCCCGATCCGATGGTCGAGCGGCTGCTGGTGCAGATAGAGACATTGGCGCTGCAGAATGACATGCCGGTCATATTGGTCGCCGATCTGGACACGATCGATCTCGCTTATGCCTGCCTGCGCAGCGAGCGGACCCAGTTGCTTTGCCGGCCGGGACATACGGATCTGGCCGCCGCGTTGCTGGCCGCCGCGCGCCAGACGCCGTCCCGCTCGCTTCATGAGGTGAACCGGGAGAGTGAAGGGCTGCGGCTCCAGCAGTTGAGCGACGAGGTAAGCCGCCTCGCCCGCACGCTGGAGGCACTGACCCTGCGGCCTCGTCACGCGACGCCATCCTTCGACCTTGGCCCGCGCATATCGGACGAACCAAGCGACTATATCGGCATGCCCGCGCTGGAACCGATCGGCAGCGCGGACAAGTCGGCCGAAGCCGCAACCTTGGAGGCGGCGCAGGTGCGCGACCTGCTGCGCGCGCGCCGGTTGCGCGACGATTTCCTGCCCGCCGACCTGTTCGCCGACCCCGCCTGGGACATGCTGCTGGATTTGCTGGCCGCGCGGCTGGAGCATGAGCGGGTGTCGGTATCCAGCCTGTGCATCGCATCAGCGGTGCCGCCCACCACCGCGCTGCGCTGGATCAGGACACTGACCGAAAAGGGCTTTGTCGACCGGCAGGCCGACCCGCACGATGGACGACGCGTCTTCATCGCGCTGGCCGATCACACGGCCGAAGCCCTGACCCGCTGGCTCACCGCCAGCCGCCG
>Ga0207702_10004860_pt1 | contig 11834 bp, 15 predicted proteins | sample KBSCornC62_FD_184302 | JGI IMG/M metagenome (GOLD analysis project Ga0207702, IMG submission 184302) | Corn rhizosphere microbial communities from Kellogg Biological Station, Michigan, USA - KBS Corn C6-2 (SPAdes) (version 2) | ecosystem: Host-associated > Plants > Roots > Rhizosphere > Soil ...
TTATTTTTGTTTGCCCTGGTGCAGTGCTGAAGCCCAGGTCAACGCCACGATCAAGGTTTCCGAGCCCCACAGGCTCGGCACCGCCCAAGCCCTCCACGCAACCGACGAACAGAAGGCAGCATGACCACCACCAGCAGCCCGGTCAGACGTGAACTGTCCGCCGACGAACGACAGCAGATCGGCGACCAACTCCGCTGGCGCCGCCGCAACCTACCGCCGCCTCGGCGTCCCCGACCACGTCGCCGAACACTGGATCGCCCACATCGCGGCCGCCTGGGGCGCCACCGACCGGTGCGAGCGCTGCGGCTGGAACCGGCCGTGACCGGTCGCGATTTCAGTTGAAGCCCGGTGCACCCATCCCCCGATCGGTCCCAGGCCCACGTTCCGGCCCAGGGGGCGCTATTCGCCCGCCCAACCACTCATTCGTGTCATCCACCGCGCGCTGGGCAAGGTCGATAACCGAGTCAGGGTCAGCGCGGGTATCTAGCGGCGGCTCCGTCCTCGGAGGCGGGGGGACCGGCGTTACCGGTCGCCCCGGCTCCGGCGGGGATGCGACCTGAGGCAGCGGAGTCTCGGCCATGGCCCGCTCGACCAACGGATCGCCCACCTTCACCCCCCGGATACCCGCGGCAACAACCTTCCCGGCAACGCTGTGCACGATCGACTTCATGGACGACACAGCCAGCGGATGACACCCGGTGGCGATCCCCACAACCACACCGGTCACGCGGACCAGCATCACAACCGACGCGACCCGACGGTCACCCGGAAGCGGAGCGGCCGACGCCATATCCTTCGCCAGCCCTTCTGGCAGACCCACCGCCGAAGCAGCCGCCGCTGCCGGATCGCCCAACAGCAGATGGTGAGTCAAGTCGCTGAGCCCCTCCACCGCTGAGGCCGCCTGGTCGAAATGCCCCAGGTCGACCGGGTCTGTTGCACTCGCCCGGACCCGGCGGTGGCGGGCGAGCCGGGCTGAGGAAGCTGGCCGGATGCGTCGACCTCGAGCCGCTGGCCGGAACGCCGACCGATCGGCGTTCGCTGGGTTTCGGTTCCCGCCGGAGGTGATCACGCTGGCGGTCCGCTGGTACCTCCGGTACGGCCTGTCGTATCGCGATGTGGAGGAGCTGCTGAGCGAGCGCGGGATCGAGGTAGATCACGTCACGGTGTATCGGTGGGTGCAGCGGTTCTCCCCGCTGTTCGCCGACGCCGCCCGCCCCCTCCGGCACGTGACTGGCGACCGCTGGTTCGTCGATGAGACTTACGTCAAGGTCGCCGGTCGGTGGCAGTACCTGTACCGGGCCGTCGACCAGTACGGCCAGATCATCGACGTCATGCTCTCCGAGCAGCGGGACACCGCCGCCGCCCGCCGGTTCTTCACCCGCGCCCTCCTCTACGGGCCTGCACCGGTGGAGGTGGCCACCGACAAGGCCGGCCCGTACCTGCGGGTAGTCGACGACCTGGTGCCCGCCGCCGTGCACGTGACGGAACAATACGACAACAACTCGATCGAAAGCGATCATGCTCGGTTGAAGGCTCGGCTGCGGCCCATGCGCGGACTCAAACGCCTCCGGTCGGCCGCTCGGATAGCAGCCGGCCACGCCTTTGTGCAGAACCTCCGCCGGGGCCACTACGAACTCGCGACTGAGGCCCCATCGGGGCTTCGCGTAGCCAGGGCATTCACCGAGCTGGCGCGGGCCATGTGACCGGCACTTCCTCCACACCGACACCCTGCCCGGTCACGCCCGACGCAACAGACCCGTTTGGTGTCGGGCTGGCCGGTCTCGGCGTCTACCTGCTCATCGCTGTCATACCGATGGTCACTCTCCGATTCACCGATGCTGACGTGGACCCGCCAGCGTTGACGGGTCAGGTCGCTGGAGTGTGTAGGACGTCGGGATCTTGCCAGGTGGCGGCGACCTCGGTAGGGGTGCGGTAGCCGAGGCCGGAGTGCGGTCGGTGGTGGTAGCCGTTTACGTAGGCTCCGATCTCCTTCCTTGCTTGGTCGATGGATTCCCATTCCGAGCGCCAGGCGCAGCGTTTCTTGAACTGGCTGAACCAGGACTCGATGAACGCCTGGGACTCGGGGTCCCGGGAGCCGCCGCGGCGGTGGGTCATCCCGCGAGCGGATAGATGCTTGCGGAAGTCCCGGGAGGTGAACTGCGAGCCGTTGTCCGACCCGAGGGTCAGCCGGCCGGGCTGGATCCGGTGGGCCAGCACGGCGGCCTCGACGACGGCGATGGCTTCGTCGTCGCGGCAACGCAGGTCGACCGACCAGCCGACCAGTTCGCGGGTGCAGCAGTCGACGATGGCGTGCAGGTAGATCCAGCCGTGCTGCGCGGTCCAGACCTTGGTGTGGGGTCGGGCCGCAGCGCGGTGCCGGTCTTTCGACTGGTCCGTTTCTGCGGCCCGCCTCCCGAACCGGACGTGCCCGTTCCCGAGCATCCGGCTCTCCACGTGTTCATGCCGCTGTTGGTGTTGGGCTCGACCAGGGTGTCGGGATGCGGGTTCCTCGGTAGCGGTAACGGTCGATGGGCACCGTCGTCGCGCGGAGGAACTCGATCCCGTCGGCGCTGATCTTCCAGCCAGGCAGGTAGCGCCGGACGACGGTGTGCATGTTCAGCTTGGGGTGTCGTTTGCGCAGCCACCCGACGATGCGCCAGAAGGCGTAGTGGTCGAGGTAGCCAAAAGTGCGCGAGGACACCCCGTGCCGGAAGTACGTGCACCAGCCCCGCAGTGCCGGGTTGAGCCGGCGCAACAGGTCTGCGAGCGTTCGGTGCGCGGCTCTGCGGGTCAAGGCCCGCACCTTGTCGATGATCGACGCGAGCGCCTTCTTCGACGGGTAGGTGTAAACGGCCTTCTTCCCGGTCCGGCTCCGCCAGGCGCGGCGCTGGATGCGCCAGCCGAGGAAGTCGAACCCCTCGTCGATGTGGCAGATCCTGCTCTTGGCCGCCGATAGGCGCAGGCCCATCGGTGCCAGCACCGCTCCAACCTCGTCCCAGAACGCCTCGGCGTCGGCGCGGGTGCCGCCCACCATGACCACGAAGTCGTCGGCGTAGCGGACGAGCTTCATGACCGGGTGACCGGCGCGTCGGCGTTTGGCGCGGGTCCATTCCGGTCCGAGCGCTTCCCACTTGGCGGTGAAGTGCTCGTCCAGTACGGACAGGGCGATGTTGGCCAGCAGCGGTGAGAGGATCCCGCCTTGGGGTGTGCCGGTGATGGTCTCGCGGTTCAGGCCCTCCTCGGTGAGGATCCCGGCCCGCAGGAACGCCGTCACCCAGCCCAGCACCCGCTTGTCCCCGACCCGGACTCGCACCCGGCCCATCAGGGCCTGGTGGTCGATCTGGTCGAAGCACGCCTCGATGTCGGCCTCGAACACCCACTCGTAGTTGCGGGTGGGTGAGGCGAGGTAGTGGATCTCGGCGATCGCGTCCTGCGCCCGGCGTCTCGGGCGGAAGCCATAGGAGCATGGCTTGAAGTCCGCCTCGAAGATCGGCTCCAGCACCAGCTTCACCGCGGCCTGCACGACTCGGTCACGGGTGGTCGGGATGCCGAGGCGGCGGAACTTGCCCGACGCCTTCGGGATCACCTTCTCCCGCACCCGCTGCGGAACGAACCCGCCGGATTTCAGATCCTCACGGATCTCGGCGAGTAGTTCCGCCACGGCCGAGCCGATGACCTCGCGCGGAGCGAGCCCGTCGACGCCAGCCGTGCGTGCCCCGGTGTTGCCCCGCACCCGAGTCCACGCCGCAACGAGGAACGCCGGGTCATAGACGAGGTTGTGCAGATCATCGAACCGGCGGCCAGGATCGGCCGCCGCCCAACGGTGCAGCTTCGTCTGCATCGCCAGTACCCGCGCCCACGCCTGCTTCAGCTCAGGCCAGACCAGTGCGCACGGATCGCCGGTGTTCACCGGCGGACTCCTGCCGTTGCCGTGATGCCGCGACCACGCTGGACCCCTTCGCCCTGCGGCCGGCTTTCCCGGCCTCCGACTACTACGAGTCCTCCGCCCCACCCCGGCCGCGTCAGCCGACGACGGGCCTTCCCACCCGGCTGCTGGCCGCAGCCCGGACCCGGGACGACCGGGATGGTTCCCACGTTCACTCTCGATCCGTTCGACGGGACCGGCGCCCAGCTATGCCCCTGCAGCATCGCCGCGGCTACGCCGCAGACCTTCACCGCGGCCTCCCAGCCGACGACATTGATCGACCCAGGAGTTCCCGGCCGGACGCGAACGCCCTTCCGGTGCGCGCTGCTATCCAGCCCAGATCCGCCAGGTTCGAGCTGGTGGCTCTCTTGAGGGGCTTTCAACCGCTGGTTCCTCACGTGCGCCTCTCCGTCACGCTTGCCGAGCCCGGACCATCTGGCAGTACCGGCCCGTCTCGTCGTTGTCGGGGCTGCTTCCCACCCTCCCCGGCGTCTCCCGGATCAGGCTGCCCCCAGCTACAACCAGGCCGCTGCGACGGCCCGGCGGTGAAGGCCTCTCACCCCCACTCGGTTCGAAAGCGCCTCGTGACGCACCATGTCGATGTGCCAGAGCTCGTCGGGCCGGGTGACCCGGAAGAACCCCGGCCGCCGGCGCCGATCGCTATTGCGGCTGCGCTGCAGCAGCCGGTGCGCCCGCATGATCCGCTGCACCCGCTTGCGGTTGACCGGCTCACCCAGCGCCCGCGACGCAAGGGCGGCGACCATCCGGGTGCCGTCGGTCGGATGCTCCTTCGCGACCTCGACGATCGCCTCCTCACCAGGGCGGCCTGGACCCGGGCCGGCGGCCGCTGTTCGGCGGCGGCCGGTCCGGTAGGGCGCCTGCCGGGACACTCCGGCGACCCGGGCAACCACCGCCGGCCGGTAGCCGGCAGCAACGACGGCGCGGGATCTGGCCACCCGGACGCTCACGTCCAGTCCCGCGACAGTTCCCCCGCGATCTCCAACTCGTAGGTCTTACGCCCCAGAGCGCGCTCCAGCTGGCCGACCTTGCGCCTCAACTCCGCGATCTCGGTGTGCTCGGCGGTCTTCTCCCGCGGGTTGGCCAGCGCCGCTTTACCGCCTTCCAGCAGCCGTCCCCGCCACTGGTAGTACAGCGTCTCAGCGATCTCGTACTCCCGACACACGTCCCGCACGGCCGGTCGCCGCGCAACCCCGCCAGGACGATCTCGGCCTTCTGATCCGGCGTGAACTGCCGGTACTTGCGTGTCTCGCTCACGAACCCTCCCGGGCGACGGAGCGACCAAGATCCCAAGCGCTCAGGCTCGAGAACCTGTCAACACGCCGCCGGGGTCCGCGTCAGACGGTCCCGGGTGGGCGCTGCGACCGGCTCAACGTCGCCGGCCCGGAACGTGGTTCGCGGTGGCAGCCGCGCCCGCCAACAAGCTCAGTCACTGGCGCTGATCTATCGCAGCCGCTCACGGGCCCAGCAGCTTCGGACGGTAGGAGGACACTTGGGCGATGCTGCCGTCGAACATGCGGGCACTCGCGGCCGCGGCCGGACCTCCGGCGGCGGCGGCCGTGATCGGTAACGCGTTCGTTGGCAGGGAGTCGCTGGGCTGGTTCCGGGAGCTGCACAGGCCGCGGATGCAGCTGCCACTGCCGGCATTCCTGGCTGTGGGCGCGGCCTACTATGCACAGCTCGGGTGGGTTCTGCATCGCGCCCGGCAGACCGAAGACCGGCGTGTGCGCAGCCGCGCGCTGCTGGTGCTCGCCGCCAACGAACTGTGGAACGCGGCGTTCTTCGGCCGCCGCAGTCCCCGTGCCGGCTTTCTCGGCGTCCTCGCCTTCCTCGGGCCGCTTCTCGCGCTGCAGAAGTCCGTCTCCTCCGACCGGCCGTCGCTGATAGCCCTGACCCCGTACACGCTCTGGGTGATCGGCTACGACGTTCCGTGGACCTTCCAGGTGTGGCGGCTCAACCCCGACCCGCCGCACTGATTGCGGTCAAGGACGCAGACGAAACACAGCATTGTGTCAGTATCGAGATGGGCCGGCTGAGGAGGTCGCATGGCAGCAGATAAGGGGCATGGAGAGTTCGGGCGTCAGACCCGCGCGCTGGCTGCAGCGATAATTCTTCTGCTACTGGGTCTCGGCGTGGTGTGGTTCGCGCGGAAGGTCGCTGACGTCGATGACGGCGTCGTACTTGCGTCGTTCGTTATCGTGCCGGCATTGCTATATGTCGTCCTACGGGGCGACCTAGCGGAGCTAAGGGGACCAGGCGGCTGGGTGGCGAGTTTCGTGCGAGTGGCCCAAACGGAGGTTAGCGCTACGGGCGACACAGTCATCATGAGCGAGGTTGTTCAGATTATTGAGAAGAAGACGACCGAAGAATTGCTTATGCGAACGCCGAGACTGAAGAGCGACGAGCCGGTTGTCATGACCATGACTCTCGGCAACGACTACGACGTAGACGACGTTATTGGCTATTTGAATACACTTTCCAGGTTTCCGCGGTTCCGTCTAGTGGCGCTCGTAGACCTTTCAGAAAGGTTTCTTGGCTGCATGACTCCACCTGAGCTTTCTGGCCTGATGCGAAGCCAACTGCTCGCACAGGGCTTCCTTAGGGCGATCAAGGACGATGACGTGGGGGAGGTCTTCCGCTATCCGGGAACGCTTAAGGAGGTGATGCTGAGGACCGAGACGAATACGCAAGCACTCTCGAGAATGACGGCGCTCAAGCTCGATACGATAGCGCTCGTGGACGATCGACAACACCTATTGGGGGTCGTCGAACGTGAACAACTCGTAAGCAAGCTCCTCCTCTCGTTGTGTGGCAGTTCGTAGCCCCGGGTCGTCGAACGCCTGGGCGTGAAGGGTGCAAGTGGCGGGTTACGCCGTTGAGCAGGGCCGATGCCGGCGTGCCATGATTCTTCGGTCGCGATCGGCAGTGTGGGGTTCGTGCTGCTGCGCCGGGTGCTCGGGCTGCTCGGTGTCGGTCCGAGGGCGGATGCGAAGGACGTGGAGATCGCGGTCCTGCGGCATCAGCTGATGGTGTTACGCCGGCAGGTCTTCCGGCCCAGGTACACGCCCTCGGATCGGCTGACGCTCGCGGTGCTGGCGAAGCTGTTGCCGCGGGAGCGGTGGTCGGCGTTCCTGATAACTCCGGCCATGCTCCTGCGCTGGCACCGGGACCTGGTCCGCCGTCGCTGGACCTACCCGAGCCGACAGGGCAGCCAACATGGCTTGGACCCGTCGGTCGTTGACCTGGTGCTGCGTATGGCCCGGGAGAACTCGCGCTGGGGATACCAGCGGATCGCCGGCGAATGCGCCAAGCTCGGCATCCAGGTGTCGTCGACCTCGGTGCGGAACATCCTGCGCCGGCACCGGCCCGGACCAGCTCCACGCCGCGGCGGACCGAGCTGGACGCAGTTCCTGGTGCGATGTCGGTGGCAAGTTCGTAGTGGCCGCGGCGGAGGTTCTGCACCAACGCATGGCCGGCGGCGATCCGGGCCGCCGACCGGAAGCGTTTTGAGTCCGTGCATCGGCCGCAGCCGCGCCTTCAGCCGAGCATGATCAGCTTCGACGGGATTATTGGCGTACTGCTCGGTGACGTGCGCCGCGGCCGGGACCAGTTCGTCGATCACCCGCAGGTACGAGCCGGTCTTGTCGGTGGTCACCTCGACCGACGCCGGGCCATACCTCAACGCCTGTGGGTGCCCAGAACTCGGGCCGCACTACGCGACCTGCGAGTATTCGTGGAGCAGCCCGCCGAGGCTGTCATGTCGGTGGACTCGTAGGTATTCACTCGGGCGTGGGTTGGGGGGTGTGGCCGTAGGGGTGCTGCCTGGCCGAGGGCACGGTGCGGGCGATGGTCGTTGTAGTGCCGTTCGTACTCGGCCAGGACTGCGGCCGCGTGCCGCTGGTTGAGGATGAGGATCCGGTCCAGCAGCTCGCGGCGCAGGCTGCCGACGAACCGTTCGGCGATCGCGTTCGCGCGCGGCGCCCGGATCGGCGTCAGCACGATCTGCACGCCGGCCGCGGCGAAGACGGTGTCGAAGACCCGGTTGAACTTGCCGTCGTGATCGCGCAGGAGGAACCGGAACGCCTGGCCAGTGTCCTCGATGTCCATCAGTAGGGTGCGGGCCAGCTGGGCGAGCCATTCCCCGGTCGGCTGCGCAGTCACGCCGAGGATGCGAACTCGGCGGGGGGCGTGCTCGACGACGAAGAAGCCGTACAGCCGGGTGAGGGTCACTGTCTCGAGACAGAACAGGTCGCAGGCCAGGATTGCGTGGGCCTGCGTGGTGAGGAACTCCTGCCAGCTTGGTCCGGTCCGCCGCGGCGCCGGCTCCAGACCGGCCGCGGTCAGGATGCGCCACACCGTCGAGGCCCCGACCCGGTAGCCCAGCCCGGCGAGCTCACCGTGCACCCGCCGGTATCCCCAGGTGGGGTTCTCCCTGGCCAGCCGGAGCATCAGGGCGCGCAGCCCGGCCGGGACCGGCGGCCGGCCCGGGCGCCGGCCGGTCTGGGTGGTCCAGCGGCGGGTTACCAGGTGGCGGTGCCAGCGCAGCACCGTCTCCGGCGTGACCAGCATCCGCAGCCGCCGAGGCCGGGGAAGGCGCCGGACCAGCGCACTGATCATCGCCCGGTCCGCCCACGACAGCTCCGGCCGTCCGACCTGCCGGCCCAGGACGGCCAGCTGATGCCGCAACACCAGAATTTCGGCATCCTGGGCCGCCTGCGACCGAGCCAGCAGCACCAGCCAGCCGAGGAACCGACACAAGATCAGATAGACCAGTCGCAACGCCACCGGCGGATCTTGCCGCTCCCTACCCCCGACACGACGCGGCAGGTCAATGACGCGGCCCAGTTCTGGGCACCCACACGCTCGGCCAGCTGCGGTGGGGCGGATCGAGCGGGTCCGGCTGCACACCAACCTGACCATCCTTGCTCGGCTCGCCTGCGCACTGGCTGCTGCGCGATCGGTCCCGCTGGCCGCGTAGGTCGGTCGCCGACAGTCCGCTGAGAGCGGGCACTTTGGCGTGCTTAGGTGCGATCTTTGGACTACCCGGGTTTCCGCCCATGTGAGTCTGAGTACCTTGACGCGCAGCGACTCGTCTGCTGCCCCCCGTCAGCCGGCGAGTCGCTTCTCATGTCCGAGGTTGGGGCGGTTCCGGAGTCTGAGCCGAGAGTTTCGCTGAGCGAATCGCCGGACTCGCCCAAAGCGAGTACTCGAAGGACATGTAAGCGCCGATCGGGCCTCAGGCGACCGCCGCCGAGCCGCTTCTTGATACAGATCACGAGCGAGCCGCGGAGCGCATTGACGCCATGACGACAGCCTGTTTGGCGGCGGCCGTCCCGCATCGCTCTACGGGTGGGCATCACGGGTGACAGGCGATGGCCACGCCGCCAACCCGAACGGGGCCGGACCGGGCAGCATGACGGAAACCTGCTACTGGCGCTCGCCGAGCGGACGCCTGCGTCGAGGCACTTGATCCGGGATCGGCCGGCCAGTTCACGGCGTCTTCAACGTGGTGCTCGCCGACGCCGGGATCACCGCGTCTCGGCGCGGTCGCGGATGCCGAGCAGCATGCGGCGCATCATCGGGAAGTCGCCGAACTCGTTGAGGATGACCGAGAGCAGCGAGACAGCCCGGTGGTGCCAGTCCAGGCGGATGCGGAGCCGAGTGACCAACCTGGTCTGACCCCGAGGCAGTTCGGTCAGTGTCCACGACCAGGTGCTCAGCGGCTGGTGCCAGAGCAGCCAGCGGTTCGCCTCGAACCCGGCGACCTTGAACGCGGTCACGTCCGACGGCGTCGGGGACATCGGGACCCATTGTCCGATCTCGAGGTGCTGGAACTCGGGCAGGATGCGCTCCGCGCTGGGATGTCCGAGGTTGTCCAGCAGGTCGTTCGCGTAGAACCCGGCGCGCAGGCAGCCAACCTGGACCAGCCACGGCCACACGGCCGCCGGCGGCGCGTCGATCGTGATCGCACGCGTGGCGAGGTAGGCGACGTCGTCGATGAGGTCGTCGCCGGGCATCACCCCGGCCAGTTCCTCGTCGGTGGCGCCCCACCGCAGGTGCCGACGCCGATACAACGGGGCCGTCACGAAGCGCGGGATGTCGGCGACGACGGTGACGATCTCGTGCGCGAGCTCGCGAGCGGTCGGCCGGGGCCGGCGCTGCAGGAGCGTAGCTGTGCGCGTCATGGTCAGCTCCGATCTAGACGCCGGCCGAGGCGGGGAAGGCTCCCTGCCGCTCGGCCAGTACCAGGCCTGCGCGCCACCCGGGCGCTCGTCCGGGCCGCGGTGGCGCGATATGACGCATGTCATGACCGGTCCGGGCGAGCGCCCAGGACACCAGCGAGTTCGAGTTCCACATGTCGCCGGTGTCGAGCTCGTCACGGCCCCAGGTCAGCGGCGGGACCGCCCGCAGCACGCGCAGCACCGCCGCGACCTGGGCGGGCTCGTCGCTGACGCGGTGCGGTGGTCCGACTGCTTCATCCAGGTCGGGGATACATCCGCCAGGCCAGCACCGGACCTCGTATCGAAACGCTCGGGACCTCCCGAGCCACCGTGTGCCAACCGGCCCCTCGCACACGACGCCGCGGTCCGGTGCCGAGACATTCCACACCGGACCCATCTCGACCGCGTACGTCGTCCCATCAAGATGGATCTGCAGCGCCGAGTGATAAAGGTCATCCGGTCGCCGATGCTGACCGGCGGCGAGGAGACGCTCGTAGACGCGACCGTTCCACCGGACGCAGTGCCCGCCGGCGCCGAGCGGTAGCCAGTAGAGGTCGGTCCAGGCCTCGAGCATGACGTCACCGGCCCGCCGCCACGTGGCCGTGCACCCAATGCTCGAGCTTCCGAACACGCAGCAGGATGAGGACACCGACGCTGCCGAGCGCATGAATGACGACGTCGAACGTGGGATTCGTGACGCCGGAGAAGTCGGCTGCGACCCAATACGGCACCAAGGTCACCAGGCCGGCGATCGCCGAAACGCCCGCCACGAGTTCCCACCAGCCGGCACGACGGAACAGACCCCACGTGGCGACGGTGAAGCCGATCAGCGTGACAGTCGCGAGCAGGCCGGTTGTAGCCCAGGCGGCGCCGCTGGTGTCAATGCCGCCAGCCGCGTAGATGGGCGTCAGCCATAGGAAAGTAGTGCCGAACAAGAACAGGGAAACGCCGCCAAGGTTGCGAATGCTGAACATGGCCGACCTCCATTCGCCCGGCTTGCGCCAACGACGGCCTACCGGCCCAGTTCACAACTGTCGGTCCCGCCCGCACAGGGCCTAAGGGCCCGCTCCCGGCCCGTGGACCGCGTGGACCGCGTGGACCGCGTGGACCTGGAGCATCTCGCTCAACCGGCTCCTCCTCACCCTTCCGGTGCGGCGCTCCTAGTGTCGCGTTGCAGTGTTCCTGTGTGTCTTCGCCGTCGTCTCGCGCTTTGGTGAAGCGCACGCCGTGGCGCCTGCGTGCCAGCCGGACGTCCCCGACCGTCCGGCTCATGCTGTCACGCAACGTCACACCGGGGAGCCGGCGAGGCGCGGCGACCGTACGCGGTCGGCGGCATTGTGCATGTCCCGCGCGTCGGCACGAGCGATCGGGTACGAGGGAACTCGGACTTCGACCGACGCTGGAGGGCGGCACGGTGGTGCGGTGTCCGCGACACTGGACCGATGGACGAACGCGCGGTCCGTGAGCTGATCAAGGCGCACTTCGCCGCCTCCACGGTCGGCGCGCCCGGCGGCGGCCCCGACGACGACATCACGGCAGCGTCGGAGATCTACGCCGAGGACGCGGTGCTGGAGTGGCCGCAGGCCCGGGAACGCCTCCGGGGCCGGGCGAACATCATCGCGTTCCGGTCGACGTACCCGACGCGGATGGAGTTCGAGCTGCACCGGATC
>Ga0207702_10004864_pt1 | contig 11831 bp, 12 predicted proteins | sample KBSCornC62_FD_184302 | JGI IMG/M metagenome (GOLD analysis project Ga0207702, IMG submission 184302) | Corn rhizosphere microbial communities from Kellogg Biological Station, Michigan, USA - KBS Corn C6-2 (SPAdes) (version 2) | ecosystem: Host-associated > Plants > Roots > Rhizosphere > Soil ...
GCTGGACGCGGCGGCGCGAGGCGCGTCCGCGAAGGCGCGGTCGCCGGTCGGCCCCGCGGTTTCCGTGATGCGGGCCTGGCTCTGCAAGAAGGGCGCGAGGCGGATGCTCCGCGACGCCGAGAGCGCGCTGACGGAGCTGCCCGCGAAGAGCATCTGGCGGCCCCGCGCGCTGCTCGCGCAGGGCGCGGCCCTGGCCGTGCTCGGCCGCCTCGACCGCGCCGACCACGCGCTCGCCGAGGCCGCTGCGCTCGCTGCCGAGGCCGGGCTCGTCGACACGGAGGTGCTCGCGCTCGGCGAGCGGGTGCTCGTCGCGTGCGAGCTCGACGACCACGCCGCGGCCGACGGCCTCGAGACCGAGCTCCAAGACGTGGTCGAGCCGGGCGGGGTCGCGGGTCACCCGGCGCAGGCGCTAGCTCACGCGACGCACGCCCGGGCGCAGCTTCGGCACGGGCGCTGGAACGAAGCTCGCGCCGCTGTGACGGCCGCGCGCGAGTCGGTGCGCCACGTGACGGACGCGCTGCCGTGGCTCGCCGTGCAGGTCCGGCTCGAGCTCGCGCACGCGCTCGTCACGCTCCGTGACACGGACGCGGCGGGCGAGCTCCTGGACGAGGCGCGCGAGCTGCTCGACCGCCTGCCGAACCTGGGCACGCTGGCGGAGCAGGCCGAGGAGCTCCAGCGCGAGCTCGACCTGACGCCCGAGCCGGAGCGCGTGCACCGTACCGGCCTGACGCCGGCCGAACTCCGGCTGCTGCCGCTGCTGGCGACCCACCTCTCCTTCCGCGAGATCGCGCAGCAGCTGTTCGTCTCGCGCAACACGATCAAGACCCAGGCGATCTCCGTCTACCGCAAGCTCGGCGTCTCGAGCCGGAGCGAGGCGGTCGCCGAGGCGCAGCGGCTCGGGCTCGAAGAGCACCTGCGCGTGGTTGTCACCAACGACCACTGACGCGGCTTCATGCCAGGCGGGTGATGGCGCGCCCGCCCTCCCCTGATGGGGTCCGACTCGTAGTGGACGACACCCCCGAGCGGGTTCTGCGACGGCTCAGCATCCGTGACGATTCCTTCATCCGGGGTGTGCTCGCCGCGGCCGAGGACCCCGGCACGGCCGAGCCGCTCGACGCGAAGACGTGCGCGATGACGCGGATCGCGTCGCTGATCGCGCTCGACGCTCCCTCCACCTCCTACCTGTCGCCCGTCGACGACGCGCGCGCGGCCGGCGCGACGGAGGCCGAGGTCGTGGGCTGCCTCGTCGGCCTCATGCCTGTCGTGGGCATCCCGCGCGTCGTCTCGGCCGCGCCGAAGCTGGCGCTGGCGCTCGGCTACGACGTCGCGGCGGCGCTCGAGGGCTCCGACTCGGCCGTCATCTGAGCCTGCGCACGGCCGAGGTCGCGCGTGATGTGCACCGCAGCCGAGAGGAGCGGCGCCGCGAGGATCAGCCCGATCGTCCCGAAGATGCAGCCGCTCGCGATCGTCGCGACGAGGACGACGAGCGGGTGCAGGTCGAGCGCCGAGCCCATCGCGAACGGCTGGACGATGTTCTGGAGCAGGCCGTTCGCGAGGATCACGATCACGAGCATGATCAGCGCCGTGGTCGTCCCGCTCGCGCCGAGCGCGATGATCACCGCAAAGGCGCCGGCCACGAACGCCCCGATGAACGGGATGTACGCGAGCACGAGCGTCACGACGGCGATCGTGCCGGCCAGCGGGACGCCGAGGATCAGCGCGCCGACCCCGACGACGACGCCGTTGAAGGTCGCGACGATCGTGACGCCGAGGAAGTAGCCGCGCAGCGAGCGGAGCACGCCGCCCGTGATCGTGCGCGCAACCGTGGGCGGCACGCCGAGGTGGTGGTCGACCCAGCGCCGCATCGACGGGCCGTCCTTCAGTAGGAAGAAGAGGCTCAGGAGCGCGAGCGAGAGCGTGAAGACGAGCGAGGTCAGGCCCTTGATCCCGCTGATCACGCCCTTCGTCAGCGCCGAGATCATCGCCGGCACGTCCTGCTTGAGCTGGTTGCCGGCGCTGGAGGCTCCGGACGTGCTCACGCCGAGGCTCGTCGCCCAGCTCTCGAGCTTCGTGACGCCTTGATCCGCATTCGCGGCGATCGCGGCGTGCTGCGACGTGATGCCGCCGATCACGAGCAGGATGATCGCGAGCGTGATGGCGAGGAGGCCGAGGAGGACGACGACGGTCGCGAGCGCGCGGGGCATGTGCCGTGCGAGCCGCGAGACGAGCGGGGAGGTCACGGCCGCGACGATCGTCGCCGCGATCACCGGCCCGGTGATGGTGTAGGTCGTCCCGAGGAGCCACGCGAGGCCGACGAGCACGGCGAGCAGCCCGACCAGCAGCCACGAGGTGCGGCCGAGGTCGCGCAGCCAGCGAGGCGCCGCGAACGTCGAGCTCAGCGCGCCGAGCTCGTTCGAGTCGATCGGCTCGTGCGTGACCACGACCGCCGTGGGCTCGCCGCGGCGCCTGAGGAGGTTCATCACGCTCACGGCCTGCCGTTCCTCCGCGCTGGGGGGCGGCAACGCCGGAGGTCGGCGGCGCCGCTGCGCCCGCGCTCGCGCCTCACACCCGCAGCCGCTTCCCGCCGTAGGCGGCGAGCGCGTAGATGATCAGGATGTCGATCGTGAACATCAGCAGCCCCCAGACCGGGTACGCCGGGATGAACATCAGCTGCCCGATCGCGTTCACCGAAGCGACGCCGATCCCGAACCAGCGTGCGAGCTCACTGCCGGTGAGCAGCGTCATCGACGCGATCACCTGGGCGATCCCGAGGACGAGCACGATCCAGCCCCAGGTGTTGAGGTCGCTGAACACGTAGTGGGCGTTCGCCGCGTAGACGTGCGCGTTCGAAATCGCGGCGATGCCCTCGAAGAAGTCCCAGATTCCCGACAGCCCGAGCATGATCGTGGCGAAGAGGACCCAGCCCTGGCCGGACGGCTCGTCGCCGGCGTAGCGGTCCGGCGGCATCCGGTCGTACCGTTCGGAGGCGCCGTAGTCCTGCGTGGTACGCATCTCAACTCCTCCTTCGTTGACCTGATCGGAGGTAATCGAGCGCCGCCCCGAAGGGCATCGCCCGGATGGGATGACCCGATCCGGGGGGCTTCATCCGATCGGGGCGATGCACCGAGCTCTGCGATACGAGAGGCTCGAGTGGATGGCAGAGCTGGTCGCGATCGGGTACGCCGACGAGACGTCCGCTCTTGCCGCGGAGAAGGAAGCGCAGCACCTGGCCGACGAGCTGATCGTCCAGCCGGACGCGATCGCGGTCGTCGTCCGGCGCAGCGACGGAAGGTTCCAGGTCACGACGAACCATTACGCGGTCGGCTCCGGTGCGACCTGGGGGATGTTCTGGGGCCTCTTCTTCGGGCTGCTCCTGTTCGTGCCGGTGCTCGGGATGGGGATCGGCGTGGGCCTCGGCGCGCCCTTCGGGAAGCTCGAGCAGGCTGGCATCGACAAGGAGTTCCAGGCCCAGGTGCGGGCGATGCTCACGCCCGGGACCTCGGCGCTTTTCCTCGTGCTCGAGGACGGGATCGAGGAGCGCGCCGTCGATGCACTGAGGAGGTACGGCGGAACGATCCTCGAGACCTCGCTGTCGAAGGAGGTCGAGGGGAAGCTGCAAGCCGCTCTGCACGGAGCGGCCGAGAAGGAGCCGGTCACGGCCTAACCACGAAAGCGAGGTATCGAATGCCCTTTGGTCGACGACGACCTCTCATGCGCGCCGCGATCGTCGGTGGCGCTGCCTACCACGCGGGCAAGCGCGTGCAGGAAGGCCGCGAAGCGGACTACGACCGCGACGCCCGCATCGCGGAGCTGGAGCAGCAGCAGGCGGTGCAGACCGCGCCGATGGCCGCGCCGGCTCCTGCCGCGAGCGGCATCACCGACGACACGATCGCGCAAATCCAGAAGCTCGGGCAGTTGAAGGAGCAGGGCCTGCTCACCGACGACGAGTTCGAAGCGCAGAAGCGCAAGCTCCTGGGATCCCTATGAGCGACTCGACACCCACCAAGACGTTCGGCCCCGTGCAGGTGCTCGTGGTCGGCTTCACGAGCACCGAGTTCACCGGCGAGATCATGCAGGAGCTGAAGCGGCTCAAGGAGGCGGACATCGTCCGCCTGGTCGACATGATCGTCGTGCGGAAGCAGAACGGCGAGGTCGAGACGGTGCAGACGAGCGACCTCAGCGTCGAGGAAGCCGAGGACTTCGGCGCCCTCGTCGGCGCGCTGATCGGCGTCGGCCTGGGCGAGGAGGAAGGCGTCGAGGCCGGGCTGATCGCCGGCGCCGAGGCCGGCTCGGACGGCCACGTGCTCGACGAGAAGGAGGTCTGGTACCTCGCCGACGCGGTTCCGGAAGGAACGACCGCGGCGATCGCCCTGCTCGAGCACCGCTGGGCGATTCCGCTCCGCGACAAGATCATCGCGAAGGACGGGATGGTCCTCGCGGACGCCTGGATCCACCCCGGCGACCTGATCGCGATCGGCGCGATGGCGGCCGAGGCCGCGGCGGCGGGCTCCTAGAACGCGAGTCGGAGCGCGCGGGTCAGCCCGCGCGCTCCGCCGACTCGTACGACGCGAGCAGCTGCTGCTCGGCTTCGCGCTTCGGGAACCTGAGCCACACGAGTGCCGCGCCGAGCAGCACGGCGACGATCCCGGCGACGTAGGCCCAGTGGTCGCCGTGGAGGAACGACGTCTTCGCGGCGCTGACGATCTGGTCCTGGACGTTCGGCGGGTAGCGCTTCGAGGTGTCGGCCGCGCTAGCGAACGACTTCGTCAGCTCGCTCTGGACGCTGTCGGAGACGTTCTTGCCGGACGCGGACAGCGCCGCCCCGGCCGCGGACGCGTAGCCGGCGGTCAGCAGCGCGCCGAAGATCGACTGCATGATCGCGCCGCCGAGGTCGCGCTGCAGGTCGGCGGTGCCCGAGGCCATGCCGACGCGCGTCACGGGAACGGAGCCGGTCAACGAGTGTGAGGCCGGCGTGCCGGCGAGGCCGACGCCGATGCCCACGAACGCGTACCCGAGCGCGACCTTCCAGTACGCGATGCCCTCCTTCCAGAGCAGGAGCATCGTCAGGAAGCCGAGCAGCACGAAGACGTAGCCGAAGAGGAGCGTGAAGCGTGCACCGTGCGTCTCGACGAGCCTCGCCGAGCGCGGCGCGACGACGACCATGCACGCCGCGGCCGGCAGGATCGCGAGGCCGGCGTCGACCGTCGAGTAGCCGAGCACGTTCTGCAGGAACTGCTGGCCGATGTACATCGAGCCCATCAGCGAGCCGAAGACGACGAGCCCTGCGACCGCGGCAACCCAGAACGTCGGCCGCGCGGCGATCTTCAGGTCGTAGAGCGGGTTCTTCGCCCGCCGCTGGCGGATCACGAACGCCCCGAGCGCCGCGGCCGATACGAGGAACAGCCCGAGCACGAGCGTCCCCTTGTTGGGCACGGCCGCGAAGTTGATCCCGAGGATCAGCGCGCCAACGAGCACGATCGAGAGCACGCCTCCCGCGTGGTCGACTGCGTCCGTGGTCTCGTTGACGTGGCCGGGCACGAGGAAGACGGCCATCAGCAGCGCGATCGCCGCGAGCGGCAGCGTCAGCAGGAACACGGAGCCCCACCAGTAGTGCTCGAGCAGGACCCCCGAGCAGAGCGGGCCGAGCGCGGAGATGGCGCCGCCGACCGCGGCCCAGAGGGCGATCGAGCGCGTCCGCGCGGGGCCCGACCAGAGCGCCGTGATCAGGGCGAGCGTCGTCGGGTACGCCATGCCGGCGGCGAGGCCGCCGATCACGCGCGCGCCGAAGAGGACCTCGATCGAGGGCGCCCAGGCGGCGAGGCAGTCGGCCGGGATGGTCAGGACCATGCCGAGCACGAGCAGCAGCTTCCGGCCGTAGCGGTCGCCGACGGCCCCGAAGTAGAGGACGGACGCCGCAAGCCCGAGCGAGTAGCCGACGGCGACGAGGTTGAGGGCCGTCTGCGAGGCGTCGAAGTGCTGCCCGATCGACGGCAGCGCGACGTTCGCGACCGCGAGGCCGAGGTTGGCGACGGCAGCGACCGCGATCAGCGAGCCGAGCACGAGCCCCGCGCGCAGCGGCGCCGTCGACGGCTCGGCCGCCGCGAGGTCGGCGCCGGCTGCGTGGGCGGTGTCGCTCAAAGCCCGGCCAGCGTCGGGCACGGGCCGTGGCGGCGCATCACCCGCACGGGACGATCAAAGCCGCGGGTAGCTCGCGATCGAGCCGAGCGCGAACCCGAGCAGCACGAGCGCGACGACGAGCAGGCCGACGCGGAGCCGGAAGATCCCGAACCGCTGGCTGAGCGCGATCAGGAAGAGCACCGTCGCGAGCAGGACCGTCGTGCGGACGTACTTCTCGCCGGTCTCCCGCGCCTCGACGCCCTGCTGGAACACGTCCGACGCCCGCGCATTCAACCGCGCGCCCTGCTCGGTGCCCGCGTTGCGGTACTGCGGCATGTAGAACGGGCCCGCCGGCGCCCGCGGGTTGGTGAACGGGCGGGTCGCGAGCCAGGCCCTGAAGGCCGGACGGTACTCGGGCAGGAAGCGCTTCGCGTAGCCGCGCGCGAGCCTCGGGTTGTGCGTCAGCGTTGCCTGCAGCCAGAAGTTGAACGTCGTCGCGTCGTAGACCTCCACCTGGCCGCCGCGCGTCGTGTCCTGCGTCGCCGTGATGCGGATCCGCGAGGACGTGCCGTAGAGCTTCGTCGACTGCCCGTCCCAGCGCGCCGCCTGGTAGCCGCTCCACGCCGTCGCGATGGCGACGAAGGCGAGCAGGACCGCCTCGCCGATCTCGATCGCGACCTCGTGCCGGCGGCGGCCGGCGGCGTGGTGCTCGCCGGTCTCGTGGACGCGGTGGGCGATCTCGATGTTGGAGCTCTCGGGCATCCGCGGCTCGCGTCAGGTGGCGGCCTCGACGACCAGCGTCAGGCGCTCGCGCCCGATCACGCGCACGCGGTCACCGACGGACGCGCCGGCGTCGCAGCGCGCCTCCCAGATCTCGCCGTCGAGCCGCACCTGCCCGACCGGCCGGCACGGCGTGCTGACGACGGCGTCCTTGCCGATCAGCGTCTGCGCACCCACGGCCTTACGGCGGTGCTTCACGGTCCGGTTCCAGCCGAAGAGCTCCAGCACCCACAGCGGGAGCACGACGATGAAGCCGACGACGTTCCACGGCGAGGGCAGGAGCAGCAGCAGGGCGACCGCGAGGAAGATCAGCACGGGGCCGAGCCTCCTACACGGGCACCGCGACGGAGGTCGCCGGCGCCTTCGGCGTGAAGGCGTGGATCTCGTCCTGCCCGGGCTGGACGACACCCCAGCTCGACTCCGGCACGGCGTTCCACACGCCCGGAAGGTCGCGCAGCGGCTCCGAGACGATCAGGCGCGTCTCGTCGTTGACCAGCTCGAGGATGTCGAGCTCCGGGTGCAGCTGCCGCACCGTCTCGACCGCCGTCGTGTAGAAGAGCGACCGCGAGTTGCGCTCGCTCGAGTAGCGGAACGCCCAGATGCTCTCGCCGTTCGTCGTGGCAACCGTCATCTGGATCGGGTGCTCGACGCCGTGCTTGCGCCCGACTTCCTCGATCAGCCCGACCGTCGCCTCCATCGCGGCCGGCGGGTCCTCCTCGAGCCCGAACGTGAGCGCGAGGTAGAACATCACCTCGGTGTCGGCGGAGCCCTCCATCAGCGGGAAGAGCGACGGGTCGATCGCGAGCACCAGGTCCCGCTTGACCTTCGCGAACTCGCCGATGAAGCCGTTGTGCATGAACAGCCACCGGCCGTGCCGGAAGGGATGGCAGTTCGTCTCCTGCACGGCCGAGCCGATCGCCGCGCGGATGTGCGCGAAGACGACCGGCGACATCAGGTGGGCCGCCAGGTCGCGCAGGTTGCGGTCGTTCCACGCCGGCTCGATGCTGCGGTAGACGCCGGGCGTGCGGGCCACGTCCGTGTACCACCCGATGCCGAAGCCGTCGCCGTTCGTCGTCTCCGCGCCGAGCTTCGAGTGCAGGCTCTGGTCGATCAGGGAGTGCTGGGGTTTGTAGAGGATCGCGTCGAGCGGCAGCGGCGATCCGGAATAGGCAAGCCATCTACACATCCGTGCTCCTTTCGTCGCGTCGAGGGTCGCCGGCGGGCGGCGGCGGCGCATCGCCCGGTCCGGATGACGTGGGCGAGCGCGGCGGCTGCTTGGCTTGGCACGGATGCGTACGAGCTATGCGGCCGCTCCTGCAGACGGCGAGCCGAGCGTCTGGTGGGCGCCGCACCGCGCCGTCTGGTGGACGGGCGTGCTGTTCGCGATCGGCTCGACCTGCTTCCTCGTCGGGCCGCTCCCTGGCTTCGTCGAGCTCGTCGGGTCGGCGGCGGACGGTGCCGTCTTCTTCGTCGGCTCGATCTTCTTCACCTCGGCGGCACTGCTGCAGGCCTTCGAAGCCGAGGCGGCGGCCGACCGCTGGAGCTCGCTCGTGCAGTTCGGGGGCACGATCTTCTTCAACGTCAGCACCTACCACGCCCTGCGCACGGGGATCGACTCCAACGAGTACGACCGCCTCGTCTGGAGCCCCGATGCCTTCGGGTCGATCTGCTTCCTGATCTCGGGCGTGATCGCGTTCGTCGCGGTCCGGCGGCCACCTCGCGGCCTCGTCTGGTGGATCGCCGCCGTCAACCTCGCCGGCTGCGTCGCCTTCGGGATCTCGGCTCTCGCCGGCTACGTCGTCCCCTCGACCGGCAGCGCGCTCGACCTCGCGGCCGCAAACTCGTGGACGGCGCTCGGCGCGCTGTGCTTCCTGGTCGGCTCGCTCCTGCTGCTGCCCACCGGCCGCGGGACGCGGATCCTCCGATCCGGGTGACGTGATCGCCCGCCGGTTTTCGGACACTCGACCGAACGAAGGAGGATCGATGACCCTGACGCACGCGAAGACGTCGAACCGGGCCGGGCAGCGGTTGGCGCCACGGCCCCTGTTCGGCCTCGAGGACGCGACCATCCCGCGCCACGAGCTCCCCGAAGGCGAGCTCCCGCCGGACGTCGCCTACGAGATCGTCCACGACGAGCTGATGCTCGACGGCAACGCACGCCTGAACGTCGCGACGTTCGTGACGACGTCGATGGAGCCGCAGGCCGAGAAGCTGATGACCGAGTGCTTCGACAAGAACATGATCGACAAGGACGAGTACCCGCAGACCGCGGAGATCGAGGCCCGCTGCGTGAACATGCTCAGCCGGCTCTGGCACGCGCCCGAGGCGGAGGAGGCGACCGGCTGCTCGACGACCGGCTCGAGCGAGGCGGCGATGCTCGGCGGCCTCGCGCTCAAGCGGCGCTGGCAGCAGCGGCGGCAGGCCGACGGGAAGTCGGCCGACAAGCCGAACCTCGTCATGGGCATCAATGTCCAGGTCTGCTGGGAGAAGTTCGCCAACTACTGGGACGTCGAGATGCGCCTCGTGCCGATGGAGGGCGACCGCTTCAACCTCTCCGCCGAGGAGGCCGTGAAGCTCTGCGACGAGAACACGATCGGCGTCGTCGCGATCCTCGGCTCGACCTTCGACGGCTCGTACGAGCCGGTACAGGAGATCTGCGAGGCGCTCGACGCGTTCCAGGCCGAGACGGGCATCGACGTGCCGGTGCACGTGGACGGCGCCTCGGGCGCGTTCGTCGCGCCGTTCGTCGACCCCGACCTGGTCTGGGACTTCCGCCTGCCCCGCGTGGCGTCGATCAACGCGTCGGGCCACAAGTACGGCCTCGTCTACCCGGGGGTCGGCTGGGCGATCTGGCGCGACGCCGAGGCGCTGCCGGCCGATCTCATCTTTTGGGTCAACTACCTGGGCGACAACATGCCGACCTTCGCGCTCAACTTCTCGCGGCCGGGAGCTCAGGTCGTCGCGCAGTACTACAACTTCCTGCGCCTCGGCTTCGAGGGCTACCGCCGCGTCCAGGCCTACGCGCGCGACGTGGCGACGCGGCTCTCCGGGGAGATCGCGGAGCTCGGGCCGTTCGAGCTGCTGACGCGCGGCGACGAGCTGCCAGTGTTCGCCTTCACGCTCGCCGACGACGTCGACACGTTCACCGTCTTCGACGTCTCGAACGCGCTGCGCGAACGCGGCTGGCAGGTGCCGGCCTACACGTTCCCGAAGAACCGGGAGGACCTCGCCGCCCTGCGCGTCGTGGTGAGGCGCGGCTTCACGCACGACATGGCCGACATGCTCCTGGCCGACTTGGGCCGGCAGCTGCCGCGCCTCCAGCAGCAGCCTGCGCCGGTGCACGACGAGGGGAGCGCCTCCGGGTTCCGCCACTAGGCGGCGGAGGATCGGCACGATGTCGACCCGGCTGGCGTACGGGGAGCGGCCCGCGTGGGGGGTGGGACGGCCGCGCTTCCACGTGCTCCGCCTACTGCTCGCCTGGATCCTGTCCGCCCTGGCGCTGCTCGGCGCGGCCTGGGTCGTCCCGGGCGCGGCCGTGCACGACTTCCGCAACGCGCTCGTCGCGGCGGCGGTGATCGCGGTGCTGAATGCGATCCTCCCCCCGGTCGTGGCAGCGGTGCGGCTGCCGTTCGTGGCGGCGCTCGGCTTCGTGGTCGTGCTCGTGCTGGACGCGCTGATGCTGCTCGCCGCTGACCGCATCACGGGCGGCGACCTCGAGATCGACTCGTTCTGGTCGGCGCTCGGGGTCGCGCTCGTCGCCGCCGCGCTCGGGATCGTGCTCGACGTCGTGCTCGGGACGAACGACGACGACACGTACACGTTCCGCGTCATCCATCGCATCGCCCGCCGCTCCGGCGAGCGGGAGGAGACCGACGTTCCGGGCATCGTTTTCCTCGAGATCGACGGGCTCGCCCTGCCAGTGCTGGAGCTGGCGATGCGCAGCGGCAGCGCCCCGACGATGGCGCGCTGGCTCGCGGACGGCTCACACCGCCTCGCCGAGTGGGAGACCGACCTCTCCTCGCAGACCGGCGCCAGCCAGGCCGGCATCCTGCTCGGCTCGAACGACGACATCCCGGCCTTCCGCTGGGTCGAGAAGGAGTCCTCGACGATCATGGTCTGCTCGGCGCCGGCCGACTGCGCCGAGATCGAGCGCAGGCACCGCGTCGGCCGCGGGCTGCTTGCGAACGGCGGCGCCAGTCGCGGGAACCTGCTCTCCGGCGAGGCCGACCACGTGATCCTGACCGCCAGCCGCAGCGAGGCGGAGCGGCGCGCGAACCCGGGCTACCGCGCCTTCTTCGCGAACGGCTTCAACGTCCTCCGCGCGCTCGTGCTCGTGGCCTGGGAGGTCGTGCTCGAGGTCTCGGCGGCCTCGCGCGCCCGGCGTCGAGACGTGCGGCCGCGCGGGCACCGCGGCGGGTACTACCCGCTGCTGCGCGCCGCGCTGTGCGTCGTCGTCCGCGACCTGATCGTCTACGGCGTCCTGACGGACATGATGAAGGGGCGTCCCGCGGTGTACGCGACGTTCTCGAGCTACGACGAGGTCGCGCACCACTCCGGCCTCGAGCGGGCCGACACGATGGAGGCGCTGCGCAAGCTCGACCAGCAGTTCGGCCGGATCGACCGCGCGCGCCGCTACGCCGCGCGGCCGTACGACATCGTCGTCCTCTCCGACCACGGTCAGACGCAGGGCGCGACGTTCAAGCAGCGCAACGGCTACGGCCTCGAGGAGCTCGTGCGACGCTCCGTCGAGCACGCGGACGTGGCGCAAGTCGAGGCGGGCGACGAGAACCAGAGCACTGTCGGCCGCGCCGTCGAGGAGGCGTCCGGCGCCAAGGGGCCGAAGCAGAAGACGTCGAAGAAGGACGTCAGCGGCAAGCAGGTCGTCGTGCTCGCCTCGGGGAACCTCGGGCTGATCTACCTGCTCGATGAGCCGC